>CZCA01000094.1_pt2 | contig 168386 bp, 134 predicted proteins | sample 591981 | NCBI WGS metagenome assembly CZCA01 (sample SAMEA3556810, study PRJEB10932) | anaerobic digester metagenome | reverse complement strand
GTGCGGTTTACATAGGAAATGATCTCTTGAGCCGATTGGAAGCGGTTTTCAGGGTTCTTTTCCAGCAGGTAGAGAATCAGCCTTTCCAGATGGTTTGGGATATCTTCATTGAGCGAAGTGGGGAAGGGCGGGATGAAGTGCTGCTGGCTTCCATTCATTACCGCGGTGATCTGTTCCAAATCAAAGGGGAAGTTTTGCGTGCAAAGCCTGTATAATAGCACTCCCAGGGAATAAAAGTCTGACGTGGGCCCTGGTTCCTTGCCCAAAAATACTTCCGGCGCAATATAGGGGAGCGATCCGCTCACCGAGTGCTTGTCCTTCTCTTGATCCACCTTGGAAAAGCCATAGTCTATCACCTTCAGTTCCAAAGAGTTACCCGTGGTGCGATAGAGCACGTTTTCCAGCTTCAGATCCCGATGCAGGATGTTCTGGCTGTGCAGGGCGTGCAGGGCGTAGCTGATCTGCACCACGATGTCATAAATCTGATCCAGTTTGCCTTTGCTGAAGCGGAAATTGGCCAGAGTGGAACCCTCAAAGTATTCGCTGATAAAATAGATATGATCGGACACGTGGCCAAAATCTACCACATTGATAAGGTTGGGGTGCTCAATCTGCGTGATGCGATGCATAAGCTCCGCACTAAAGTTGGCATAGAATTCCTCGCTGGAAAGGAATTGAAACAGCTTCAGCGTGTACAGCTTGTCGCTGCGAATATCTTTCACCTTATACACCTGAGCCCAAGCTCCGGTACCCAGGATTTCTAACACTTCATATCTATGGTCGATAAACATTATACGGGTTCTCTCCAGTTTTTTGGTGACTCTAATCTTTGGAAATGAGCTCTGTTGTCAACCATAATTTTGCCACTTCCGAGCTTTTGTTTTCAAATTGAGGATCGCTATCGGCCTAACCCTTTGATACTGGGACTATTACGGGAAAGCAAAGAAAAGACGGGCAGCTTGCTTTTTCTCTTAACTTTTTCCTATTGCCATCGTGCAAGCTCTTCAGCCTTCTCCTCACAGACCCGCAGACCGATGCAGCGGTGATGCCCATAGATTTAAGGTGAATGAATAGGCTGATGAAGCCCCTTTGAATACCTACTAAATTGGTAGGTGTTTCTTGAGGCATTCCGGCACCTGTCGGGACGGCGCTTGGTGAAATATTTGACCTGCGCACCAGTTTTGCGAAAACAAAACCGCCTCCGAAAACGTCGATTTGATGCGGCCTCCCTTAGGGGCTCCTGTGGGTCTCCTTTGGGATCCACAAGTAACCCAAAGAAAACCCAAAAACCCAAGAGTTACGCATTCGAGCGCCAAGGAAACGCTAAGGTGGGCGAGGGCAGGTGAAAAGTCAAAGGTTGATGCGAGGGCCGGGTTTTGGCAAAGAAATTTAGGCCCTTAAGCAGAGTTTTTTTCCACAGAGGCGAGCTGCGCTCGCTTATATTTTTCCACGAATGCACACGAACCTGTCGGAGAGGGAGAGAGGGGCGACTTCGTCGCAGTTGTGAGTAGTGAGTAGTGAGTTGTGAGCGGCTGCGCAAGTTGTTGGGATGCAGATAGTTGCGGCGGAGAACGCACGGCTCTGGGGCTGTTTTTCCCCACGAATTACACGAATTAACACGAATGGTTTAATCAGGGGGATAAGTCTTAGAATGCACACGAATGGGTGTGGCGGGAAGATGGAGGGAGGGAGAGAAGCTTACGCAAGTTTTGGGGATGCGGGTGGGTGGCAAAGCTGCGATCTGCAGCTTGGGAAAGCTATGATTTGCGGCTGGGCAGGGTAGTGGATATTAGCTGTGTTACTCATTGTCTCTCAAGCGTTTGCGCATATTTGGTTTTGGGTAAAATCAGATTAGGCTTGACATTTTTGGGCCCTTATAAATAATTGCCCTCACGACGGTGGCGAGATAGCTCAGCCGGTAGAGCAGAGGCCTGAAAAGCCTTGTGTCCCCAGTTCGATTCTGGGTTTCGCCACCATTTTTTGTGCCTTGGATTTTTGGGCTATTTTTGTAGCTTTTCCACTACCTGCTGCAGCAATTCACCCCTCATCCTCTGCGTGAAGTTTGTGGCCACATATTTTGATATATCAAGTGGTTGCAGTTCTGCCTCCAGGGCTGTTTGCAGAGCCTTCTTCAAGCTTTCGGCATCACGCTTGTCAAACACCACTCCATACTCGCCGATAATGGTGGGAATGCCGGCCACATTTGAACCCACAGGCAGACAGCCCATCAGCATGGCCTCCATGAGCGCATTGGGCATGCCTTCAGAGATGGACGCCTGGATATAGTAGCGGCTGCTGCGCATGAGGGCAAGTACTTCAGCGTGTGGGAGATAGCCTCGTAGAGACAGGTTTTCCGGCACCACACCACCCATTACCCTGATAAAATCCTGCTGCCACCTGGGATCGATGCCCACGATCTCAAAGTGATACTGTGGGAAAAGCGGTGCCATCTGCGCCACTAACTCCAAGCCCTTGTTGAAGATATCAAGAAATCTCGGGGTGGTGCCCACAGCCAAAAACACGGGTTCGCGCTCCTGGGTCAAAAGCTCGTCATCGGGCACATCCACCGTCAGCGCGTTGTAGATCACTGTGGCCGGGGTTTTCAGGCCTTTCACCAGGCGATAAACACCCTCAGGATGTCCTTGCGGATTGTAGAAAGTGTTTGAGGAATCCAGCAAAGCCTCATGGTTGCTGATGATCAGGCTGCAGTTCCTGAGGGCATAGGAGGCAAATTTGGCCCTGGTTTGGGAGCAGTAAACTCCCATCTGCAGTTCGGGATAGCAGACGGCGTCGTAACCCCCGATGAATACAGCGCAAGGGATCCTCAGGAGCTTGGCCATAAACACAGCCACGGCAGCGTGGTAATCTGCAAACCAGACGAAGATTAAGCGGTATCTACCCCAAAGTATCTTGAAAATGCTGCCCAAAATGCGCAAAAAGTAGTGCAGTCTCCCTTTATGCTGCCTGAGGTCGTAACTCTCGAGCTCGCAGCTTTGGCCCAGTAATTTGGCATCCACTTGCGTGAAAGTGGAGCTATTGGGGATGATGAGTAAAGCCTTGGGTTTCATTGTATTATCTCGTCTATCAGTCCGCGCAGCTGCCTTGCCTGGTTTTCCCGGGAGTAGCGGGCCAAAACCGCCTGATTGGTCTGTATTTCGGCCAGGCTTCCCTCCCGATGCTTCTTTAGCAAAATCAGGAGCTGCGCTTTGATCTTTTCCACCTCGGCATCGGGGGCGATAAAGCCGATGCCTGCCTCTTTAAGTAACTGTGCGGCAGCACCTTGGGGTGGTACTACAGCCAATACCGGCTTGCTCAATCTCAGGTATTCAAAGACCTTGGCCGTGAGCACGGAATCTGTGTTTTCCCCACCGGGAATATAGAGCAGCAACACGTCTGCCTGCGAGCTCTGTAGCAGGTTTGCCCTGTAAGCCTGGTGTGGCTTGATGCTCACCAGGGGCATCAGCTCGGCATAGTTGCCCATCACAAAGGCGGGTTTATTGTGCCCGCGGATGCAAAAGTGCAGGCTCTGCTCCTCTATCTTCTTTTCTGCCAAAAGCTTGCTCACTGCCTGCCAAAGCGCATCGGGTTGCCTCCTATCGTAAAAGCTGCCACTGTAATAGATTTGCAGGGTGGTTGAAGCAGATTTGGCAGGCTTGGGCAGATGGGCAAAGTCCTCTTCATCAAAGCCATTGGGAATCACGCGTGAGGGTGTGTCTTGCAGGAAAGGGTAGCGCCTGGTGAAGTTATCTTTCATCATCTGCGTGAGATACACAGCTCCCGAAGCCGCTCTCAGAGCCGATTTTTCCAGCAGGTGCTCTCGGTTTGTGGCTTTGGGGATCTGGGGGTTGTTGATCCATTCAGGGTTGTTGATCCATTCATCACGCCAGTCCAGGATGTAGGGGATATTGTGTTTGTTTTTCAGATACAGAGCCAATTCCAGCGCGGCGGGCGGGCCTACGCTGACGATTGCGATCTGCGGTTTATTCGCTCCCTTCATCACCTTGTCTATCTTCTTTTTGGCAAAGGGGAGCCAGAGGATGTGTGAGCCGGTGAAAAACAGGCGTTTATCCAGCCACCAAACCAGCTTGGAAAGCTTGAGGCCATGCAGCAGCTTATAACACCATGCGGGATCAGGGAATAGGGCTCTATGCACCTTGGTGCCGGGAGGGATGTCTGCCAAAGTGCTGTCGTCCCGCTTTATCTTTGCCAGCAGAGGCGATGCAGAGACAACGCTCAGCTCACAATCCAGCCTGCAGAGATACTTTACCATCTTGACCGCCCGCAGGGAAGCCACCGCAGCTAAAGGCGGGAAATAAAAGGAGATATAGAGAATTCGCTTCTTAGCCATTGCGTTCCGGGCCCTCGGTGGCAGGTTTCTTTTTGCGGAAGAGTGAGAGCACAAAGCTCCTGGCCAGTTCTATATCGTAGGGGTGGATGGCCTTAACTTGATAGCCCAGCAGCAGATAGAGCAGGCAAAATGCTATCAGGGCAGCGCCATAGGCCACGTATATATTGGGGCAGAGTTTCAAGATGAGATAAGCTGCCAATCCCGCTCCCAATACAGCGGCAGCCGTTTTAATCACTTGCCAAAGGGCAAAGAAATCGCCAAGCCTCAGCTTGAGCTGCGTTTTCATCCACAAGAGGTATACGCCTGCGCTCATCCAGGTGACGATCACTGTGGCTAAAGCAGCTCCCATCATGCCAATACGGCGCACTAAAAGTATGTTCAGCACCAGATTTGCAGCCAAAGTGAGTATGGAATTGAGCATCACCTGTTTGGTCTTGCCCAAAGCCATAAAGATGATGCCAAAAGTGGCGATTCTGAGCGGTAGAATCAGCAGATAAACCTTGAAATAGGGCACAGCGCTCAGGTATTTGCTGCCGTAGAGGATGTAAAAGATGGGCTCGGCAAAGAGGAAAAAGAGCGTGGTGAGCGGGAAGATGATCAGCGCATTCTTGCGCACCGCGGCTTTGTAGCGCATCGCCATATCTGAGATGTCAGCCTGCGAGCTCATGGCAGGCAGCAAGACGGAGTTTACCGAGTTTGTAAAGATACTCACGAAGGGCAGTTCCGCTGCGCCGATGGAAAACACGGCAAAGGCGGCGGGATCGAAGTAACTGCTGATCACGAGCTTATCCAGCTGCACGCTCAGCATACCAATCATAGAAGATATTCCCAAGGGTAAAGCATAGGCAAATTGAGACTTGAGAAATCCCTTGGGGATCTTTTGCAGGCGCGGAAAGCCCCTCAGCGCAAACCTGGTGTAGAGCCACTGCAGGAAGGCTGAAGCTACCACGGCTATTGTTATATAGGGCAGGCTCTTGGTCCAGAATGCCACTCCCAGGATCAAAACAGCATCACAACCCACGCTGAAAAGGGTGAACTTGGCAGCACTTTGGGCCTTGGAAAGCCCCAGCATGAAGTAATTGTAGAGCGAGGAGGAGAACATGAAGATGGGGTAAACCGCATAGATGACAAGGAGATAGGAGAGCGCAGGGTTGTTAAACCAGGTAGCGATTGCATCCTTCAGGATCAGCAGCAGCAGGGCAAAGATCACAGACAAACCAAAGGAGATGTTGATCAATCTGCCAATATAGGCTTTTCTCTCCTCGGGGTTTTGGCGCGGCAAAAAGTAGAGGATGCTTTGCGGGATGCCCATCATCAACAGCGCACTGATGGTGGAATAGATGAGGAAAAGCTGACGGTAGCTGCCCAGTTCGGCGGGCGTGAGCAAGCGCGCTAAAACGATGCCGATGAGGCTTTTGATGAAGAAACGGAAGAATTCCGCCGTGGTGATCAGAGCCGCCTGATGTCCAGCATCCTGCTTCATCTTTGGTTTATCCCCCGTAACTCTATAGGAATGTAGTATTTATAGTTGCTGTTCTCCGGATACATACGGATCACATATTTGCCCGCTTCCACGCAGGTATCTGCTTGAGTTTTGCCGTTCCAGACGTCACTTACCCGGCCTTTGGGATAGTGACGGCTGCACGAAAACAGCAGTTGATCCGATGTATCCCACAATTCCCAGGTCCAGATGCCCTCATGCGGGATGAGCAGACCCAGGATGTACTGGCGTCCATTGGGGCTGATCTTGATGTCTGCGGCAAATTTGTCGCCCAGCTCTTCGGGTGAAATGTCTATGCTGAATTGCGGGTCGCGGGAGTCTATCTCCAATAGCAACTCCGGTGTGTAGCTCATCTGCATCAGCTCGTCCCAGGCGTTTCCCTGCTTCAAGCCTCCATGGTTGAAGAGCGCTATGCCGGCAAATTCCTGCTCTCTGACGTAGCTGATGCGCCGGGCAATATCCAGGATGGTATAACCGTGGTAAGCTCTGCGGTTTGAGGGCAGTAGCGAGCCGTTATTTTGATCCCAGGCTCTCAGGCCCACCACGATGCGCTCGTCCTCTTCAAATTCTTTCAGCTCACTCAATTGTTCCACAAATGTGGCGTATTTGGTGCTGTAGGCCATGAGGTAGATGCAGTCTATGATGCCCTTATCCAGCCAATCTTTCCAATCTTGGGCATAGTATCTTACCGCCGCTTTGTAATCCGAAAAAACGGCGGCGCTGAGCAGGATTCTGGGGTTGATTTCTTTCACTCTGTGATAGCAACGCTCCACAAAGCCGGTGATTTGCAGTGTTCGCCATTCGTTCCAGCTCAAGGGGCCATATTGTACCCGGTGGTTTTCATAGCGCTGTTGTGAGATGGGATGATAGCCCCAGGCGCTGCTTGGATAGCGGATATAATCCAGGTGCAGGCCGTCCAGTTCGGGGTAGTTTTGCACCAAATCCGAGAGCACATCCAACACATAATCCTGAACTGCCGGGATGCCGGGATCGACGAAATAACCGAAGGCTTCGCTGCTGTTCATACGCCTTTGTTTGGCGTCGTAAGTGATCCAATCGTAATGGTTTTTGTAGATATAATTGTCTTCCACCAAGCTGGGTAAAGTGGGCGTGGCATTGAAAACCACCACCCAGGCGTGCACGCGCAGATGCTTGGCTTTTGCGTTCTCAAGCACATAAGCCAGCGGATCGAAGCTGTCATCTTTGAGTACATGGCTGCGCGGCTCGTTGTTTGGATAATCTTTAAAATGGAGATTGGGTGTGTACAGGGCGTCGGAGCGGTATCTTACTTCCACCAAAAGGTCTGTCTGACCGGAAGTTACGGCATCGCTGATGACCTCGTCTATCGCCTCGGGAGTGGTGATGCCCCAGGGAGTGACCCAAAGCGCTCTTATCTCAGCAGTTATGGATGATATACCCATGAGCATGAGCGCTATGAACAGGCACCTGAGGGGGATTTTCACTCGCTTTCCTCTCTGCGGCGTATCTTGCGGACCTTGGAGCTGATGTCGCCATCTTTGAGGCTGATGGTAAGCTCGTCATCTACAGCCACTTGGCTCACGCTGTCTATGGGTTTGTCTGCCTTGGTGACATAGGCAAAGCCCCTATCCAACATATTGTAAGGCGATTGCAGCTCCAGGAGCTCTTTTTTGTGCTTCACATCCTGTCTCTTATCCGCCAGAATTTGCCTCATCGACGCGCTCAATTGAGGGCCAAGCGTCTTATCCAGATTGCTCCTGTGTTGCATGATCCTCTCTTGCAGCAGGCTGAGCTGCATATACAGCTCTTTTTCCATCACTTGGAGCTTGTGTTTGGGGTGAAGCAGCAGGTCCTGGCTCTTCTGCAGCACCATATGAGCCTGGTCTACGCGTTGACGCATGGATTGCAGCCTGCGCTCGGGATGCGAGTTTCCCAGCTGGAAGCGCGCATCGGAAAGCCGGGCCGATGATCTATCCAAAGCAGCCTGCAAGAGGCTCAGCATACGCTGGGAAGAAACCTCCAAAAGCCGCATCAGCTCTGCCTTATCCGGTACTGCCAGTTCCGCCGCTGCGCTGGGAGTGGGAGCTCTGAGATCTGCCACAAAGTCTGCAATCGTGAAGTCTATTTCGTGACCCACTGCAGAGATGACAGGATGCGGGGAATGGTGGATGCTGCGCGCCAAAGCCTCATCGTTGAAGCACCACAAATCCTCCTGAGAACCGCCGCCTCGCGTGATGATGATCAGGTCTATATCGTCTTGCGAGCCAAAGTATTCCATGCCTTTTATCAGGGTGGCAGCAGCCGTATCTCCTTGCACCAGAGCGGGATATACTTCCACTTCAACCGGAAAGCGCCTGATGAGGATGTTTTTGATATCCTGCAAGGCCGCTCCCGTGGGGGAAGTGACGATGCCTATCTTATTGGGATACTTGGGCAAAGGACGCTTGTGAGCCTCGTCGAACAGTCCTTCTTCCTGCAGCTTGGCCTTCAGGCGCTCAAATTGGAGGGCGAGATTGCCCTTGCCTGCCAAGCTAACGTTTTTCACGTTAAGGTTATAAGTTCCTCCCTTTTCGTAGAGCGTAAGCTTGCCAAAGCACACCACTTGCAGGCCGTCTTCCAGGCTGAAATTGAGTGATATGTTGTGAGGACGGAAGAAAGTGCAGCGCAAAGTGGCGTTATCGTCCTTGAGATTAAAGTACATATGCCCGCTGGAGTGATGAACAAAATTGCTCACCTCTCCCTGCACATAGAGCTCCTCTATGTTGCTTTCAATCACCTGTCTGAGATGCGCTGAGACCTCATAGACAGTAAAAATCATCAGTTCTTCCATAAGGCAGACCAGTTTTCAGGATGGATGAATTCTGTCAAGATGTTGATGTGACCTTTTCCTTCTCTGCAGCAGGAACAGGTTAATGGTTATTTTATCTTAACAAGTGGGGGTGAATACGGAGCCTTTCCAGTGCTTGAAGCCGTTTCTACACTACAGCCCGACAGCCGCAGCCGCCCTGTTTCTGCGGGTAATTTGGCAGCTGGCTCAAGGTGTGCAGGCGGTTGGCCGAAGGTCTGGGCTGCACCTTTATCTGCGGGTATCCAAATTTTGACCTTGACAATAGATGCCCGTTTTTCAAAACTGATCCTAAAAACTACTTTAGGTGCTTAATACTATGCGAAGATTTCTTATTGTGCTGCTACTCATAGTTTTGGCTGCTGCGGCCATCACGGACGAGCTGTCTGATAAACAAAAACAGCTCCAAAACGTGCAGAGTCAGCTTCAGAAGGCCCAAAAACAGGCGCAGGATACAGCAAGTAAAAAGCAAAAAGCACAGGGAGAAATTCAACGCACCACTGCCCTGAAGCGGCGGACAGACCAAAACCTGTCCAAGCTCAGGAGCGTGGAAAGCACCAAAAGAGATTCTTTGGACAGAGTCCACTTGCGGCTTGAAGACGCCGAGCAGAGGCTGACCAATCTGGAACACCTGCAAAATCATAATCTGGAGATGCTTATCCGTGCTGACCGTTCTTATTCAGGAACGGATATTCGCCATCGTGACCAGCGTCTGCTTTCCATCGTGGCGGAGCACAATGAGCTCAAGCTCACCGGCCTCAAGGGCTATAGAACGGCATTGACTCATGAAAAGGCCTTGAAGCAAAGCGAATTTAGCCAGGCGGTTTCTGAGGTGAGGAAAACCAGCAGAGAATCCAGTAGAATGCAAAAAACGCTCTCTTCCCTGAAGGCGCAGAGCTCCAAGCTGGCCAGAGAAGAAAAGAGGCTGCAAAATCAGATTGCCAAGCTCAAAAAAGATGCCGCACAGTTGGAGAGCCTGATCAGCCGTCTTACCGCTTCCAGCAGAGGGACGGAAACTGCATCTTATCAATTTACCGGCAATAAGATAGCCTGGCCCGTCAGAGGTAGAATTATCCGCAGTTTCGGCTCGGAAACACGAGCCTATGGCACATCGGTGACCAATCAGGGTATTGATATCGCTGTGGCTGAAGGAACTGCCGTCAAAGCAGCCGATGCCGGCGAAGTTATCTTTGCGGATCGTTATAGCGGGCAAGGGAATCTGGTGATCATAGACCACAAAAACGGCTTCTTCACCGTGTATGCCTACAACAGCAGCATCAATGTGTCTGTGGGCAGCAAAGTTTCCAAAGGTCAAGTGATTGCGCGTAGCGGCTCCACCGGTTCTGCCACTGAACCCTCACTTCACTTTGAGCTTAGGAAAGACGGAAAATCAATAGACCCGATGCGGTATTTGGAGTGACAAAGGGGAAAGGTATATGAAAAAATTGATCTCACCTTCGGTTAGGAAATTGGAAAGATTTATAGCCAAAGATGGCTTGATGGGGAAAACCATTCTGCATCATACAGGTTCTATGTTTGGCATCGGTTGTTTGGTCTCGGATGAGGCTACTATCCAGCGCATTTGCAGGCTGAAACAAAGAGAGGACAGCAAGGGCTTCATCGTCCTGGTTCCTGATGTTAAGTGGTTTGATGATATGGAAATACAGATTCCGGAGCGGATCATCCCGTTGACCAAGCAGTATTGGCCGGGCAACCTCACGCTTGTTTTTGAGTGTGATCATCCCAAGCTCGCTCATCTTGCGGTGGATGGCAAGGTGGCTTTCAGGGTGCCAAACGATCAGCTTTTGAGGCTTTTGATAGACCTTGCCCATGAGCCCATGGTGAGCACCAGCATCAATATCTCGCTTTTGCCTGCGGAGGAAGATTATCACAAGATAGTGCGCAGTTACCGCTCCTGGTTTGATGTGGCTATCCATCCGGCGGTGAGGAGTTTACCCTCAAATGCCCAGCCATCTACCATCGTGGAATACATCGCCGGAGAAAATCAGGGACCTCCCGAGCTGAAATGTCTGCGGGAAGGCTCCATTCCCTTTTATGAGATCAGAAACTCATTTGCCGCGCCTCAGGTCACCTTTGTTTGCACGGCAAATATCTGCCGCAGTCCCATGGCAGAAAAGCTTTTCGACTTCATGGCTCAGAAGCGCAATCTGAATATCAGGGCGGATTCTTGCGGACTGATCGAGGGCGGGCACATGATCTCTACGGGAAGCTTGCAATTGCTCCTCAATCAGGGTATTTTGGAGGCGCAAAGCCACGTTTCCAAACAGATTACGCCGCAGATCGTGAGTGAATCATGGCTGATGCTCACGATGGAAGAGAGACAGCGGGATTTCATCCGCAGCAACGAACCCCATCTCAAGCATAAGATATTCACATTAAACGAGATGGTGGGCGAGCCGGGCGACATCGAAGACCCCTACGGCAGCGAATTTGCCACTTACCAGAAGACATTTGAAATCATCGAAGATAGAGTAACCAGATTGATGGATCTGATTGAAAATAGAAATCTTAGTTTAAGCAATGGAGATAGAAAATGAAACAAGTAGATATCACCCCGGAAGTGATAGAAGAACACGGCCTCACAAGCGAAGAATATGAGTATATTCTTCAGATTATGGGGCGTACACCCACCATCGTGGAATTGGGAATATTCAGCGTGATGTGGAGCGAGCATGCCAGCTATAAAAATTCTGTAAAGCTGCTCAAAACCTTGCCCAAGGAAGGCCCCTACATGCTGGCTAAAGCTGGAGATGAAAACGCAGGCGTGGTGGATATTGGCGAAGGCTTGGCGATTTGCTTCAAGATCGAAAGCCACAACCACCCTTCCGCACTGGAGCCTTATCACGGCGCTGCTACAGGCGTGGGAGGCATATTGCGAGATATCTTCACCATGGGCGCACGGCCCATCGCGGCGCTGAACTCCCTGCGCTTTGGCATCCCGGACAACTTTGATACCCGCTATCTGATCCGCGAAGCAGTGCACGGCATCTCATATTATGGCAATAGCTTCGGGGTTCCCACCGTGGGTGGCGAGATCTACTTTGAGCCCTGTTATGAAGGCAATCCCTTGGTAAATGCCATGGCCGTGGGATTGGTAAAGCACGACAAGATCGCACGTTCCGCCGCCAAAGGAGTGGGAAACCTGGTGGTCTATGTGGGAGCAAAGACCGGACGTGACGGTATTCACGGCACCACTTTCGCCTCCGTGGAGATTTCAGATGAATCCGCCCAGATGCGTTCTGCCATCCAAGTGGGTGATCCCTTTTACCAAAAGCTGCTGCTGGAAGCCACCTTGGAAGTGATCAACGCCGGCTTGGTGGTGGGAATCCAGGATATGGGCGCTGCCGGGCTCACCTGTTCCAGCTCCGAGATGGCAGGCAAAGGTGAAGTGGGCATCCAGATGCACACAGACAGAGTGCCTCAACGCGAGGCCGGGATGACGCCTTATGAGATCATGCTTTCGGAATCTCAGGAAAGGATGCTGGTGATCGTGGAGCCCAAAGATTTCCCCAAAGTGGAGGCCATCTTCCACAAGTGGGACCTTGAAGCTGTGGTGGTTGGAGAAGTGATAGAGGAGCAGGTTTTGCGCATTATCCACGATGGCGTGGTGGAAGCCGAGATCCCGCCAGAATACCTGATTTTAGGTGGCAAGGCGCCCGTTTACACACGCGAAACCAAGGAACCGGAATACTTCCAAAGGCTGAAGAATGCGGAGCTCCCCAAGGCGGACAGCTCTCTCGATCCCGGCAAAGAACTGCTGGCGATGCTGGCTCATGAAAACCTCTGCTCCAGAGCCAAAGTATATCAGCAATATGACCATATGGTGCAGATCAGCACGGTGGTGGAACCCGGCTCAGACGCCGCAGTGGTAGCCATCAAAGGCACAGATAAAGCCATCGCACTCTGCACGGACTGCAACAGCCGCTATTGCTACCTCGATCCATATGAAGGAACCAGGGCAGCCGTTGCGGAATCCGCACTCAACGTAGCCGTGAGTGGGGCAAAGCCTTTGGCCATCAGCAATTGCCTCAACTTTGGCAATCCCTACAAACCCGAGATCTACTGGGGTTTCAGCCAGGCCATCAAAGGCATGGGGGATGCTTGCCGCGCCTTGGATACACCCGTCACGGGAGGCAACGTTTCCCTCTACAATGAAAACCCGGAAAGCGCTGTGTATCCCACACCTGTGATCGGGATGCTGGGCCTGCTGGAAGATATGAAGCTCGCACTCACGCAGTTCTTTAAAAATGAAGGAGACCAGATCATGTTGATCGGCAACCTGCCTGAGGATTTGGGCGCTTCCCAATATCTGGAATTCCGTCACAATATGGTGGCCGGAAAGGTGCCCAAACTGGATATTGATGCGCATAAGCGTCTGATCGACCTGTTGCAGGAGCTCAGCTCCCAGAAATTGCTCAAGAGTGCACATGACGTAGCGGATGGCGGCTTGGGCGTAGCTCTGGCAGAGTGCCTTTTTGATAATACGCTCCTGGGAGCCAAGGTGACGCTTCCCCAGGCAGACAACCCCATCCTGAGCCTCTTTGGTGAGGTGCAAAGCACGGTCATCATTAGTTTCAAGCCCTCCAATCTGGAGACTGTCAAGAAGCTGGTACAGCAATCCGGCTTGCAACACTGGATGTTGGGAGAAGTGACTTCCAACGGCACTTTGAAGATAGAGAGTATATTGGAGCTCAGCACCCAAGAGCTATATGCCACTTGGCGAGATGCGCTTCAATTAAAATAAAAAAAATAGGAGTAGGAGATGAAGATGGGAATATTCTTCGGTAACCTGTTCTGGGGAATCCTCCTGATATTATGGGGAGTGTCCCTGATCCTGAGAGGCTTTGGCGTCAATATCCCTTTGGCCAAAGTCTTCTTCGCAATCGTCATTATCCTCTTTGGGATCAAGCTGTTGGTTGGCGGCTCTTTCAAATGCACCACTGGTAAAGTCTACAAAGAGACCAAAGGCCAATTCACCGAATATAGCACGGTGTTTGCCACCCAAAAGATTGATCTGACTCACCTTAAGCCCGGCGACAAGCCCGTGAAGGTGAATGTGGTATTTGCTTCAGGGAAAGTAATATTGCCTGATGATGTGATCTTTGATTCAAAGCTCACCACGGTGTTCGGATCGCTGAATACACCTACAAGGTCTTACTCTGGCATTGCCGATACTGAGCAAGTGATCAATCCGGGTGCCGATGGAGACAAGGTGTTTATGGAGTTGAACACCGTCTTTGGCCGCACGGAAGTGGTGCTCGAGCAAGTGGAAAGACTCGAGGAAGAGGCACCTGCAGACAGTACGGCCCATGAGGACCAAGTATTCTAACCAAAACAAACAAACTTAAATGCCTGTCTTTGCTGCTGCTCCTGATCGGCTTCAGTTCGTTGGGAGCGGCGGCGAAGCTTGGCTATGCCCTTAGTGGCGGAGGTGCACGGGGTTTTGCGCATCTGGGCGTGCTGAAGGTTCTGGAGGAGTATGGCATCCAGCCGGATTACATCTGCGGAACCAGCATGGGAGCAGTGATAGGCGCACTTTATGCCCAGGGATACGACGCACAATCCATCCAGGATATGCTGCTGCAAGTGAAGTGGCAGGATGCGATGGATGACTCTTACAAGCGGAAAGAGCTGCACATTGGCCAAAAGCGCTGGGCGCCTCATGGTGTGGTGAGCTTTGGCATTGATGATCTGGGAAAGATCAAGTTGCCCTCATCCGTGTGGGTGGCCAACAGGCTGAATCTTGAGCTGGCTAAGCTCTTTGCCGGTTCAGGCTCAGATGTGGATTTTACCCGGTTTCCCATCCCCTTCAGCTGTGTGGCTACCGATCTGCTCACCGGCGAGAAGGTGGTGTTTACAAAAGGGAACCTGATGCAGGCTGTGCGTGCTTCGCTCTCCGTGCCCAGCATCCTGGAGCCTTTTGAGCTGGACGGGCATCTCTACATCGACGGAGGCGTGAGCCAAAACCTTCCTGCAGCAGAAACCAAAGAGATGGGCGCTGACTTTGTCATCGGCATCAAGACCAACTCGCCGCTCAGACCCAAGGAGGAGCTCAGGCATTTTGTCACCGTCTTCGATCAAACCCTCAATATCAGCATGATCAACAGCCTCAATCGCAGCCTGGACAGCTGTGACCTGCTGTTGGAGCCGGATCTGGAAGGCTTCACTGCCATGGATTATGATAAGGCCGTCCAGATCATCGATGCAGCGGAAGCCTATGCCAGAGCGCATTTGGCAGAGATCATGGAGTTTTACAGTCTCAATGGCCTGGAGCTCAGGCGCAGGGCAACTCCCAGGAAAGCCGCTCCCATGAAGCTCAGCTCCATTGTCATCATCGGCAATGAGCACCTCAGCGATGCCAAGATCCGGGAATTCCTGGGCCTGGAAATAGGCGGGCAATACAGCGCTGCTCAAATCGTGAATGCCTGCTCCAAAGCTTGGAACTCACAGCTTTTCCACACCATTTATCCCATCATGGAAGCCACGGATGACGGCCATCTGCTTACCCTGCACGTAAAAGAGGAGGAGCGCAGCCAGCTGAGCGTGCTTTTGAGCTACACCTCAGAGGAAGGATTGCAAGCAGGCGGCATAATCAAAATGCAGAACATACTGCTGAAAAACTCCAGCTTGATGGCGGGGCTCAACCTGGGCGGTAAAAACGAGTATAACATTGACTATGTAAAGAACTTCGGCGAACGCTGGGGTGCCTATTTTCGTCTCTTTCACTATCTTAGCGCCCGGAAACGCTACTATTATGATGCAGATTTCAACAAAGCAGCCAGCATCAGAGCCAGGGAAATCGGCGTCACGGCGGGATTGGGCATCTTTGCCTCAAAGTATATCGTAGCCGAAAGCTTCCTCTACAGCTATAGAACCAGGATGCTGCAAGACATATCCACCGTGGCAGATATAGACTCTCTCTACCTCATCTCCGGAGCCGGGGTCAAGCTCTATCACGAGAGCCTGGATGACTATTACTTCCCGCTCTCCGGCTTGAGAGCCTCGCTGAAGTTCAATTTTGCCCGCAGCGGCTCTGTGAGCGACTACATCTATTCCAAAGTCCAAGGCTCAGCCGAATTGTACAGCCCCATCTCCAATAGACTCTCGCTCAAGCTGCGCTTGGATGCGGGTTCCTGGTTTGACAGACAGCTCTTCAACATCGATCCCTTCTACGTGGGCGGCTCAAGCGGCTACAAGGGCTACCACAAGTATCAGGTGAGCGCACCGGTGTATAAGATGGCGGATTTGGGACTGGTCTCCCAAGTGTGGAAAAAGCTCTTTGTATCTGCAGGGGCACAGGGGCTGATCATCGACGAGATCGATACCTGGACGGATTCCGAGATCGTTTGGTGTGGCTATGTCGGCGCCGGGATCAACACCCCTCTGGGGCCGTTGCGAGCCTCTTTTGGCATCAGAGAAGGCGGCAAGCCAAACTTATACATCAACTTCGGCTACGACCTCGATGTCTTCCATTTCTCCAGAAAGTGAGGGCCGCCAAGATGGGATTACACACTATTACACTTGCCAAAATGGCGACTACGCTTATATTTGAGATTGACACAATTGCCGCTTCCAGAGTTTGGTTGTGTCATCAACAATGAATAAAGGAGCAGGACGTGAGAAAACACATTATATCGCTGATCACACTGGCCCTGGCTTTTGGCTTCTTGATGGCTGAAGGCCCTGATTTTGAAACACTTAAGGAACTCCTGAACAAGGCTAAAGGTGGCGACGTCGAAGCCCAGTTTCAGATGGCAGGCTACTATGCCGAAGGAATAGGCGTGGAAGAAGACATCACCGAGGCTATGCGCTGGATGCGTGAAGCCGCAAAGGGTGGGCACACCGAAGCTCAATATATAATGGGCACCTCTTACTCCCACGATATTGAAGAAGCTGTCCAATGGTTTACCAAAGCCGGTCAAAGCGGCCATCTCGAGGCGCAGAAGTACCTGGGTACTTACTATGCCGGCAGTGGAAACGATGCGGACAAGGCCTTCCAGTGGTTCCTGATGGCAGCCCAGCAGCTTGATATTGAAAGCGCCTATGAGGTTGGCAACAAGTACTTTTATGGCCTGGGCACCGAAGAAGACCACGCTGTTGCCTTCGAATACTACAGCCTCGCAGCAGCAAAAGACTACGTCCCTGCATTGGTTGCCGTGGGCGAATGTTATCTCGATGGCGAAGGCGTGAAACAAGACGCCAATAAAGCCTTCAAATTCTTTACCAAAGCGGCTGCTTCCAACAACGCTTCCGCTCTCTACAACCTCGGCTATTGCTATCACACAGGCCAGGGCACAAAGACAAACTTCATCCGCGCCAACGCTATGTACCAACTGGCCGTACACTTTGCCGACGACGCTCAGAAAGCAGCCTTCCAGAAATACGTAGATGATACCGCAGCCGAGCTTTCCATCGTGCACAGGGAGGAGGCAGACAAGATCAGGGACGAGTGGTTGGGCAGATGAGATTCCCGCGGCCCTCACACTCTGAGCTCCTGGAGCTGCTCTCGATCACGGATGCAGCGGAGCTGGATGCGCTGTTCAAGCGAGCTTACGAAGTCAAAAGGCAGTACATCGGCACCAAAGTATGGTTTCGGGGCATCATCGAGCTCAGCAATATCTGCTCCAAAGACTGCTACTACTGCGGCATTCGCAGCAGCAACACCAACGTGAAGCGCTACACCGTTTCCCACGAAGAAGTGGTCAAAGAAGCGCGCTGGTGCTACGAACAAGGCTATGGCTCCATCGTCCTGCAAGGAGGCGAGCGCAGCAACAAAGCCTGGACAGACCAGATCACAGACCTCGTCTACGCCATCAAGGACGTGAGCGACGGCAAGCTGGGCATCACACTCTCTTTTGGCGAGCAGAGCAAAGAGGTGTATCAGCAGTGGCTGGATGCCGGCGCCCACCGTTACCTCCTCAGGGTAGAGACTGCCAATCCCGAGCTTTACAAGCAGTTGCATCCCCAGGGCCACTCCTTTGAAAACAGGGTGAAAAGCCTCGGCTACCTCAAAGAAGTGGGCTATCAGGTGGGAACGGGTGTGATGATGGGCCTGCCGGGACAGACTCTCGCAGACCTCGCCAACGACGTGCTGTTTTTCTATGATATAGACGTCGATATGATCGGTATGGGGCCCTTCATCCCGCACAAAGACACGCCCTTTGGGCACCTGGTGAGCGGCTTTGATGAAGCCCACGCCCTGCAACTCGGCCTCAAGATGATCGCCGTCTGCCGCATCTTCCTCAGGGACATCAATATCGCCTCCACCACCGCTCTGCAGGCTCTCAAGAGCGATGGACGCGAGCTGGGGCTCTTGGCGGGTGCAAATATCATCATGCCAAACGTCACAGATACCAAATTCAGAGAGGGCTACCAGCTCTATGAGGGCAAGCCAAACCTGAACGAGAATGCAACCGAGACGATGCAGAGTCTCGAAGACACAATCACAGCCATGGGCGAAACCGTGGCTTATGGAGAGTGGGGCGATTCGGCTCACTTCTTCAAAAGAACCAATCAACAAGTAAAGACATTATAAAGGAGTATATACCCATGTTTCAAGGCGGAAAGAATATGCAAGACCTGATGAAAAAGGCCAGGCAGATGCAACAGGCAATGGAAAACCAACAGAAGGCACTGGAAGAGAAGGTGTTTGAGGCTTCTGCAGGTGGCGGAATGGTGATAGTGAAAATGAATGGCACAGGCCAGCTGCTCAGCATCAAGATAGAGCCCGAAGTGGTGGATTCTGATGATGTGGAAATGCTGGAAGACCTGATCATGGCAGCCTTTGGCGAAGTTCAATCCAAGGTAAACGAAGCCTCCAGTGAAATGATGCAAGGCATCACCGGCGGGATGAAGATCCCCGGGTTGTTCTAATTCATGCTCAAATCACCACGTTTTGACGAACTCGTAGCCAAGTTCAGCTCGCTGCCCGGCATAGGCAGGAAAACGGCGCAGCGGCTTGCCTGGCATCTGTTGAGCATCCCCAAAGAGAAGGCCCTGGAGCTCTCCACTGCCATCCAAAATGCTGTCCAGAGCTATACCACCTGCTCCACCTGCTGTATGCTCACAGAGGTAAACCCCTGCACCTTGTGCACTTCGCCAGAGCGAGACGACTCCCAGCTCTGCGTCGTCGAAAGCCATAGCGACGTCTTTACCCTGGAAAGCATGAACGAATACCGCGGCAGATACTACGTCCTGGGCCACCTGCTTTCACCTCTGGATGGCTATGGGCCCGACGCACTCGGCATCCCCGGCTTGCTCAAGCGCATTGAAGAGCTGCAGCCGGAAGAGCTGATCCTGGCCCTCAAACCCAGCGCAGAAGGCGAAGCCACCATCCACTACCTCACCGAACTGCTCCAGGATCACGAGCTCAACATCACCAGACTCTCCGTAGGCCTGCCCTTCGGAGGCGATCTGGAATACTCCGGCACCCTCACCCTTGCCAACGCATTCAAAAGACGCTTCCCCGCATAAAGAGCCATGTTTACAGGAATCATCGAAGCCGTCGGCCCCATTATTTCGCTCAATGATAGAGGCGGCAAACGCTACCTCAAGCTCCAGCGTCCCCCAAGCTTTGAACATATCACGGAAGGCAACAGCATCGCCTGCGACGGCATCTGCCTCACTGTGATCAGCTTGGACAAGAGCAGCTTTGAGGTGGAACTGATGGCGGAAACCCTCAAGAAAAGCACCGCCGCAAGCTGGAAGATTGGCTCAAAGATCAACTTAGAGCGTGCCCTGCGGGTGGGGGACAGGCTGGATGGACACTGGGTGCAAGGCCACGTGGACAGCGTCCTCACCCTCAAGCAGATCAGAACGATAGACCAAACGCCCTACCATTACTTCAACTACCCCAAAGAAGACGCCGAGCTCCTGGTGCCGCAAGGCTCTATCTGCCTCAACGGTGTCAGCCTCACGCTTGCAGAATTGAACCCGACCAGCTTTGCCGTCGCTTTGATCGGACACACGCTGCAAAATTCCAACCTCAGCCTGCTCTCCGTGGGCGCCAAGGTCAACGTGGAATACGACATCCTGGGCAAGTACATCCTGCGCAAACAGCAGCTCAAGCCCATCTCCGAGGAGTGGTTACATGAACAAGGTTTTTAAGCTCTCCCTGCTGCTCGTTGCCTTGCTCTTTATGGCAAGCTGCGGCAGCAAGAGGAACCCCACCGGCGGCCCTGTCGACCTGGAAAAGCCGGAAGTACTGAGCATCATTCCCGAGGAATACAGCCAACTTGGCAGCGAGATCGAGATCACCTTCTCCAAAGCCATGGACAAGCAGAGCTTCACCGAAGGGGTCTACTTTTACCCGCCCATCATCAGCAAGAAGGTCAGCTACAGCGGCAGAACCCTCAATATCAAGATCATGGAGCCGCTGCAGCCCGATTGCGTCTACCATCTCACCTTGGGCAGCGGCGTCAAAGACACACGCTCAAACTCCCTGAACAAACCCAATAGCTTCGTTTTCCTCAGCGGCAAGCCCGTCCAAAACCGCATCAGCGGTCAAGTTACTTACGAGAAAGCCGGCGATGCGGGCAAGCCCCTCACCCTGAGTCTCTTCTCCGCAGACTCCCTCCTCGTTTTGCACAAAGAAATCAGCGGCAGCAGCTATCTGATCGATGCCCTAAACCCGGCTGAATACCGGATGCGCGCCTATCAAGACCTCGACCTCAATGGCCGCTACGACTATGGCCGTGAGCCTTTCTTTGAGCAATTGGTGGACGTGCGCAAAAGCCGCAGCTTCGACATCAATATGGCTTACCAGGACAGCACCAGAGCGGTGATCCGCAACATCCGTCCCATCAGCAACACCCAGCTGGAAGTGCATCTCTCCAAGATGCCTGCTTCCATTGGAAAGATGGAGATAGCTTCCTCAGACGGCGGCACTTTGGCCATCAGATACAGCGAGCTCTCGCAGAAGGTGCTCACCCTCATCACCGCCGAGCAGGACACGCTGCAATACCGGCTCACCCTCAAGGACCTCAAGGATAGCAAAGGCAATCTCAATCCTGAGAGCAGCCTGGCCTTTATGGGCTGCACCGTGCCGGACACCGAAAAGCCCACTCTCACAAGCTCCATTCCCCGCAATGGCACCAGCGTAGCCAGCTTGCAACCAACTCTGGAGTTAAACTTTGATGAGATCATCCCCGAGCAGCACCTCAAGCTCAGGTTGATCGCCACCGAGAGCAATAAGGAAGTCCCAATCCAGATCCTTAAGGCCGATTCCAAAACCTGCAAAGTAAAGCCCACCACCCCGCTGACCAACTACCGCAGCTATACCCTCATCATCTTGGCGGAAACCAGCGATAGTGCCGGCAATAAGTTAGAGAAAGATCACAAGATCAGCTTCATGCCCCTGTAGCCGGCGCTCGCTGCGCACCGAAGGTACCGGCGTAAGCCGCACCGCCGCACCCGGAACCACCTCGCTCCCTGCAGTAGCCGGCGCTCGCCCTTAGCGCCGATCTGTCTTGTACGGGCGCTTGTACGGGCGCTTGCCAAAGCGCCGATGTACAAGTGGAGGTAGTGTGTACAGGCAAGCGGCAAGTTTTGAGCTACCTTTAGATATAGACAGCAAGCACCCGTACTAGCAGGTTCCTCATCCGCGTTAATCCGTGTGTATCCGTGGAAGAATCCAAAACTCACTTTCCAAAAACATCCCTTCACTATATACCCTGACGACCTTGCCCAGGCGAAGAAAATCTGATTTTCCCAGCCTTGTAACCCCTTGATAACAATAGCGATACAGAAACAGGCAAATATTGCCTCTTTTCTTGCCAAAGTGTAATACCACCCCCTTGTAGCCGGCGGTCGCCGAACCGCCGCAATCAAGTGCAGTTTGATTTTTACAGCGACGAAGCCGCTATCACCCTCACCCAACTATTACTGATTTCCCTCGTTACCCTATCCGTGTTGATTTGTGCACATCCGTGGGAACAACGATGGCATCCGGCTACGCGGCAAAACAGAGAACGCCGCTACTGGTGCAAACTTCCTTGCGTCGTTGCTATTTTTCAAAAAAGTGCTTGACAAATATCACAAAACAAATACCATACAGCCAGCCTTTCAGATTTCAATAGATTAGGAATATCGAGGTATGCAATGTGCCCAAGCAGACAAGAAAAAGATGATTTAGTATTTACACCAGCACTTGTGGCTCATCTATGGGTAGTCACTCTATTGGCTATCACGAAGGAGTACGCATGAGAAGTCGACTTTTACTTTTAACTTTTGTAGCTATCTTAAGCTGTTCAGTCGGTGTTGCTGAAGAATATCGTGACGTTGGATATGGCGTCTCGAACACAGTTCATATTTATACCGGCGGCGCATCTAACACTAATTATGGCCTAACCTCCGGGTATTCAAGTGGTCTTTATGTTTATACCGGCGGCGCATCTAACACTAATTATGGATTAACCTCTGGGCATTCAAACCCATTTTACATCCAAACCCACATGGGAGTGAGTGGTTACGGTATTTCTGCTCCAATTATCTTAGAAACTCAAACAACTCTATGCTCTGACTATCGGATTGTTTCGGTGTCTCATGCACCTAATCCCAGTGTTTTAGAAATTCCAGAGGGAGGTTATGGTTACGCTTGGTTCATGGTTGAAGGGAATCTTGATGGAGTATGGAAACCAGCACGGGGTGTAAATCTTATAGCTAAGGATGCACAGGGCAATGATATTCAATGTGAAACAGGCCTTCTTCCCTTTGGTATTTTCACCGACCGAGTTTATATGCATAATACAGGTGTGTTTGGCATTCCAATTCCTTCAACTCTTATCGGCAGTGGTTCTCCCGGAGATACGGAGACAATTACAGTGGTTTCTGCTAATGGTCTACTCTTAGCACCATCCAACAGTCAGAGTATAACCTGCCAGGTTGTACCGTATAATTATACCGAGGAGTGGGGTTATCGACTCTATGCCAAGGGTGGAGCTGGAGTCACTGGAGGTATTGCAACTGCAACGGCTTTTGGCGGGGGTGGGTCTGGTGTTACTGTCGCAATGGATTTGGAGGGATTAGACCCAAACCCGAACCATACGGCCTTCCGTATTCACCGTAGGGATGATTTTTTTGCTGGTGTTGACGCAGAATTAGGCCCTCCTTGCCTGATCGAAGTTGATAAAGTTAAAGTTGCAGCTCAGGCGAGCTTTCCTTACGAAGTTGTGTATGATTTCGACTTGGATAACTTAGATGGTTTAGAGTCCTTAATGGCCTTTTACCTTATTGCAGAGCCGACCATTTTGTACGCTAACAGCGCGAGCGTTGTTTCCAATCTAACTGTAAGGTTTTTGTCTCTCTGTTTCCGGGCTTTGGTGAATAATAATGCCGTAAATGGGCTGGGTATAGCGCGTATATCTGACGAGGCAGGTTTGGATATTCAGGGTAGTGTTGACCTTAATGTTGATGTTTTGGCTCATATTCCTCTGGGGTTGAAAATGGGGCCCAGTCTCGGTGCTAAAGCACATCTAGGCAGCAGTACCAAGCTTCTTCCCAGCGGAGAAAAACAGAATAGGATCTTCTTGGGTGGTGAATTCGAGACAAGAACTAACATAGGCCCCAAAATGGTTCCCGGATTTGGTGCGAGCAGTAAGTTTTTTTACCCCCGCAGCATAAATGACCGGATTTTCCCAAGGGTCAGGAATGTGGAGTATGAGTTTATTCATAATTGGGACAGTCAGTTGAATTGGGAAAGCCTCACCTTATCAAGCAAGGTTGGCTCCACTGATCCCAATTTCCGTATGTTCGATCTACCTGGACAGATGGAAGAGCAAAAATCTTGGCTGAAAATCGAAGATGCTGCGCTCAAAAATTACTGTCAACAAGAACTTAATACCCCTGCAGATTTATGGGGTATCGGTACAGCACCAGTCTACGTTCAGGCTAACAACGAAACAATGAGCCAAGATATGGGCAACCTTCTTAACTACATCTACCAGAAACAGAGCAGTAATCTGCCAGTGAAGGCAAAATACGGCTTTGAATGTGAGGATAAATCTAGTTTCGAATTCAAAATGGATCTAAAATTCCCTCTTATTGGCTTTCCGGGAATTGTGATAAAACTGGGCATGGGCTTAGATGCAACAAATTCAAGAAACTACCATGTTGCCGATGGATATTGGGTAAAAGGTTATCCCTATTTCCAGAATATGATGTCCAATCCACCTGACAACAACATCGAGATTGGAGATATTATCGGGATTCTCTGGAATGGGATAACCCACGGGGATCTGGCTTCTGAACTGGTAGACCTGATAGTAACTGAGTTCAGACATAGGGTATTGAACCGGCTTCCCTGGCGTAGCCAAATGATGGAAACCCTGAATGACAACGGATCCTACATCACACTCACAGAAAACTCTTTCCCTACTGATGCCGACTCGGTGGTATTCCGTAACTGGGATTGGGGTGAAGAACCCCAAGATAATAAGCTAAACCAAAGACAGTTGGAAACGGTAAAACGCTACAACAAGCAACTCAGGGAAATTCGCGAAAGGGCTGCAGGTATGCACTATGGCATTGGTGGCTTTTATCGGTTTGAAGCTGAAGCTGAAGGCTGGAACGAGGCTCCCCAGCTCACCATCAAGTATCTGGACAGCGAACTGGACGGTATTGATGAGAGTACCCTGAAAATGTATTGGGAGGACGAGTACGGAGATTGGCATCTGCTCAATTCCACCGCAGTTCCAGACTCTAACCTGGTGCGGGCTAATATCCCTTATTTTACCACTTACACATTGGCACCAAATCTTCCCCATGGAGAGATTGGACTCTCAGCTACACCAGACAGCCTATTGGCGGATGGATCTGCCTCAGCGCAGGTTTTCTCCGGCACACTCTACAACAATGATGGCAGCATCGTGGCAGACGGTACCCAATACACGGTTCTGGTGAACCGCGGACAATTGTTGGATGCCGACGCAGATCCCGAACTCACCGGACTTCAGGTTGTTTCCTTAGGCGGTTGTCTACAATTCACTGTGCAAGCGGATTCCATCCCTGTACCCATTGAGATCACGGTTACATCCGTAGACGGCTATGCCTCAGGTTTCCTCTCACTGCCTCTGTATGCGGCCGCTCTGCCATCCACACCCATATTGTTGGATATTCAAGCGGAGCATAGGACGCTGCATTTGAACTGGCAGGAACTCAATGAACCGGGAATTATCGGCTACAGGATCTATTATGATACCGATACCGCAGGGCCTCCCTACAACGGCACATCCAGCGAAGAAACTCAGAACAGCCCCGTGACTGTGGGGAATATCGGCTCATATACCCTAACCGGATTGGACAATTCCCAAGCCTATCATATTGTCATCACGGCACTGGACGCCTATGGTAACGAAAGCCACTACTCCAATGAAATGCTGGGGCAACCGGTCTTGAAAGCCATCACCAACCTGGCCATCGCGAATGAAGATACCGGCATCAGGCTGAGCTGGACTCCAGCCAGCGGTGCTACTTCATATAAGGTCTACAGAAGCCCGCAACCTCTCCAAGATATCAGCCAAATGCAATATCTGGGAGAAACAACCGACCCTTGGTGGATAGACCAAACTGCTGGCTCTGATATCCAAAACTTCTATCTGATTATTTCAATAGGATATTAAAAATAGGAGAATACAATGAAAAGGATTTACCTCACACTCGCTTTGGTGCTGCTGGCAGCAATGCTTTGCGCTGAACCCACAGTCACCAATGTCAACGCCAGCCAGCGAACGGATGGCTCTCAGAAGGTGGATATTTACTACGACCTGTCTAATTCAGTTGGTGGCCCCATGACCGTTTGGTTAATGGGGTCCAACGACAATGGAAGTTCTTGGAATATGCCATGCAGTACCGTTTCTGGGGCTATAGGGCGGAATGTCTACGCCGGCACTAATAAACACATAGTCTGGAATGCTGCAGTCGACTTCCCAAATACCTCTTGCGCCAATTTCAAGTTCAGGGTGATCGCTTTTGGCGGCGATATTCCGCCCATCCCGGAAGAATTTGTCTATATTAATGGTGGCACCTTTAATATGGGAGGGCGTGCGGTTTCTCTTTCATCCTATATGATAGGCACCTTTGAGATCACTCAGGGTCAGTGGCAGACGGTTATGGGCTCCAATCCCGCCTCAGGCTATGGAGTTGGCAGTGATTACCCTGTCTACTATGTATCTTGGTACGCAATCCTCAAATACTGTAACCTGCGCAGTATGGCAGAGGGGCTCACTCCCTGTTATTCGATCAGCGGCAGCACCAATCCTGCCAATTGGGGAGAGGTGCCTACCTCCAGAAACGATGCATGGGATGCTGTGATCTGCGACTGGACTGCCAACGGTTACAGATTGCCTACCGAGGCGGAATGGGAATACGCTGCCCGAGGAGGATCAGAAACACCTAACTATGTATACGCTGGCAGCAATGATATCGATCTCGTAGCTTGGTATGATGGTAACTCTGGCGGTTCTACTCATCCTGTGGGTCAAAAGCTGCCTAACGGTCTGGTGATTTTTGATATGAGCGGTAACGTCTGGGAATGGTGCTGGGATTGGTATGGTAGTTATAGCGGTGGTGGGCAGATAAACCCCACCGGTCCGGAAAGTGGAAGCTCTCGCGTGTTGCGTGGCGGTAGCTGGTCCGTCAATGCAGCTAGCTGCCGTGGGGCTGGCCGTGGTGGCAGCAATCCGTACAACAGGAGCACCGACAACGGCTTCGGTCTCTGCAGGGCTGCAAACTGATTGATTCTTGGATCTTGTTCCTTGGCCATTGGTACTTCCGGCGCAGCCGGTCGAAATTATGAAAGAACTCAAGATTATCAACGATTTTTACAACTTGCTCAAGTGGTATGGCAACCTCCTGAGCAAGTTTCCGCGCAACCATCGCTATGCTCTGGGGCTGCGGATAGAAAATACGCTTTACGATATTCTGGAGCTGCTAATTGGCCAGAAAGCGCAGCCAAGATCTACGCAATTGCTCAGTAAGGCGAGCGTCAAGCTGGATATGCTGCGCTTTCTGGTGCGGTTGACTTTTGAGCTCAAACTGATCTCACCCGCCCAGCACCACGCCTTTGTTGAGCAGATTGACAACATCGGCAAGCAACTGGGCGGCTGGCTGAGATCGCTGCAGAGATAAGTGAAAAGGATTGGCTACCTCTACGAGCAGATATATGCTTGGGAAAATCTGTTAACCGCCTTTCGTAATGCTAAACGGGGCAAAGCTTCAGCAGATCTGAGTGCGTTTGAATACAATTGGGAAGGCAACCTGTTGGAGATTCAAGAGCAGTTGAGGGATCAAGATTATCGGTTCGGAGCTTACCGTCATTTCGAGATCTTTGAGCCCAAGCAGCGCACCATCTCCTGTGCTCCCTTCCGGGACAGGGTGACGCATCACGCCATCTGTAATGTGATCATGCCTGTTTTGGAAAAGTCCATGATCGTGGACAGCTATGCCTGCCGCAAAAACAAGGGCCTGCACAAAGCAATCAGAAGAGCTTTCTGGTTTTATCAAAACTCACATTATCACTATCGACTGGATATCAAAAAGTATTTTTACACCATCGACCATCAGGTGCTGATGAATAAGCTTGAGAGAAAGTTCAAAGACCGCAAGCTGCTGGTTTTATTGGAGCAATTGTTGGGCACTTACGACAGCGGTGCTCAGTATTACTTCCCTACGGGCGAGCCTGATGTCTGCGAACTGATCAGACCACGAGGTATACCCATTGGAAACCTGACCAGCCAACTCTTCGCCAATTTCTATCTGAATGATTTTGATCACTATGTGAGGGAGCAGCTTCATTTCCCTTACTACATCAGGTATATGGATGATGTGATAGTATTTGGCGAGAGCAGGGATAGCCTCAAAAAGGCTGCAAACCAGATTTTGTCTGAATTGGCCAAGATCAGATTGATCCCAAACGAGAAGAAGAACTACATAAAGACGAACGCTTTAGGTATTGACTTTCTGGGCTTTCGTCTGCATGAAAACAGGATAAAGTTGCGTTCCCAAAACCTGGTCAGATTCAGGCGTAAATTGAAATCCCGCAGGAGAGTCACGGATTTCAACCAGCTTCTGCGCAGCATCAATGGGCATATTGGTTATCTCACCGCTGGACATACCAAGAAACTGATAAACATCGTATTTGAGGACATTGAGTTCTCGGATGAAAAGAGGAAATGGAAAATGGTATTACCTTAAAGGTCAAGGTGCCAAGGAGACTGTTGCGTGGCGGTAGCTGGAACAACAATGCAACTAACTGCCGTGTAGCTAACCGTAATAACAACAATCCGTACAACAGCAACAACAACAACGGCTTCCGTCTCTGCAATGCTGAACAAGCCAGAACCGGAATTTTCCCTGCGGATGTTCCGGGTGTGCAAAATCTAGCCCAGCGCCTTGACCTGATGCTGCTGTGCATCAAATGATTCTTTTAGGTTAGTAGGGAGTTCTTCGAAAGCCTGAATTTCTGGTTCAAATACATTAGTAGTGGGAAGTTTGATAGAAGTTTTGGAGTCGAGTTGGGGAAGCAGGCTGTACCTGCTGGCGGCGGTTTGGCAACCTCCGGCTGCCTGGTCGCTATAGCAAGCGACCATACTTGCGGCGGTGCGGCTAACGCCGGTACCTTCGGCGCTTTAGCAAGCGCCCGTACACATCACATCTCTTCCTTCGCCTCCACAATCATCTCCCTGATATGCTTCGCCAGCTCACCTTTTCCATAGTAGAGAGGATCATCCGGGAAGATGGGCGGCAGCAGCTTGATCTTGATATGCGCGGCATTGATGCGATTATTGATCTCAAAGGCTTTGTAGCTGTCTTTGATGGCAAAGGGCACGATCACCGCTTTCGCCATGATGGGCAGCTTCAGTGCACCCGCTTGGAAGGGGCCTACCTCGTCGCTTTTACTGCGCGTACCTTCCGGGAAGATGATCAGCGGATAGCCGTCTTTGATCACCTCAGCGGCTTTTTTGAAGGACTCGATGGCAGAGCGGGGATCGCTTCGGTCGATGAAAACGCAGTTGATGATCCGCATCCATTGGCTGAGGATGGGAATCTTGAAAAGTTCCTTTTTGGCGATGAAGCCCACGGGTTGGCCGCTGTATCCCAGGAAAGAGGGGATGTCAAAGTTGCTCTGATGATTGCCCACAAAGCAGATACGCTCACCCTCAGGGATATTTTCATAGCCGGAAAAGCTCACCTTGCTGCCCGTGCTGCGCACCACAGTTTTGCCCCAAAGGTTTCTTGCGACCAGGCTCATCTTGACGAATATCTTCTTGCTGAGGCAGTATTTGGCAAAAAGGAGGGCCGGCAGTGCGATCAGCCAAATCAGCATGATCAAGATCAAAAAGCAGGTCCACAAAAGTGTCTTTATCATTGAAAACATAGCTTTCCTCTTAGTAGCTCAGCGTCACCCATTCATCGTAGAGGTCGCCCAGTGAGGTGACCCAGGCGTTATGATTGAGTGCGTGGGAGATGGTTTTCCAATAGAGTCGTCCCAGTCCGGGATACTCGACCGGATCAAAGTTGTTGTTGTGCCAGAGCAGCGACAGGTGCGATTGATAGCCTGCGGCCAGCTCCGTCTGCCTCTTCAGGGTACGTTTTGCTGCGCGGTAACTGAGGTTCATCGCTTTGGGCGAATAGAGCGTGGTATCCATCACGATGAGCGGAATTTCCAGCACGCGGAAGGGCCGGTTTTCTTCCAGGTTGAAGGGGAAGAAGGGGAAAGAGACGCCGGCTCTGAAGCCGATATTTTCCCAGTAGCCGAGCGTGGAATCGAAGCGCAAGCCCGCATTTTCCAGAATGGTAAAGCTCTTTTGGTAGTCGAAGTGCAGATAGTGAGTCCGAAAGCCCTGCGGATCGAAGCCCAGCTCCCTGAGCGCAGCAAGCTCCTGCTCCAGAACCTCCGCATCGAAGGCAGATTCCGGCGAGCCATGCAAGCCCACTTCGCGCTCTCCCAAAAGATCGAGAATCTGCTCCCTGTATTTGGGATTACTCAAGTAATTCTGTCTTTTATCCTCATAATCCGTCTTGCCCATCAAAAACCAGGTGGATTTCACCTCCAGGCTATCCTCTTTATCCAAAATCTGTTTGATAGCCGTGGGGCAGCGGCTGAAAAAGCTTTTGTGCAGGCCATGTCCGATGAGCTTCCACAGCGCCCTAAGCGGACGCTTGGGGAAGGTGCGCAGGTTGTGAAACAGGGTGGCAAACTTCTGTTTATGCGTCCAATAATGCCAGTAATCCACGTCATGCGAGAGCGTCACGCAAAAGTCCATCTCCTTATTCCAGTGGATGTTGCGCTCAAATTCCGGGATGTATTCGCTCACTGCCCAGAGCAAGAGCTGGCAATAGACGTCCACCACCGGGATTTCGGTAAAATCCCATCTGTATTGCAGGGATTCACGGTAGTCTACCCTGCCTCTATCCGGCGTGTGAAAACCGAGTATATACTCATGCCAGCAGGTGAGGAAGTAGAAACCACTGGCCACTAAGTCTTTATGGACAACGCAGCGGTCTGTATCCAGAGAAAAGATTTCCCCTCCCCGGGAAAAGAGGAAGGGAATATATTCGTTTTTATAGAGGAAGAAATCCACATCGTAGAGCGGGTAAAGCTCTCTGCGTTCAAAGAAATCCGCCGTTCCATCGATAAAGTTGATCTTGATGGGATACCGGTTTGTAGTTGGGTATCCATAGTAAAGATGCGTTCCTTCATGATGCGAACCGTAGTAGAAGGTGGGGTTGAGGCGCAGGATATAGCAGTAGGTGCGCAGCACAAACTCCGCCTTCGGGATGTAGAGGCGCGGCAGATTGAGCAGGATAACGATATTGGGATATTTTTCCATCTATGCTTTGGCTTTAGGTTTTTTGGCAGCCGGCTTGGCTTTGGTGGGCTTGAGCCCGCCTTCCAACACCAATTCCAGCACTTCGCTCACGTGGCTCACGTAGTTGATTTCCATGCCTTGCATGATGTCATCTTCAAAATCTGCCATACCGGGCTTGTTTTCCAGTGGCAGGATCAGCTTTTTGATGCCGGCTCGTTTGGCGGCCAACATCTTTTCCTTGATGCCTCCCACGGGTAGCACCTTGCCCAGCAGCGTCACTTCACCCGTCATCGCCATATCGTGCTTTACCTTTTTATTGGTGAGCAGCGAAGCGAGCGCAGTGGTGAGCGTGATGCCTGCGGAAGGGCCTTCTTTGGGAACTCCACCGGCGGGGAAGTGGATGTGAATATCCTTTTTATCGAAGGCGCCTTTGGGGATGCCCAGTTTATCTTGATTGGCTTTGAGGTAGGAAAGCGCAATGCGTGCGGATTCCTTCATCACTTCGCCCAGGAGGCCCGTGAGCACGATGGCGCCCTTGCCTTCCATCTGCGTGGTCTCACAAAAGAGGATTTCGCCGCCATAGCTGGTCCAGGCAAGTCCTGTAGCCACGCCCACTTCCGGCTTGCGATTGGCAATCTCCAGGCTGTATTTGCGCGGGCCAAGGTAATCTGCAACGTCCGAGGCCTTGATCATCAGCCTCAGCTCCTCTCCGGAAGCCACGCGCTTGGCTATCTTGCGGAAGATGGAGCCGATATTCCTCTGCAGGGTGCGCACTCCGGACTCGCGGCCATAATAGCGGATCAGCTCTTGCAGCGCGCCTTTGTGCACCCTCACGATGGAGGTATTGAGGCCGTTGTTATCCAGCTCCTTGGGGATGAGATAGTTGCGGGCAATCTGAATCTTGTCATGCTCCAGATAGCTGGTGAATTCGATGATCTCCATGCGGTCTCTCAGCGGCGGCGGGATGGTGTCCAGCGAGTTTGCCGTGGTGATAAACATCACTTCAGAGAGGTCGAAAGGCAGGTTTAGAAAGTTGTCTACAAAGCTGTTATTCTGCTCGGGATCGAGCACTTCGAGGAGTGCCGAGGCGGGGTCGCCCCTGAAATCGCGGCCCAGTTTGTCGATCTCATCCAGCATGAAAACGGGGTTTGCGGTTCCCGCTTTTTTGATCTCGGTGATGATCTTGCCGGGCATGGCTCCGATGTAGGTGCGCCGGTGGCCTCTGATCTCGGCTTCGTCGTGTATTCCGCCCAATGACATCCGGATAAACTTCCTGTCCAGGGCGCGGGCCACGGATTTTCCGATGGAGGTTTTACCGGTTCCGGGCGGGCCCACAAAGCAGAGGATAGGCCCTTTGAGCTGGCCTCTAAGCTTTTTCACCGCAATGTATTCCAGCACCCTTTCCTTGGGTTTTTCCAAGCCATAGTGATCCTTGGTGAGCACGCTGCTGATCTTTCTCAAGTCCAGCCTGTCTTTGCTATAAACCCGCCAGGGAACCTTCACGATCCAATCCAGATAATTGCGGATCACGCCATATTCGCTGGAGGCTGGCTGCATGGAGCTAAGCCGCTCCAGCTCGTCGAATGCCACTTCGCGCACGTAATCCGGCAGATCGGTTTTCTCGATCAAGTCTCTCCATTTGAGGATTTCCTTGCTCACCTCGTCGCTTTCGCCCAGTTCACGGCGGATGGCGTCCATCTGCTCCCTGAGGTAGTAGCGCTTTTGGTCTTCGCTCATTTCCAGCTGTATATTGCTGCGGATGTGGTTTTCCACGCGCATTTGTTTGATCAGTTCTGCCAGGCATTCGTTCAGATAGGCATAGCGTGCCTTAAGGTCTACCAGTTCCAATACCTTCTGGCGGTCTCGGATGGGAATTTCCAAGTTGCCGGCGATGATGTCTGCCACGCGGCCGGCCTGCTTGATATTGGAAAGCCCGGCGATCATTTCTCTATTGACCATATTCCCTTCAGAGGCAATCTTATCCAGCAGCTCGATGGCGATATTGCGGTAGGCGTGTACCTCTGTGTCTTCCGTGCTTGGCTCTCCCACTATCTCCACATCAGCCATGATGAAAGGCTCATTTTGAGCGATCTTTTGCAGGCGTATACGTGACGTGCCCTGCAAAAGCAGGCTGATGGAGCCATCCTGATTGCGCAACATACGCAGGATGGTCACAGCGGTGCCATAGTCATGTTGTCCCTGTTCCGGCGGATCCTTATCCAGGAAGAAAGCCAAGGTTTTATCGTTGGACAGTGCATGGTCTATCACAAGTTTGGATTCCTCATCTGCCACCACCAGAGGCATAAGCAAAAACGGGAACATGACCACGTTTGACATATGCAGCACCGGCAGGGTTCTGGGTATCCTGCTGTTTATATCTTCCAATTGTTATCTCCTATAGTATTGTTCTTTATTATTAATGATAAGCCAGTTACGCCTAAAAACAAGTGCTATCCTGCGGTATTTCCCCACTGCCCAAAGCTCTACCGAGCCGGTGAAACCCTGATGATAAGCCTCTCTGTGCCCTGCTACAGTTCCAGTTCCCTCAGGATTTGTGCCTTGATTTCTTTGTGATCGGCTCCTGCTTGCAGAATGTACTGCGAGGTGAATTTCCCCGGCGGGCCCTGCATCAACACCACGCGATCGGAGAGCAGCAAAGCCTCTGAGATGTCATGAGTTACCAGGATGATGGCCGAGCCCAGCTCCTTGGAAATACTTTTGAGCCAGAGCTGCAGCTGCCTGCGGGTGATGGCGTCCAGATTGGCAAAAGGCTCATCCAAAAGCAGCACCGGCGCCTCTGTCATCGCCGTTCTCAGCATGGCGGTGCGCTGCTTCAATCCCCCCGAAAGTTGCCAGGGCAGATGCTTGGCGTGCGCCTCCAGGTTGAAGATTGGCAATAGCTTCTCCAGGCGCTGTCTTGCCTCTTTGAGGTCTTGTTTTTTGATTTTGGCGGGCAGGAGAGCGTTTTCTGTCACGTTCAGCCAAGGGAAGAGCAGGTCTTCCTGCGGCATATAGCCCAGGTAACCGCCTTTGCCGGTGATCTCCTCGCCTTGATGCATGATGCGTCCGCTATCCGGCTTGGTTACGCCCGCCAGGAGCTCCAAAAAGGTGCTTTTGCCACAGCCACTGGCGCCCAGGATGCTTAGGAACTCGTTTTCGTAGAGCTCCAAGGAGGCATCCTGCAAAATAAGCTGCGCCTCTCCATTCACCAGGAAGGATTTGCTCAGCGCTTGGGCACAGAGAACTGCTTTCATTGCGGCAGGAAATCGTTGGTAAACATCTTGTCAGCTTTGATGCCGGTCATGATGATGCGCTTGTTGTAGAGCCAATCTATAAAGTTTTGCCACACCTCATGTTTCTGTTGCCCCCAATAGGCTGCATCGGAGGTAAATTCATCCTTGAGATAATCCAGGCTCCGGTAGATCTGTTCTTTGTTGGTGGCCAGTTCCGGCACCTGCTTCATGAGTATATCTGCGGCATCTTTGGGGTTTTGGATGGTGTGGTTGTAACCCTTCGCCACCGCTCTCATAAAGGCTTTCACCAGCTCGGGATCAGCTTCGATGGCCTTCCGGTTTGTGATCAGCACGGGTGTATAATAATCGAAGACGGGGTTTAAATCTCTTACCGGGATATAGCTTAGCTCAATGCCGCGTCTCTGCGCCTCCACGCCGTCCCAGCCCCAATAAATCCACTCGAAATCTGCATTTTTGCCGATAGTGGAAAAGAAGTCTGTCACACCCTGCAGCACCTTCACATTTTCATAATTGGCGCTGTCTGCCTGCATCACAGAGCGCACGATCTCCAGCTCTGTAGGCCAGCCGGAGCTGCCATACCGCTTGCCTTCAAAGTCTTTGGGCCTCGTGATGTTCATGCTTTTCAGCGAGGCAAAGCCGGAGGTGTTGTGTTGGATGATCGCCGCCAGAGAGACCAGCGGGACGTCTTGGATGCAGGCGTGGATCACGCTTTCCTGGTAGCTGACCCCAAACTGGGCATTGCCTGAAGCCACGATCTGTTCCGAGCTGTTTTGCCCGGGTTGGATGATGGTTACGTCCAGGCCTTCTTCTTTGAAGTATCCTTTTTCCAAAGCCACGTAGAGGCCGGTGTGATTGGTGTTTGGCGTCCAATCCAGCACCACCTTGATCTTGCGCAGATCGGTCTGTTTGGGGTGGGATTTGCAGAGGGATACAGACAGGATAATGGCGATTGCAGCGAGTACGATGAAGGCAAAATTGCGGGAGAAGTTTTCTTTTTCCATGGGTATCTCCTTTTTCAGGCTCTGGGATGGTAGAGCTTGTGTGTTTCGATGAGAAATTTGGTATTTACGTGCGTGTAAATCTGTGTGGTATTGAGGCTTGCATGGCCCAGAAGTTCTTGCACCACCCTCAGGTTGACGCCTGCTTCAAGCAGATGCGTGGCAAAGGAATGGCGAAAGGTGTGAGGCGTAAATTCGTGTTTGATGCCCGCTCTCTGGGCCGCCAATTTGAGGATCTTCCAAAAGCCCTGACGGCTGAGCCGGTCACCTCTATTGTTGAGGAAAAGACAGTCGCTGCGTTTAAACTTCAGTATTGCTGGCCGGTGCGCCGCCAGATAGAGGTCGAAGAGCTCATCCAGGCTGGAAACAAAGGGCACCAGGCGTTCTTTGCTGCCTTTGCCGTGTACGAGGATCAATCTCTCGTCCAGATTCAGGTCTCGCAGCGTGAGCCCCAACAGCTCAGAAATCCTCATTCCCGTGGCGTAGAGCAGTTCCATCATCAGTTTATTGCGGTAGTCCAGACTGCTTTCCAGAGGCAGGCCATCCAAAAAGCCGAGCATGGTATCCACATCCAGGACGTCTGGCAACTGCTTGCCCACCTTGATCTTGGGCACTTTGTCAAAATCCATTGCCGTGGGATGGTCTGTATCGACCAAGTAGGCAAAGAATTGATGCAGCGAAGCACGTTTGCGCGCCAGCGAGCTGGATTGCAAGCCCAGGTCTGCAACCTCATTCAGATATGCCACCACCTCTTTGTGAGTGATGTTTTCCACGGGCATATCCGTAAACTCCAGAAAGTCTTTAACATCCTGAGTGTAGGCCGTGACGCTATTTTCCGCCATGCCTTTCTCCACTGTGATGTGGAAGCTGAAGTCTTGCAAGACGCCCGGATAATCCGGCTTAGGATTGTTCACCGCTCTGATAGTTTGGCGCTTCTTTGGTGATGCGGACGTTGTGTGGATGCGATTCCCGCAGTCCGGCCGGGCTGATCTCGATAAACTCGGCGTGCTTGCGCAGATACTCCAGATTTGCGGCGCCGCAATAGCCCATTCCGGAGCGTAAGCCGCCCATGAGCTGGAAGATATATTCTTTGATGGGCCCTTTGTAAGGAACCATGCCTTCGATTCCCTCCGCCACGAGCTTGCTTTCATCTTGAGTATTCTGAAAATAGCGTTCGCCGCTGCCACGTTTCATGGCTCCAATGGAACCCATGCCGCGGTAGCTCTTGAAGCGGCGCCCGTTGTAGATAATCATCTCGCCGGGACTCTCATCCGTGCCGGCAAACAGCGAGCCGATCATCACTGCAGATGCGCCCGCAGCCAGGGCCTTCACGATGTCGCCCGAATACTTGATCCCGCCATCGGCAATGATGGGGATATTGTTTTTGTAGCCCACTTCAGCACAGTCGTTTACCGCGGTGAGCTGAGGCACTCCTATGCCGGCGATCACACGCGTGGTGCAGATGGAGCCGGGTCCAATGCCGATCTTCACGGCATCAGCGCCCGAATCTATGAGAAATTGCGTAGCCTGAGCCGTAGCCACATTGCCGGCCAAAACTTCACAATTAACGTGTTTTTTAACGTTTTCCAATGCCTGGGCGATGTTGATCTGATGTCCGTGAGCGGTGTCGATCACCAGCAGGTCTACGCCTTGTCTCACCAGTTCCGATGCACGCTCCAGGTAGTCGCCCCGCACGCCTATGGCCGCTCCCACCAAGAGCCGTTCCTGCGAGTCCTGCACGGCATTGGGATAGTCTATGCGGTTGCGGATGTCTCTCACAGTCAGCATTCCCACCAGGTGGTGCTCATCGTCCACCAAAAGCAGCTTTTCGATTCTGTTCTTTTGCAGCAGCACCTTGGCGTCGTCCCAATTGATATCCGCACTGGCAGTGATCAGCCTCTCTTTGGGCGTCATCAATTCCCGCACCTTGCGGCTCATATCTGTCTCAAAACGGACGTCACGGTTGGTGAGTATGCCCACCAGTTTGCCGTCTTCTATCACGGGGAAGCTGCCCACTTTGTAATCTTCTTTCATCTTGGTCACGGTGGCCAAAGAGTCCTCGGGAGAAATGGTGTAAGGTATGGTAATCACGCCACTTTCGGCTCTTTTCACCAGCGTCACTTCTGCCGCCTGCTCTTCAATGGTGAGGTTTTTGTGCAAAATGCCGATGCCGCCTTCGCGGGCAATGGCGACGGCTAATTCGTGCTCCGTGACGGTATCCATTGCCGCACTCAAAAGAGGTATGCGCAGAGCGATGTTTTTGGTGATGCGCGTTCCCAAATCTACCTGTGACGGCAGGATTTCCGAACGCTGCGGGATCAGGAGCACGTCGTCAAAGGTGTAAGACTTTCTGATATTCAACATTGGTAATTCCTTGTAAATGAACTAAATGGATATTTTCAAAAAAGACCCAAGCTGTGCGCCCAGGTCTTGTTGGTTATGTTTTTAGGGACTTTGTTAAAAAGTGTTTATTCGTCGTCTTCTTCTTCGGCTTCAACTTCTTCGTCGTCTTCTTCTTCCTCTTCGTCGCCGAGCTCGTAGACATCGATATCCAAAGTGCATTTGCTCAATTCAGGATAGAAGTCATCCACATATTCTCTGATGGTGGTTTCGATATCGTTGTGCTTTTCCAGAGTTTCCTCGGAGAAGCCTGCACGGATGGACATGGTGTTGAAGCTGCGGTTGATAGTCATCCTCGGCTCTTCACCATAGACGTTTTTCAGGAATTCGGGCAGGGATTTGGACAGCTTGGCGATGCTGCTGATGCGCTTGTAGGTTTTGAAACCAAAGTGCGTTGCCAAAATGGCTGCGCCGCCAATTGCGACACCTTTCAGGATCTTCTTCATGTTCATTTTGCTCATCTTAATACCTCTTTATTGTTTTTATTTATTTATAGATGGATTTGATGCGACCCCAGCTTCTGTTCTGGATGGAATAGGGCTGGTGAATGGTGGTATCCGATGCATCTATGGGGTTTAAAGTAAACTCGCTAAAGCCATAAACCACCACACCCACGATGCTGGAAAAATTGGTGCCAACAGCGGGTGAAAGAGCTTTGGCTTTGCCAAAAGTGCCGGTCTTAACAGCGCATTGGCCACTGCCGTCAGTGATGATAAATCTGCCGGATTTGCCTCTGGCGCTGCTCACCTGAGCACCTACTACTTTGACATACACACCCTCATAGGCTTCTGCTTCCTCTGCCCTGGAAAGCTGGCTTGTGGTGAGAAGAACAGGCTGCGGAAGACCGCAATTCCTGTCTAAAACCTTGAATGAGCTGACGTCTGCCAGACAAGTCATGCCAAAATGTTCATGCACTCTGCCTCTTACCAGGATTTTATCGCCCGCGGAGGGACGGTTGCGCTTGTCTGCAATATAGATGCCACGCCATGCGCCGCTGATCGGCTCGGAGATGAAGTAGCCGCCGGCTGTATAATCCGTGGCGGTCACGATCCCTTCCAAGCTGACCTCTTTGCCCACATAAGGCGAGGGATAGCTGTTGTCCACCCCGTTTGAGGTGGTAAACTGGACATCATATATGCTGACGGCCAAAGCCACTGAGCTGAGGCTCAGAAGGCTTATGAGTGCAAATAATACCTTTTTCATTTTTTTACCTCTACGGAGCCAATAAAACAGAAGGCATAGATACTGTCAAGAAAAATCGACTCAAAACTGCGTTATTTTTACCACAGCTTAGCTGAAGCAGCAAAAACGCAAGCTCCTGATCAGCATCTGAGCCCGTTCCGGCTCATAATAGTGTTACTATACATACAATTTATACCATCATTACCTGCACGATTTATTCCAAAGCTGGTTTTATTGTTGAAAAACCCTCACCTTAGGGGTCAGAAATTGTTTTCAAAAAACCAGCCCTTGCATCAACATTTGACTTTTGACCCGACCTCGCCCACCTTCGGATCTCCTTGGCGCTCACTTGCGTAACTCTTGGGTTTTCCATGGGTTACTTGTGGATCCCAAAGGAGACCCATAGGAGCCCCTAAGGGAGGCCGCATGAAATCGACGTTTTAGACGGCGGAATTGTTTTCGCAAAACCGGCTCACAAGTAAAATATTTCAGAAAGCCCGAGTTTTCCCGGCTCGGAATCGGGCAAGGAACGCCTACTATTTTGCTGGGATATAAAAGGGGGTTTCAGGCAAAGATACCGGCGATTAAAAACCGGGCTCATCTAAGGTGAGCCCGGCAAATATCTGGTGATAGTCAGGAATCAGAAGTCCAATATCAGTTCCTGCACGGGGCAGAGCAGGAGTGCGTTTTGGCCTTCATATTGTTTCCAGAGCTCGTAGACCTGTTTGTAGCTGTCCTCAATTTCCAGCACCATTTCCGGCAGGAAGGCTTTGGTCAGCGAGATGGGTTTCATATTGATATCGATGGTGTTTTCCTTGCTGGTGGCGTCCACAAGCTCGATTTCACCTTTGATGCCGGTGAGTTGTCTCATGTGTTCCACCGCTTTATCCATGCCGCCGAGGTCGTCCACCAGGCCCAGGTCATAGGCCTGTTTACCGCTCCAGACGCGGCCTTGCGCATATTCATGCACTTGGCTCAGGCTGAGGTTGGGCCGTCCGTCTGCCACCTTGCCCACAAAGTCGTCGTAGACCAGCTCTATCATATCTGTCATGCGCTTTTTCTCGGCGTCAGACCATTGACGGAAGAGGCTGGGGAAGTCTGAGTTATCTCCTTTTTTGACGGTTGACCAGTTGATGCGGATTTTATTGAACATCCTTTCAGCGTTGAAAGCCAGGCCGATCACGCCGATTGAACCGGTGAGAGTTGAGGCTTCGGCAACGATCTTATCTGCTTTGCAGGCAATGTAATAGCCTCCGGAAGCGGCTGCGCCTGCCATGGAAACCACCACGGGCATTTTGTTTTCGGTTTGGGCTTTCACCAGCTCGCGCAGGATGATGTCGGATGCCTGAGCCGAGCCGCCACCGCTGTCCACTCTGAGGATAATGCCTTTATATTGCGGGTTGTTACGCGCTTTGCGGATCAGATCCACGGTGGTTTCGGCGGCGATGGTTTTGCCGGGTTTGCCTTTTCCCATCACGATGTTGCCCTGGGCGTAGATGACGGCGATCTTCTTGGAGGGCGCCTTGTGCCAGTTGTAATCGTGATAATTGGCCAGCTGCTTGCTTTGCTTCCTGAAGCCAAATTCATCTTTGAGCAGCTCGGGCAGTTCGTCCTGATAGACCAGTCCGTCCACCAGTCCTTTAGCCAGTGCGTCTTGAGCGTTGAAGTAGGGGCCTTCGTTGATGGCGGCTTCCACGCTGCCTGCGATCTTGCCGGCTCTGCCTTTGGAGATTTGGGCGATGAATTCATCCAGATAGGATTGCAAAATCGAGTCGTAGACCTCTCTTTCCGCCTGCGTCATGGAAGATTCAGAGAAGATATTGCCGGCATTTTTATACTTGTGACTGCGGAAATTGAGCACTTCTATGCCCATCTCGTTGAGGAGGTCGCCGAAATAGGGACTTTGGAGGGCGAGGCCTTTCAAATCCAGGATTCCCATGGGGTTGAACCAGATCTTGTCTGCGATGGAGGCTGCGAAGACGTAGCCGGCGTTTGAGAGGTTGTCATAGTAGCAGGCTATGTGCTTGCCGGTGGCCTTGAAATCCTCAAAAGCCCGCATCAGCTCTTGCATGAGCGCAAGTGAGGTGGAGAAGGAGGGGTTGATGAGCAGGATTCCTTCCACGCCGGGCTCATTTGCCGCTTGCTCGATTTGCCCGATCACCTCTTCCACGCTGCGTACGCCGGAATCGAAGACGGTGAAGGGGCCGAAGCTGAAGGTGGGTGTTTTGTAGCTGACCACGCTGCCGGAAAGCTTCATGTCGTGCCATTTGCGCGGTGCGATGCCCATGAAAGGCTTGTAGTCGAAGACGCCAAGCTGGAGGTAGCCAATATTTTGCAGGTCGCCCTGATCCGGCTTGAAGCTGAGGTTGCCCACGTTTGTCCTGCCAAAACGCAGGCTGAAATTGAACATCATGTTTTGGGTGTCGAGATCGTATGCGGCTCCCAGCTTGAGGCCGTTCAAGACCTCGGCATTGACGCCTAGCAGCGGGTTTTTGAATTCTCTTTTGGCGTTTGCATCCAAGGGATCGCGGTTGTAGTTGATATCTGCACTCAGTTCCAAGCGGTGTCCGAGCTTGGGATTGAGGAGCTCGAGAGGGCGCACTGCGGCGCCAAATCTATATAAAGGAGCTTGCTTGTAGGGATTGTCCCACACCATGGCCAGCGATAAGCTGTTGTGTGGGCGGAGGGTAACGCCGCTTCTCCACCAGCCCTTGCCAAAGGAGGCATTTTTCCAGCTGTAGCGGGTGCCGACGTAGATGTTTTTGGTGAGGAACCCATCACCGAGAGGCGCTCCCAAAGCCAGGTTGTGATAGTTTGATCTGCCTCTTTTTTCATAGATGTAAGCCAGGCCATCGGCATTGGAGAAAAGCCAATACTGCTTGAGGAACTCATCCTTGTCCAGGTTTGCGCCAAAACCTGCACCATCGGCAAAGCTGCTGCTCAGCAGAGAAGGGTTGCCGTAAGGGATGAAGAGGTCATCGATATTGGCGATGGAGTGCATGGTGTTTTCGGGGTCTACATATGTGTTTTGTGCACCCAGGCTAAAGCACAGGAAAACAAGGATTAGCGTGGTGCATAACAACTTGATATCTTTCATAATAGGCTCCAGAATGTTTTTTAGACACTTAAACTTCAGGGTGCCAAAATGTCAAGTAGAATTTTATGGACAATCAGGAGAGCGGAGCTTTGGATGAGTAAAACCGCAAGTGCCTGAGCATGAATCTTCAGCTTTGATGCAGGCGGTAAAACGAAAAAGCTAAGGCTTGACAAATCTCCATCCCTCAGATATTTTGACTTTATGGATAAGCATGGACTAAGCAAACGCAACATCATCGCCTTGATAGACTGTAACAACTTTTACGTGTCTTGCGAGCGCGTGTTTGATCCTTCTCTGGAAGGCAAACCCGTGGCGGTGCTGTCCAATAATGACGGTTGTATGGTGTCGCGTTCGGCTGAGGTCAAGGCTTTGGGCATTCCCATGGGTGCGCCTGCTTTCAAGTATGAGGCGCTGATCGCCAAGCATGGCGGCACGCTGCTTTCCAGCAATTATGCGCTCTATGGCGATATGTCCATGCGGGTGATGCAGACTTTGGAGCAGTTTTCGCCCGAGATCGAGGTTTATTCCATCGATGAGGCATTTTTGGGTCTGAACGGCTTTCAGCATATGGACTTGGAGGCTTATGCCACCGAGATCAGGGAAACCGTGAAGCAGTGGACGGGGATTCCCGTTTCGGTGGGGATTGCCTCCTCCAAGACTTTGGCCAAGGTGGCAAACCATTGGGCCAAGCGGGTTCCGGGGTACAGGGGCGTGCTGTTGCTCCTGGATGAAGAACGTCTTGAGAAGGCTCTGAAGCTAACGCCCGTGGGCGAAGTGTGGGGCATAGGCCGTCAATATGAAAAATTCCTAAAACAGTGCGGTATCGAGAACGCCTGGCAGCTGCGGAATGCGGATGAGAAGTTTATCGACCACTATCTCACCAGCGTTGGCCACAAAACGGTTTTGGAACTGCAGGGCTATCACGCCATCAGCCTGGAAGAAGCGCCGCAGGATAAGAAGAGCATCCTCGTTTCGCGCTCTTTTGGCAAGCAGGTGGATTCGCTGGACGAGCTGAAAGAAGCGGTTTCCAGCCATGTGAGCACTGCGGCACGGAAGCTGAGGCAGCAGAATAGTTTGGCCGCCCGCATGATGGTGTTTCTCTCCACCAACCGCTTTAAGGAAGGCCCTCAATATAGCAATAGCAAGCAGATGGTGCTCTCGCCGCCCACGGCTTACACTCCGGAGCTGATCAAACGTGCGCTGGAGCTGTTGGAAGAGGTGCATCTGCCCGGCTTTGAATACAAAAAAGCGGGCGTGCTGTTCAGCGAGCTGGTGAGCAGCGACGACGTACCGCTCAACTTCTTGGAAACCAGCTACCTGGACGATAAACGCAAGGTGCTGATGGATACGATGGACAAGCTAAACAGCAAGTTCAGACGCGGTACGCTGTTTGTGGCCAGCTGCGGAACACAGCAGAAATGGCAGATGAAGCGGGCGCGCCTCAGCCCTGCCTACACCACGCGCTGGAGCGACCTCCCGAGGGCAAAATGACTATCTGGAAAACAGTTAGGGAAACCGTCGAAGCCAAGATACTGATCCGGCGTTCGCACTTCATCGGCTGGGTTGCGCCTTTGCAGGATAAAGACCAAGCCATGGACTTGATCGGCGAGCGAAGCAAGAATTTTGCCGATGCCACGCACAATTGCTGGGCCTGGATTTACGGTTTGCAGCGCGAAGACAGCCACTATTCGGATGATGGCGAGCCCTCCGGAACCGCCGGGAAGCCCATGTACAATGCGCTGATGAGCGCAGGACTCACCAATGTGGCGGCTGTGGTGACCCGTTATTATGGCGGCGTAAAACTAGGGGTGAGGGGCTTGATCGACGCCTATACCGAGAGCGTGGAAGCCGCTTTGGCAGAGGCGAAGCTGATCAAGGTGATCCCCATGCAAAACCTGAGGGTGGATTGTGAATATGCCGAGGCGCAGCAGCTGCAGGGGCTCTTACCCAGATTGGGCGGCACAATAGAAGACGTAAGCTATGCTGCCAGAGTGAGATTTGAGATCAGCGTTCCGGAGGCTGCATTGGGGGAACTGTGCGAGTTTTTGGATTCAAAAGTCCATTCCAATGGACTCACCTATAGTTTAGAGGATTAGAATAAATGAGATTTATAACGATTGTGACAATGCTGCTATTTACATTTGGGGCTCTGCTGGCGGCTGACTTTCAGCTGATAGAAAGCAAGAGCGGCAAAAGCATAACCCTGGCGAAGATGGCATCCAAGCTGAGGAAAGCGGATGTGATCTTCTTTGGGGAATATCACGGCAATGCCGTCATCCACCGGCTGCAGGCAGAGCTTTTGCCTCAGCTTTATAACGCCAAGAAGCGGCTCATCGTCTCCTTTGAGATGTTTGAGCGCGATGTCCAGCCGGATCTGGACGCCTATCTGGCGGGCGAGCTCACGGAGGAAGAGTTTTTGCTTCGGAGCCGTCCCTGGCCCAATTATGCCACAGATTACCGTCCCTTGCTGGAATTTGCCAAAGATAAAGGCTTGAAGGTGATTGCGGCCAATATCCCCAGATGGATTGCCGGCAAAGTGGCGCGTGGCTCGCTTTCCACCCTGGAAGAGCTGGAGCCCGACGACAGGATGCACGTAGCCATAGATATCGACACTTCCGCAGGGGCTTACAAGGATAGTTTCCAGGCCACCATGCAGAAAAACGGGATGCACGATCACTTTGGCGATGAGCAGCTCTATGAACGCCTCTATCAGGCTCAATGTGTGAAAGACGATACCATGGCGGAAAGCATTGCGCAATATAAAGAACGCTATCCCAAGCACACGATTGTCCACTTTAATGGCGACTTCCACTCCACCCGGTATCTGGGAACGGTGGAGCGGCTCAAAAAACGGATGCCAAAGCTGAAAATAGCGGTGATCAGTCCCGTGTATGCGGGTGCTGAAACGCAGGTGAAACCCAGAGAACAGGCAGATTTTATCATCGAACTATATCAAGACGAAGAGGAGGAAATCCAATGATACGCAAATCTATTTATGCAGGACGCTTTTATCCACGGTCTCATGAGGTGGTCTGCTCACGGTTATTACACTGGACGGGTTCCTTGCTGAGGGACCCTCCCACACAGAGGACCATTGCCCTGGTGGTTCCTCATGCAGGATATATGTACAGCGGCGCCGTTGCCGCCAGAGCCTTTCACGGTTTTGGCAACGAAAAGGTGGATACCTTCATCATTCTCCACCCCTCGCATCATACTTCGGGGTTTGACTACAGCGTCTCGCCCTTTTCAAGATATGAAGGGCCATTTTCACACCTGAGGATGGACGAGGAATGCTTTAGATTCTTCATCCAGGGCAGAGAAGAAGAGAGCACGCGGATGCGCTACCACGAGATGGAGCACTCCATGGAGGTGCTGCTGCCGATGATCAACCTCTACTTTCCCGGAACGAAAGTGTGCCCCCTGATGTTGGGATCGCAGAGCTATCAGGGTTCCATGGATCTGGCGCAAAAGATTGATACGCTGATGCGGCAGAGTTCGCAGCGGATCGTGACGGTTGTCTCCACCGATCTCTCACACTACAATCATGCCAGGAAAGCGGTGGCTATGGACGGCCTGCTGATCCAAAAGATGAAGGATGGTGAGATAGAAGAGCTTTGGAAGCTGGCCTGCGATTCTGTGGTGGAAGCTTGCGGCATAGGCGGCATCCTCAGCGTCATGGCTTTGAACAAGGCCTGGCCGGGAAGCAAGCTGGAAATCCTGGAATACACACACTCCGGCGAGACTTCTGGAGATAACAGCAGGGTGGTGGGCTATCTCTCGGCGAGGCTGTATTTGGAGGAAGAATGAAGCTGAGTGATGAACAAAAGCGCGCTCTGATCAATCTGGCCAAAGATGCCATCCTGGCCGTCTTTGAGCGCAGAGTACCGCAGCTGCCGGATGATGAGGCCTTCCGGGAAAAGCGCGGGCTTTTTGTGACCTTGAATCTGAAGGGAGAGCTCAGAGGTTGCATCGGCTACATCCAGCCCTATAAAACAATTGCGCAAAGTGTGGCCGAAATGGCTGTGGCTGCGGCCTTTGAGGATTATCGCTTCCCGCCGCTAAGACGTGAGGAACTGGACGAGATCGAGATCGAAATATCTCTGCTCAGCCCGCTGGTGGAGCTGAAAAGCATAGATGAAATCCAGGTGGGCAGGGATGGACTCTTCCTGCAGCATCCCTATGGATCCGGTTTGCTCCTGCCTCAGGTTGCCACGGAGTATAATTGGGATAGAGATACCTTTTTGGAGCATCTTTGTGCCAAGGCGGGAGTGCGCAGAGGAGCGCATAAAGATAAGGGAGCCAAGCTATTTAGCTTCCAGGCTCAAGTTTTTGGTTGACAAAATCGGGCTTATATAAGAATTGTCATCGTTAACACTCGAGCGGGAATAGCTCAGTTGGTAGAGCGCGACCTTGCCAAGGTTGAGGTCGCGGGTTCGAGTCCCGTTTCCCGCTCCATATTTGAGGCGACATAGCCAAGTGGTAAGGCAGAGGTCTGCAAAACCTTTATCCCCGGTTCAAATCCGGGTGTCGCCTCCATCCTTCTCAAGCCGGAGTGGTGGAACAGGTAGACACAAGGGACTTAAAATCCCTCGAGTTTTCAAGCTCGTGCCGGTTCAAGTCCGGCCTCTGGTACCAAGCGGGAATAGCTCAGTTGGTAGAGCGCAACCTTGCCAAGGTTGAAGTCGCGGGTTCGAGTCCCGTTTCCCGCTCCATTTTTTTTATATCCCAAAAATGCGAGACTCGTGCCTGATTGGGGATAAGTGTGTCTTGCGCTGTGGATGTGCATGGCTTCAGGGCGGCGCGGCAGGCGCCTGGCTGCAATGGTGTTTTACTTCCCAACAAATAGAGGCAATATTTGCGTGATTCTGTATTGCTATTATTATCAGCGGGTTACAAGATTGGTTTCTTTGGATATTTCGTCATCACAGCGAGGTCGTCAGGGTATATTATGAGGGCTTGCTTTTCCGAGGATTGAGTTTGCGATGGCATCGCCTTATATAAATCGAACATGAGTCAAACGTTTCTATTGACGGAATACCCGCATCCCAAGAGACTGGCCTCATGCAATACAAAGCGATAATATTTGATCTGGATGGAACGCTCATCGATTCCATGCAACTGTGGCGTCAGGTAGACGTCGAATTCCTCACCAAACGCGGCATAGATGTGCCGGCAGACCTCTTTGACAGCATTCCGGGAGGCAATGGTTTCACCCAAACTGCGCTCTATTTCAAGGAGCGTTTTGGCCTTGATGACAGCGTGGAATCCATTATGGATGAATGGACTTTTATGGTGGAACAGCACTACAGCAGCGATGTGATACTCAAAGAAGGCGTATATGAGCTGCTGCAAGCCATCAGGAAGAGCGATATTTTGATGGGCCTGGCCACCAGCAATTCACTGCATCTGGCACGGACCGTCCTGCAGGCAAATGGCATCCTGAGCTGGTTTTCCGCCCTCTCAACCGGGGATATGCAGCTCAGAGGCAAGCCCTATCCGGATATCTTTTTAAACTGTGCCAGGATGCTGGAAGTGGAGCCTGAGGCCTGTCTGGCCATCGAGGATACCCTCACGGGTGTGCAGGCTGCCAAAGCCGCCGGGATGCGCACCTTTGCCATCTTCGATGAAGACAGCATCCCCTTCTGGGAGCAAATCAAGAAGGTTGCCGACCTGGCCTTTGAGGATTATACTATGTTATCAGGGCAGGTCTTACAGGAACTGGGTCTGATATAAGGAGACAATTAACATGAATCTATACATAGTAATAGGAGCTTATGGGAGCGGTAAAAGCGAATATAGCATCAACATCGCCCGAACCCTGAACGATGAAGGCAAGGACGTGGTTTTGGCTGACTTGGATGTGGTCAATCCCTACTTCCGATCCCGTGATGTGAGGGATGAATATGCCAAGCTGGGCATTGAGGTGGTGGCGCCTGAAGGCCAATATATGCACGCCGATCTGCCCATGCTCTCGCCCAGGATCAAAGGCGCAATCGAGGATCACTCCAAAACCGTGGTCCTGGACGTGGGAGGTGATCCCGCCGGCTGCAGGACTCTGGGCCGCTTTGAGGAAAGCATCCTCGAGCGCGGATATCAGATGCACTTCGTGGTGAATACCCGCCGTCCTTTCACCGGCAATATGCAGGACATCATCGTCATGAAAGAGCAGCTGGAATTTACCTCCAAGCAAAAGATCACGCACCTTATCTGCAACACCAACCTTATGCAGTATACGGATGCCGCGGTGGTTGAGGAAGGAATAGAGATTCTCAAAGAGGTGGAAGAGTATACGCAGCTGCCCTTTGAGCACTATCTGGTCTTGGATGAGTATGCCGGGATCGTGCCCGATGGTTTGGGCGGCAAGAAGCGTATGGTGCTCAGGTACAACCTGAAGAAGCCGTGGGAACGCCTGCAGGCCAAGGGGATATGTTGAGCCGGGTTGCTATGGCGACGGGCTCAGTTTACAAAATACCACTTCAAAGAAGCGTGCAGAGATAGGGGGATGGCCATCTGGCCGAAGATGTAGTTGTCACCCAGGTTCCGGGCTAAAGCCTCGATCTCAAATGCCTTGCTGATGCGCACTCCAAATCGTGCATTCGCGATCAGGGCAAAGCCTGCGCTTGCTGCGGATTGGTAAAGCGTGTTGTAATCCGTGTGAAAGAGGTATGAAAGAGCCAGGTAGATGCTGTTGTCGTGCTTGAGGTCTCTGCTTAGCTTCAGCTCGCCAAAGCCCCGCAAGCCGGGCGCATTGCACAGCTCGCTATCCGCGTGCATATAGAGGAGGTTTTGCATCAGATGCAAGCTCGCTATCTTGATATCCCAGTCCAACTTGGCGCCCAATCCCAGATAGTAGGGCGTAAAGCTCTTCACATCCGAAAGCAGGGTTTGGCTGTATTCCTTCTGACCGGCCCGCAGGGATAGCTTGAGGCTGCTCCAGAAGGTATCCAGCTGCAGCCATTTGTCTTCGGTGCAGACTATCTCAGCGTTATCCAGCAAGCTGGCGGGAGTAAAGATGTCGCTCACCTGCATCAGAACCGCAGGCTCCGTCCAGGCCTTTTCCCAGCCTGCGGAAAGCTTGATTCTCTTCCAGGCATAGCCACAAGAGGCGTCTGTGCTCACATCCTTGAGGTCGTAAATGTCCGCCTGCAGCTGCGCATCCAGTCCCCCGGGATTATATCTCCAAGCAAGGCTGCCCTTGTCTTTATAATCAGACTGCATGGGGAAGCTGCAGTCGCTCTTTGCCCAGAGGTGAAGCCAGCTTGCATCCAGCTCGTGGTTGCCCAAATGCAGCGTTTTCTGAGCTTTGGTCTGGTAGTTGAGATTCTTTACCGGTGCGGGGAAATGTGCGGATTTAAGAGCTTCCCTGCTTCTGAGAAAGGAAAGGTTCAGCCACTTGTTTTCAAGCTCAGCCCAGGCATATTCGCCAACGCGCTGGATGGTGAAGATGGAGGCCAGAGGATAGGGCGACTTCAGGGTGAGTGAGGAGAGGTCCTGATCGAAGGAGGCATATTCCAGGTTGAGTGCAACCGGGCCCAGAGGCAGGTTCAAGCGGTGACGCAGGGAGGTTTCGGCGTTGTTGCGATCCAGCCATTGACCGTTTGCTACCTGCAAATCAAGCGCATAAAACATACCCTGTCTGCCGAGGAGGTTGTTTTTGGCCATTCTGAAGATGGCAAAGCGGCTGTCGTACTCTCCCATTCCCGCATGAATGCTGCTGAAAAGAGGCTCGTAGGGATAGGGTCTTGAGTCTGAAGAGAGGCCCATGCTCTGCTGCCAGGCAAGCGGCACATAGGGTTCAACCGCCGTGGAAGCCAGTTCAAAGCCACGCCAGGATACTTTCTGCGAGCTGGACATCAGGCCCACAGAACTGGTAACAGTCTTATAGAGCAGGACTTCCGAAGCCATGGGGTTGAGCCAGTCCTGTACCGGCTTGGTGGTGCCATCCGCCTCTCTCTGAGCAACGATCCACTCGTCAATCAGCTCTCTCAGCTCAGCCGTAGTGAGCGGCGGCTCATCTGCCTGGACATAGACGATCGGGACCCTGACCTCCACCGTGCCGGGCTGCATCTGATCCTCCGGTAAAAGCTCCTTGAGCTCATGGACGAAGAGATAGTCATCCGCATAGGCTCTAAGTTCTTCAGGTTCTGCGGCTTGGATCAGATAGGAACCATCCTGAAAGAGCTGTATCTGCAGGATAAGTTCGGCTGCCTGAACACCCTCATAGGTGGGTATTTCCACGGAGGGGATGGCTTGCGCAAAGGCGCTAAAAGCAAGCAACCCCAACAGAATACACAGGCTTATCTTTTGCATTTACCGGTTCCTACAGCCAACCATTATCCTTATACCAGAGGTAGGTTGTCTTGAGCAAGTCCTGCAGATTGCCGCTCGGTTTCCAGCCCAGGAGGCGCACCGCTTTATCGCAGGAGCAATTCCAGTGAGGCGCGCTGAGTTCCAGGTATTTTTGCCGGTTTATAAGGCCCGTCTTGCGGCTCACCTTCTCCCACAGTTCGCCACTTGTAAACACGATATTGGCCAGCAAGTCCGGCACATTGATGCTGATGGTTTTCCTGCCTGTCGCGCCGGCGATGGAGTCTGAAATCTCTTTTTGGGTGTAGCTCTGTCCATCGGAGGCAAAGAATATCTCGCCATGCGCAGCGGGGTTGCAGAGGCAGAGCTTGATCAGGTCGCAAAGCTGATCTACATGGATCATATTGATGAGCTGCTGATCGTTGCCCATTCCCAGGCAGAGACCCATAGCTGCTGCCTTGAACAGTGAGAAGAAGTCCTTATCACCCTCGCCATAGACAGGCACGGGGCGAATTATGGTGTAGGGGGCTTTGCAGCTCTTTTGGATGACTCTTTCCGCCCATAGCTTGCTCTTGCCATACCAGTTCACCGGTGCGCTGGGGTAGTCTTCATCTATGGCTTCGCCATTTGGGGATGGGGCAGAGGCGGATTGCGAGCTGATGTAGATAAAGTGTTTGAGGCTGCTTTGGTTGACGGCCTTCAGCACCCTTGAAGTGATGCCCAGATTGGCGTCCAGCATCTCTTCGGCTGTGTGTGTGCGAACTTTACCGGCGTTATGGATGAGCACATCACAATCTTGGATGGCGTTGAGGATGGAGGCAGGCTGGTGATAATCCACCACGCGGATCACAGCATCCGGGCTCAAGAGTTGCAGATTGGCTCCTTCACGCAGGATGGCGATGGTTTGCATATTCCCTTCAGACAGGCGGGAGGCGAGTCTGCTGCCCAAAAAGCCGTTGGCTCCGGTGATTGCGATCTTCATTTATTTCTTCCCAGGATTAATAAAAGGTGGTGGGCGCTAAGGGACTTGAACCCCTGACATCTTGCGTGTAAAGCAAGCGCTCTGCCAACTGAGCTAAGCGCCCACGTGTGTTTAAAACTCTTAATGGTCGGGGTGAGAGGATTCGAACCTCCGACTCCTGGTTCCCAAAACCAGTGCGCTAACCGGGCTGCGCTACACCCCGTGTGTGAAAGACCAAAGAAAAACGAGGGGCAAAAATGTCAAGAGAATTGAGCGAAAATCTCTTGTCTGCATCACAAAAGGCAGGATTTGCAGCTTTCATGACTCCCGAAAGCGGCTTATTGCTTCAGGTGATCATGCAGGAAGTCGTGATATTCCTTGTTTTGGAATACCAGCTCTTCATGGGTGCCCTGATGGCAGTTTCCAGATGAATCTATGAAGAGGATTTGATCCACATAGCGCAGGGTGGAAAGCCGGTGTGAGATCACGATGGCAGCGATGCCTGAATAGTTGGCATTGATGTCTTGCCAGAGCTTTTCCTCGTTTTCGGCGTCCAGGCTGGCGGTGATATCGTCCAAAATCAGCAGTTCCGGTCTTTTGATCAGTGCCCTGGCGATGGTAACGCGCTGTTTTTGTCCGCCCGAAATGCCCAAACCACGGGAGCCCACCACGGTTTGGTCTCCCTCGGGGAAGTCGGCTATCTCGCCGGTCAGTTGTGCGCTTTTGACGGCGAGATCGTACTCTGCTTCATCCACAGAATCCACGGCAAAGCAGATGTTATCTTTGATAGTGCCGCCAAAGAGCACCGCCTCCTGAGGCACATAGGCCAGTGCTTCGCGCAGCGACGGGATATGTATCTCTTCGATTGGGGTATCATTGATCAGGATATCGCCGGAATCTTTTTCCAGGAGGCCAAGGATCAGGTTTATCAAAGTGCTCTTCCCGCTGCCTGTAGCGCCCAGGATAAGCAGCTTTTTCCCTGCCTCCAAGTGCAGATCGCAGTCATTCAGCACGTTTCTATCGCTATCATCATAGGCGAAGTTTACCTGCTTAAACTCCAGGGAATCAAAGTGTTGCAGCTCCGTGGTGCCCTTCTGTCCGTCATACAGGGTGGGGTAGTCGTGCATCTCTTCCAGGCGGTCTATATTCACAAAAGCCTGTTTGCCGGTCACAAAAAGCTGAGGCAAATCCAGCAGCGGATAGATCATCATGCTGAGGTAACTATAGAAGAGGTAAAAGGTTCCCACGCTGATCTCGCCCTTCACAGCCATATAGCCACCCACTAATATGACGCCGATCTGGGCAAAGTAGTCTATATATCCATAGATCAAACTGAGCACGGCGTTGAGTTTCACCACGCTCATTTCCGTCTTGAAGCGCTTGGCCAGGGCATTATCAAAGAAGCGTTTATACTTTCCTTCGCTGACGAAGGCCTTCACGATGCGGATGCCGGAAAAGCTCATTTCCAGCTGGCTGTTGATGTCGCTGATGGCCTGTTGGTTGCGGTCGAAGTAGGCGTAAAGCCTGTCTTGAGCGAAGTAAAACACCAGCATCATCAAGGGCAAGGGTGCGATGGAAAACAGGGTGAGCTTGACGTTTACGCTGAACATCACCACCAGGCTGAAGAGGATGAGGGAGCCGGAGTTGACGGCTCTGAAGATGCCCGAGCAGAGGAACCAGGAGATCTTGGGGTAGTCTGAAAGGTCGTCGGTGAGCCGCGTAACGATGTCGCCGGTGCGATACTTTTGGAAAAAGCGGTAATCCTTATTTGAGATGGCAGTAAAATACTTCATGCGCAAGCGGTGTTCAAAGCGGATGTTCAGCCAGCCGCGGAAGGCGGGATAGAAGCCGTTGACGATCTGCGCCACACCCAGCGCCAGGAAGGTGTAAATGATATTGTTGATCGCCGTCATGGGCTCCGGGTAATTGGGATTGGAAAGGATGTCCTTGAGCGTATCGATCAGCTTGCGAAACAGCATCGGGAAAGCGACGGAAACGGCCGAATTGCCAAGGGTAAACAGGATCATCAGGATAAGGAACCAGCGCTGTGTATACCATTGGCGGATCACCCAGGATACATTTGGATTGATGCGCTTGAGCAAGGGTCTGAGGAGCTTTTTACACATCCTGCGCCTCCCCGCCGGGCATCTGCAGCTCCACCAAGTGTTTATATTGAGGCAAGGAAAGCATCAGCTCCTGATGTGTGCCCCTGCCAATGATCTTGCCGGCTTCAAAAAAGAGTATCTCGTCCGCATCCAGGACGGAGGTGAGCCTGTGTGCCACCACCAGAGCGGTGCGCCCCTCAAATACCTTATCCATGCCGCGTTGGATGCGCGCTTCGGTCTGAGGATCGATGGAAGCGGTGGCCTCGTCCATGACGATCAATTCCGCATCAAAAGCCAAAGCACGCGCAAAGCTGATGAGCTGCTTTTCGCCCTGTGACACATTCTGGCCCCGCTCTGCCAGGATGCTGTGCAGCCCATCTTCCTGTTTTTCTATCAGGTCGTGCAACTGCACTATATCTATGGCTTGCTGCACCTTATCCTCGCTGATCTGGTCGTTGTAGACCCTCACGTTTTCCAGGATGCTGCCCGGAAAGAGGTAGATGTCTTGCAGGATGAGGCCAATCTTGCGTCGCCAGGCCCGGAAGTCCATTTCATCCAGAGGTTTGCCGTCGATGGTGATGCGGCCTCTATTCAGGGGATAAAAGCCGCATAAGAGGTTCACGGTGGTGGTTTTACCGCTTCCTGAAGGGCCTACCAGAGCTATCTTCTTACCTTTGGGCAGCGTAAAACTCACATCCTTTAGCACCCAGTCCTCATCCTCGTAGGCAAACCACACGTTTTCAAAGCGGATTTCATGTTCAAATACGGGAGTGTCTGTGCCGGTGAAGAGCTCATCTTCGGTGGTGAGCTCGGTGAGGTCCAAGATGCGGCGCAGAGACACAAAAGACCGCTGGATCTGCATCACGTTTTCCGAGATCTGCATCAGGGGCCAAACGAGCCTGTAGACGTATTGGATAAAGATGATCAGCGTGCCCAGAGTGGCTGCACCGGCGATGATTTTCGGCGCCGAGAGAGCGATCACGATCACGATGAAACCTGTGTGATAAATAAAGTGAAAGACGCTCTGGGAGCCATATTCGGTAAAGCCGGTGCGAGTCTCAAGCTTGTACTTATCATATGAAGAGCTGCGCAGAGAGGCTATCACCCTGCTCTGGCGGTTCAGGGCTTGCACCATCTGCATTCCCTGCACGTAGTCTGTGATATTGCCGGTGAGGATGGCATATTTCTCGCGGATTCTGCGGTAAAACTTGGCCAGATAGCGGATCAGCAGGAAGTAGCCAACCGCACCCACAGACATTGGCAGCATGACCCAGGACGTCACCTGCCAGTCTTTTACAAAAAGCACGATCAGCACACCCACAAAGAAGATCACATTGCCGATCACGTGGATGGAAAGATCGGTAAAGAGCACCTTGACGCGCTCGCTATCGCTTTCCACTCGTGCGATCAGCTCACCCACCGAACGTTTGTTGAACCATTCTACCGGCAGCTTGAGCAAGTGATTGAATACACGTCCTTTAAACTTGGTGATCACCTTGATGCCGAGGCGTGAAAGCAATACGATCTGCAGATAGGAAACCAAGCCGGAAGCCAGCACCACCGCGATAAACAACCCGGCATAGCGGAAGGTGAGGCCCATATCGCCTGCGGGAATGCTCTTATCCACGATCAATGCCAGGATCAGAGGGTCTGCAAGATAGAGTGCAGACGTAAACAGCATGGCAAACAAGCCAAAGAGCAGCAAGCCGATATCATCCTTGATGAAAGGGTAGAGCAGCTTGATGTAGTAGCGGATATTCTGCTTTTCTTGTTTCAAAATGGTTTCCTATATTTCAATATTCAGTCTCATGCAGGGCAAGCAGCTTTTCAAGCCCCTGTCCAGGTTTTAAGCAAGGTTGATCGTAGGTGAGTATGACCAAAAGAATGGTCGGGATGAGAGGATTTGAACCTCCGACTTCTCGGTCCCGAACCGAGCGCGCTAACCGGACTGCGCTACATCCCGACTGGTTTTGCCCAGATTTTTAAAAAGTGGGTTTATGTCAAGCACAAGTTTTGCCTCATCCGGATTTATCAGCAGCAATCAGGCTTGACGGCGAAGCCAGCTTCGGCAATCACCTCGAGTATGAGCGCCAAAAAGCCCCCGAGCTTTCACACTCAGGGGCGCGTTTATCTCAATCATTTGGGAGCTTATTTCATCATGATCATTTTTCTGGTGCTGCTGAATCTGCCTGATCTCATCCTGAAGAAATAGACGCCGCTGGATACAGGCCGGTTGTTTTTATCGAGGCCGTTCCAAAGCACGGTGTGGTTGCCGGTATGTTTGGTTTCATCCACTAATGTGCGCACCAGCTGCCCTTTGATGTTGTAGACCTCGATTGTGACGGGGCCTGCTTCCTTCAAGCTGTAGCTGATGATGGTTTCCGGGTTGAAAGGGTTGGGATAGTTGCCATACAGAGCCGTTTCCAGCACAGGCGTCTGGGGATCATCGCTATCTGTAGAGCTCATCAGCGTAAAGTTTACAAAGGTTGTTTGATTTGGGACTACGCTCACATTCTCCACGGTTTGATCGACGTAATATGTAGCGGATGCAGTCACCGTGTGAGTTCCCGGAGGAACCTCCAACCAGTATTTACCCACATGGTTTGTAGTGGTAAACACGACGCCGTTGCTGATTGTTGCGCCGGCAATGGGGATATTGTATCTGGATTTTACCGTGCCGGAGATAAGTCCGGTGGGGATATCCCTATCCAGGATGTTTGAGAAACTGGGCAGGGAGTACAGATCGCCGGCATAAACAGATCTCACCGCCCAGCAGTAAGTTCCGTTGGGTAGCTGGCCCCAGTTGCCATCGGTCACGCTGAGGGCGAGGGTCGGCTCCGGGGTCACCTGATGCCAGGTTGCCTCATCTGCCATCTCTTCGGAGCGGAGCCTGTAAACCAGATAGCCGATATGCAGCATCGGCGCAGTACTTCCGGATACTGTATCTGTAACATCCACATCCAATATGGCTTTGGAACCATTTCCTTTCGCAGGAGGCACTGCCCGGGCATCCACCCAGGATATTTCCGCCGCATCGCCGGCATCATTCAGCACAGCGGTCACATCATCAGATACCCCCAATGGGTAGACTGTGATCTGCAATTCATCAGTGCTGTTGTTCACGGCAAATGCGTCATCAGCCATCTCCACCTTGCCGTAGATGCTGATCGTGCCCGGGGTATTGGGAATCCAGGGTACTGCCACGTCGAGGCTCTGCATACTGTTGATGGGAGGTCCGGCCACGCTGGCCAGTTCTATGTTGCCGGGCCCCATGAGTTTGACGCAGTAATTGTTTTGAGCAGCAGTGCCATTGTTGCGGATATGGACGGTGTAGTTTGAGGTTCTGCCCAGGGTGGCTGTCGCATCGCCGCTGAGGTTGAGCGCTCCCAGGTCATTTGCGATCAGGTCGGCGCTATAGAAGAAGCTGGCTTGCGGGAATGTACCCGTCAGCAAACCTTCGGGCGGGTTGCAGGGGTCTACAACCTCGCTCTGCGTGCTGAATTCACGGGCGCGGTTTGATCCCACCGTCTGACACCTGAAGGTGCTATAGATGCTGTAGTATTCAGTTTCCAGGGGGCGATAAAACATCACCGCCAGGTTCCCGCCCGTGTGCACAAAGGGAGTTTGGAAGTCGATCAGGACATTGTTTTCGCCCACCGGATAGTCCAGCAGGCCATCAAAGACCAGGGTCATCTGCGTGGCAGGGATGAAGCCCGCATTCAGGTTGCTTTGCTGGGTGCTTCCCAGGAAGATTTGGGTGGGCTCGCGGGGCAGATTGTCCAAAAACTGGTTATAGATCACCATGGAGGTGATGGTTCCGCTTGTAAAGCCCAGTTCATCGGCCAGATAAATCGTTTCATAGAGCGAGGTACGCTTGGAGAAATTCATAGGGAAGGGGGCGGATATATTCCCAATGCCGACGGTAGCAGCTTCGAGGTCTGCAGGTGGGACGTTGATGCGCAGGTGCTTTGTCCTGTCGTTTGCATCCACCTGATCACCGGTCAGTTCCACTTTTCCGTAGAAGCTGATTGGGCCCGCGAGGTTGGGCGTCCAGGGGATAGCCACTTCGATGATCTCTCCGGCGTTGATGGGCGGGCCATTTACCGCAGCCAGCTCGACGTTGTGCGCTTGCATCAGCTTTATCTGGTAATTGGATTGGCTGCGGCTGCCGTTATTCCGGATGCGCACGGTAAACTCTGCTGCTTCACCCAATGCGGGTGCGAGAGGGCCGCTGACATCAACAGCACAGAGATCGTTGGTGTTACCCTGCGTAAAGCGCAGCATGATATTGGGCATCTTGCCGTCCATGCATCCCGTCTCCGAGGGCAGGGAAATATCGCTGTGATGCAAATGCCTGCTTCCGGCGGTCTCGGTGTATGCAAACCCATGATTTTCAGGGTTATAACCCACACTGTTGGTCTCGACGGCGATCACCAGGCTCGCACCTGTGTAGGCAAAAGGAGTGTCCAGATTAAACAGCTGCCAGCCCGGGGTGTCAATGCTCATGGAACCTTCCTTAACCAGCGTCATGCCTCCCACCAATGCCTGCCAGCTTGAATATCTCATATGCGTGTCGTGCGTGTTCTTTACCCAAATCTTATAGGTAAACGGCTCATTGCCAGAGGCATAGGTGCAGTCCCAGGCTATCATTCGCAAGGTGCCGACGCCGTGTATCTGATCCGCGGTATAAAGTGTGGCAGAGCTTTCTCTGCTGCTGCAGATTCCAAAGGGAAATCTTTGGCTTGCCGTGCCGGTTCCTATCGTGATGGTGCCGGGCTGCGTCACTTCTGCAATCAAGCTCACATCATAGTTTTCACCGGCATAATTTATGCGCAGGGTGGCGGAGATAAGCCCGGGCGTCACGCCGGTCAGGATAATGGGAATACTCACGCTTTCTCCGGTACCCAAAGCTGCAGGCAGATTCACCGGATCAATGGAGTATTCAGCCGCATTGGGGCCAATGAAGCTGAAATCGCTTGCAGCGAGGTTTATGGTCCCGCTGCCTACATTGGTAAGCGTGAGGTCAAGAGGAGTGGGAACGCCGTTGACAGCCAATCCATAATCCAAAGCTGCAGGTGATACGCTCAAGATGGGGCTCGCAGGCAAATTGCTGACATACATCCGGATATTGGGAATTGCGCTCACCAAGCTGCCTGCGGGTGGTGAGCCGGGATCGGGATTGATATTGATGGTGTCAGAGCAGATGATACTACGGTTTTGGCCCTGGGTGAGCGTGCCGTGAAAGTAGGGGTTGGTGTCTTGATACCAGTCCATACCGGGCGTGTTTTCGTCTACGGCGATCACAAGATTGCTGCTGCCATTGTATAGGAAAGGCGACTGCAGCGGAATCAGTATCCAGCCGGGTGTTATGGGGATAGATAGCTGCCCGGCAAAGACTTGCGTCATTTCGCTCGTCGGAACCCAATCTGAAGTACCGCTGAAAGCCGTCCTGCTGGTGTGGCCCATATAGACCACCCAATCATTGCTGTTTCCGCCTTCGCAAGTCCCATTCCAATAGTAGGCTATCTTATCGATGTAGCAGCCGTTATCATTGCCTTGATTTCCGGCGCCGATTTCGGATTGCAGGAAGATGCTCTGAGTGTAATTGTATTCTGCATAAGGCCAGATAGGCACCTGAAAGTCCTGATTGCCATTGCCTATTTCCACCACCGTGGGGATGATAAAGTGGAGCGTGGTGGAGGGCGGAGAATCAACCAAATGGTTTTTGGCCACCACATACCAGGAGTGCTGTCCGGGCTCCAAGCCATTGATAGTGTAGCTGTTGGACGGCTGGTTTTCACTCACCAGAGCTCCATCGATATACACATCATAGCCGCTTGCATAGGCGCTGTCTTGGGGCAAAACCCACTCCAGAGCCTGACCATTTATTATTGAAGCATTGTTGGCCGGGTAGGTGAGTATGGGTGCCAGGAGGTTTTCAGCATCCGAAAAGGTGAGCTTGATGGCGGCGATGACAGGGGAGGTCGCAGAGCCTTGGGTTGGAGGGTTGTTCGGATCGGGATCGGTATTTCCAGTGTGGATTAAGCCAATTCTTTGTCCATAAAAATCGAAGTGTCTGCCCCATTCTATCAAGGCGCCATCGCCGGGAGTGTTTTCATGTATGGCAACCACCAGATTGTCGATATTGTTGTAAACAAAGCGGGTGTCCAAGGTAATGTCCATCCATTGGTCGACCGCAGGCGAGCAGTCCAGGATGCTTCCGGAAAATACCTGGGTGAGGTTGGCGATGGGTTCCCAGTCCGAATGCGAAGCAAAAGCATTACGGGTGACATGTCCCATATAGATTGTCCAATTATGGCTATTTTCAAATGGTTGATCTTCCCAACCCAGGTCGCGCGGGTAAAAACCGATCTTGCTGATTTCACCTCCATGGTTGATCAGTGACTTTTTGTAGATCTGCTGAGTATAGTTGAAGGTTGAAAAGCAATATATGGGGAAATCGGGTACAGTATACTGGCTATCATACTCACCTATGATAACCGTGGTAGCGCTCACGCCGCAAACAAGCGCAAGCAGGGCGATCAAAGCGGTCAGGCGTTTCATAAGTCTCTCCTAATGTGGCTTGTATAAGTAACTCACTCATGCAAAGCTATTTATAGCTCTGCAGTTTAACACAATCAGCACCGGGCATGAGCCGGGAGCGTCAGATGATATCAGCCAAATTCTCTTTATAAACTGCTGCAGCGTCCGTTTGGTAAACTGTCTCAATATCCTGAATCAACAGAAGGCCAATAAGTATCGGTTTGTTGTCTCACTCTATATGTCTCTTGGGCATAAGGGCTGCTTTAACAGCCAGTTACGCCCGTGTTTGGGTAGAATAAACAAAAGCGTTGCGCACACACTGTGAACGCAGTTTTATATAGGAGCAAGATCCGTGCCAAAGCTTTGATTATTTTTGGGAGCGGATCAAATTTCGCAAGCCGCGCTTGCATGGATCGCCAAGGGCAAGCAACCCTGCCGCGGCAACAAAACGACCACCGGCTACCATCCGTGGATACCCGTTTTCATCCCTGGAAAAATCCTTGCTTAAGGGCCGATAATTATTTTTAATAAACCGATCCTCAGATCAATATTTGCCTTTTCACCCGGCTTCGCCTACCCTCGGGTTTCCTCGGCGCTCGAATGCGTAACTCTTGGGTTTTCTTTGGGTTACTTGTCGATCCCAAAGGAGCCCCATAGGAGCCCCTAAGGGAGGCCGCATGAAATCGACGTTTTAGAGGGCGGAATTGTTTTCGCAAAACCGGAGCGCAAGTCAAATATTTCAAAAAGGGCTGCCTGTCGGGGTGCCTGTGTGAGCCGGGGAATGCATACTAAAATAGTAGGCGTTTTCTGGTTCTTTCTCTGCCATATTTACCTCCCTGAAATATGGGAGGGGATCCGTCTTGCTTTTCTTGCAGTATTTACTGCTCGCGCCAATTGAACTTAATGCAAATTAAACCGTGTCTGCGGTATTTTACCAAAAGGATAATCGCCGGCTGGGGGATAGCCGGCGATTGGATTGGACAGGGGGTTGTCCGTTGTGAGACCTAAGCAGGGAGCTTAAAATCTTGTGGTTATAATCAATCCAAAGCTTTGAGGAAAGAGGGGAGGTCAGTTCTGGGGCTCAGTGGCTTGATTGTTTCTTCTTTGATCGTGCTTTCCTCTTGGCTTTCATGTTCCTTGTTAAAATTCAGGCGACGGAAGATGTCCTCGATGAGTTCCTGTTCTTCTTCATGGTTGCTTTGCGCCACAATTTCTTCGGTTGTCAAAGGTGGTTGTGGTGCGGGTTCTTCGGCTTTGGGTTTTGCTTCTTTGGCGGGTGGCTGGATCTGTGGAAATACATATCCATCGTTGCCCTCGGCATGCTTCAAACCTGTGGCGATGATGGTGACGGTGATCTTGTCTTTGTAGTTGTCGTCGATAATCACGCCGGAGAAGATTTCAGCGCCGAGGCCTGTTTCGTTTACGATGACGCTGTTTACTTCCTCAAATTCACTCATGCCGAGGTCGCTGCCGGCGGTGATATTTACGAGCAGAGATTCGCAGCCGCTGAGATTGATATCTGTGAGCAGCGGGTTGTTGATGGCTGCTTTGGCGGCGAGAATGGCTCGGTCTTCACCCGTGGCGCTTCCTGTGCCCATGAGGGCGAGGCCCTTGTTTTGCATGGTGGCTTTGACGTCTGCAAAGTCCAGGCTGATGAGGCCGCTGAAGTTGATGATGTCACTCACGGCTTTGGAGGCTTCATAGAGTATGCTGTCTGCCTTTTGGAAGGCGTTGACGACGGTGAGATCGCGGTAAATCTCGATCAGTCTTTCATTTGGGATCACGATCAGGGTGTCTACATACTCTTTGAGGTTTTTGAGGCCTTCTTCGGCATTGGCCATACGTTTCTTTCCTTCAAATGGGAAGGGAGTGGTAACAATGCCCAGGGTGAGAATTCCCATTTCCCGGGCTACTTTTGCCACCACGGGTGCGGCGCCGGTGCCTGTGCCACCGCCCATTCCGGCGGCGATAAACACCATGTCTGCGCCTTCCAGGTGGCTTTGGATGTCGTCTTTACTTTCTTCTGCGCTTCGGGATCCTTTTTCGGGGTCTGCACCCGTGCCCAAGCCCCGCGTAAGCTTTTTGCCTATCTGCAACTTGATGCTGGCCAAGGACTTGTTGAGGTCTGAAACGTCAGTGTTTGCGGCGATGAATTCCACGCCGGACAGTTCGTTTTGGATCATGGTGTTCACGGCGTTGCCACCGGCTCCGCCCACACCTACAATCTTGATGTTGGTCCCAATCTGGGAAGGTCTTTCTTCAAATTCAATCATGTTTTCCCCCAGAGATTTCATTCAGGCACGAAATCTCTATATATCTTTTTTATAAAATTCTTGATTTTGTTGCCCCAGGCACCTGCTTTCTTGGTGAGGCTGGTGCTGGTGTACTCTCGTTCCAAGCTACTGGCATAATGTAAGATACCCACTGCGGTGCAAAATGCGGGATCATCGAGGCGGCTCACACTTCCGCTCATTCCCTCCAGTGAGGGTTTGGCCAGTTTGACGTGGAGGTTAAAAGTTTGCAGGGCTGCTTCATCGATGCGTTTGAGCAACGAAGAGCCGCCACAGAGCACTACGCCGGCGGTTACGAGTTCCGGGGTATAGAGGCCCACAAGCTTGTTGTAGCAAAGGTTTAATATCTCTTCCACACGCCTGCTAACCACGTGGCTGATGAGCTGTTGGCTTCTCTTGGTGGCAGGTCTGCCGCTGATGCCTTCCACTTCCACTTCCAGGTTTGGGTCTATGCCGTCGGTGAGGGCGAGGCCGTAGTTGCATTTCAGCAGTTCTGCGCTGTCTATGGTGGTTTTTAGCCCGATAGCGAGGTCTTCCGTGATGTTGTGTCCCGCCATGGGGATCACGGCTATCTTTTCCAGAGAGCCACGGTTGTAGAGTGCGATGTCACAGGTGCCGCCACCGATGTCGATCAGGATGCAGCCGAGGCGCTTTTCGTCTCTGGAAAGGGCGCTGTGTGAGAGGGCGACGTGGTTTAGCACGATGTTTTCGCTGTCAAACTCATATCCGGCCAATTCGATGCACTTTGCCAGGTTGCGGATGGGCGTGATCTCCGCCAGGATGGTGTAAACTTGAGCGGTGAGATGGAAGGCGTTCATGCTGATCGGGTTTTTGATATTTGCCTGTCCATCAATCACATAGCTTTGAGGCATGGCGTGCAGAATCCTGCTGTGCTCAAAGCCTTTCTGGATCTTCACGCTGTTTTTGGCATCTTCTATCACCTGCTGAACGTGCTCGGTATCTATTTCACCGGGTTCATTGGGTGAGAGCCCGCTAATGGAGATGCGGCCGTCGCCCAGCTGGGTCTTGATGTGGGTGCCGGTAATGTTTACAAATATGTTGTCAGCGCTTACTTTGGCTAAGGTTTCCGCTTCTTCCAAAGAGGCTCGGATGGTTTTGGAGAGGGCTTCGATGTCTGTAACCGTGCCCTGTTCCATGCCCAAAGTGGGCGCTTCACCTATCCCCAAAACGGATATTTCACGGTTCTCGTCCAAGCGGGCAATGATGCTGCGCACGTAGGAAGAGCCGATGTCCAAGGCGGTAATTATGCCGTGTTTCATATATTACCTTCCTTTACCACCACCTGTTTGTCGTATCTGAGATCCACCGTGGAGCGGCTGTCTATATTGCCATTATCCAGCACAAACTGATAGCGCTTGAGCTGCGCTGCAAGGTCTTTGGCAGAAGGGATGATGCTGGTTCCATGGCGGGCATCTACGATGTGGATGGTGTTGTCTATGATATAATATTCTGAGATGATGGGCAGGAAATCAGGCGCTTCGGCAGTGATCCTGTTGTGCAAAGCCAAGACCTTCTGCAAAGACCTGTTATGAAGCTTGGTGCCCGGTTTTAGCTGATTTGCGCTCAGGAAAACGCTCATGATGGGCAGATCCTCTTTGGCGATGCCGTCGTAATTCTCCAGCACAGTGCCTTCCTTATCCACAGGGAAGAGGTTGCCGCAAGAGCTTTTGAGCCAAAGCGTTGCGGGGCGTTCGGTGAAGATGAGCTCCAGGTGTGAGGGCAGTTTCTTCTTGATTTTGAGCTCTTTTACACGGGCAATGCCGGAAAACTGCTTTCTGATCTTGGCAGAGCTGAGCGCGAAAAGGTTTTGAGAATAGCAGCCCTTCACTTTGGCGGTGATCAGGCTGTCTGGGATGATGGCATTGCCACGATGGCTGATTGTGGTAACGTCAAACCATGAGACATTGGTGAGCAGCATATAGATTCCGGTGCCCAAAACCCCTACAAATAGGAGAATTAGGACAAAAAACAGGAAGTACCTGCTGTTTCCTCTGCGTTTGCGTTTTGGTCTCATGAATCGCTACCTTCTTGTTATTATAAGTGCTTAGGTCTGAATTGTTAAAAACTCATTTTCCCAATCCAGCTTGATAAGTTACTACTATTTTTATGATTAGCATTTCTGTCAATACTTTTCTTTGAGAGCAGCCAATATTTCTTCGCCATACTGCCAGATATTGCCGGCGCCCATGGTCACTAAGATGTCACCCGGCTGTAAGATAGCCAGTGTTTCTTCCACTATTTTATCGTTGCTGTCAATCAGGTTTACACCCCGATGTCCACAGCCTATGGCCACGTCTGCGATCAGCTTGCTGCTCACGCCTTCGATCGGCGCTTCTCTGGCCGGATAGATGGGCGCCAGGAGCAGCTGGTCGCAATGGAAGAAGGAATTGCCAAATTCCACGGCAAAATCACGGGTTCTGGAATAAAGATGCGGTTGATACAGGGCAACGATGCGCCTGGAAGAGCTGTCTTTGAAGGCTTCCAAGGTGGCCTGGATCTCGGTGGGATGATGCGCATAGTCGTCATAAACCGTGATCTCGTTTACCGTACCTTTAAATTCAAATCTGCGATACACGCCACTGTAATTGGCCAGTCCTGCAGCAATGGCAGCAAAGGGAATATCCAGCTCCAGGCCTATGCCTGCTGCCTGTAAAGAGTTCAGGATGTTGTGCTTGCCTGTCACGTCCATCTTGATGGTGCCGAGGTTGTAGCCTTTGTAGCTGAGGTTGTAGCTGCAGCTGGAGCCTTCCATCTTGATGTCCAGCGCCTGGATATCTGCCTGACGTGATAAGCCGTAGGTGAGTATCTTCTTGTTGATTCTGGGCAGAATGGATTGTACGCCTGCGTCGTCCAGACAACAGATCACGCTGCCGAAGAAGGGTACCTTGTTTGCATATTCCACAAAGGCGTCTTTGATGTTGTCCAGGTTTTCATAGCAGTCCAGATGGTCTGCGTCGATGTTTGTGATGCCGGCAATGCAAGGGCTGAGGGTGAGGAAGCTGTGATCATATTCATCTGCCTCCACCACAATGTATTGGCCGGAGCCCATCACGTTGTTGGAGCCGAAGTTCTTTACCTTGCCGCCCACGATGATGGTAGGTTCGAGGCCTGCGGCTTCCAGCACCATGCCGGTCATGGAGGTGGTGGTGGTCTTGCCATGTGTGCCCGAAATACCGATGCTGAAGCTCATGCGCGTGATTTCGGCAAGCATCTCGGCTCTGCGGATCACGGGGATGTTGAGGGCTTTGGCGGCGATCACCTCGGCGTTTTCATCCGTCACTGCAGAGGATTTGACCACCACATCTGCATCGGTGATGTTCTGAGGGCTGTGGCCTTCATGCACCACGATGCCCAAGCTCTCGAGGTGCTGCGTGATGTCAGACTTTCTCATGTCCGAACCGCTGATTTCCAAGCCTTGATTGTGCAGGAATTCAGCGATGCCGCTCATTCCAATGCCGCCGATTCCGATAAAGTGTATCTTACGAGTTTTTCCCAGCATGAGTTACCTCCAGGCTGTCTAATATTTCTTGGCAGATGTCTTTTCTGGCCGTGTTTGGGGGAAGGGCAGCCAAGTTTTGCTTGTAGCTTTCCTTGTTGCTCAAGATTCTTTCCACTGCGCCGATCAGTACTTTTGCGCTCAGGTCTTTCTGTTCCAGGCAGATGGCAATGCCCTTGTCTTCTTGCTCTTTGGCGTTGTAAAACTGATGGTTTTCGGCAGAACTGGGCAGAGGGATGAGGATGGCGGGTATGTGGTTGTCCATCTGCTCTGCCAGAGTCATGGCGCCTGAGCGGGAAATAGCCAGGTCTGCCATTTTGTAAAATAGGGGTAAGGAGGGTGAGAAGGCAAAGATATGCACGTTGTGCTTGTTCTGATGCTTGCTGCTGTAGGTCTGGAAGCCGTTTTTACCCGTCTGCCAGATGAGCTGCCAGCCTCTTTCCAGCATAGCGTCCAGTGAGCTGTCTATCGCCTCGTTGATCTTCAGAGAGCCCTGAGAGCCGCCTGTGATCAGGATGATAGGCTTGCTCCGATCAAAATGCTCCAGCTTCTCCTCGGGCTCCATCTGTGTGGCTTTGCGCGGCATAAGCGGAATCTGGCTCATTCTCACGGGTGCTCCCTTGAGATACTTGAAGGCGAAGTCCCAACACACAAAGGTGATGGTGGTGCGCCGTGCCAGATAGCGGGTGGTGATGCCCGGGAAGCTGTTGCTTTCATGAAAGTAGAGGGGTATCTTGAGCATGACAGCTGCAATGGCAACCGGGCCGGAGACATAACCACCGGTGCAGATCACGCCATCGGGTCTGTGTTTCTTGAGGTAGTGGACGCATTTGACGACGCTTGCTGCCAGGAAGAATGGGAAAGCCAGGAGTGAGGGATGCAGCTTGCGGCTCAACTTCCTCACTTGAATAGGCAGGAAGGGGTAGCCCTCCCGCTTCACCAGCCGCTCTTCCATGCTGTCAAAATTGCCGATGAACATGACTTTGTGGCCGTCTGAAGCAAATTCCTGAGCCAAAGCGAGGGCGGGGTAGATGTGTCCACCCGTGCCTCCACAACCAAAGATAAACTTCATAGCGTCTTCCTCTTGGAGCCTATATTCAAAATCACGCCCACGCTCAGGGAGTCGATGAGCAGCGCCGAACCTCCATAACTGATGAAGGGGAGCGTGTTTCCGGTGGAGGGGATGATAGACATCGCCACACCGGTATTTACCAATACGTTGTAAAAGATGTTCATCGCCAGGCCGGCACAGAGCAGCTTCAGATACATATCCTCCTGTTCATTTGCCGTCTTGAAAGCCCTGAAGAAGAGCACACAGTGCAGGGCAAACACGATAAATGCTCCCAGAAAGCCACACTCCTCGCCGATGACGGTGAAGATGTAGTCTGTTCTGGCTTCAGGCAGGTAGGAATGCTTTGCGCGGCCACGGTTTACGCCCGTGCCAAAGAATCCGCCTCTGGAAAGAGCGGTGATGCTCTCTCTCACGTTGTAATCGCTGGGGTTGGGTTCGGCACTTTCAGACTGCGTGAGCAGGAAATAGGTCTTGTATGCTTCGATACGGCTGCTACGGAATTCGGCACCGAAGGAAATGATAGCCACAAAAGCAACCACACCGATCAAAAGCATTGTAAACACGTAACGATAGCGGATGCCGGCATAGACGGTTAGCGTCAGCAAAGTGGCTGCATTGATCACGATGGTGCTGAGGTGGCGCTCCACGTAGATGAGCACGTAGATCAGGCCGGTAATGATGATGAGGGGATAGAAGTTTTTGAGCAGTCCCTTGAGGTCTGATGTCGCCAGCGCTTCCTGCTTTTTGGAAAAGTGGTCTGCAAAGAGGAATATCAGCGCCACCCTGGCCAGGAAGCTGGGCTGGAACCCTATGCCCATAAAGCGAATAGCCCTGGTGCTGCCCTTAGTGGTTGTACCCATCACAAGCACCACCACCAGCAGGGCAATGGAGACGATGATCAGAAACATGGGCAGCCACTTCATCTTGCTGAAATTGGGAAACTTAAACACGATGAGCGTGGAAACCAAAGAGACGGCTAAGAAGATGATATGGTTGCGGATATAGGTGGGCTGGTTCTGGTTTGAAGCGATGTTCATCATCATATACAGACCAATCCCGCACAGCGCAATGAAGCACGCTGCGAGTATCCAGTCGTAGGATATAATGTGTTGGCTGGGGCTATTTCTTTTCATGATTCGATGTTAGGGATTGTACGATTTCTTTGAAGACGTTGCCCCGCTGCTGGTAGTTTTCAAACCTGTCAAAGCTCGCAGCTGCAGGGGAAAGCAGGACCACGTCTCCAGGAGTGGATTCATTGAAAGCGGCTTGCACGCAGGCGCCAAAATCCTGGAAGCACTCCAGGGGAAGCTTGCCTTGCCATGCCTTGCGCATCTTTGCTTCCGTATCGCCGCATATATAGACCTTGATAGCCCACTGACGGAGCATATCTGTCAGCACGCCGAAGTCCTCGCCTTTGTCGCTGCCGCCCATGATGACCCGGATGGGCTTGCCAAAGGAAATGAGGGCACTTTTAACGCTGTCGGTATTGGTGGCTTTGGAGTCGTTATAAAAGCTCACATCAGCCACAGTGGCAACATATTCCAGGCGATGAGGGAGAGCGGGAAAGCTCTTTGCTGCCTCGATTGCGGCTTCAAGCTCCAGGCCCAAAGCCTGAATAACGAGCATGGCTGCCATGAAGTTGGCATGGTTGTGCGGGCCCTTGATGATCAGATCGTTGATAGAGCAGCGATGCCTTAAGCCGATCTGTATAAAGTCGTTATCCATCCAGGCATCCACATCCGGATAGGCACTTATGAGTGAGTAACGATGCTGCCTGGCTTTTATCTGCCCGATGCGCTGCAGAATGGGCCCGGAATCTGCGCAGAGCACGGCATCGTCATCCGCAGCCTGATTGAGGAAGATGCGCATCTTGCTCTGCGCGTAGTCATTAAAGTCTTTATAGCGGTCAAGGTGATCCGGTGTGATGTTGAGCAACACAGCTACATCTGCCTTGAAGCTCTTGACGGTATCCAATTGGAAGCTGGAGACCTCCAGCACGACGTAATCTATGCCCGCTTTTTCGATTTGGTAGCTGCAGAGGGCGTCGCCGATATTGCCTGCCAGGATGGACTTGTATCCCATCGCCTCAAGGCAGTGTTGGATGAGGCTGACCGTGGTGCTCTTGCCGTTTGAGCCTGTTACAGCGACGATCTTGGCGCCGTCATGCATGATGCGGTAGCCAAATTCTATCTCGCTGATGATCTCTATGCCAGCGCTGAGCCCTTTCTGGATGATGGGTGCGGTGAGAGGGATGCCTGGGCTGATGATCCAGACAGGGAAGTCTAAAAGTCTATCCGAATGAGCTCCAAACTCGCATTCAAAGTCCGCTTCCAGCTTGGAGGCCTCCGGTATCTGCTCACGCGGCTTTGCATCGCTCAGGAAGGCAGTACCGCCCAGCTGGCGTATCTTGTAAGCTGCGGAGATTCCGCTACGAGCCAAGCCCAGCACTGCGTATTGGATATTGGTGTCAAACATCGCTTCTCATCCTTGCCTATCGAAGCTTGATCGTGCTGAGCCCAATCGCCACCAAGAGGATAGCGACGATCCAAAAGCGGATCACAATCTTGGATTCATGCAGGCCCTTGAGTTCGTAATGATGGTGAACGGGAGCGCAGAGAAACACGCGTCTCCCCGTGCCATAGCGCTTTTTGGTGTATCTGAACCAGGAGCGTTGGATGATCACAGACAGGGTTTCATAGTAGAAGAGAAAGCCGATGATTACAAAGAATATCTGCTCTTTGAGGAGGATGGAGATCACAGCGAGGACGCCGCCCATGGTAAGCGAGCCGGTATCGCCCATAAATACCTGCGCCGGATAGGAATTGAACCACAAAAATCCGATGAGCGTGCCTATCATCGCGGCAATAAAGACGGTCAGTTCTCCCGCGGAAGGGATAAACTCCAGGTTCAGGTAGTCCGCAGCCACATAGTTACCTTTGAGGTAGGCCATCACTCCCAATCCCAATGCAGAAGCGATCATCACCCCGGAAGCCAGGCCGTCCAAACCGTCGGTGAGATTGACAGCATTGGAGGTACCCACGATAAAGAGTAAGGTAAACGGGATAAAGAAGATACCCAGCTCCAGATACGTGTTTTTGAAGAAGGGTATCTGCAAGGCAGAGACGTTATCGCCCACCTCGGCGCCGTAATAGATGGCCAAGGTAAGAAATAGAGCCACACCGATCTGGCCCCAGAGCTTATACTTGGGCACCAGTCCCTTTTTGGCTTTGACAAAGTTTTTGAGGTAGTCGTCCAAAAAGCCCAACACTCCCAGCCACACGGTGGTAAGATACATCATCAGGATGGAGTTGTTGCTGAGGTTGTTCCACAAAAAGGAAGAAATGAGCAGTGAGCTGAGGATGATGATGCCGCCCATGGTGGGGGTTCCCGCTTTGATGGAGTGCTTTTCGGGGGCATCTTCATCGATGGTTTCCACGGCGGCAAAACGCTTAAGTTGCTTGATAAACCACGGCCCCAGAGCCAGAGATAAAAGCAAAGAGGTGATGAATGCGCCAATCGAGCGGAAAGTCACATAGCGAAACACGTTGAATATGATGCTATATTTGGACAGGGGAAAGAGTAGATGGTAGAGCACTTATTCTCCTTTACCCAAGAGGGGCAGCAGTTTTGCCAGTTTGATGCCATTGGATGCCTTCACCAGGATCACGGCGTCGGCGGGAATCCGGACTTTTGTCCAGGCTTCGATCAGCTCGTCCACATTCTGAAAGTGAAGGCTGTCTATTTGTGATTCCAGGGGTTGATAGTGCCGGCTAAGCTCACCCACTGTGTAGAGTCCATCCACATCCGATTCAGCCAGGATGGCGCCAATCATCTGATGATACTGCTCCGCCATATCTCCCAGCTCCAACATATCGCCCAGGAAGGCCAGATGCGGTTTATCCGGCTTGAGGCTCTGCCAGTATTCCAGGGCTTTACGCATAGAGACGGGGTTGGCATTGTAGCAATCCGAGATCAGGATCATGTCTCCGATAAAGTCTGTTTCCATGCGGTGTTGCAGGTTTAGAGGCAACATCAATCCCGCTTGAATGGTCTCTGGCTCCATACCCTTTTCCAAAGCCAGGGCGATGGCAAAGGAGGCATTGAGCACATAGTGCGGCATTTTACTGGGGACCTCAAAGCTGTGCCCAGCCAGGTTAAAGCTCAGCCCCTTGGCACTTTCCTTCACGTCTGTGATCCGATATTGGCTGCTTTCAGTATAGCCCACACCGATGGAATTGGCCGCATATTGGGCAAATCTCGCATCGTCTCCATCATAGAGTCTCAGCTGCATATCGGGGTTGAGGATAACGCTCTTTTCTTTGAATACGCCATCTTCAGAGCCAAAGTGTTCCAAGTGTGAAGGGCCGATGTTGAGCAGAATACCGGCGTTGGGTTGCAGCGTTTCCAGCATCTGCGGAATTTCGCCAAAGTGGTTGGTTCCCAGTTCAAATACTCCATATTGATGCTGTGGCTTCACCCTGCGGATTGTCTGACACAAGCCTATGATATTGTTCTCGTTATCGTTTGTCTTGAGTGTGGGTGCCCCGCTATTGAGCACGTTTGCCAGGATTTCTTTGGTGCTGGTCTTGCCTGTGCTGCCGGTGAGTGCGATCTTATAAAGCGGAAACATACCTATATACTTGCTGTGTACGGCAGCCAAAGCCTCGATGACAGAGGAAGCCTGATGGTAGTTTTCCGCATCCATGGCACACTCTCCGATGGCGAAGTTGCGCTCATCTTCGAGTACATCCGGAAGGAAGGAATGCCCATCAAAATTGAGCCCTTTGAGCGCAAAGAACACCGATCCCGGCTTGAGATTGCGGCTGTCGGTGGAGATGTATTGATAGCTGCGGGGCGGGTGATAGCCCTTTTCCTCTTCCTGACGCGGGATCCCCAGGATGACCTTGAGCATCGTGGCATCCAGAGGCAGGCTCAGGGCTTGCGGATCAGGCTCTTGCCCGCTGCTTAAATACTGATTAACCGCCTCCACATCGTCAAAGTGGTGTCTCTGCCCTTCGATTTCCTGATAGTTTTCGTGCCCTTTACCACAGATAACCACGATGTCTTGCGGGTTTGCCAGGCTTAAGGTGGCGTGGATAGCTTGAGCACGGTCTCTGATGATCCACCAGGGCAGGTCAAGATGCGAGCCGCTAATGATATCTGCGATGATGGCTTCCGGGTTTTCGTGGCGCGGGTTATCATCCGTAATGATGACAAAATCCGAGTGTCTGAGGGCAGAACTCAGCATCAGAGGCCGCTTGCCCCTGTCTCTGTCTCCACCTGCACCCATAAGGCACAAAATCTTGTTGTGAGGCAGTCCACGCGCTGTTTTCAACACCGTTTCAATGGCATCCGGCGTGTGAGCGTAATCCACATAAATGCCGATGCCCAGGTCATTGGGCACGCTCTGCATACGTCCGGGAACGGTTTCTGCAGCAAAGATAGCATTTTGTACATCTCTCAGGTCGTAGCTCAGCAGATGCAGCGCTGTGGCAGCCATGGCGACATTGACGGCATTGAATTCGCCTATCAATTTGGAACGGATAGTGATTCTTCCTTCATTGGTTCTGAAAGCAAAGGAAAGGCCATCCAGATCGCATTTGAGGTCTTCAATTCTGTAGGCGGCATCGCTGTAGCCCACGGTAAACACAGATCCCAAACCGTGCGTCAAATCTTCCGCCAACTCCGCCCCATAGCTGTCTGAAGTGTTGATTATCGCTACACTTTGCCCCAGCCTCACAGAATCAAACCACCCGGATTTCACCTCAAAATACTCGTTCATATTCCCATGGAAATCGAGGTGATCCCGGCTGAGATTGGTAAACATACACAGGTCAAAATCCAGGCCGTAAACCCTGTCCAAGGCAATGGCATGCGAGGACACTTCCACGATCACATAACTCACCTTCTCGTCTCTCATCGAGGCCAGGATGCGGTTGAGTTCCATTATATCCGGTGTAGTGTGCTTGGTTTCATAGTGATCGTCATTGATTTTATATCCCAAAGTGCCGATCCAGCCAACTTTCAGGCCCAGGCTTCTGAGTGCAGAAAAGATGACCAGGGAGGTGCTGGTCTTTCCGTTTGTTCCTGTGACGCCTATGAGTCTGAAGCTTGAGGAGGGGTTTTGGTAGTAGATATTCGCCAGTAGTGCTGCGGCTTTACGGCTGTCTGAGACCTTGATGTAGCCGTGCTTGATTTTGGGCTCTTCCGTTCCCACCACGAGAGCCACTTTTTTGGATACTGCCTGTTCGATAAAACTATGTCCGTCAAAGCTTAAACCCTTGATTGCAACGAAGATATCGCCACTGCCCACCATGCGTGTATCCGTGATGGGAGCGCCTTGGATTTCCTGCTCCGGATCAAGCTCATAGCACTCCGGCTTGAGGTCGTGAGCCACAAATAGTTCCAGTATCTCGTTGATCTTCATAGTGATGCCTCTACGATGCAGGTGCTGTTTGGATAGATCTTTTCACCGGGGTTGATGCTTTGGCTTTTCACGATGCCCGAGCCCCTGATATTGAGCTTCAAATTGTGTGCAGAAGCCGTTCTCAACGCCTTGCGCAGCGTCATTCCCACCAGCTTGGGCATGGTTCCACTGGGTGTCTGTGTTGGGCTTGAGGATACTCTTTGGCCCACTTTAATAGTAATAGGATGTCCGGGCTCCACCGCCACATTTGGCTTGGGGAATTGATCCACCACGATGTTCAGGGTATCAGAACCCTCTACCTTATATATAAAGCCATTACGGCTCAAAATATTCTTTGCTTCGGAGAGATGCTTGCCCTTCAAATCCGGCATCAGGAGCGAAGCCTGCATCAATCTGTCATTGAAGGCGATCGCATCGCAGCTGGGCATATGAAGGATTGCCTCCACGATCTTTCTGAAGGTGGGAGCGGCACTGGTGCTGCCGTAGTGATAACCCTGCGCAGGCTCATCATAAAACACCACCACCACCATGCGCGGGTCTTCCACGGGAAACACGCCTGCAAAGACGGAAGTGTATTTGCCGCTGGAATATCCGCGTGTTCCTTCCACGTGTTTCTGAGCCGTTCCCGTCTTGCCACCCAGAGAGATATAATCCATCTTGATGTGTCTGCCGGTGCCTTGATCTATCACCGCTTGCAGATAGCTGAGCACGGTGTCCGCAGCCGCTTTGCTGGATACTTTTTTGATCACGGTAGGCTCAAATTGCTCCACCACATTGCCCTTTTCATCAACATAAGCGTCCACCAGCATGGGCTTCATCATCTTGCCCCCATTGGCGATGGCGGAAAAGGAAACTGCCTGTTGCAGCGCGGTCACGCTGATGGCCTGTCCGAAGGAGATGGAATGAAGCGTGTAGCCATCCCAATTTGCGAGTTTGGCAAAGATGCCACTGGTCTCGCCGTGCAGATTCAGTGCGGTTTTTTGGCCGAAGCCATAAGAGATAAACTTTTCATACATCCGGCTGGCGCCTATGCGTTCTGCCAGCTTGGCCACGCCGACGTTGCTGGATTTGGCGATGATGCCCATGGGTGTGAGCGAGCCGTAATTGTGTGTGTCGCTGATTCTTCTGCGTCCCACCTGATACACGCCGCAGGGGATGAGTTCGTTGTGGCGCACCACCTTATAATCCAGGGCAGCCAGCATGGTGAGCGGCTTCATCGTGGAACCGGGCTCAAACATGAAGCTGGAGGGTATATTGGCTCTCACCCTCACCAGGTTTGGGTCTATTTGCCTGTCATCATGCGAAACTCCGGCCATAGCCAAAATCTTCCCCGTTTTGGGGTCCATCACCACCGCACCCGCGTTTTTGGCGCTGTATCTCACCAAACCGTCTCGCAGTTCCTTCTCGATCAGCTCCTGCAAGCCGGAATCTATGGTGAGCCTGAGTCCCAGCCCATTCACGGGTAGCTTTTCTTTGAGATCGGGATAGGGGACACGCTGGTGGTTTGCATCTTCCACATATTCTCTCCAGCCGTTTTCTCCCGCCAAAAGCTCATCGTAAGTAGCTTCCAGCCCACAGATGCCTGAGAGCTTATAGATTGATTTGCCGTGCGTCAATGGATCATATCCGTCCGACACCGCTCTGACCGAGCCCAAAAGCCGTGCCGCCACTATATCTTTGGAATAGATGCGTTTCATGGAGGCAAAGCTGTGGGACAAACCCATCACGTTTTCGGCGTCGAAAGCTTTGATGATGCGGTCCAGCTCGCTTTCCTTGATCTTGTTGCTGATCTGAATGGAGGTGAGCCTGTCGTTGATATTCAGCCTCTTGAGCACCGCTTCCTTACTTAGCGAACTGTTTTTGGAGATCAGGTTCGCCACGGCATCAAAGGCTTCGCCCAGGCTGATTTTCTTGAGCTTGGCCCATCTGTCTACCGCAGCCCTGTCGATATCCACCTGATAATAGCGGATACTGCTCACCAACAGGCTTCCGTTTGCATCGTAGATTGGCCCCCGATTTGGTATCAATATATCTTTCTGAGGTATATAGCGTCCCGCGATCCTATTGCCGAGATCGATAGGATTAAATACCTGCAAACTGAAGAGATATACTGTCCAAATTACGGCCAGTAAGCCAAAGAAAAAGGCCAATACACGATATCTGCTTTGCATGGATCAATCTGGAATAACTTGAACCTGGCTGGCTTCAGCTTTGGTGGAAATCAGGTCTACGATGCAATAGGACGAGGTTTCGGTTTTTTCATCAGGTTCTTGCACATAGACCACTCTGCCTCTGTCCTGATCGGAATGTTGCAATTCCACGCTCACCAGGTTTGAGATGTTGTCCGGGCTGCAAAGGTCATCATATTCCACCATCAATTCCGTGTTGATGTTCTTGGTGGCATTGATGCTTTTTTCGATCTGATCTATGGTCTGAGTGTAGACCAGGATCTTCCTCTTGTTGGTAAAATCAAGATAGGTAAATAGAAGCAAAATAAGCAAAAGAACGACGATTCTGCCTTTCATTTTGTGTCTCCCATCAGTTTTTCTGCAATCCGCAGCTTGGCACTGCGGCTGCGTGTGTTTTGGTTTTGTTCCTCTTCACTGGCACAAAGCGGACGGGCGGTGATCACCTTGAGCACGGGCTTCAATCCACAGGTGCAGATGATCTGTTCCACCGGGCAAATACAGCCTTTGGCCAGCGTCCTGAAAATGTTTTTGGTGATCCTGTCCTCCAAAGAGTGATAGGAGAGCACCAACACCCTTCCGGCAGGCTTGAGCAGGTTGACAGCATCCGGAAGAGCAGCTTCAAATTCGGCAAGTTCTTCATTGACGGCTATGCGTAAAGCCTGAAAAACTCTCATCTTGGCCTTCAAGGAATCTCGAGAACCCACCCCTGCAACGCTTTCCACCACTTTGGCCAATTCTAAGGTGGAGCCGATGGGAGCTTTGCTGCGGGCCTTCAAGATAGCTTTGGCCATCCTCTTAGCCTGCTTTTCCTCACCATATGCTTTAAATATGTGGGCCAGGTCCTGTTCGGAATAGTCATTTACGATCTCGGCGGCAGTGAGAGATTGGCCGCCATCCATCCTCATGTCCAACGAGGCATCTTTGTCAAAACTAAAGCCGCGCTCAGCCTTATCCAGCTGGTGACTGGACACGCCCAGGTCGAAGAGTACTCCATCGACAGAGGGTACTTTGCGCAGGGCAAGCTGAGTCCGCATCTTGGAGAAAGGTGCTTGAATTAACTGTACCTGGGGGTAGTCTTTCAGGTTTTTGCCTGCTTCGGCGATGGCGTCTGCGTCACGATCGAAGGCATAGACCTTGATCTCAGGACAGGCCTGAACCATGGCCAATGTGTGGCCTCCCGCACCCAGAGTGGCATCCACATACACGCCACCCGGCCTCAGATTGAGGTGTTCTATGCATGTCTGCAACATTACGGGAGTGTGATAAGTATTCATGTTCTTTGATAGTGACCGGTGGTGTATTTCTTGCGGTGTTCCTCTTTCTTAGCGCGGCGGTTTTCATAAAACTCTTCGGGGTTCCAAAGCGAGATGTAGTGCAGCTCGCCTTTGATCACCACGCTGTCTGTGATGCCTGCTTCTTCCAGCAAATCCTCAGGGATGCGGATGCGCCCCGGCCCTTCAAGCTCCTGTTCCGCAATGGCAAAATCGATCAATTGGGTGCGCAATTCCCTGTCATCCTCGTTGCCTTCGGCCAGCACCTGCAAAAAGCTGTTCCAGCAGTCCAAAGGGAAGACGGCAAGCGTATTGAGCGGCCCCAAGGTGATGACCACCGTCCGCATCGCTGCATCCGAAAACTTCTTTTTGAAGGCAGCCGGGATGATCACCCTGCCCTTGTGGACAGCGTTTTCAAAATAGCCAATAAATTGTCCGGACATCATGGCTCCATCCTTTTAAGGCTCCAGATGCCTGCAACTTAAGTCTTTGTACGGTTTTTGTTTAAGCATTGCTTTCTCTCACTTATTTTGACATTAAATGACATTGTTTGACATTCCGTGTCTAACTTGTGACAACCGGCCTTTTATGTCAAGAACAAAATGACTTTCTAAAGCTTTTTCTCGGGATTTTCTTGTGGAAAAGGGTCAACTAATAGGGGCTAACTATTTAGATGACAATTGCTTAGGTGCGATATGACCCGTGTTAGTTTTTTTTCATATTTTGCCGGCACCTCCCCTCATATCCACCTTAGATTATTCGCCGACAAGCAGTTTGGCACAGATCGAGCTTTGTGGTTTCCGACAAGAAAAACTGCAAAACACGACAAGCAAAATGGCAAAAGTAGACTCAGCGAACGCCTACTGTTTTAGTAGGCATTCCATGGCTCGTTTCGGAATCTGAATCAGCAGTGGTTTCTGAAAAATTTGACCTCAGGGCCGGTTTTGCGAAAACAAATCCGCCTTCTAAAACGTCGATTTCATGCGGCCTCCCTTAGGGGCTCCTGTGGGTCTCCTTTGGGATCCACAATTAACCCATAGAAACCCCATGAGTTACGCAAACGAGAGCCAAGGAAATCCCAAGGTGGGAGAGGACAGGGTGAAAGGCAAATGTTGACCCAAGGACCGGTTTATTGAAAATAAATTTTGGCCCTTAAGCAGAGATTATTTCGCGCATGAAAACGGATATGGAGCCTGCTGCCACTGGCTATGTACGGGTGGTTGCTGCAACGCCGTATAGGCTGCGCTGCAAAAGTACAGCACCACCGGAGTCGGAACTATGTCTATTTTGATTCTCCAATAATGGAGGACGGGGGCTGGCCCGAGATCGGGCGCGTGTATGATTGTTAAGTTTAATTTAACATCTATTGGAACGGAATATGCATCGTAATAACAACAGAATGCGCCTCTCCGAAATAGGAAAAGCGGGGGACGCTTCGATTTTTGCTTTTGGCTTTTGTTTTAAGGCGTGATGCCTTTGTTCAGATGCCGCAGATGATTCGGCTCAGAGCTGGACCGCCGGCTTATAATGATGTGTAGAGAAACGATTTGGGAAGCGGTAAAGCTTCGGCTACGCTTGTCCCAGTGGCGTTTATCTCTTGAAGTATACAAATGAGAGAAACCAGGATAACATGATCGATAAGATCAAACAGGAGAAAGAGATGAAACGACTTACGACCTTGATCGCGCTGCTTGCGCTCGCTTTTGGCCTTGGTGCCACGACAGCCAACGCAGGTGACACTACAGATCAGTTTTCTATGAGTATTGGATCTGAATACAATAATACCTCTTTGATGGACGGACAGACCCCGAAAATCAAAGACACAACCAGCACCACTGTCATCATCGGAGATGGCACTAACCGCCAAAGAGAACCTTTCGGTGTGGAATATGCGTATGAACGTTCTGCCACGCTCTATACGGCGGATCAGATTAACGCTATTGGAACCATAGAAATGTTGGCTTGGGATTGTGGCAGAGACTACCATCCTAGAGTTGCCTATAAAATTTGGCTCAAGAACACCAGTGATACAATCATGACAGTTAAGACATGGCAAGCTATGACCGCTGATATGGTTATGGTCAAAGAAGGCAGCTTCACTGGTGATGGAGAAGGCTGGAAAATATTTCAACTGGAAACCCCCTTCGAATATACAGGTGCGAATCTGATTGTGGGTGTGGAAACTTCTGGCAATCACCATTATCTATTCGGTGGTGCGTACAATTATACAAATGTGGCTTTCTCAAGGCATCAGTCATGGGCTGGCAATGATCCCCCATCAGGGAACGGGTTTGTGAATGACCGCATCCCAAATATCATGATGCAATTGAGTCCGAATAGTATAAGCGATGATATCTGTGCTATCCAGGTCAGTGGCAATCAAGTGCCCATAGTGGGATCAGCTTCAGAGTATACGGTAAATGTCAGAAACAACGGCGACAATATGCAGGCCAACTACCAGGTTAAGCTTATAGGTACCAACGAGGTGGAGTTGGCCGTGGTGAATGGTCCTGCTGTCAATAGCGGTGAAATTGTCGAGGTGGTGATTCCATGGACACCCACTGCTGCAGGTGAAATGAGTATCTATGCCAAAATCGAAATGGCGGGTGATGAGCTGGTACAAAACAACCAGACAGCGCCTTTACTGTTAGACATTCAACCTGAACATATACAGGTTGCCAGTGTAGGTTCAGGTAGTGGACTGGTTCACTATCCCATGGATTTCCGGTGGGGTTATTCTGTCTATGAGACGATCTATCTTGCAGGTGAGATGGGCTTTACAAGTGGAATAATAAACTCATTGGCTTTCTGTAACCATTTCCACGAAGACAGGCTCAACGAACCTACCATAATCTTCATGGGGAGCACAGATAGAACAGACCTGAGTGAAGGGTTTATCCCTGCTTCAGAGATGGCCTTGGTCTTCGATGGAGCTGTGGATTATCCAAGAGGAGATAACGCTGTCCTCTTCCACCTCCAAACACCTTATATGTATACAGGCGGGAATATGGTGGTGATGTTTTGCCGGCCCGAGAATATACATTCCTACTACAATTCACCCTTCTATTACAGGGGGCAGTTATTGGACGACAACCGTTCACGTTACCTTAATAGAGTAGCGTTTCCTATTGATCCTTACAATATTTCCGGTGGAGCGCTTACCCGCGAATTCCCCCAAGTTACTTTCCTGTATACAGTGGGATCGATAGTAAATGACTTGGGTATTTGGAATCTGAGAGGAGATAGTAAACTTGTTGTAGGAAACAGCTACAACTACACAGTTAACATTCGCAACAATGGAATGGTAGATCAGAACAACTATCAGGTAAAGCTGACCGGCCCGGATGACGTGGTGCTGGCCGCGGTGGAAGGGCCTCCTATCGGTAGTATGCAGAGTTTGGAGTTAGATCTTTCCTGGACGCCAGCAACTTTGGGTGCTACGACCATCTATGCCAAAGTGGAACTAAATGGCGATGAGTATGTAGCAAACGACTCTACTGAGGGGCTTGAGATCAAGGTTTATCCCCTGGGCGTGGAGGATGTGGTTGCCGCACTCAATGATGCCGGTGATACTGTCGAGCTAACTTGGGCGGAGCAGGTGAGAAGCTATGGCTCGGAAGATGATGATGACTACAGCAGGTTGCCAGCAGACAGAACAACTCCCGCATTGGTGGGGTATATGGTCTATAGGTTGAGCCGCGCCGCAATGCATCAAGAAGACCGCTGGGTGAACGTGACTCAGGAACCAATAGCCGAGCTCAGCGTTAGCGACCCACTTTGGCTTGCACTTCCTGATGGCCCTTACTGCTGGGCGGTAAAAGCTATTTATTCCGAAGGCATTGTCTCCCTGCCAAGCTTTTCAAATGTCATCTATAGAGGCGTAGCGAGCGGACGTATAGAGGGTTATGTGCTGACCAGCGATAATCAACACCTTGAAGGGGCAACTGTGAACAACGGGGCATTGAGTACTACTACAGACAATGGGGGCTACTTCTCACTCCGCGTTCCGGTTGGCAGCTACACAGTAACAGCTTCTTATCCGGGATATGCGAGCCAAAGCGTGGAGAACGTGATTGTGCCCCGCGTTAACGATATGCCCCTGGTCTTTCGTTTGACGAGTTTGACCAACGATGACCCCCAGATTCCAGTGGCAGCCACAGCCTTGAAGGGCAACTACCCCAATCCTTTCAACCCTGAAACTACCATCAGTTACAGTGTGATGAAACCGGGATGCGTGAAGCTGGACATCTATAACATCAAAGGCCAATTGGTGAGGACTTTGGTGGATGAAGACCACGCTACCGGCCACTATAAAAAGCTCTTTGGTGGCAAAGATGGTAGTGGACGCAGCTTGGCCAGCGGCGTGTATCTGATCATGATGAACGCTCCGGGCTATCAGAAAGCGTCCAAGATGATGTTAATGAAATAGAGTGTTGAGAGAGCGATAATGCGATCAGGCGGGGTCTTCGTACTCCGCCTGTTTGCGATAGTTCCAGCTGAGGAAGAGCCTGCCCAGCAGGGCAACGACGCCAAAGAGCGCCATGCTGAGTGCGCTGATGGTGATGATCACGGCAAAGACGTGCGCTGTCTGGAAGCTCTTTGTGGCTCGGGTCATGTAGATTCCGAGGCCGGCATTTCCGCCCAGATACTCGCCAAATACGGCACCCATCACGCTGTAAGTGGCGGCTAATTTCAGGCCGGTAAACAGCGAGGGCAAGGCAGCCGGGATCATCAGCAGGCGATAGGTGTCCAGCTTTGACGCACCCATGGATTTGAGCAGTTGTATCTGTTCCATGGGCACTTGCTTGAGTCCGTCAAAAAAGCCCAGTGAGATGGGGAAGAAGCAGGAAAGGGTCACGGTGAACACCTTGGAGGCAATTCCAAAGCCAAACCAGAGCACCAGTAGCGGCGCAATTGCTATGACGGGAACGGTTTGCGAGAGTACCAGATAGGGGTAGATCATGTTTTTAAACCAGGTGAAGCCGTGCATGAGAATGGCGCAGATTATCCCCAGCACAAAGGCGATCAAGAGTCCGACTAAACTGGCATATAGCGTGGGTTTGAGGTGAGTCCAGATCAGTTGCGGTTGCTGGATGAATACGTTTAACACGTCCTTGGGTGAAGGCAGCACCCAAAAGCCTATCCAGGCCCGCTCGCTGGCTATCTGCCACAAAATCAGGATGGCGAGGCCAAAGAGCAGGGGTGCGATGAAGGTGCTGCGGCGTTTAGATTTCACCACCTGCCCACTTTGCGGATTTCCGTCTGCAATTCCACTCCAAAGCGTTCCAGGACGGTGGCTTGGATGTGTTGGATCAGGTCGCTTACGTCCTTGGCTGTGGCGCCGCCTTTGTTGATGATGAAGCCACAGTGCTTTTCCGAGACCTGTGCGCCGCCGATGCTATAGCCTCTCAAACCGCAATCCTGGATCAGTTTGCCGGCAAAGTAGCCTTCCGGTCTCTTGAAGGTGGAGCCGCCGCTGGGGTATTCCATGGGTTGCTTGCTCCAGCGCTGCTGATGCAGGTCGTCCATCTTGGCTTTGATTTCATCAGGGTCTGCATATTCGAGTTTGAAGACGCTGCTCAGGTGAAACCAGCCCTTGCTCTGGAAGGCACTGCTGCGGTAGCCGAAGTCGTGCTCTTCCGCCTTGATGTGCAGCACCGGATTATCGGAGCTAAGGGATTCAACTACGGGGTGTAAGGCTTTGCTGCAGTAGAGGACGTCCTTGATCTCGCCTCCATAAGCACCGGCGTTCATAAACACCGCTCCGCCCACGGAGCCGGGGATGCCAGAGGCAAATTCCAGTCCGGAGAGCCCGTTTTCCTGGGCAAATTCGCATAGTTCCTTGAGGCTCACGCCGCAGAAGGCGGAGATGTAGTTTTCATCTCTGGTGAGCTTGTGATAGGCGTCGGTGCTGATTACCAGGCCCGGGATGCCGTCGTCGCTGACCAGCAGATTTGAGCCTTTGCCCACCACCATCCAGGGGACGTCGTGTTCCAGGGCAAAGAGGAGCAGGCGGATGATCTCAGCTTGCGAGGCAGGCAGCGCATAGAGCTGGGCGGGGCCTCCTATTTCGTAGCTGGTGTGCAGGTGCATGGGTTCGTCAAATCTAAAGCGATCTGCATCTATCAGGTCTGCAAACAGTTCTTTGGCAAGATGGCTGTAATTGATGGTAGCCTCCCTTTTTATGATTTTGAGAAAAAGGCGGTGATTTCGTTTAGGAGCTCTAACTCGCTCTTCAGCTCCAAGCTTTTGGTGGGCAGGACTTCTTTAAAGAACCTGCCGTAGCGCTTGTTTGTGACGCGTGAATCCATGATGAGCACCACACCGCGGTCGGTTTTGCTGCGGATCAGCCTTCCGAAGCCTTGGCGCAGGCGCAGAAGTGCATTTGGCAGCATATAGTGCATGAAGGAGTCCTTGCCTTCACGCTCCAGCTTGTCTATATATGCTTCCACGATGGGCTCGCTGGGTACCAGAAATGGCAGTTTGAAGAGGATGAGCAGGGAGAGCGATTCTCCCTGGATGTCCACGCCTTCCCAGAAGGAGTTTGTGCCCAGGAGCACGGCGTTTTGATGCCGCTTAAACTCATCCAGGATGGAGGTGCGGGTGCCCACCTTGCCTTGGGCAAAGAAGGGCCGGCCTTTCTTGTAAAGCTCCTCGGACAGGTGGTCGTAGACGGTATTGAGGTCTTTGTAAGAGGTGAAAAGCATCATGGTGCCTACATCTGTGGCTCCCAGTATCTGCTGCAGGCAGCTCAGGGCCTGGTTCATGAAGAACTTATCTTTATGTTCCGGCAGGAAGCTGCTGATCATGAGCTTGGATTGGGTGTTGTAATCGAAGGGCGAATCCACGATCTCGGATTGCAGCTTGTCCTCTTCGATCAGGCTCAGGCCGCTTTGGTTGTGGAAGTATTTGAATGAGCCGCGGATAGCCAGAGTGGCAGATGTGAATACTATGCTTTCGATGTTGCTGTATAAAAGGTTGTTGAGCAATCCGGATACTTCCACGGGCGCATAGCTGATGGAGGAGTTTGGGTTTTTGCGATCCGGAGAGTAGTCGGAACTCAGCCAGAGGGCGTAGTCTTCCAGATTGGGGTTTTGGATGGTGAGCAGCTTTTGTTCCATCTCGCTGAAGCGTTTGTAGGTGGCGGTGAGGTTGTCCACTGTCTCCACATAGCCATGGATCTGCTTGGGATTGAAGGTGGAATAGATGTTTTGGAGTGCCTGCAAATCCTTCATCAGCTGCTTGTAATGCTTGATGAGAGTGTTGAGCTTGGTGAACATAGCGGGGAAATCCGCCACATTCTTGATTCTCAGCTTGCCGTAGCTGTGGTCGCTTTGCAGCCTGAGGGAGATTTCGTTGAATAGCTCCGTGCTGGCATCTTTCAGGTTGTCCACGTCTTCGTTGAGCATCTTGATGACCTGCGTAGCGTGGTTCTTGGCGGCATCTGTGATGATGGCTTTGTTTAGATTCTGCTGCGTTTGTGCCAAAAAGCCGCTGCGCTTCTTCGCTCCATAGGCCAGCTGGTTGAAGTTGTTGGTAAGCTCGGCGTTGCTGATCTCGATGCCTAAGTGACTGGCAGCTGAGGCGGGAAGGTTGTGCGCTTCATCGACGATCAGATGCGTATAGGGCCCCAGCGTGCTGTTATCATTGAGCAAATCCGCCAAGAGCAGCGAGTGGTTGGCCACCACCAGGGATGCGGTCTCGATGTTCTTTCTCAAGCTCATCACATAGCAGTCGTTGGCCTTGGGGCATCTTCTGCCCATGCAGCTGTAGCGGTCTGAATTGATCTTGCGCCAGAAGAAGCTGGAGCGCTTGCGGTCGAAGGAGGAGTTCTCGCTCACGTCACCGCTGAGGGTTTGCAGCTTCCAGACAAACAGGTAGAGCAACGACCTCGCTTCCCAGGGGCTCAAGCCCTCGGTTTGTTCTCGTAAAATGGCTTCCCAGCGCCTCTGACAGATGTAGTTTTCCCGTCCTTTCACCAGCACGGCTTTGAAGGATTGCGGCAAAATGTCTCTCAACAGCGGCAGGTCTTTGAAAAAGAGCTGTTCCTGCAGGTTTTTGGTGTTGGTGGAGATCACTACGGAGCCCTCAGATTCAAGGGTGTGGCCAATAGCCGGAACCAGGTAGGCAAAGGATTTGCCCACGCCTGTCCCTGCTTCCACGGCCAGGTGTTTGTTATCCGTAAATGCCTGCTTCACCAGCTTGCTCATCTGTAGCTGCCCCTCGCGGAACTCATAGTTCTCAAATTGCTTGTGCAGAAGGCCGCCTATGCCAAAGAAGTCCTCCATCACAACCTTTTTGTTGTTTTCCACCACGTGCTCCACCACGTTTACCTTGTCGTTGGGTGGAGGGGAAAGCTTTGCAGCACCGAGGTTTTTGCGCTGCCATTCCACCAATTTGTAGAGGAAGTCGCCGATCAGGTGTTCGATTTGTGCCTGTTTGCAGAGCTGATAGAGGCGGGCGTTGGTGAGCAGGCTGTAATGGTTTGCGATGTGAGCAGCCAAGGCCAGCATCAGCTCACCCGTGGCGGTGGCATCCGCATCGGCTCGGTGGGCGTCTGTGAGCTCTATATCCATAAAGTTGCACACGCTGTTGAGCGAATGATCCAGGGTGTAGGGGAGATATATCCTGGAGAGCTCCAAGGTATCCCATCTGGTGTTTTGTAAAGGGCTCAGGTTTTTATTGATCAGTTGCCGGTTGATAAAGCCGAGGTCAAAGCCGATGTTATGCCCCACGATAGTCTTGTCTTGCACAAATTCGCCAAGCTGCATGAGCACTGTATCCAATGACGGCGCCTCCCTCAGGTCATCTGTACTGATCCTGGTGAGGTGTTGGATAAACTTGGGAACCTGCTTGCTGGGCCTCACAAAGCTCTGGAATTTATCCGCAACCTGCCCTTTGGAAAACCGCAGCGCAGCGATCTCGATGATCTCGTCTTTCTCGTTGTCCAAGCCCGTGGTTTCGATATCCAGGGCGATAAAATCCAAGCTATTTACAAATCCGGCTATCTTTTCATTGCTCTGCTTGGTCATGCTTCCTCTCTGTTGAGGTTGTAGCGGGCCAGTTTCTTGATCAAACCCTGGCGTGAAAGCCCCAGTTCCTTGGCAGCTTGAGTCTGGTTCCAATCACATTCTTCCATACATTGCACGATCATCTTCCTTTCCAGCTCTTCGATGGCTTCTTTGAGGGTTTGCTTGTTATCCAGCATATCCAGCATACGCATATTTTCCATGAAGTGGAGCACCTCGTCTGAGAAGTCGGTAGGTTTGATTGAGGATCCGGGTTCTGCCAGGGTTACTGCTCTTTCGATCTCATTTTCCAGCTGGCGAACGTTGCCGGGCCAATTGAACTGCTCCAATATCTTCATAGCCTCTTCCGTGATACCATGCACTTCTTTGCCGATACGCTTGGTGTATTTATCCAGGAAGTGGATGGCCAAAAGCGGGATGTCTCCTTCGCGTGCAGATAAGGGTGGCACCTCGATGCGAACCACGTTGAGCCTGTAATACAAGTCGAGGCGGAAGGTGCCTTCATTTACCCTGTCCATCAGCGAGGTATTGGTGGCGCAAACCACTCTCACGTCTACCTTTTCGGTCTTGGTGGCGCCCACTCTTTTCACTTCGCCTTCCTGCAAAAAGCGCAAGAGCTTGGCCTGCGTGGAGGGGCTGATATCGGCAATTTCATCCAGGAAGAAGGTGCCGCCGTCGGCGATTTCAAACAGGCCCTTCTTATCGTTGATGGCGCCGGTGAAGGAGCCTTTTACGTGGCCAAAGAGCTCGCTTTCCAACAGCGTTTCCGGCAAAGCACCACAATATTGGGCCACAAACTTCTTGTTCCTGCGGTTGCTGGTATAGTGCAAAGCACGGGCGATCAGCTCCTTACCCGTTCCACTCGGCCCTTCCAGCAGCACCGTGGTGGGTGTGTCCTTCACCTTGTCAATGATCTCAAAAATCTTCTCCATCTGAGGGCTGTTGCCGATGATATTGGCATATTGATTGGATGCATTCAGCTGTTCTCTGATGATGGCGTGAGACTTCTCGAGGTTTGCATTGCGGATGTTTTCTATGATCACGATCACCTGGTTTGCCAGGGCGTTGAGCAGGTTGATGATGCGTTCCGGGAAGTAATAGGAACCTTCGGTGGTGAAGAGCAGCACCACGCCCAGGACGTCGTTGCGGATGGAGAGCGGGATGCAGATGAGGTTGTTGAAAGAGGGCGCAAAGTGTGGCTGCTTGAGGTCTATAACCTCGTTGTTTTGATACACTTCGCTGCAGAGCTCGAGGAGGTTTTCGCGCAGCTTGCTTTCCGGTGCAATATTGCGGAATATCTTGTAATCCCAGTTATCTGGTGCCTGTGTGCCGCTGTGCAGCACGAGAATACCGCCGCTGGCATCCGAAAGCTCGATCAGGCTATCCAGAGATTGCTCGATCAGGAGGTCCAGATCGCTGATGGTATTGAGTTTCTGAGTGATTTCATAAAACTGGTTGAGCAGGTTTTCTTCAAACTTCATTTCCTGCATCTGAGCGGCATATTCCCTTGAGATCTTTTGGCTGAGTATGTCGTTTTGTTCCAAGAGTTTGATGGAGCCAAAGCGCTGGATGATCTTCTTGTTATTCTTCAGGATTTCCAGTGCTTTTTCCCATTCTTCCAGCTCGAAAAGCACCTGTGCCAGCTCGTAATTTGCCAAGGATAGCTTGTAGTCTTCATTGGTCTGCACAAAGTAGCGCAGCGCCTCGTTAAGGTGTTCACGTGCCGCTTCCGGGTTATTCTTTTCCAGCAGTGCTTTCAGATAGTAAGCTTGGCCTATTTCTTTGTAGCTGTTTTGCTCTGTGGCCATCTTCAGGGATTCGTTGATATAGTAGTCTGCACTCTCGTTGCTGTGTGAAAGGATGAAGTAATAGGCCTGCTTTTGATAGCCTTCCACTATCTTGTCACCGGCGTTGATGCTCTTGAAAAAATCCAGGCTTTCGCTGAGGTAGGGATAGGCTTCTTTAAACTTTTGCATCCGGGTGAGCACGCTGCCTATGTTTCCATAGAGGTCTGCTTTGAGGTATTGGTCATTCACATTGGGAAGCAGCTCCAGTCCTTTGAAGCAGAGGTCGTAAGCCAGGTTCAGCTCGCCCTGCTTTTCGTAAAGTTCGCCCAGGTTGCTATAGGAGTGGATGAGCCCGTCGTTAAAGCTGTTTTCTTCGCTTTTTGCGATGGCCTGCTCATAAAATTCGATGGATTTACTCCATTCTCCCATCTTGAAATAGAGGGCGCCGAGGTTATTCAGCGAGGCGATGGAGTTTCTATAAAAGCCAAATTCGATGGAGGTATCCAAGGCGTGTCTATGCGCATCTTCCGCTTTGGCATAGTCTCCCTGATCGGCGAAGGTGATGCCGATGTTGTTGTAGATATTGGCGATGTTATATGGCTCATTCAGCAGTTTTTGCAGATTTATCGCCTCTTCCAGGTAAAAGAGCGAGCGCGTTTGGTCTCCCTTATCGTCCATCAAGCCGCCCAAGTTGTTATAACACACGCTGATGCCATTGAGGTTGAAGGTCTCTTGCTCGATGGAGAGGCTCTTGAGGAAATACTGCTCGCTGCGCTGCCAGTCTGCCTGGAACATAAAGAGCACGCCCAGGTTGTTGTAAATCGCTGCCAGACCGCTCTTATCGCCGGCAAGATTATACATCTTTTCCGCTTCTTTGAAGGCTTCCTCGGCTTGTTCCCAGTCGCTGATATAATACTGGATTTTGCCCCTGATCTTTTTGGCATCCGCCTGCACCTGGTATCTGTGTTTCTTGTCTTCCAATTTGTTGTAGCTGTGCAAGATATCATCCAAGACGTCCATCGCCTCATCAAACATTTCCATTTCGGTGAGGATATCTGCCTTGAGCAGGAGGATCTTTTGTTTCCAGTATTCGTCGATGGTGGCGGGTGAATACTTTTTGATGATCTCCAAAGCCACGCTCCCCGAGCCCTGATCAAAGAGCTGCGAGGCCAGATGCCAGACAATCTCTTCCGCTGCCAGGGAGTGGTCGGTGCAAAACTGCAAGGCCTCGCGGAAGGTTTCGATGGCGGTGTGTTTGTCTTTGGATGCGGATTGTGCGATGCCCAAACGCAGATAGGCATTGTAGACGTCCATGGGCTTGGTGGAATTCTTCAGGACGTTCTGCCAGACGGAGGCGGCATTTTCATTGTCTGCAATCTGTTCCAGATACTGGGCCAAACTCTTGAACTGCTCATCGTTGTAAAGAGAATTCAGGCTCTGCAGACGCACCATCACCTGCAGCTTGTCCGGATATGCCTCACATTCCGCCAGAATCTTCTGCTTAAAATCGGCGTCAAACTGCTCCGGATCATTCTCCAACCACTGCATGAAGGAGCTTTTCCGCTGCACCTTGTAGCCATCACCAAAATCGGCAATGAGGTTTTGCTGAGATAGAATCTCCAGGTTTTTCTTCAGATTCCTGCCAAGGCCGAGGTTTTTGACCTGCTTATCATCCAGATTGCCGTCCAGGACAAACATGGCAAAAAGCAGCTTCTTTTGGGATTTGTCCAGCTTGTTCAGACCCTCAAAATATAGATGCTGAGGATCAAAGTTGCGCTCCAAGAAGGGCGAGAGATCAAAGCTCCGGCCGCTGGCCAACATCTCAGCCAGGATGTTTTCCACCACCATCAGATTGCCGCCGGAGATGGTTTGCAACACTTCGCTGCCGCTCACGTGGCTGTCCTTTTCATCGGGAAAAGCCAGCTGGATGATCCTTTGCATGGCGTCTGTATTCAGCGCCGGGATGGGCTCGTGGGTGGAAAAGCCAAAGAGGTGAGATTGAGTCAAAACCACGATCTTGATGCCGACGTCCGGCGAGGAATGGACCAAGTATTGCAGATAATCGCGGGAATAGGAATCCAAAACATCGCAATCATCCACGATCAGGAGCATGGGCTTCAACAGCTTGCGCTCGTTTAAGATAGAGATGATGTAGTAAAAGAAATCGTACTTGCGGCCGGTCTTATATCCGGTCTGATATTGGCTTACGAGCTCGGAAAACTCTTCGGCACTGAGACCGCTGGTGAGGGAAATCAATTGTTCAAGTTGATTATAGTAAAAGGGGTGAGGTGAATAAACCTTGATTTGTTTGAAATTCGGGCGCAATTTATCTACCAGGATTTGGGTCAGATACGATTTGCCGCTGCCAGTTTTGCCGGATAGCTCAATGAGATTTGAGCTTTTCTTTGTCTTGAGCAAATCCAAAACCTTGCGGCTGGGAAACCTCTCGGACACAAACTCATGCATGATTGCATATGGCTTTTGACTCATCTAAAACCTCTTTTGATCTATAGCTTGATTTTCAAATTGTCTATTTCTGTTTACATAGGACTGTAAATTAAATTGACACTATATGTCAAGGCTTTTTTTGAGTTGACACCGGAAGGGCTTTTTGTAGCCTTGGAACACAAGGTCAAAATCAAACAAAGGAGTTATAATGAGAAACTTAGCTATCTTATTAGTAATCAGTCTTTTGGCTGTGGGTTTATGCGCTGCAGAAATCGAAGGCCAATGGAATGGAGTTTTAGACGCTATGGGTATGCAGCTCACCCTCGTTGTCCATGTAAACAAGAGTGACACAGGCCTGGCTGTCAGCTTGGACAGTCCCGACCAGGGAGCCTTTGATATACCCGCTGATGATGCGTCATTCAGCGATGGAGTCCTGGAGTTTTCCGTCGGCAGCATCATGGCGAGCTACAAGGGAACCCTGAAAGATGGAGTGATCGACGGAGTTTTCAAGCAATCCGGTTTTGAGGCACCACTGCTGCTTTCGCGTGAAAAGGTGGAAAAGAAACCCTTACCCAAAAAGATTCAGGAGCCGGAAGAGCCCTATCCCTATCTTCAGGAAGAGGTTAGCTTCGTAAACGAAAAAGCAGGCATCACCCTGCGCGGCACTCTCACCATCCCAGAAGGAAAGGGCCCCTTTCCCGCTGTGATACTGGTCTCTGGCAGCGGCCCCCAGGATCGCAATGAGGAGCTTTTTGGGCACAAACCGTTTTTGGTGCTCTCAGACCACCTTACCCGCAGGGGCATCATGGTGCTGCGCTATGATGACAGAGGCACCGCAGAGTCTGAAGGCGATCACAGCGCTGCGATCACGCACGACTTCGCAGACGATGCCCTGGCCGCAGTGGCCTATCTCAAAAGCCACGCCCAAGCAGCCAAAGTTGGCATTATCGGCCACAGTGAAGGCGGCATCATCGCTCCCATTGCGGCAACTCAAGACAAAGACATCGCTTTCCTCGTCCTCTTGGCCGGGCCCGGTGTGCGCGGCAGAGAGCTGGCCATCCAGCAAGAAGCTGATATCAAGCGCTCAATGGGCGTGACTGGAGAAGAAGGTGAGACAGGGGAGTTTGACCTCAAGCTTATTGATCTGGCCTTCCAAGACGCTGATCATGAGACAAAGCAAAAGCGGCTGGCAGAGCTGATTGCCCAGGAATTTGAAAAAGACCCCAAGTTTGGCTCCGGCTCCACCGAGGAACAGCTGCAGCAGGCAATTGAGGCACAGCTGTTTACTCCTTGGATGCAAAACCTCCTTCGCCTGGACCCCGGTGAATACCTGCAAAAAGTCACCATCCCCGTCTTTGCAGTAAATGGAAGTTTAGATACACAGGTGTCTGCCTCCATAAACCTTAAAGCTATCTCAGACGCCCTCACCAAGGCTGGCAACAAGGATTTTACCACCAAAGAATATCCCAAGCTCAATCACTTGTTCCAAACCTGCGAGACCGGCAGCCCCAGCGAATACCCAACGCTTGAAGAGACCTTCAATGAAGAAGTGATGAGCGACATCGTGGAGTGGATTTTGGATAGAAAATAACCCAGGTATTGGCAGCTTGCGAAAGCTGATATAGAAAAACAGGAAAAGCCAGGTAAACGCCTGGCTTTTTTGGTGCAAATTAAGGGCAGAAATTGGCAGATTTCATAACTGAAAAACCGGGAATAATCTGCCATTTTCTCATGAGGGTATGGCAGGCCTTTTTGAAATATTTGACCTCAGAGCCGGTTTTGCGAAAGCAATTCCGCCTTCTAAAACGTCGATTTCATGCGGCCTCCCTTAGGGGCTCCTGTGGGTCTCCTTTGGGATCCACAAGTAACCCATGGAAAACCCAAGGGTTACGCATTCGAGCGCCGAGGAAACCCGAGGGTGGGCGAGGGCAGGTGAAAAGTCAAATGTTGAGTCAAGCATCGGTTTTTGGCAAGGAATTAAATGTCTACTAAAAAGGTAGGAGATAAGCGGCCTGCAAAAGAGAGGCAGATGGGAGCAAAGTCCCGCTCCGATAAGCTTCGGCTTCCAGAGGCTGCAAACGGGGCATTTCGTATGCTGATCTTCAGAAAATGTAAGAGCTTATGAATATTGTGGTTGACAAAATAACCGCATTTGTTTAAAATGACCGGCGATGTGAAAAGAGCAAGAAACCGTAAAATAAGAAATTAAGGGAGGAAACCATGGCTTTTAATCACCAACTGCGGGATAGAGCAGTCGAAGAGCTTCAGGAAGCCGTAGACCTGTACAACCGGAAACTGGTTGAACTGATGCTCATGTCTGAAGAAATGATCAAGCTGGGATCGGAGGACTGCCCGCGCATATTGACTTCTGCAGAAGCCATTTTCAGCTCAATGGCAAACACGCCGCCCTCCGCAGCCGGGGAACTTGTCCGCTTCAGGGAAGCAGTACAAACCTTCGATATAGAGGCTCATAAGTTTGATATGGAACCCGAAGATGTGGAGCCTCCTCAGGGCATCAGCTTTGGCAGAGGGATGCTGATAGGTGCGGGAGCGGTGCTTGCGCTCAAACTTGCATCAACGCTTCTTTCCGGCAAGAGGAACAGGGGTGCGGGCAGGGGTTCACGTCCTTTTGGGCTGCGTGGTAGTGCCTTGGGGCTCATCAGCGGCACCCTGTTTCAGGTGTTCAACAATAAGCGGGAGGCAGAACAGGCTACCTCAGAAAGGCAGAGAATTGAGGCGAATATCGAATCTTTGGATGCCTTAACCGCCAAAATGGGTGAGCTCGTCAGCTCCATTCAGCATCACGTAAAGGCTGCTGAGGCAAGCATCTCCACAATCCAGGCTCATGCATCCCAAGACTACCGGGAAATCCCTGATGAGCAAAAGCAAAAGTTGGGAGATTTGAGCGGCCATATTCAATCCCTCACTATGCTGTTGAAACGAAGAGTGGATGCGGATGCTGAGGGCTGAAGAGAACAATTTAAAAAAAGGTGAAGGATTCTTAACAATTCTGAGTATATTGTTGTGACGGAGGGTTCTTTGTTACCCTGAAGCGAAAAGCAAAGCCCATTGGGGGACCCGTGTCTCTTCCCCCTTTGGAAGAAGAGCGGGAGCGAAAGTGCCCACTTTCAGCTCCCGCGTTTTTATTGCAGTTATGATTGGGTTAATAGTACAGGTCTCTGGTTCCGGCTTTCATCTGTGCCAGTTTTTCCATTACAGAGCTGCGCATATTGTCATCCTCGATTTTGGCTGTTTCTTGCTCAATCAGCTTCATGCCTACGGCTTTGGTGCGTTCAGAGGAGTAGTCGTGGAGGTACTCGGCAAAGGTGAGCAGGGCGTTGGGCGTGCAGAAGCGTTTCACAAAGCCCGGGACGGCAAATTCCATGAAGTGCTCGCCTGTCCTTCCGGCTCGATAGCAACTGGTGCAGAAGGAGGGGATGTGACCGCCTTTGGCCAGTTCGTAGATAACGTCGTCCAAGCTGCGAGTATCGCCCAAGACAAATTGGCTCTTCTTGCGGGATTCATCGTCTTTGTGAGCATAATCTCCCACGCCGATACTGGAGCCGGCGTCGATCTGAGAAACACCGTATTCCAATACTTCATCGCGGATTTCCACGGGCTCCCTGGCGGTGAGGATCAGGCCGGTGTAAGGGACGCTGAGCCTGAGTGTGGCAACTAAGAGCTTGAAGTCTTCATCGCTGACGCGGTGGGGTGGATTGTCTGCAAACTCTGTGCCGATGGCGGGCTCTATGCGAGGGAATGAGATGGTGTGCGGCCCCACTCCAAAGCGCTCTTCCAGATGGATGGTGTGGTAGAGCAAGGCCAACACTTCAAATTTCCAATCGTACAATCCCATCAGAGCGCCTAAGCCGAGGTCGTCGATTCCGGCTTGCATGGCACGGTCGAGGCTGTCCAATCTCCAGAGGAAGCTGCTCTTAGGGCCTCTGGGATGCAGCTTTTTGTAAGTTTCCTCGTGATAGGTTTCCTGGAAGATCTGGTAGGTGCCTATGCCTGCAGATTTTACGATGCGGAATCCCTCGATGTCCAAGGGTGCGGCATTGATGTTTACCCTGCGAATCTCGCCATTATCATGCTTGGTGTCATAGACGGTCTGCACCGTTTCGGCGATGTATTCCGGGCTGTAAATGGGGTGTTCACCATAGACCATGATCAGGCGTTTGTGGCCAACATCAATCAGGGATTTGGTGTCTTGGATCAGCTGCTCCTTGCTCAGGGTGGCTCTTTCGCATTCCTTGTTGGAAATTCTGAATCCGCAGTAAACGCAGTCGTTTACACACTCGTTTCCCACATAGAGCGGGGCAAAGAGCACGATGCGGTTGCCATAGATCTGCTTTTTGAGGTCTCTGGCACCCTGCAATATCATTTCCCTGAGTTCGGGGTCCTTGACGGAGAGCAGGGCTGCGGTTTCATCCGGATTGAGGCGGTTTTTGGCCAAAGATTTGGCGATGATGTCGCGTATCCGGGATTCAGGTGCGTTGCTTTCGCTGACGATCAGGTCTTCGATGGTCTGGGTGGGGATGAACGATTTGATGCCTTCAGTGTTGATTTTCATTTTCGCAAACTCCTTAGATATTGAGGGTGATCGTCTTTACTTTGACGCAATTGATCTGGCCGAGTTTGCCGGAAAAGGCGCCCATTTCTTCGATGGTTAGATCCATGATCAGGAAGATTACGGAAACTCCCTTGTCCCGCATGGGATAACCCACTCTTAAAAGGACATGGGGTGCATAGCTGTGTAACAGCTCGTTGACAGGGTGGAATGCCTGTTGGGTGTCTTCCACCACGATTGTGACAACATGACGTTTGAGGTCCATTGATACAGTTCTCCTTTCTTTGTTACTAAGGGGAGATACATTGGACATTTGGAAAGGTGGCTCTGATGCGTGTGCAGGAGCAGTCACCCTTGATGCCGGAACGTATCCCTCATCTCAGGTTGAGTATTTATGATACAACTTAAGCGGGAGGGCATATTTGGCAAGCAAAATCTTTGACTCAATTATCGCTCTTGCCAAACTTGGGCTTGGGATGCGCTTTTGAGGCGGATATAAAAAAGCGTCCTCAACAGATTGGAGAGGACGCTTGTCGCTTGTATATAGGTTGTATTATTCTTGAGGTTGACGCAAAAACTGTATGAACGGATCAACAGAATAAGAGAGCGTGGTCTGGTAACGCTCCAGCAGGTCTGCAACCTGGGCTTCCATCTGCCTTTCATCGGCAAAGAAAACGGCAAAGCGGGCGACTATGTCTTCCTGCGGGAAGTGCATCAGCGCCTTCTCATAGTAGCTCAGAGCGAGCTGGGGATCGTATTCTTCCAGATACTGCAACACGTATTTGAGCATGATGCCTGCGCCGTCAACACGGTGATAGAGGTTGCGCTCCAGGTATTGATCAAACTCATCGATCTTGCGCGTGTTGGCATAGTAGCGCACGTAAAAGTCTATCATCCTCAGTTCGTCAACCTTGAAAGACCTTGCTCTTTCGGCATATTGCCAGGCTTTTTGGGGCTGGTTGTTGACGGCAAAGTGAGATGCAGCCTTGGAGAACGCGGCGGCGTAGTTCATCACCAGGCGGATCATGTTGTCATCCTTGTAGACTCTGTCGTCGTGGATGGAGCGGTATTTGTAGACCTTGTCTATGTTTTTGGTGAGGCGGGCGATGTCTACCTGCTCATCCACACCGGATTTGGTGTGAACCAGTCTGTTGACCATACCCTCGGCGCGCACGTAGTCTTCAAAGCCGATCATGCTTTCGCAGGTGACGGCAAAGTAGATGGGGCGCTTGCCGAAGTTGTCCTTGATGATCTGCATCACTGCAAGGTCTGAAATGCGGTAGAAGCGTTCGTTTGGACGCCAGGCCGGGCTTTCATCCAGCTGTAGGCTAAAGCTCATCTCGCCGCTTCCGACGTTGAGCTCGCGCGGAGGCTGCAAGGAGAGCAGGTTGTCCAATTCATCCTCTGTGAAGTTGATGATCACGCCTTCGCGGTCTTGCAATTGCCTGATATACCAGGCGGTATTGAGCAGCGAGAGGTTGGCCACGGTGACGTCCTTGCGGACACCCCTCAGTTCCTTGTTTTTGAAGGCCATAGCTTCGGCGATGGCGGCCTTCGTCTGCTCATCAGGATATACGTCCTTGGCGGGATAGATGTTTTCATGGGCGTAGGGGTCTTCCACTGCCTGTGCATACCAGATGGGGAAGGTGTCGTTGTCTCCATTGGTGAAGATGATGGCGTTTTCTTCCAGGGAGTTGAGGAAGTTCAGGCCATAATCCAGGGCGATAAACTCTCTGCTGCGGTCGTGCACCCTGTATTGAGAGGCCATATTGACGATGGGGAAGAGGCCCAGGACGACCATCAGTGCGATCTGTACAGATTTGTCCTTGGCTAAGGTAACGAGGGCCATCGCACCGATGCCTATCCAGATGGCCAGCATATTGTAGCCCACCACGAAGAAGTAGTCTCTGTCACGCACTTCGGCATTGGAGAGGTTGATCACAAATACCATCAAAATAGTGGTGCAAAACACCAGCGAGAGGAGGTAGAAAAAGCTGTGTTTATTTCTGCGTGCCTGGAATACAGCACCAAGGATGCCCAGACCACCGGTGATGATGGCTGAGATGGCCTTGATGAGATTGCCGGGAACCTTGAGCCAGCCGGACATGATGCTGCTGTTGAGCCATTGATCCCAGAGGTATCTGAGGAAATGATAGCCCATCTGCTCGCTGAAAAATGAGGCGCGGCGCACAAAGAAGGAGGTTTCTCCATATTGCTTGCGCAAGACGTAGTCTGTAAACATCTTCCAAGTGCTGGGGTGGCCTTCGTTGATGAAAGGACGCTGCGCAGCACGCACGGGGATATAAAGATGGCTGGAGATGCCCAGGAGCACCAAAACTACGGCCAAAAACCAGAGGCGCTTGTCAAACACATCTCTGAGCTCAATCCAGAGGAGGAGGAGTACCACGAGCGCAAAGCCCCATTTGTCAAAGTCGTCTATCATCAATTCATGGCCGATGGCGCCAAAGATCACGTAGCCAATGATGATGGCAAAGGTGTAGCCTATGACTTTGGGCCAGAAGGAGCTCTTGTTGGTGCCTTCCCTGAAGAGGGGATAGACCACGATGAAGAGGATGGCGGGTGCGATCTGCAGGGCGGTTTGGTGTACGCAGAAGCCAAGGAAAAAGAGGTAGACGATGAGCAGGAGCTCATTTTGCCTGTTCATGTCCTCGGAATGCTGCACCCAGCGCAGCGTGAGCCAGATGATGAGATTGACAAAGAACACCAGGCCGGAATAGACCTCCGCCTCAATGGCGTTCATCCAGAATGTGAAGGAAAAGGCCGTCAAAAAAGCAGCCATGCAGCCGGCAAAGATGGCGTGCCAGTCCTCAACCTTGAGCATACTCACCAGCTGAACCGTGATCAGATAGGTAAACATCACGGCAAAAGCTGAGAAGATGCCGGATAGGAAAGAGGCGATGAAGGCGTGGTGAATGATGCCGCCAAACAGGCTGACCAAGGCACGGCCAAAAACAATGTAAAAGGCGGCGCCGGGAGGATGTGGTACACCCAAGGTGCTGATACAGGTGGCAAACTCGCCGCTGTCCCAAAAGGAAAGGGAACGCGCCGTGGTGAGAAAATAGACAAACAAGGTGACGGCAAACACGATCCAGGCAACAATGGTATTGGTCTTGGGGTCTACCAAAACCTGCGGCTTCAGGACTGCTGCGTCAAATTCTGCTTGTCTCTCGGGCTTTCTGTATTTGCCCTGTTTATCTCTTCTTTGCTGCTTGCCTTTTGCAGTGCGGGCAGCAGATCTGGTGGTATTCATATCATAACTCCATAATAATATCTATTGGCGAGCCAAACAGTTGTTGGCTGCAAATGTGTCGTCGTAAAGGGTCATATCAGTCTTTCATACCTGTTCTGGCGGTGCTGGCAATAATCTGCTTCTGGGCCAGGAAGAAGAGGATGAGGATGGGCATGATGCTGAAGGTGGAAGCTGCCATCAAGAGTGTGGTTTGGGTGGATGCTTCCTGGTTGAAGTAGCTCAAGCCCACCTGCAAGACGCGCAGCTCCGGCCGGTTAGTCATCACCAGTGGCCACATAAAGCTGTTCCAGGAGCTGATGAGGGCAAAGATACTTGCGGTGGCGATGATGGGCTTGGAGAGCGGCAACACTATGCGCCAAAGGATGCCAAAAGTGCTGGCGCCGTCTATCATGGCGGCATCAAAGAGCTCTCTGGGAAGCGAGCGGAAGTGCTGCCTGAACATGAAGATGGTGAAGACGTTTACACACCAGGGGATGATGAGCGCCTGGTAGGTGTCCAGCCAATTGAACTTGTCCAGCATCATGTAAGACGAGATCAGGTAGATGGGTGCCGGCACCATCATCATACTCAGGAAGAGCATGAAGATAAACTTCTTGCCCTTAAACTCCATCCTGGCAAAAGCATAGGCGGCCAGGAATGAGGTGATCATCGCACCTATCAGGGTGGCGACAGATACAAAGATGGTGTTTTTGAAATAGAGGGCGAAAGGCACTTTGTTGAATGCTTTCTTATAGTTGTCCCAGTGCAAGCTTGGTTTTTTCACTATCTTCTCTATCTGGTTGGAGGGGACTTTGATGTATTCCTGCTCGATCTTGAGGTCCTTATCGAGCACGTGGATCACGCTGCTGTCTGCCTCTGCCTGCACCACGAGAATCCTGCGCTGACCGCCGTCAGTGTTCCAAACATGGTATTCCTCTTTGGGAATAAACACGGCTTCTTGCTTGTTGAATTCACTCTGCGTCATCAGCGAGGTGGAAATCATCCAGACAAAAGGCACGATCATGAAAAGACCGAAGACGGCAAGCAGTATGTAGATGATCGCAAGACGTATTTTATCTTTCATTTCAAGCCTCCATCAATAGAATACTTTCTTCTCACCACGCATCTGAATGAGGGTGAGAATGAGCAGGATCACAAACAGGAAGAGCGCCACGGCACTGGCATAGCCCATATCCAGGGCATCGAAGCCGCGCTCATAGATGTAATAGACGATGAGTTTGGTGCTGTTGAGCGGGCCGCCCTTGTCGGTCATCAGATACACCTGGGAGAAGGCCTGGAAGCTGCTGATGGTGGTCATTATCAACACATAAAAGGTGGTGGAGGAGACCAGGGGCAAGGTAATGTTCCAAAACTGTCTTAACTTGCTTGCTCCATCGATGTCTGCCGCTTCATAGTAGTCCTTGGAGATGTTTTGCAAGCCCGCCAGGTAGAGGATAGTGTTGTAGCCCAGGCTCTTCCATGCAGTCATGATGGCTATGGAACACAGAGCCAGGGAGGGGCCTCCTGCCCAATCCGGCCAGCCACTTCCAAAGATCAGCTTGAAGATGCCGGTGCTCTCGGAAAGCCAGCCCAATGGAGCAGCACCGAAGAGGCTCAGGAAATGGTTGGCGAGGCCTGCTTGCTCTGAAAAGATGATCTTCCACACGATGGAAACCGCCACGAGCGAGGTCACATAAGGCAGGAAGTACATCATGCGGAAGAGGCTCTTCAGCTTGGTGATCTGGTTGAGCAAGTTGGCAAAGAACAAGGGTAGGAGGATGCTGGTAGGAACCACCATCAACACAAACCACACGGTGTTTGAAAGCGACTTCCAAAACACCTCGTCTTTGAACATGGCGATATAGTTTTTGAGACCAATGAAGGTGCCGCTACCGGTGATTCCCCATTCAAAGAAGCCAATCACCAAGCTCATGGCCACGGGGATCATCCTAAAGAGAAACAACAGCACAAAGGCTGGTAAGATGTACAGATAGGGGGAAATCTTCCATTGTGTTTTCATAATACCGCCATTCTGATAGAGTTATTAGAGTTTTATTTGTGAGTCTTTTTGTATTCTTCAAAGCCCTGTCTGAAGATGTGCATGGCTTTGGTTAAGTCTTCTTCGTTGAGTATGTAGGCGAGGCGCAGCTCGTTGCGTCCCTGCCCGGGTGTGGAATAAAAGCCTTCAGCAGGCGCTGCCATCACGGTTTCGTTGTCGATCTGGAAGTTGTCCAGCAGCCAGATCACAAAGTCCTCGGCGTTCTCTATGGGCAGTTTGGCCACGATGTAGAAGGCACCTTGCGGTTTCACGCACACGATTCCGGGTATCTTCTGAAGCTCTGCAAAGACCAGGTCTCTGCGCTTCTTATATTCAGAAATCAGGGGCCCAAAGAATTCATCTCCAAGATCTACACAGGCATTGGCAGCCAATTGATCCACGGTGGGAGGGCAGAGCCTTGCCTGGGCAAACTTGAGCGTAGCTGCCATCAGCTCAGCATTGCGGGAGACTATGCAGCCGATGCGTGCTCCACAGGCGCTGTAACGCTTGGAAACGCTATCCACCATGATAGCCAGGTCTTCCATGCCCTCGATCTGAAGGATGGAGGTGTGTTTGGCGCCGTCGTAGGTGAATTCACGGTACACTTCGTCGGAGATCACAAACAGGTTGTGCTTTTTGGCGATCTTGCAGAGGCGGGTGATGTCCTCTTTGGAATAGACCGTTCCGGTGGGGTTGCCGGGGTTGCAGATCATGATAGCACGGGTTTTGGGGCCGATTGCCGCTTCGATGACTTCATCCTTAGGGAGCTGGAAGCCATCTTCCGCCACGGTGAGCACGGGCTTGATATTGATGCCTGCCATGGTGGCGAAGCCGTTGTAGTTGGTATAAAAAGGCTCCGGAACGATGATCTCATCGTCCACTTCACAGGTCACATACATGGCAAAGGTAACCGCTTCGCTGCCCGCGATGGTCACGATTATCTGGTCTTCTTTCAGTGGGATGTCGTATTTCTGATAGTATTTCACCAAACCTTCACGATACACATCCAGTCCCTGCGAGGGCCCGTAGGCCAACACCTTGTCTGAAAAGCTGTGATAGACGTCGATCATGGCTTGAGGTGTGGGGATATCCGGCTGGCCGATATTGAGGTGATAGACTTTGGTTCCGCGTTTCTTTGCTGCCACGGCGTGGGGCATCAGCTTGCGGATGGGAGATGCCTGAATTTCTCTGGCGCGTTTTGATAACTGCATATTTTTCCTCTTTGTTATGTTTTTTTACAATCTTTTTCAAAGCCCCAAATCAGACAAGTAAAATCTTTTATGCGCTCGGGCGATATACCCATTAAGGGTTGGTCTGATAGAGGATTGCGGGTTTATTAAAACTCTTTTACCGCATCCTTGATGGTCATGGTTTTCAGTCCTCTTTCAGCTATGAACTCACATATTTGCTCCAGGATGGTGGGAGGGCAGTCTTGCCAATTGTCAGAAAAGCCCACTTGGTGGAAGCCGATAATGAGCAGGGCCTCCTTATCTGCCATTGCTTGCAGGATTCTATCTTTGATTATCTGGGCCGACCAGCCGTGATGATAGGGGAAGTAGCTCAGATTCAGCCTGTCTATGGGTCTGTGCATGGCGAGGTCGTTGGTGCTGCGGATGTTTTGATACCTGGCTTTGATGAGGCTGAGATATTCCTGCGGGCAGATGCCGTAGGGCAGGGCAAAGCTCTTGGGATCAAAGCCTTTATCACGCAGGAGCAGCAGGTCGAGCTCTATCTCCGCACTCGCCTCTTCCAGGCTCAATTCTGAGAGATTCGGGTGGCTATACCCGTGCGCTCCTATCTCCCAGCCATAAGAGTCCTTCAGTTCGCTCAGCTCATCCCAGCTCATGACGCCGCTGTTGCCCACGGTTCCGGAATTGACAAAGCAGGTGGCTTTGATGCCATATTTATCCAGGATGGGCAGGGCGTTTTGATACACATCGTGGTAGCCGTCGTCAAAATTGAGGCAAATAATCAGGGGGCTGTCTGCTATCTCCACCAGCGTGCAGGAGCCCAGCAGCAGGCTAAAAGCCAAAAGCAAGATCAGCTTGAAGGATGAATTCATGGTATATATCGCTGTTTTGGGGCTTTCCGAGCCCGTAGGCAAGGCCGAAGCGGGCCTCCGGATAAAACTCGTATGTGGTTAAAAGTTTGCCCTGCAGACACTCATCCGTGCTGTGATAGGCAAGCCAGGGAGAGACCGTCATCTTATTCCATGCTTTATTGATGGCAAGATGGTATTCCTGGGCATCGAAGGGCGCATATTCCCGGTGTTCATGCACGGCAGCCAGACTGACAGAGCATTCCGGAGCCAGAAGGCAGCTGGTCTGCGCAGCGAGTGCATATTCATTCCTACTGGGCCTATCGCTGAAATCAAAGACATACTTATGCATCAGGTCTGTAGAGAAGCTGAACTTGGGCGCCTGATGCGAATAGCCCAGGTGGCTGATCAGGGAAGGATTGTACCAGTGTGCATCAGATGCGGTGCCGCGGAAATCCAGCTGAAGGCCTTGATACCCCAAAGCCAGCAGCCCCATGGCCTGCGAGAGCCTGTTCCCGCCCAAAGCCGCTTTCAGACTGAGGTTTTCCTGCAGGTAAGTATAGGAAACAGCATTGAGGCGCGCATTTTCGAGCAGGAATTCATTTTTGCGGGGATAGAGCAGCAGGGAGCTCTGCCAGTAGTCCTCTCCGATACCGATGGCATTGGTTCCCAGGGCAAGGCGGTGTTTGCCCCGGGTATAGCCCAATTCAAGTGTGTGGACATAAGGCTGATAGCGCTCCAGATACTGCGCCACCTGCAGCCGCAGCTGAGCGCCCCAAGCCTCATATTCCACAGTTTCAAAGCCAAAGTCTATCTGATAGTTTTCATCCCACTTCAGGGGGCGTGGCTCCCTCTGCGGATGGTAGAGCAGCGCATTTGCGCCTTTGATATTGAGATAAAAAGGCAGCTCAATCCCAAAGTACAGGGCCGGCAACAAGAGCAGGCCCCAAATGAGAATGAGCAGTTTTGCCTTGGTAAACAATGCTATCAGTGTCCGGCAGGTCGGATACCGTGGGCCATGATGGTGCGGATGTTGTGGATATAAGCTTTAGAGTCGACAGATTCCGGCTCTATCAACTACTGACAGATCAACATATCCATCGAGCCTATCACCATGATAGCCAGTGCTTTTGTATCCACATCTTTGATGCGGCCGCTTTCTTTTGCCGTCTCAAAGAGTTCCTTCACAAAGTTTACGTAATGTCTGAGAGGGTTAAACTCGGGGTTGCGCTCGAAGAAGCCTTCACTCTGGCGCAGTTGAGAAACCAAAAACCTGGCAATGTGGGGATTTTCTTTGAGTAGCATGGCGTGTTGAATGAAGTAGGTTTCCATTCTATCCATTGGGTCGGCTTGTTTTTCACAGATTTTGCGGATCTTGCCCAGTTCAGTTTCGATGGTTTTGTCTGCACTGCTGATGAGCAGCTCATCTTTGTTTTTAAAGTAGTTGTACAATGTGCCAATGCCAACCTTGGCAGCTCGGGCCACATCGATCATAGTGGTGTCGTTATATCCTTTTCTGGCAAATACCCTGATCGCAGCGTCCATTATTTTCTGCCTATAGTTGACGGGCTTCAAGGATTTCTTTTTAGTTTTAGATAGAAGATTCATGCTTACAGTTCCTTTAAAAGAATTTTATAAATGGCAACCGATAGAAAACGCTGCCTTTCATGACCTTCTCGTTAGTTTAGCCCACTGACCCCAAACTAATCGGATGCCGAAGGCGAATTTGGTTCAGCTCAAAACAAAAACTGCTAAGAGCAGTGTCATCAAGAGGCTCTGCCAATCCATTGAAATCACGTTCTCTTCAGTCTGGGGTCACTTTTAGAGAAGTGACTGTTTCAGTCAAGCACAATTTTTCTTAGAACCTCAGGTTCAGGTTCACAGTGCTTTTCCAATCCAGGTCCCGAATGGAATCTCCAACGGGATTGATAGACAGCTCCAGCAGGGATTCGTTATTGAAACGCCAAGCCAGGCCAAACAGCATGGAATAGCGCGACCATGTGCCCCAGGAGTATGCCGGTTCCAGGATGAGATAGATAGACCTGATGTCACGCTTAAAGGTGAGGGTGGCGGTTTTGCGGATGTTTTTGCTGCGGATGATGTAGTAATCGTGCTGGCTGTCGGCATAATCGTTTTGTTCATAGGCAAAGCTGGCCTGCACCATGATGGCTTTATCCTGAGTTTGCCGGTAAGGCAGCAGAATCCACACGGGATCATTGCTATTGGCGATCAGGGGGTAGTTGTCAAACTTCAGGCTGTATTGATATCCCAGCTGACGATACAGGCTTCCGGCCCGCTCCCCAAAGATATAATCCGTATAGTCTGCCCGGATAAAGTAGTTTTGCGCAAAGACCAGCCGGTCGCCGAACAGTATTGCGCATTCCGGCTGCAGGTAGATGCCCTTCACCGTCTTGTTGTTTGAAGACAGGATGCCGTCCAGGTAGACGTCTTCTTTGCTGCTGAGTCCTGTCAAAGCAGCCAGCCGGATGCGTCTTTTGTAGTGGAAGCTGCCTCCCAGGCGCAATTGCTTATTTAGCAGGTCGTTATCCCAGCGATGTTTATCTTGTGGATACATGGTTCGCTGCAGGTTTATGGATGCGCTCACAAAGAGCGTATCTACGGGCAGATATTCCCAAGCCAGGCGCGAGCTCACGCTTCTCAGCTCTGTGGAACGAGTGTTTCCCAGATAGGTAAAGTCTTTGAAGGCATAGTTATGCGTGACGGTCGTGTTCAGCCCCAGGGTGGGTTCAATTTGATAGTTGAGGTTGAGTACAGCTTGATTGACCAGGTCTTCATTGGAGCGCACCGCATTGTTGTCAAAGGTGACGTGCTTAAACGTAAGGTTATCCGAGAGAGAGGCTTGCAGGTTTGAATTGTGGAAGTGGATGCCTCCCTGATAGGATAGCTGATTGCGCTTTTGGCTATCGCTGAGGCTGTATTCGCCCTGTCCCGATCTATTTTCATTTACCTGCAATACGTAGAGGTCATCTTCGCGATAGTCCCAAGCGATGATCTGCTGCGTGGTAAAGCGGCTGCTATCATAGTTAAACCAAGCTCCCGCCCTGCTTTGCCTGAAGGCTTCCCAATCCATTTTCCTTGTGTCCACGTTTGCGTTTAAGCCCACGTTGCAATCTCCCAGCTCAGAGTTAAAATTAAGCGCCGCATTGAGTTCCGAACCATTGGAGCCCAGCAGGCGATGCTCGGAATACCTATCCTGTTCTTTGCGGATGAAGGCTTTGCCGCCGAGAGCGAGCTCGAGGCCGGAGATGGGGCGCAAATCCGCTCTATATCCCAGGAAGCCGGTTCTATTTTGATATGCAGAGAGCTCCTGCTCCAAGCTGCTGGAGTCGTAGAGGTATTCGTAACCGCCGATGATATTGTGGCTGAGCAGCTTGTTTTGGATCAGATAATTCATCTGCAGGGTAGACCTGCGACTGGTCTGATCGAAGTTTAGCCTGTTATCGCTGGCGTTCATCATCTCGATGCCGATGGCTCTATTCTTTGCGTGTTGCAGCAGATAGTTCAGATGATTGTCCATCAGCCGCGAGGAGCGGGAATTGTGGAAATAGTATTCCAGCTCGGCGGATTGCGCTGTCAATGCCGTGATACACAGGCTAAAGCAGATCAGCCAAAGTAATAAACTCTGCCTCATTCAAGCTCTCCGCTCTGCGGGATAATGAGATGCCGCTTTGCTCTTCCAGCGCTTGCAGCTGCTCGGCTGAAAAGTGTGATTTGAGGTTGTTTCTCAGCGTCTTTCTGCGCGAGGCAAAGCCCAGCTGAATCAATCTGTAAAACATCTCCGTGTTTTTGAGTGCGGGCGGGCTGGCCCTGTGTGTAAACCGCAACACCACCGAGTCTACCTTGGGCACGGGATCAAAAAGCTCTGCCGGAACCTCAAGCAAGGTTTCGATATCAAAGATCATCCTCATCCTCAAGGTGAGGGCTCCATAAGCCTTGTTTCCCGCTTCAGCGGCCAAGCGCCGGCCCACCTCCTTTTGCAGCATCAAGACGATGATGCTGAAGCTTTGATGATGTTTTTCCAAGAGTGCCAAAAGCGGGGATGTGATCTGATAGGGAAGGTTTGAAAGCAGCTTGATGGGCGCATTTTGAGTGAGCTCATCCCAGTCTACCCTCAGGATGTCCGCGTGCATGAGCCGAAGCTGATCCCGGAACATATTGCCCAACACGGGGATGAGCCGTCTATCCAGCTCAAAGGCGGTCAACTTGGGCTGGTAGGCCAAAATCTCCCGTGTGAGTATGCCCATCCCGGGCCCGATTTCCCACACCTCTTCACCCGCCTGAATTCCCGCTGCTGCGGCTATCTTTGCCGCCACGGAGGAGTCGGTGAGGAAATTCTGCCCCAGTTCATGCAGCTTTTTCATCGTTTTTGCCCAAAACAAATACGCAGCTTCGATCTTGAAGCTGCTTTTGGGGGGATGAAAATGGGGGAACCGAAAGGAGATGTTGTCATAAATTTCGAGGATTTATTTAGAATGCAACCGGTTCCCCCAAAATGTAGCGCTGTTTACGCACCCAATTTTTCTGCTGGGACAGCTCTGCAGACTTTGCAGACCTTGATGGTCTTTTCTGCAACTTTGATCTCATACAAGAGCTTAACACCGGTGCGATGACAGGAAGGGCACTCGCCCCTGCCTGCGTTCACCAAGCTCTTGAGACCTTTTCCGCGATTATTCTTTGCCATTGGTGCTCCTTTATAACTCGCTTAACTTTCGCTAAGCTGAGGTTTTTGTATTGTAAGTGCCATTAAAAAAAAGGGTGCTTGCCCGTCAACTCTTATTTTGACCCACAAGCACCCAAGGTCATTTGTTACTAACGGGTTAGGTCTATTTTATCGTCCAGGTCCGAGATGAATGCAGCGATGATTTTCACCGCATTTTCCAGATCACTGAGGCTGATCACTTCGTTGGGAGAATGCATATAGCGGTTTGGGATGCTGATCACAGCTGTAGCCACACCGGGCCCGAGGCCATGAATGGCGTCGGCATCGGTTCCCGTTCTGCCGGGTGCAATCTCCACCTGATAGGGCAGATCGTTCACCTTGGCCGCTTTCTCCAGGAGTTCTTTGATCGTTGGATGCAGCGCAGCACCGATGGTGAGTGTGGGGCCTTTACCCAGCGACACATCGCCATGGATGCGTTTGTCGGAGCCGGGGATGTCTGAGGAGAAGGTCACATCCACCGCGATGGCGATATCCGGTTTGATCTGGAAAGCACTGGTACCGGCGCCTTTCATCGTGGTTTCTTCGCCCACGCTGCACACGGCATAATAGTTTACCTTCTGCTTTTTGGCGCTCAGCTCCTGCATCACTCTGGCAGCCACGTAAACGCCTGCCTTGTTGTCAGTTGCCTTGCTCACGATCAGGTCATCGCTCAGCATCTCAAAGTCGCTGCGATAGGTAACCGTATCCCCAATGCTCACTCTTTTGAGCGCATCTTCCTTGTCTTTGGCACCGATATCCACCCAGAGGTCTTCCATCTTCAGCTTTCCGCCGCCTTCTTCACCACGCATCATATGAACGGGTTTGCGGCCGATGATACCTCTGACGATCTCATCTCCGTGATGGATGTCCAGCCTCAAGCCGGGGAGCAGGTTCACGTCGAATCCGCCCAGAGGTTTGAGGTAAAGGTAGCCGCTTTCATCTATGTGATTGACCAGGAAACCGATCTCGTCTGCATGACCCACCACCATCACTTTCAGGTCGCCACTGCCGCGTTTGAGTGCGATCAGGTTGCCGTTGATATCGGAGGTAATTTCATCCGCATAGGGAGCCATAAAGACTCTGGCAACCTTCTGAGCGGGAGCCTCAAAGCCGGAGGGGCTGTGGGCCTCAACGAGGTCTCTAAAGAATTTCAGGTTTTTCTCTTCCACTTAATTGCTCCTCTAACAGTCGTTTGCCTTGCCGTCGGCAAAGGGATTCAGCGTTCTTTTGACTACAGGTTTCTCGTGCGGGATAATGCACAAAAACTTCAGCACATCATCACCGGTATTGTGAAATGAGTGCATCATATTGGGATCCACATACATGGCGTCACCTTCGGCAAATTTAAACTCTCCGCGGTCGGTGACCAGCTTGCCGGTTCCGCTCACCACCCAGGCTTCATGCTCCCAATCATGCGTATGATGAGGAGTGTGGCCGCCGGGAGCAAGCTCAAACAAGCGCAGGGCAAAGTTTGGAGCTCCGTCCTTTTGGGCGATCAACCAGCGAATCTGCGCACCTTCAGCGCCTTCAGCATTCACCGGCTCCAAGGGAACTTCTGTGTAATGGACAACTTTCATTGTTTCCTCCAGTATTTCTTGTTTCTTTATTATAAAGTATAAGCAGGATGGGGCAGATGTGCCACTGCTTTCTCCAATTTTGCGGAGTTGTTTTTGACGGCCGGATAAAAGACAGCCCTCGATGATGATCACCTACTATTTTAGTGGGTAATTATTTATTTGCGCAAAACCGATGCTTGAGTCAAAGGTTGACTTTTGCCCCTGCCTCGCCCACCCTCGCATCTCCTCGGCGCTCGTTTGCGTAACCCTTGGGTTTTCTTTGGGTTACTTGTGGATCCCAAAGGAGACCCACAGGAGCCCCTAAGGGAGGCCGCATGAAATCGACGTTTTAGGAGGCGGATTTGTTTTCGCAAAACCGGATGATAAGTCAAATATTTCAAAAAGGCCTGCCGTTTCGCCTGCGGGGATGCGAGGGAATTGTGTGCTTTTTGGTCTTGTAAAAACGGCTAAAAATGACGTTAATTTTCACTAAAGGATCGCGGTCTGGATTTTCTTATTGACCAAAATGCACCCTGTTTTGAATATGTATTTCAGCATTAAAAACGAGGTTAAATGAGCATATGCGCACAATAAACTTGGAAAAAGAGATAGCCCACATTGTGGAATATATCCAAAGCTACTTTCAGAAAGCCGGCTTTTCAAAGGCGATTTTGGGGCTTTCTGGAGGCTTGGATTCCGCGGTGAGTGCGGCTCTTGCGGCTAAAGCCCTGGGTGGCGAGAATGTCACCGGCTTTATCATGCCCTATTTTGAACACAGCAGATTGGCGGTGGCGCACGCCACGGAACTGGCCCTGGATATAGGCATCAAGTATGAAACCATCTGGATCAACACTTGGGTAGACCCCTATTTTGAGGCTCATGCCAAGGATGCAAACGCTTTGAGGAAAGGCAATTGGATGGCCAGGGCGCGTATGTGTGTGCTCTATGATAAATCTGTGGAGCAGAAAGCCCTGGTGGTGGGAACCGGCAACCGAAGCGAGCTTTTGGTGGGTTACTTTACGCAGTGGGGCGATTCCGCCTGCGCGCTGGAACCCATTGGTCACCTTTACAAAACCGAGGTCAAAGCCATTGCCCGGCTCTTGGAGCTGCCCAAATCCATCATAGACAAAGCGCCCACAGCCGATCTATGGGAAAATCAGACCGACGAAGAGGAGCTGGGTATAGATTACCCGGTTTTAGACCAGATTCTCTACGACATCAGCGAGCAGGGAATCGAGGAGTGGAGCGACTCTTTGCCCTATTCACGAGCTGAGTTTGAGCTGGTTGAGCGCCTGGTAAAACGCAGTAAATTCAAGCTTTCCATGCCGCCTATGCCGGAGCTGTCATGCTGAGGTTCCGCAAATCTGACCGCTGCCGTATCTGTAGAGATGAGCGTGCCTTACGCACCTGTTCCAGACGCAAGAAGGATATAGGTTGGCGTTGCTGCAACGAGCTGAGGATAGACAGGCGCTGTCCGAGCGAATGTGACTATGCGCTCAAAGAGGATGAAAATAGCCCCATGCCTGCTTTTCGGGCGGATTCCGTCACCGAGTTTGTCCATGCGATCAAGCTGTTTTTGGATCTGTGGATTTCCATACCTCAGAGCACCTTGGCTGGCAAGACGCCTGCAGCGGTGGCTGCCGAGGATGAGAAGCGGTTTTTGGAATGGTTGGCCGGCTATCAGTATCCTCTGCATTTCCCCATGAACTACCTCCTGAACAAGCTGGGTCTCCAGAAGTATCCTGAACCCGAAACAGACGATCCTGAAGACATAGCCCGGGATTATCTAAACGCTGTAATCGCAATGGACTGGCAAGCGCTGAGGCAGTATAGCATCAATCAGGATACAGACGAGGATTTGGCCCAGCGATACACGGAAATCATCCAAAATATACCCCTTTTGAAAAGGACAAACCATCATAATATCATCCATGCCGGCATCGCCGATGATGGCGTCACTGCAATGGTTTATATGGAAATCAACCGCCGCTACGACTGGACGCTTATCTTTGGCAAGCAGGATGAAGGCTGGAGGCTGAGACATCAGATAAACGGCACGCCCAAGCTGTTTTACGAGCTCAACAAACGTCATGGCCAGATAGCGCAGTATCTCTCTGAGGGCAAGGATGCGCAGGCGTGGGAGGCTTTGCAGGAAAGCCTGAGCCTATATCCCGATAGCGCCGATCTTTACTACTACCTGGGCATCTATTGGCAGATCGTGAAGCAGCTGGATAAGGCCAAGATCGCCTTCTTTGATTCCATCGCCTTGGACAACGATTTTTATGCACCCATCTTTTCGCTGGGTTCCATAAACCTGGCACAGGAAGAGCTGGATGAGGCAGAATATTGGTTTGCAAAGCTTTATGATAAAAACGCCGAGGATCCGCTGGTGCTCAACAATTTGGGAGCCGCCTATGCGGGGCAGGGTAGAATAGACGAAGCTAAAGAGCTGTGGCAAAAGGCTTTGAAGATTGACCCCAATCTGGAGCCGGCAAAAAGAAACCTGGAAAGACACAAATGAAGCCAAAATATATGCAAATAGCCTTTGAAGAGGCGGAAAAAGCACGTGGATTTTGCTCGCCCAATCCCTTTGTGGGCGCTGTTGTGGTGAAAGATGATGAGGTGATCGCACAGGCGCACACCCAAAGTTATGGCTCGCATCATGCTGAAGTGATGGCACTTAACATGGCAGGTGAGAAGGCTGAAGGGGCCGATCTCTATGTGACGCTGGAACCCTGTTCGCATCATGGCAAGACGCCACCCTGCACCGAAGCCATCATCAAAGCAGGGATCAAAAGGGTGTTTTTTGGCATCCGCGACCCCAATCCCAAGGTAAATGAAGATATTTCCAAAGACGGAGCCGGCATCCGCGCCATGCGGGAAGCGGGGATAGAGGTAAGTTGGGGCTATATGGAGGAGGAGATAAAGCGGCAAAATGAATACTACCTTTGCCGAATCCGGAAAGGCAGACCCTTCGTTACTTTGAAGATGGCGCTGAGTTTGGACGGCAAATTTGCCGCACCGGATGGTACCTCAAAGTGGATCAGCTCGGCGGCTTCCAGGGCGCAGGTTCACGTCTTGAGGCAACAGGTAGATTGCATTATGGTGGGTATTTCCACCGTGTTGGCAGATGATCCTTTGCTCACTTCCAGGATTCCCTTCACGCAGCGCCAGCCCCTGAGGGTGGTGCTCGATAAAGACCTGCAGCTGCCCATAGATTGCGCCCTGATCAAAAGCATGGATCAGGCCGGACTGATGGTATTTCATGCTCCCGCATTGGGCAGGAAACAGCTGATGAAAGCCGCTATCTTGAGAAATATGGGCGTGGAGCTGGTTCCAAGTGGACTGGACGGCTCGCACCTCAGCTTGCCCAAAGTGCTTGAACACCTGCACAATAAAGGCTTCTACAGCCTGTTGCTGGAATCAGGCGGGGCGCTGGCTTCGGAGTTTGTGCGCCTGCGCTTGGTGGATAAGCTTTTGCTCTATTACGGAGCCAAGATCATAGGAGGAGACAAGGCTGCGCTCAGCTCGCTGGATTTGGGCAACATCGCCAACGCCATCAAGCTGGACGTCCGTTCCTGCATGGTTTTGGACGGCGATCTGGTGTTGGAAGCTTATCTGAAGTAGGTGCTGTTTGGCTACCATTTCCAGGGCAGGAAGTGGTCTTTGAGCTGCTCGTTGTAGTATCTGTCTGTCATGGTGGCTATGAAGTCCCGCACCTGTTCTGCGGGTGAGAGGCCTTCTCTGTAGGCATCCACTTTGTGATCCAGGAAGTGTTTGAAAATCATGGACTTGGTGTTGTTTGTGCGGATGTCTTCCATATAGATATCAAAGAGCATGCCCATGGTGCGGTTGATGATTGCGTTAGCGTGTTTTACGTTTTCGTCTGTGTAGATGTATTTGTAGTTAAACTTCTTCAGCTCAAGCAGATGGTAGGATGTTTCCTCGTCAAAGGCAATCCAGTCTCTATCCACGCTGTTGGCGATCACGCTCTTGATCAGCGTCTCGATGATCTGGCTGTTTGTGTTGCCCAGATAGTCGGTGGCTTCTTTGGGCAAATCCTCTCTTTTCAAGATTTTAAAGCGGATGGCGTCCTCGATGTCCTGGCCAATATAGGCGATAGTATCCGCAATGCGCACCACGCAGCCTTCCAAGGTGCAGGGCATCCAGTGGACGAATTCGCCACCCTTCTTTCTGGTGATATAATCCTGGATATCCGCTTCCGTCTTGTTGAATTCCGGTTCCAGGCGCGTGTTGTGTACCTCTCCATCGTGTGAAATGATGCCGTCCCGCACCTGGAAAGTGAGGTTGAGGCCCTGGCCTTTGCGCGAGATGCAGTCTACGATGTGCAACGATTCGATGTTGTGGTGAAATTCGCCTATTCCATGCTCTACACAGCTGTCGGAGAGCGCCTTTTCGCCGTCATGCCCAAAGGGAGGGTGGCCCAGGTCGTGGCCCAAAGCGATGGCTTCGATCAGCTCTGTATTGAGCCTCAAGTATTTGCCGATAGTCCTGGAAATCTGCGATACGTGCGCAACGTGGAGGTTGCGGTTGGTCATTTCTTCGTCGATGAGATTGGTGAAGGAAAAGACCTGCGTCTTGCCGTGATAACGTCTGTAGGAGCCGCTGTAGAGGATGCGGTCTCTATCCACGGCAAAACGGGTGCGCATCTCGTCTTCATCTTCCGTGTGCCTGCGCGTGGCATCTTCGTCCCTGAAGGCACGCGGCCCCAGGGCACATTGATTGCTCTCTCTGATCTGTGAGAACAGTTTATTTAAGTTGTCTTTCATAACTTTGTCGCTCCTTGTGTCTGTGTGGACAATATACGGCGGCGGGGGTTTTGAGTCAAGACATATAAAGTTTGCATTGGATGCAAAGCCGCAGATGAGGGTCGGCAGAATGCGCCTGTAAATACTGTTTGAGGGGAGTGTGAGCAAGAAATATCAGGTAAAATGGTAAAAGGTCAAATCCGGCTCTCACAGCGAGGTTGGGCTGTATTTTGCGCTTGTTTCCGGGCAGATATTTGGCTTCTGGTGAAAATAGTTATTGACCACACTTGAATCTTTAAAAACATGGTCCCATAAGGGAAATTGCATGAAAAAACCTATCATCGCCATTGACGGACCTGCTGCCTCCGGAAAGAGTACCACAGCCCGGCTCTTAGCTGCCAGGCTGGGATTGGTGTATCTCGATACCGGAGCCATGTATCGTGCTTGCGCCTTGCAAGCCGAGCGGTTGGCTGTGCCTTTGGACGATCTGGGCGCCATCGAAGCGCTGATGGACGAGATAGAGCTGAGAGTGGAATTTGAAGGTGGCATGAATCGCATCTTTTTGGGCGATGAAGACGTTTCCCGGCTCATCCGCAGCGAACACATATCCCAGCAAGCCTCTGCCATCTCTGCTCAGCCCAGCGTGAGGCTGAAGATGGTGGAATTGCAGAGAAAGATCGCATCCGGCGGAGGTTTCATCCTGGATGGACGCGATATAGGTTCATACGTATTTCCCGATGCAGACTTTAAGTTTTTCTTGGTGGCAGATGCAGAAATCAGGGCTCAAAGACGGTTTGATGAGCTCAAATCGAGAGGCCTGGATGCGGACTACCAAGAAGTTTTGGAAGATATAAACCGCAGGGATGAGAATGACGCCGGCCGTGCTTTGGCGCCTCTGATAAAGATGCCGGATGCCATCGAGGTGGATACCGGCAACCTTACCATCGAAGAGCAGGTAAATGTGCTTTACGACGTCATCATGCAAAAACGGGGTAACGCCAAGATCTATTTGGCGGAACATTCCGGTTTTTGCTTTGGAGTGCGCAGAGCGATCCAAATGGCTATAGAAGCCAAAGGTCAGGGCCAAAACGTCTGCACCCTGGGTGAGCTCATCCACAATCCGGTAGTGGTAAAGCAGCTGGCAGCGCAGGGAATCGTGGTTTGCGATGATCCCACGCATTTGGAAAATCACACTGTGATCATCCGCTCTCATGGTGCGCCCCGAGAGATTTATGAAGCTTTGGAGGCATCCGGGAATACGGTGGTTGATGCCACTTGTCCCTATGTAAAGCGGGCTCAGCAGCTGGTGCAGGAGATGTCTGCCAAGGATTATCAGGTGATAATCATGGGAGATGAACATCATCCGGAGGTAGTCGGGATGCGCTCTTGGGGCAATGGAAGCACCCTCGTCCTGGCTCCGGGCAGCACGCCGGAATTGGTGTTGCACAGCAAAGTGTGTATCGTCTGCCAAACTACCAAGAAACCCGAAGACCTTGCTGCGATGAGCGCCTGGTTTAGCACAAAAGTGCAGGAACTCAGGATTTTCAATACCATCTGTTTGGCCACTCAGCAACGTCAAAAAGCCACTGCCGATCTTGCTCAGCACGCAGACGTCATGATCGTGATCGGTGGGCAAAATAGCTCCAATACCATGCAGCTGTTTCATCTTTGCCAAAGATATTGCCATTGTCACAAGATCGAAACAGAGGCGGAAATCCAGCCCCAATGGCTTGAAGGCAAAAAGATTATCGGTCTGGCAGCCGGAGCTTCTACACCTTCACAAACTATCTTGAGCGTGTACAATCGAATTAAGGAAATAAATGGGGAACCCGAGCGAGTAACAACCATCGGTGAAGTCCCCTTGTATAAGGAGGAATCATGTTAAATCATGATCAAAACAACGTCAACGTCGATCTTGAAGAAGACAAAAACAAGGTCGGTGAAGACATAACGTCGCAGAACAAACCCGAAGAAGGTGCACCCGAACAGGAAGTTAGCACCATAACCCCAGAAGAAGTAACGCCTCAGGAGCCCGAGCAAGAAGCTGAAGCTCCTGAAACAAGCTCTGAAGCTGAGACTGCAGCCGAAGAAGCTCCCGTAGCAGAAACCCCTGAACCGGAAGCTCCCGCAGCAGAAGAAGTTACACCCGAGCCCGAGCCCGTGGAAACACCGGCTGAAAGCGGCGGGGAAAAAGAGCTTGAAGAACCCAAAGCTCCCGCGACCCAAGAGGAAATGGATCGTCAGGCAATGATCAACATGTATGACAAATACACCGTCAGCCTTGAAAGAGGCGAGGTCATTGAGGGAACTGTAGTTGACGTGACCGATAAGGACGTCGTGGTGGCTATTGGTTACAAATCCGACGGCGTGATACCTATCAGCGAGTTTAGCTATGGTGGAATCCCCGAAATCGATTCTACCATCAAGGTTTTCATCGAGCGTGTGGATGATGGAGAGGGCAAACTGGAGCTTTCCAAAAAGAAAGCCGATTTTATCAAAAACATTGAAAAGATCAAACAAGCTTTTGATGCAGGCACCATCCTTCCGGGAGTGGTTCGCCGCCGTGTGAAAGGTGGAATGATCGTCGAAGTTATTGGGATCGAAGCCTTCTTGCCCGGTTCACACATCGGAGTGCGCCCCATGCCCAATCTCGACCAATACATTGGTAAAGAGATGGGCTTCAAGGTGTTAAGCTTGGATGACAACCATAAAAATATCATTGTTTCTCGCAAACTGGTGCTGGAAGCCGAGCAGGCAGAAAAAAGAAAAGAACTGCTGGCAACCATTGAAGTGGGCGCCGAACTGGACGGCGAAGTGAAAAACATCACCAACTATGGCGCATTTATCGACCTCGGTGGAATTGATGGGCTCCTTCACATCACCGATATGAGCTGGGGCAAGATCAATCACCCCTCAGAGATGCTGAGCATCGGCGATAAAGTGAAAGTGAAAGTAATCACTTTTGAACCGGAAACCGAAAGGATCTCCCTGGGACTCAAGCAATTGGTGCCCCATCCCTGGGAAACCATCGAGCTCAAATTCCCCGAAGGTACACGCATCACCGGTAGAGTGATGAGCGTGAGATCGTTCGGCGCATTCGTGGAGCTTGAACCCGGCGTCGAAGGATTGGTGCATATTTCTGAGATGTCCTGGACCAGGAAGATTTCCGACGCACGCAAGTTTGTCAAAGTGGGTGACGTGATCGACGCCATCGTGCTGGAACTGGATACCGAAGAGCAACGCATCTCTCTGGGTATGAAACAGATGGATCCAAACCCCTGGCTCACAATCGAAGACCGCTATCCAATTGGAACCGTCCTCAATCGCAAGATCAAGAGCATCACCGCTTTTGGCGCCTTTGTGGAGATCGAGGATGGAATTGACGGCCTCATCCATATCTCTGATATCAGCTGGACCAAGCGCGTCTATCACCCGCGTGAAGTCTATACCAAAGGTCAAGAAGTGGAAGCCGTTATCCTTTCCATCGATAGAGCTTTGCATCGCATTGCCCTGGGCGTCAAACAACTCAACCCGGATCCATGGCAGTATCTGCATGAATTGCTGCCTGTAAACACGGAAGTACTGGGCAAAATCACCAAGCTCATCCCCAAAGGAGTGCTGGTGGATATTGAGACAGAAAAGGAAGTGGTGGAAGGATTTGTCCCCATTTCACATCTGGCCATTCCCAAGCTGGATAACTGTGAAGACGCCTTCGTGGAAGGTGAAAGAATCCCCTTGAAGGTGATTGAACTCGATACAGACAACCGCAGATTGATCCTGAGCGCAAAGGCCTTCTTCTACTCCAGAGACCCCAAACTCCATGAGGAGTATGTGGCCATCCACGAAGCTGTTATGCGCGAAAAGCTCGCCCTGATCCAAAAGAGGAAACAGGAAAAAGCACAGCGTGAAAAACAGCGCAAAGAAAGGATGAAGAAGAAGAAAGAAGAAGCCAAGAGACTGGAAGAGGAACAGAAGCAACAGGAAGCAGCAGCTGCAGCAGCCGCGGAAGAAGCTCCTGCAACAGAAGCACCTGAGCCCGAAGTGGTGGAACCGGTGGCTGAAGCTCCCGTTGAAGAAACTCCGGTGGAAGAGGTTGCTGTTGAGGAAGCCCCTGCAGAAGAGGCTCCGGCAGAAGAAGAACCCGTTGAGGAAGCACCTGTAGAGGAAACTCCCGAACCTGAAGCAGAAGCTCAAGTTGAAGAGGCTCCCGCAGAAGAAGCTCCGGCTGAAGAAGCTCCGGCTGAAGAGACTCCAGCTGAGGAAGCTCCAGTGGAAGAGGCTCCAGTCGAGGAAACACCGGCAGACGAGACTCCAGCTGAGGAAGCTCCTGCACCTGAGCCTGAAGTGGCAGAACCCGTGGAAACACCGGCAGAAGTTACTGAAGAAGCGGCAGAGGTTCCCCAGGAGCCGGAAGCTGAAGTTCCCACACTTGAAGAGGAAACCCAAGAGTAAACTCGCTCCATATGCGTGAGAATAAAGAATATCAAGTGGCGGCTCTTCCCGGCCGTCACTTGGTTATTTGGTTAGACTTTCTTATTCCCCTCGCTTTGCTGGCCTTATTCACCATCTTTGTCGATGCAAGGTCGCTGGATTTGTCTATTTCAGGACATTGGTACCGAGGCGGGCAGGGCTGGTTTTTGCCCCAGAACCATTTCATCTATAAGTATGGCGTCTACCCGGCCTGGGGCGTTGTTGTCTTTGCCCTGTACAGACTCATCCGCTCCTTCTTTGATGACCGGCTCAAGAGCAGGCGAAAGAGGTATCTCTACCTTATTTTGGTGATGGCCATAGGCCCCGGCTTGGTGGTGAATACAGCCTTAAAACAGCGCTGGGGCAGACCCAGACCTCGGAACATCCAGGAGTTTGGAGGTAAACACCGCTATGAAGCTCCCTGGGAGATGGATAAGAGCAGCCCCGGCAACTCCTTCCCCAGCGGACACGCCAGCATGGGGTTCTATTTCTTTGCCCTCTACTTTTTAAACAGGCACAAAGGGTGGAGGAAGTCGCTCTGGATAGCCCTTTTAGCCTTGGCCTGGGGAAGCTTGATCGGCTTTGTGCGCATCGCACAGGGAGGTCACTTCTTCACCGATGTGCTCTGGTCGGCAGCCATAGTGTGGCTGATTTCGGCCTTACTCTATTATTTAATGGCTTTACACAAAGAACCGCTTATAATATATGAGACAGAAGCCAAGGCTCTGTCTCCTACCCAATGAAATACTTTCAAGGAGATAAACAACAATGAAAAAAGGGTACACAATCCTGCTGGTGATTGTCCTAATCATCATCATACTCGTAGCGAGCATCGTAGGTCGCTACAACAAAATGCAAACCAAGAAGGTTGATGTGGATACCGCATGGTCTCAGGTTGAAAACCAATATCAACGCCGCTTTGACCTGATCCCAAACCTCGTTTCCACGGTTCAGGGAGCTGCCGACTTTGAGAAAGGCACCCTCACAGACGTGATCGAAGCCCGTGCCAAAGTGGGGCAGATGACCGTGACCCCTGAAACCTTGACCGATCCGGAAGCTTTCGCAAAGTTTCAAAAAGCCCAAGACGGCCTCAGCTCTGCTTTGAGCAGGATGATGCTGGTAGTGGAACGCTATCCGGAGCTGAAAGCAAACCAAAACTTCCTCGAGCTCCAAGCTCAGTTGGAAGGAACAGAAAACCGCGTGGCTGTTGAAAGAGGCCGCTTCAACGACAGCGTGAAGAGCTTCAACGCCTACATCGTGGTTTTCCCAAACAACATCCTTGCCGGTATGTTTGGCATGAAGCCCATGGCCTTCTTCCAGGCTACAGAGGAAGCTCAAACTGCCCCCAAGGTACAATTTAACTAAAACCCAATAATTTCAGAACAAGCAAGGTCACCGCAGAGATACGGTGACCTTTTTTGGATGATGTGCACTTAAAACTTGACAACGAAGCGCATCTCCTCATGATGTGCACCAAGATAAAACGAAAGAAGAGGTAAGCTATGAAAACGATCCGCAACATCTCTCTTGTGGCGTTGCTGATACTATTTGCAGTGACCCTAAGCGCCAAGAAGTACAACGAGGCGCGGTCTATTGGCATCCATTTTGGCACCTCCAGCGGCAGCGGTTATGCCATGCGTTGGATGGGCGAGCAATTGGGCTATCAGCTGACACTCGGCGCTCATACCGGAGGCTCAAACAAGGTGGTTTTTCGGGATCATTACACCGATTATGATGCCAACTACACGCCTGACGTCACTGGTCATATCAGGCGTAAGCTCACCGGACGCAGCATCAAGGCAACCATCGGTCTAAACAGCATTTATGTGCTGGATCATTTCAATAAGGGCCGCCTTTATCTCATTGGTGGTGGTGCCCTGACTACCGGCAGGAAGAAGGTGTATTCTGCCAGATACAAGCTCACATATGCAGGCCCAAATTCTTCCAGCTACGACAGGGTGGTTGATGAACCCATAAGAAGTGAAATGGTGAATATATATGATTGGATTGTGGGCGTGGGGCCCGGTGTGGAGATGTCTCTGACGCGGCATTTCCGTGTGGCTTTTGAGGTTCCCATCACCTACGATCACAAGGGCGAGCTCGTGATGTATATCCCGCAGATAGGGTTTTACTATTATTTCAAGTAATCCCAGCTTTTCTTTGCAGGATTTTGCTGCTTAAAGTGTAATTAGGGCAGAGGCTGTTGTGCATCATGGTTGCCTCTGCCAATCTTAAATATACAAAAGGAGCTTAGTCATGAAGAGAGTTCTGCTCACAATATCGCTGGCCTTATTGATATTTGGCCTTGCAGCTGAAGACGCCATGTATGGCGCTTTCCGGGTGATCACCAAGCCCAGGGGCGCGGATGTGACTCTGTATGATGCAGATATGTACCTGAGTCGTACGCCAACGCCTGTCTATCCCGTTTGGATGGACGAGTATATGGACCTGGTGGAAGGCATCCCCGGACGCCACATCATGCTGATGATCACCAAGAAGGGTTATATCCCCATTCGCCAAGAGATCTTTGTTCCCTTCACGCATGAGGATGAGGGCGATGCTCTTGAATGTCCATCCGTATTTGTGTTTGAGCTGGAGAAGGATGTGAAAAGGGCCTATCACAAGGTCTGCATCTACTACGGCTACAAATATCGTAAACCCAGACCCCCGGTATATGTTTACTACCATCCCTGGTACCCACCGGCTCATTATGTGTGGAGTCCGCCGGCGCCACCTCCGCCCAGGCCACCGAGGCCACCCAAGCCTCCCGTGGTACACTCCGGTTCTGTGACGGCAACTTCCAGCGGCCCCAGCATTGGAACGCCATCCGGACGCAGGAACAAGCTTGATCCTCCTCCGCCTCCGGGTGGGCCCAAACAGGGAGGCAAAACCAAGCCTCCGCGCAAGGAAGGTTCGGTGCTTCAGCTTCCCTCCAAGACCAAAAGTGCCATCCAGAATTTAGGCGGCAGCAAAGAAGTTGAGAATAAGACCGAACCTGAAAAGAGGAAATCTTCAAGCCAGAAGAGCTACTCCGGATCTTCGAACAACACCCGGGCCCCAGCCAGGGATTCAAGCCCGCTTGGCACATCCAAGCCCAAAAGGAAAGAAGTGGAAGAAGAACCGAAAGTAAAGAGCAGCTCCAAAAGAAAATGAACAAGTAGATAGAGAAAAGCCCCCAGTGTTGATCACATTGGGGGCTTTGTTTATCTTGATTTACTTTCTTATAGACTCAGCTGCAGATGGTCGACGATGTCCTTGAGCAATTCAGGGCGTTCCTTGAGGTCGCTATTGCTGAGATATTCTCTGCGTTGGCGGAATCTGTCGTCCAGGGTAGCTTTGTATTTTTCCATATTGCCGCGTGTTTTGGGCTGATATTTGTCGTAGTAGCCGGGGAGTACTTTCTCCACAGATTCTTTGGTGGGGATCATTGAACCGGGCAGCATATCCCAGGGTTCCCATTCCAAAGCGTCGGTGAGGATGGCGGTCTGCAGGGTGAGGGAGGTCTTCAGGGGAATTGCCTCCAGCTCGTCATCAGACTCCTTCCAATATCCACGAGAGTTGAAGCAATAGACGTCTGAGCCACTCTCCACCACTTTGATGAAGGCTTCCACGTCGCGGTAGAGCTCATACACTCTGAAGGGGTTGGCAAAGGGCTCAAAGACCAGCTTGTTCAGCTCTTCTTCAGTGACGTTTTCAGCTCTGTTTCTCTGGGTCATCAGGGATGCACCCATAGCAACCGCCAAGTGCTTGTTGTTGAACTTGATAACAGGTGGCAGGGTGCTGTCTTTGCTGAGCCAGACCAGTGCTTTGGGGAAGCCGCAACGGTTGACGTAATCGCCCAAGAGTTTTCTATCCAGGAGGGCGCGTCCGTTTTGGTTGCGTACGTCCTGGCCGACGGGGATGCGTTTGCCATCGATCTCGAGCAGGGCGTGGTTCATCAGAGCCAGCGCGTATTTCCAGTCCGGATGGTCGATGGGGCGGCTGTCCGTCTTATCGAAGAGAGTAGGTTCCCAGCATCTGCAGAGCTTGTTTTCCAGGTCGATCTGGAAGGCGTCGTCGTGCAGCACCACTTTGGAAAATCCTTCGGGCAGAGTGCCGGCGTTGTCGTGGCTATTTGTATGTGATGATTTTCCGGTTCCGGAAAGTCCGTAGAAGGCGATGGAGCGCTTGCCAAGGTCATGATACTTGGGATCCTTACAGGTGCTAAAGTCAATTTCTTTGATGCCACCGTGACAGGCTGCCATTCCGATCCTGATGCCGGAAGTCCATGCCATGGTGAGGGTTCCCTTCTTGCGCTCGCCAAAGTAGCGCATTCCCATATTCACCATCACGTTGTGTTTTTCATCCACCAGAGCCAGCTGCGGTGCGCCGACGTTGTTGTAATAGGGATCATCGCAGGTCCATTCGTTGAATGCGATGAGGATGATATCTTGGATGGGAAGTACGGGGCTGGCTTCATATTGCTCTTTCAGTTGCTCATAGGGAGCAAAGTTGAGCAGCCAGTGGTAGACGTTTGCCGCATCAGATTCTGTGGTGACAAAGGTAGCTTTAATCATCAGATCAGGGTCCATGCCCAGGATGGCTTCCGCTTTGATGAGCGGGTAATGCAGCATCTGGAAAGCCGCTTCACGGAAGTCTCCTTCCAGCTTGTTTCTGCGTGCGGCATCTTCGCGGTTGTAAAATCTGCGTGCCTTTGCGGTTCTGCCGATGATGTTGCCGTGTGTATCGTTCAACACTCTGGTATCTTCCGGCAGGTTGTGAAGTTTGATAAATTCCGGAAATACTCTCAGGTCTGTTTCAGACACGCCTGGTTGTTTGCGGGCCATTTCATAGGCTTCGCGGATGTCGATCTTGCGAACGTTGTGGTTGTTCATGATGGTCTCTGCGATTGCACGAATCGGAGACATGTCTTTGGGGTTCTTGTAGAAATCAGAACTCTTTTGACTAGCCATGATTATCCTCCATGTATGTTATTCTTATTCATTTAGATGATATTAAGTTCCTTGCCAATGCTATAGAACTTATCCAGGGCAAAATCCAGCTGCTCACGTGTGTGAGTAGCCATAAATGAGGTACGGATCAAGCATGAATTGGGTGGCACAGCGGGTGGTACCACGGGGTTGATGAAGATGCCTTCTTCGCCCAAGCGTTTCCACATTCCGAAGGCTCTCATCATTTCGCCCACGTGCAGCGGAACTACGGGCGTGCAGGAAAGCCCGGTATCATAGCCCATGGCCTTGAATTCCTTGAGCATATAGTTGGTGTTTTCCCAAAGCTTTTCAATCCGCTCCGGTTCATCGCGCATGACTTTGAGAGCGGCCAAAACACTGGCTGCAGAGGCCGGTGGCATGGACGCAGAGAAGATCAGCGCACGGGATTTATGTTTCAGATAGTGGATGAGCTGTTTATCTGCAGCGATGAATCCACCCACGGAAGCGAGAGATTTGCTGAAGGTGCCCATGATGAAGTCGCACTCGTCGATGAGGCCAAAGTGTTCAGCGGTTCCGGCACCGGTTTTGCCCAAAACTCCCAGCGAGTGAGCTTCGTCCACCATCACTGAAGAGCCGTATTTGGCGGCCAATTCACAGATCTGGGGCAGGAAGGCGATGTCTCCTTCCATGCTGAAGATGCCATCCACCACGATGAGGCTGTTTTTGCCTTCGATTTTCTTCAATACTTGCTCCAGGTTGTCCATATCGTTGTGGTTGAAGCGCATCATGGTACCGAAGGAGAGCAGGCTGCCGTCGATGATGGAGGCGTGATCCAGCTTGTCTGTGATCACATATTCGCCTCTGCCGACCATGGTGCTGATGCAGCCCAGGTTTGCCTGGTAGCCGGTGGGGAAAGCGAGTGCCGCTTCCTTGCCCATCAGCTGCGCCAGCTCTTCTTCCAGCTTGATATGGATGTCCAGGTTACCGTTTAAAAAGCGGGAACCGGCGCAACCACTGCCATATTTTTCCAAAGCGCGGATAGCCTCTTCTTTGACCTTGGGATGATTGGTGAGGCCCAGATAGCTGTTGGAGCCAAGCATCAGCATCTTTTGGCCATCACAGATAACTTCGGTATCCTGCTCGGAAGAGATGGTGCGAAAATAGGGATAATAGCCCAAAGCCTTCACTTCGTGGGCATCTTGATAATCGTAACACTTGTCGATAATACTCATATGCTTCCTTACCTATTTAGAGAAGTTTAAACATTTTAAAGTTGAGATACGTTTCCTTGATCATGGTGTAGGTGATATACAGAAGGGGAACTGAAATCAACATCCAGATCAAGCTGCCAAACCATCCTCCGGCAAGCACCGTAAAAAACACGACCAGAGGATGCATATCGATGGTTTTACCCACCAAAACGGGATAGACTAAATTGTTGTCCACCTGCTGAACCAGAATCATAGCCAGGATCACCCAAAAGATCATGATGGGCGGCTGGCCGGCGATGAGGCTGCTCAGGACGGCCACACAGCCACCGATAAAGGGGCCAAAATAGGGAATGATATTGGCAAAGCCGGCTATCACACCGATCAGGATGGCATAGGGGACGCCCAAAATTCTCAGTGCGATGAAGGTCATCAAAGCCACGGCCAGTACTTCAAACAGCATGGCTCTCATATACTTACCCACGGTCTCGTCTATCTTGTCGCTCAAGATGACGATGGGCTCAAAATATCGGTTGGGGATCAGGGAAAAAAGAGCCTTGCGAAAACGGGCCTTGTCCAGCAAGAGGTAAAAGCAGATCAGCGGAATCGTGCCCACATAGGATACTGCTCCAATGATGGCGCTGTAGTTTTTCATGATGATCTTGGGAAGCGCAACCAAGTTCTCCACCAAGATATCCATGAGTTTCACATACTCGTTTGCCAGGTCCAAAACAGGCACGCGAGCATCCAGCTCCATGAGAAACAGGTGAAGGTCTTTGAGTAAGGGCAGCTCCACCAATGGGTTGGCAGCACCTGAGCTATCCTCTTGCAAGACGCTGACCACTTGCGCTACCTGCTCATAGAGACTGGGCGCAAAGAGAACAACCAAGAGTGCGATGGCACCAATGATGATAATGTATACGCTCAAGACAGCCAACCAGCGGGGCAGGCGCAACCGCTCAACCGCATTGACCAGAGGATCGAGGATGTAGGCCAAAACAAAACCGGCAATCAAATGCCCAAAGACACTGCTGTAAAAATAGATACCAAAGCCGATGGCTGTAAGAAGCAGCAGGTAAAACAGTGTCTTGGTGTAGTTGATTTTCTTCAGCATGGCTTGTCGTGAATGATGTGAGTGAGCCGCGTGCAGATGTTTTTCAACACCTTCACGCCCAAGCTTTTCTCTTTTTTGATTAGTTCATCGAAGTCGGTTTGCGAGATGGCCATGACCTCTGTATCCACTACCGCAACCGCAGTGTAGGGGCGTGTTTCAGTCCAAAACAGCGAGCTGAGATCCAAAACCTGGTTTGTGCCGAAGCTTTGCCCGGTTTCCTGCAGCTGCACCTCGCCCGACACGATCAGATAGACGAGTTCCACGGGAAAGCCTTTCTCATAGAGAATTTCGCCTGCGCTGTACTTCCTGCTGTAAAACAGTTCGTCCACAAAGCTCAGCTCGTAGTTGCTGAGCCCTTCGAAGATCCAAAACTCTCTCAGCCTGACGTAGCGTTCCGATTTCTTGAGTGAACTCAATTTCTTGTGTAAGATGTCTTTCAAGCTCATTGGGTGTCTCCCACTATCAGCGGCACAAAGGCGCAGGCATCGTGTTGGGTCACCGTCAGTTCGCCTTGCTTCCGGCTGATCATATGCAAAATCTGGTGAGAATCTCTGGGGCCCACAGGGATGATCATGAGCCCATCTTCGGCGATCTGATCTGTCAAACCTGCAGGGATTTCGGTGGCTCCGGCACTCACGATGATGCGATCAAAGCTTTTGTGCGGCGGATAGGCCTTTTCCCAGCCGCGGGACCCGTCACCGATGCGGTAATACACGTTTTTGACGCCTTGCTTCTTCAGCACCGTCTGTGCCTGCAGGGAAAGGGATTCAATGCGTTCTATGGTGCACACTTCGGCCGCCATATGGGCCAAAAGCGCGGTTTGATAGCCGCTTCCCGTACCGATATCCAGCACGATGTGGTGCTTTTGGATATCCAGATACTGTAGCATAATGGCTATCATCCAGGGTTGCGAGATAGTCTGACCCTCACCGATGGGCAAAGGCCTGTTGTTATATGCATAAGCGCTAAGATGTTGGGGCACAAAATCTTCCCGGGGCACAAGTGAAAAGGCCCTCAGGACTTTGGCATCCGTGATACCCAAAGCCTCGAGCTGGTTCACGAGATTTTGCCGTTGATCTTCAAAGCGCATTTTATTTTTCTTCCAGCCGGAGTAAGCCTCTGGTTTCCAACCATTCCAAAACAGCGGGGAAACATTGGACGTTGGTGAGTGTAAAACCCAGGGGAGTGATAGAGATATAGCCCGCTTTCACGGCATCTGCATCGCTGCCTTCGAGGTTTATCCAATTGGGGTTGTCACCTCCGATGCGATAGCTGAAGCCATCTTCATGTTCAGCGGTGATTTTGATAAAGTTGTAATAACGCCTGTGGCCGGTCTGGGTGAGACGTATGCCCTTGATCTCATCGTAGGGGAGATGTGGGAAGTTGATATTGAGCACCATTCCGGGCTCACACAGGTCAACCAGTCCCAGCTCCAGCAGCTTCACGATCCAAGCGGCGGAAGGCTCAAAGTTTTGATTGCGGTAACTGTTCAGGGAAACGGCGATGGCTTTGTTGCCATTGAGAGCAGCTTCCAAAGCGGCGGCAACCGTGCCTGAATAGAGCACGTCTTCGCCCATGTTCTGCCCTGCATTGATGCCTGAAATCACCAAGTCCACAGGCTCCCGGATGATGTGTTGCAGTGCCACCACAACGCAATCCACGGGAGTTCCGTCTACGGAATATTCATTGTCTGCCAATTGGCGAACCCGGAGGTCTCTTTGCAAACTTAGGGAGTGGGAGGAGGCGCTACGTTCTGTATGCGGTGCCACAATTACCAGTTCATGACCTGCCTCGGCCAGGGCCTTTTGCATGGCTCTCAGCCCGGCAGCCATGATTCCATCATCATTTGTAAGTAGTATTCTCAATTAATTCCACCTCGTATTGTTATGTAATTAAGCCAAGTATGTAAGAGTAAAATAGATTGCCAATCCAATCAGTACCAAAAGAACAAGAAAGACCCAATTTTCCTTTAAGAAAACCCTGACGGGGTTGCTGTATCTGCGCCTACGACGTTTATAGGAAGTGATATTGGTCTTTTTCTTGGGAATAAGCCTGCTCCAGCCTTGCGGCCTCACAAGAGTGGATACCTGTTGGCCCTGATTGAGCCATTTGATCTTACCTGATGAGAGCAGACAAGGTTGGTAGCCCAAGGAGATGTACAGCTCCTTCTGAGCATCAGTCAGATCTGTAACATCTTCAGGATCAAGTACCTGAACAATATCATGTTTCTTTTTTCTCATAGTTTTTTCCTCGTTTGATAATAGGATTTTAATCGCTCTAATTTGTCAAGGACAATCTTGGGTTTTTCGCAGAGCTGCAAATAGTGCCCAATTTCAAGGCCGGTTGTCACTCCCAATTCACGTGGCAAAACCGCTGCCGTCAAAACAGGGCGAAGAAAACTGCAGATGCAGGCCGGCAAAAAGCGGAAATCACCTACTAAAAAGGTAGGAGATCATTTCCGATACCCGGCACCGGGGAAAGTGGGCCTCTCTGAAAAATTTGACTTGCGCACCCGTTTTGCGAAAACAATTCCGCCCTCTAAAACGTCGATTTCATGCGGCCTCCCTTAGGGGCTCCTGTGGGTCTCCTTTGGGATCCACAAGTAACCCATGGAAAACCCAAGGGTTACGCATTCGAGCGCNNGCCAGGGAAATCCCAAGGAGCGAGAGCACCGGCAAAAGGCAAAATTTGACTTGAGCATCGGTTTATCGCAAACAAATTAAGGGCGAAAATGAGCTCTTCCCGGCGGGGGTGGTTGTTGAGTTGTCCATACAGATCTGCTGAAGTATTTATAAGGCTCCGTTTGATCTTGGCGCGGCGGTTGACACCGTCTGCTTTCCCCGGTTTTCACAGGTCTCAAAGTGTTAAAAGCGTGTGAAATTTCTTGCCAAAGCCGGGAATGTGGGTATGAAATGAAAATAAGGCTTTACAAAAAAGGCCAGTTTTAAATACTGGTACAAAATACATCTGGAGGATGGAATGTCACTTACACCTGAGGCCAAAAAGGCTATCATGGCAGAGTTTAAACTCCATGAATCAGACACCGGCTCCCCGGAAGTGCAGGTTGCTCTTCTCACCAAGAGGATCAATTCCATTACGGGACACCTCAAAGAGCATCCTAAAGATTTTAGCACTCGCCGTGGGCTGTTGAAACTGATCGGGCAACGCAGACGCCTCCTTGATTATCTGAAGCGTAAAGAAATCGAGCGCTATCGCCAGCTGATCAAGGCACTGGGCATCAGAAAATGATAGACTCGCCATAATAACACTTAGTGAGCGGATCTTTCATCATTTGGTAAAGATCCGCTTGCTTTTTGAGATAACTTGATATTCACGAGGAGCTAAGATTTAGACTTCTCACCAAATCATTAACCAATCAACCACTACGGGAGTTTGAGCAATAAGCTAAGACGCTTGCCAAACGAGGCTTTTTAGCCTATTGCTTCTTCTCCCGCAGTTCAAATGAATCTATAAGGAGATTTAATGCATAATTTCAACATTATCAGCCGCGAAATTGACTTTTGCGGACGCAAACTCTACGTCGAGACAGGCCGTATGGCCAAGCAAGCCAATGGCAGCGTGTATATCCGCTATGGAGACACTGCAGTATTGGTGACAGCAACAATGGGCAAAGACCCTGCTGAAAATCAAAACTTCTTCCCCCTCACCGTGGACTACATCGAGAAGATGTATGCTTCCGGCAAGATTCCCGGTGGATTCTTCAAGCGTGAAGCCAGGCCCACCACGCAGGCAACCCTTTCCGCACGCGTGATAGACCGTGCCATCCGTCCTCTTTTCCCGGATGGTTTTCGCAATCCCGTGCATGTGGTGTTGACCGTTTTGGCCTATGATGGCATCACCGATCCCGAAGTTTTGGGCATCTTTGGAGCTTCCTTGGCTCTTTCCATTTCAGACATCCCCTTCCACGGCCCAATTGCTGGCGTGACAGTGGGTTATATCGACGAACAATTTGTGGTCAACCCCACCATAGAAGACCTCAACGAACGCTCCAGGCTCAATCTGGCGGTGGGCGGCTCTGCAACCAGCGTGGTTATGATCGAATCCGCTGCGGATCAGCTCAGCGAAGAAGTGATGCTGGATGCGGTTTACACCGGTCATGAAGAGATCAAAAAGCTTTGTGCCCTGCAGGAAGATATGGTGCGTGAAGTGGGCAAGGAAAAAGTGGAAGTCGAGCTGGTGAGCATCCCGGAAGAGATTTTGGCCAAAGTGGAAGCGGATTATGGTGCAGACATCGCCCAGAATGCCGTAATTATCGGCAAACAGGAGCGTCAGGACGCCTTTGATGCTACGGAAGAGGCGATGATGGAGAAGTATCTTGAGCAGGATGGCGAAGAACTCTTTGAGGAAAATGAACCCTGGTATAAGGAGGCCTACGAAGAGATAATCCGCAGATACGTAAGAGATTCCATCCTGCATAAACATCTGCGCGTGGATGGACGCGGCCTGGATGAAGTTCGCGACATCACCTGCGAAATTGACGTATTGCCCGTGGTTCACGGTTCGGCGCTGTTTACACGTGGAGAGACGCAATCCCTGGGTACGCTTACCCTGGGTGGCGGCAGCGATGAACAGATCATCGACGGTCTGGAAGAAGAATATAAAAAAGGCTTTTTGCTGCACTACAACTTCCCTCCTTTCAGCGTGGGAGAGGCCGGCAGAATGGGGCCCACCGGACGCAGAGAGCTGGGTCATGGCAACCTTGCCGAACGCGCTCTCAAGGCCGTTTTGCCCAAGAAGGAAGACTTCCCTTACACGGTGCGCATCGTGGCAGAGACTCTCGAATCCAACGGTTCGTCATCCATGGCTTCCATCTGCAGTGGCTGTCTGGCTATGATGGCCGGCGGAGTGCCGATCCAAGCACCCGTGGCCGGTATCGCCAATGGCTTGATCATGGAAGATGGAAAGTATGTGGTGCTCACCGATATCATGGGCTTGGAAGATCACCTTGGAGACATGGACTTCAAGTGTGCGGGCACGCGTGAAGGCATCACTGCCATGCAGATGGATATCAAGATCGAAGGCATCACCAAAGACATCATGCGCATCGCCCTGCAGAAGGCGAATGTGGCACGTCATCACATCCTGGACCTGATGCATGAATGCATCGAGGCTCCCAGGGATGATCTGGCGCCCACGGCTCCCAGAATCGAAGCCTTCAAGATCCCCGTGGATAAGATTGGCGAAGTGATTGGACCCAGCGGCAAGATGATCAAATCCATTATCGAAGAATGCGGTGTGGAGATAGACATCAATGACGACGGCGTAGTGCGCATCCTCTCTCCCGATAAAGCTTCCATCATGAAAGCCACGGAGATGGTCAAAGGTATTGCCATTGAGCCGGAAATTGGCGAGGAATTCAGCGGCCCCGTTACCAGGATCGAGCCTTATGGCGTGTTTGTGAAGATCCTGGGCGGTGTGAGAGAAGGAATGGTGCACGTTTCGCAGATGCACACTTCCAGAATCGAACACCCTGAAGATATGGTCAAGCTGGGAGACATCGTCAACGTGAGGTCTCTGGGTAGCGAGAGAGGCAAGCTGGCTCTCACCATGAAAGGTGTGCCCGGCAATCCGGAGCCTCAGCCCGGAAACCGGCGTGAAGATGAACCCAGACAACAACGAAACAACAGAAATCGCGATAGAGATCGCCGTCCCCGTGGACGCGGTCCTCGCAGGTAAACAATACAAGATTAGCTGATATAAATTGTAAGCCGGCTCTGCATCCACAGAGCCGCTTACATCTTAAAAAAGGAGATTTACGGATGAAATACTGGATCAGGAATATAGATGAGAAAGTGCTGGGCCATAAAGAGATAGCTATGGCAGAGATTGAAATGCCGGGCTTGATGGCTCTCAGAGAGAAATATGGCGACAGCAAGCCGCTCAAAGGCGCCAGAATCACAGGCAGTCTGCATATGACGATTCAGACTGCTGTGCTCATTCAGACCTTGATAGACCTGGGTGCGCAGGTGCGCTGGGCCAGCTGTAACATCTTTTCCACTCAAGACCATGCCGCAGCGGCGATGGTCGATCTCGGCGTGCCCGTTTTCGCTTTCAAGGGCGAAACACTGGAAGAATACTGGCAATGCACTCAGTATGCGCTCTTGTGGCCCGATGGTGATGGCCCGGATATGATCGTGGATGACGGTGGTGATGCCACTTTGATGGTTCATGAAGGCTATCGCCTGGAAGAGCTTTATGCCTCCACCGGCAAGCTGCCTGAAGTTACGGCAGATGTCCACGAAATGCGCATCGTGCAAGAGCTTCTGATCAAGGGCTTGCAGGAAGACCCGCAAAGATGGCACAAGGTGGCCAAAAGGCTGCGCGGCGTGAGCGAAGAGACCACCACAGGCGTAAACCGCCTCTATCAGATGCTCAAAGCGGGAACTCTGCTTTTCCCCGCCATCAACGTGAACGACTCCGTGACCAAGAGCAAGTTTGACAACCTCTATGGTTGCAGGGAATCCTTGGCAGACGGCATCAAACGCGGCACAGACATAATGGTGGCCGGAAAGGTCGTGATGGTGTGTGGTTATGGTGACGTGGGCAAGGGCTGTGCTCAATCCATGCGTGGATTTGGTGCGCGGGTGATTGTGAGCGAGATCGACCCCATCTGCGCTCTGCAAGCGGCGATGGAAGGCTTTGAGGTAAACACCGTGGAAAATATGGTGGAAGAAGCTGACATTTTTGTGACCGCCACCGGAAACTGCGATGTGATCACCGTCGAGCATATGCAAAAGATGAAAGACCACGCCATAGTCTGCAATATCGGCCATTTTGACAACGAGATTCAGGTGGATAAGCTCTATGCCACAGAGGGCGTTGTGAAAGAAAACATTAAGCCTCAGGTGGATAAGATAACCTTCCCCACAGGACGCAGCATCATCCTGCTCTCTGAGGGGCGTCTGGTCAATCTGGGCAACGCCACAGGACATCCTTCCTTTGTGATGAGCTGTTCCTTTACCAATCAGGTATTGGCGCAAATGGATCTCTGGCAAAAGGATCATGAACTGGGCGTTTACACCCTTCCCAAACACTTGGATGAAGAGGTGGCACGCTTGCATCTGGGCAAGCTGGGTGTGATTTTGAGCACCATGACTCCTAAGCAGGCCGAGTATCTGAACGTCCCCATTGAAGGGCCTTACAAACCGGATCATTATCGCTATTAGATGAACAAATCCACAAAAAGAGTGATGGTTGATGAGCTCTTTGGCGAGCTGGAGCTTGGCTCCGGCGATAAGAGATGGGCGGTGGTGCGCACGCGTTCACGCTGTGAAAAGAAGCTGGCTGAATATGCCAAACGCACCGGTGTTCACTATTACCTGCCTCTCAGGGAGAGCGTGAAGGTGTATGAAAAGAGCACGTATCGCACCCACATTCCTCTTTTTCCCGGATATGTGTTTGTTTGTATAGATTACGAAGACAAAGACACCTTGGCACGTACGGGTTACGTTGCCGGCTTCCTGAAGGTGATAGACCAGGAACAGCTGCTCTCCGAGCTGAGAGCGATAAATCAGATTCCGGCACAGAAGGTGGAAGCAGGGCCGGGATATTGGCTTGCCAAAGGCTTGGAGGTGGAGATCATCAGCGGCCCCTTCGCCGGTGTCAGGGGAGTGGTGGAAGAGCATGACAAGCTGCATGAGCTGCGGTTGCAGGTGAATATCCTCAAGCAGGCAGTGATCCTGAAAACAGACCCGGCAGATGTGAAAATCATTGGCGAGTTTGAGATAATCGAAACAGAAGATATACCAAAGACGAGGAATAGATGAAGATACTTTTGACCGGTGGAGCCGGGTTTATCGGTTCTCATGTGGCACAGGCGTATCTGGATCAAGGTCATGAAGTGGTTGTGGTGGATGACCTCAGCACCGGCTACGCACACAACGTGGATCCAAGAGCAAAGCTATATAAGATAGATGTCCGGGATGCGCAGCTATCAGAGATATTCGCCAGCGAGCAGCCGGATATTGTCAACCATCATGCCGCTCAGATATCCATTCCGATTTCCCTCAAAGACCCCTGCCATGATGCGGATGTGAACGTCATGGGCTTTATCAACATCCTGGAGTGTTGCAGGAAATATCAGGTCAGGAAGGTGATCTATATCTCCTCTGGGGGTGCTATTTATGGCGAGGCAGAAGAGTATCCCACCACAGAAAACTACCGTCCCGCGCCCTTGAGCGTCTATGCTATCAATAAGATGTGCGGTGAGCAATATCTGCAGGCCTACCGGCACCATTATGGCATCGACTACACCGTCCTCCGCTATGCAAACGTCTATGGCCCGCGCCAGGTGCCATATGGAGAGGCAGGCGTGGTGGCTATCTTTATCGAAAAGCTTTTGCAGGGATTGATCCCTACGGTTTATGCGTATTCAGACGAGCCGGAAGGGATGATCCGTGATTATGTGTACGTGGCGGATGTGGTGAGGGCAAACGTTTTGGCGCTCACGGAAGGCAATAACGATTGCTTCAACATCGGCACCTGCGTGGAAACCACTACCTTGCAGCTCTATAACGCCATCTGTTGGCAGCTGGGGCTGGATGTGCCGCCGCATAGGGGAGAGGCACGTCCGGGAGACCTGCGGCGCTCGATGCTGGATTGTTCCAAAGCATTCAAGGTCTTGGGGTGGAGCCCTATCTACAATCTGGTGGATGGGCTCAAACAAACCATTATCTACTTCAAAGAAAAGGGGATAGAGAAATGAAATTATGTATCATAGGCACAGGCTATGTGGGCTTGGTGACGGGTACCTGTTTTGCAGAAATGGGTAACAACGTGATTTGTGTGGATATAGACGAAACTAAAATCGCTATGCTCAATAGAGGCGAAGTACCGATCTATGAGCCGGGCTTGAAGGAGATGATCGACACCAATTCAGCCGCTGGGCGTATCACCTTCACCACCGGGCTGAAGGATGCGGTGCAGCGCTCCGAGATCATCTTTATCGCAGTGGGAACACCCGCTGATGAAGACGGCTCGGCAGACCTCAGCCACGTGATAGACGTGAGCAAGTCCATCGCACAATATGTAAACGAGCCAAAGATCATCGTGACCAAGTCTACTGTCCCGGTGGGTACTGCAGATTTGGTGAAGCAAACCATCAAAGCCAGGATGAAAGAGCTGGATAACGTCCATGAATTTACCATAGTATCAAATCCGGAGTTCCTCAAAGAAGGCGCTGCAATAGATGACTTTATGAAGCCGGATAGAGTGATCCTGGGAGTTGAGGACGAGGAAGCAGCCAAGATCATGAAAGAGCTGTATGAGCCCTTTAGCAGAGGTGCAGAGAGAATCCTGGTGATGAATATCCGCTCCGCAGAGATGACCAAATATGCGTCCAATGCGTTCCTGGCTACCAAGATTTCCTTTATGAATGAGCTTTCGCACCTGTGTGAATCCCTGGATGCAGACATCTCGGAAGTGAGGCACGGTATGGGTTCCGACACACGCATAGGCCACAAGTTCATCTTTCCCGGTGTGGGCTATGGCGGCTCGTGCTTCCCCAAAGACGTGCGCGCTCTGATCAGTATGCACTCGGACGCCGGAACTTCTGCCAGAATCATCCAAGCGGTGGAAGAGACCAACCAGAGCCAAAAGATGGTGTTGGTGGATAAACTGGTGAAGCTCTGGGGAGAAGACATGAGCGGTAAGACGATAGCGATCTGGGGCCTGGCTTTCAAGCCTCAAACCGATGATATGAGAGAAGCACCGGCAACGGTGATTATCAATGCGCTGCTTGGAATGGGAGCTACCATTCAAGCCTATGATCCCATCGCTATCCCAACGGCGAAAAAGGTCTTTGCAAATACAGACAATATCACCTTTGTGGAAAGCGAATATGACGCCCTGGAAGGGGCCGATGCGATGCTGCTGGTCACAGAATGGCACATCTTCAGGCTTCCGGATTGGCAGAAGATGAAAGGCTTGATGAAACAGCCCCTGATCCTGGATGGACGCAACCAATATGAGCCCCAAACCATGCGCGAGCTGGGCTTTGAGTACCACTCCATAGGCAGAGCCAAAGCATAGACAAGCAATTTTGAGCATACAAAAAGAGGTCACCGGCAGGCGACCTCTTTCTTTATTGTGATAGGTTTATTCACCAATTATCTTGATGAGGATTCGCTTGGGTCTTTTCCCGTCGTACTCTCCGTAGAAAATCTGCTCCCAAGGGCCAAAGTCCAGTCTGCCATTGGTGACGGCAACCACCACCTCACGGCCCATGATCTGCCTCTTCAGATGGGCATCGGCGTTGTCTTCATAGCCGTTGTGGTGATATTGGCTGTGGGGATGTTCGGGAGCCAGTTTTTCCAGCCAAGTCTCAAAATCTCTGTGGAGGCCGCTTTCATCATCGTTGATAAACACGGAAGCCGTGATATGCATAGCGTTTACCAGGCATAAACCTTCGGTGATTCCGCTCTTGTCTATCGCAGCTTGAACCTGCGGCGTGATATTGATGTAAGCACGCCTTTGGGGTGCAGTGATGGTGAGTTCTTGCCGGTATGATTTCATCAGACTATGGGGAATTGGTTCAAGTAGGTTGCAAGTTCCGTGGGGCTGTCATAGATGGCATCCGGGTTTGCTTTTTCCAGTATCTCTCTGCCGGAGAAGCCCCAAGCTGCGCCAATGGCAATCATGCCGGCGTTTTTGGCGGTTTCCATATCAACAGGGCTGTCTCCCACGAAAGCGATGTTTTCCACGGGGGTTTTCAGCCTTTCTGCCAGCTCCAAGGCAGTGGTTGGGTCCGGCTTGAGGGGCTTGCCTTCTTCCGCTCCGCTATAGATGCCAAAGGGATTCTTGCCTTGGTTGATCATGGCACCTCTGAAATAGTGGCGGATCATCTTCTTGGTAAAGTAGTGCGCCTTGTTTGAGAGAATGGCCAGCTTGATCTTGTGGGTGACGCAGGTCTTGATCAGGTGCAGGATGCCGATAAAGGGCTTGGTCTCAACAAACCAGTGCTCCTCATACTTCTCGGCAAACTTCTTGACCAGGCGTTTGACCTCTTTCTCTGTTCTCTTGTCGGCAGGCAGGGCTTTCTGTACCAAGCCGCCAAATCCATTGCCGACAAAATCTTTATACGCTTCGATCGGGTGGGTGGGATAACCAGCTTCCTCAAGGGCGAGGTTCATGCTTTCGGCTATATCCTGAATGCTGTCCAGCAGGGTGCCATCCAGGTCGAAGATAATAGCTTTGATTTTGGGTAGTGACTTCATCACAATCCTCCTTCTATTTAGTCGTTAAGGACAGATATCGTTGAAAACGGTATCTCTATATTGTTTCTGGTAAAGCTTTCTTTTAATAATATAATCAATTCGTCTCTTAAAGCAAAGAAATCAGTACTATTGCACCACACACCGAAGAGTATGCTGTATCCGGAATCGCCAAATCCGGTGATGGAGATGAAGGGCTTCTTGTCTTTGAGCGAGAGCGTTGCTTGGTCTGCCACATCCCTGAGTAAGGCCAGGAACGGCTCCAGGTCTGTCTCAAAGGAGACGGGAAACTCCAGATTCACTCTGCGGACGGGGTAGCGGTGGTAGTTGATCACTTCGGATTTGATCATGGTTTCATTTGGGACACGGATAAAGCGGTTGTCTGGCGTGTTCAGCTTGATAGAGAGCAGGTCTATGGAATGTATGGTTCCTTCGCAGTTGCCCACTTTGATAAAGTCTCCGATCTCGAATGGCTTTTCGCTGATCAGGAATATGCCGCTGATGATGTTTGAGATGCTGGTTTGCGAGGCAAAGCCAATAGCAACGCCCAAGACGCCTGCAGCTCCCAGCAGTGCGGAGAGCTTGAAGCCAAATTCGTGTAGCACGGTGACGATCAGAATCAGGCTTGATGCATAATACACCATTCTCACGATCAGCACTTCGCTCTGAGGGGAGAGTTTGTTCTCCACCAGCTTTCTGGTAAGCTTGCGGATGAGCTTGACCAGGGGGATACCAATTACCAGGATCAACGCCACTCTGATGACAAGACTGATCCTGTCCGGCGTTATGAACTCATTCATTAACCGGCTAAAGTCAAATTTCTGTAACATAAGTCCTCTCCATGTTTCCACTGTTTTCTACGACGTCAACAAATCAGAGGGGCATATTCTGTCCACTATTATTTTATAAAGGTGACGCATTGCCATAACTTAAGCATCCATGCGGCACGAGGTACCTATATGAGTCTCAAAGAGATAGGGATAGTGTGGCAAAACGCAAGAAAAAGCGCGGGCACAAAAAACCGATGCCTTGCAGACATCGGTTCAATGGTTCTTGAAAAGGGAGTCAAAGCTTATTTAACAGAGACTACTTCCTTGACTTCGGGTATCTCTTCTTTGACGATTCTTTCAATTCCTGCTTTGAGGGTAAGGGTTGCCATGGGGCAGCCTTTACAGGCTCCCGTGAGGCGCACTTCCACCACGTTGTCTTCGCGGATGTTGACGAGTTCCACATCTCCTCCATCGGATTGGATGGCGGGGCGGATCTTGTCCAATACGGCTTCGAGTCTTTCTTTATCTATCATTGTTACCTCATAATAAAGTTAAAGTGGCGAGACATGAGGCCTCGCCACTATAAAAGGTTTAGTAGCTCACGTCAACAGTAAGGATATTCCCACTGGGGTAGATCAAATCCATCTTGTCACCGTGCATGGTGGCGACTTTGACGGGGCCATTCTGTTGTTGCAGATACCAGCTCTGGCTTGCGGCATCATAGTTCATTTTAACGATGTCACCCTTGTTTGCACCGGACATGGTTTCGATGCTGAGGGTATCGTTTGACATGAGGAGTTTAAACTCTGCTCCGTCGACGGTTACATACTGGATCTGTTCAGTACCGGCATCCATAGCCATGGGGTTGCTGCCTGTCCAAAACTCAATAAAGTTGAGCACGACTACGTCTGCAAAACCTGCAAAACCGTAGACCGGGATCACGTTCAGAAGCCAAAAGACGAGGTTGTTTACAAACTTGTCTCCCGACACCGAGCCGTTAAAGTCATAGACTTTTTTGGAGAAGGCAAAGCTGCCATAGCAGCCAAACATGCTCATCATCAAGAATGCAGCAAGTGTGGCCATTAGGATGAGTTTTTTGAATCTCTTCATTTTTTGTTCTCCTAAATAGGTTTGTTATTCGGACAATTTAGTCGCATCCTGCTTGGTTGTCAAGTAGTAAAATGCGGGAATGACGATGAGAGTCAAAAAAGCTGATACGATCAGGCCACCTATCGAGACCACACCCATGGATTGGCGGAACTCTTTCATGCTTTCGCCTATACCCAGAGCCATGGGCAGCATTCCGATCACGATAGACAGGGTAGACATGATGATGGGTTTGAGTTTGAGCTCGCCGGCTTCCAGCAGAGCGTCACGGCTGTTCAGGCCTTCACTGCGGCGCATATTCACGTGGTCGATGATCAGAATAGCGTTATTAACCACGATTCCGACCAGCATGATAGTTGCCATCATAGAGAAGATATTCAGTGCCTGGCCCGTGACCAGCAGCGACAAGACCACGCCGATCAATCCCAGTGGCACAGTAGCCATGATCAGCAGAGGCTGGGTAAAGCTTTCCAGGATGGCAGCCAGCAACATATAAGTGAGCAGGATAGCCAGCAGGAAGGTCTTGAGCATATCATCCACGGTATCAGCCAACATCTCTGCTGTGCCGCCCCAAGCCATATGATAGCCGGTGGGCAGCTCGATATTTGCCAGACGGGCGTCGACCGCAGAGACCACATCGCCCAGTTTCGCATCTCCATCCAGGTCTGCAGTGAAGACTATGGTTCTGAAGCGATCCATATGTGTGACTCTGTTTGTACCTGCGTCAAAGGAGATGTCTGCCAGTTGGGAAAGCAGGTAGTTTTGGCCGTGTATGGGCAAAGTGAGCTGCATCAGCTTATCCGGTGAGTTCACATATTCTTCGTCCAACATGATCTTGATGTCATATTGATTTCCCTGTTCGGTGTAGTGTGTGGTCACAAATCCTTCCACGGCCGCTCTGAGAGCGATGGCGAGATCGTAGACCATTGCGCCGGTGAGGGCCATCTGATCACGTTTGGGGGTGATGGTGATCTCGGGGCGTCCACGTCTGCTGCTGGTATCGAGGTTCAGCATACCCGGTGTGCCTTCCAGGGCTGTGATATAGCGTGTCTTGATTTCTTCCAGCTTCTCGTTGTCTTGTCCTTTGAGATAAAACTCGACGGGTGCAGCTCCGGCACCACCCATAAACTGCTGTACACCTACTTTGATATTGGCATTGGGGATGTTTGCCAAAGCTTCGGTAAGCAGGGAAGCCATTTGGGCACTGGAACGCTTTCTGTCCTTCTGATCCACGAGTTTAACCTCTGCAGAGGCCAGGTTTACGCCGTGATCGAGCATACTGGAGCTTCCCAGGTTTGTGATCACGTGTTCCACTTCCTTATATTTACCGATTTGTTTGTGGATCTGATCCAAGACCTTGGCAGTTTCATCCAGGTTATAGCCTTGTGGCAGTTCCACTGAGATATTGACGGCGCCCTGGTCCACAGCGGGAAACAGCTCCATTCCGATGACGGGAAGCAGGGCAAGGCTACCCACGAGGACAAGCACCGAAATCACCATGACGGCAACGCTGCGCCTTTTATTCCCAATGAGATAGCCAAGGAACCTTCTATAGCCGCGTGCAAACTTGTCGAAAGCCTTATCAAATCTCTTGCCCCATCTGCCTGCCGTATATTCTTCCGGAATGATCAGGGAAGCCAGCATGGGTGTGATGGTGAAGCTGGTCAACAATGACATGATGGTAGCAAAGGTGACGGTGAGGGCAAATTCTTTGAAGAACTGTCCCACCAGCGAGCTCATGGAAGCGATGGGCAAAAACACCACGATATTGGTGAGCGTGGAGGCGAGCACGGCTACCGCGATCTCGGATGTGCCCTTGTCTGCAGCTTCCTTCCTTCTTTTGCCCATGTTTTTATGGCGGAAGATGTTTTCGATCACCACCACGGAGTTTGTTACCAGGATACCCACCGAGGTAGAAAGTCCTATCAGGGTGAGGATATTCATGGTGTAGCCCATTAGCTGCAAAAACACGAAGGTGGAGATGATGGAAATGGGCATGGAAAGCGCAACGATCAAGGTGGAGCGCAGATCATGCAAGAAGAGGAAGAGGATCAATCCTGTGAGCAAAACGCCCATCCAGATATTGCTAAGCGTGTCGTCCACAGTGGCTTTGGTCAGATCAGAGTCGTCTCTGATGATGCTCAGATTGGTTCCTTCAGGCAGGTCTTTCTGGATGTTTGGCAGTTCTTTGCGCAGTTGTTTGGCGATTTCCACGATGTTGCCATCCGAGCTCTTGATCAGTGAGAGACGGACGACGTTGTCCTGGATCGTTTGCTTGGGCACATTGTAGTAAATGGCTTTGGCACGCACTTCTTCGCTGCTGTCCTCGATGGTGGCGATATCTGAGAGTTTCTTCATCAGGTATCCGGATGGGATTCTGGCTTCGCCTATCTCATCCACGCTGGAGAATTGTCCTTTGAGGCGCACGGAGTACTCCTGCGAACCGCGATTGAACTGGCCGGCGGGCATATCCATATTCTGAGCCGGCAGGATCTGCATCAACTGCGCCATGGACAGGTTGTTTTCAAATATGGCAGCATCGCTGAGCTTTACGTTGATCTGACGCTTGGCTCCGCCCACGATATTCACTTGAGCCACGCCCTCGATCTGCGAAAAGCGCTCTTTCACCCTGGTGTCTGCCAGTTCATAAAGTTCACGGCTGTCTATATTTCCGCTCAGGATCACGTCCATAAAGGGAAAGGCCGAGAAGTTGAACTTTTGCACCTGGGGTTTTTCTGCTCCGCTGGGGAGGTCTCTGAGGATGTTATCTACTTTATCCTTTACTTCCTGGTTGGCGATATCAACGTCCTTGCCGAGTTTAAAGGCGATCAAGGTGACGCTCACGTTGTCCAGACTGTAGGATTGGACCTGGTCGATGTTACTCACGGTGGCTATCGCTTCTTCGATGCGGTTTGTCACTTGAGTTTCCACCTCTTCCGGTCCTGCTCCCGGGTATACCACTTGAATGGACACATAGGGCAGCTCCACGTCTGGCATCAAGTCCAAGGGCATACCAAAATAGGCCATCAGCCCAAAGACCACGAACACCAAGATGGCCATTGTGACCAAGACAGGACGTTCAATGGAGAGTTTTGACAAAAACATGGCTTATTCCTCTTCATCCATGATGCGGATTAAGCCGTCTTCACTCACCAGGTTCATACCCGCTATGATGAGCTGATCGCCTTCGTTGAGACCGGAAAGGACCTCATAGTGAAGCTGATCGTTGAGCCCCAGAGTCACTTCTCTGCGCACGGAGCGGTTGTTTTCGGCTACCCACACGTAGGCGTTTCCGTTTTCAAAGCTTAGGTATTCTCTATTTACGACTATGCAATTTGGTTTGCTAAAAACATTGATATTGACTGTGGCGGTGGAACCGAAGCTGATCTTCCGGTTCATGCCGTTGAAGGTGGCTACCACTCTGACGGCGCGCAGCATGGGATCGGGTGCCATACCCACTTCGGTGATTCTGCCTCTGAGGGTTTCGCCATTCACCTCTGCGGTGGCGATGGAGCCTTTTTTGATCTTGGGCGCATCCTGGGTGGGCACCATCATCACGGCTTTGTAGCCATCCGTTGCGGAAACGGTGAAGAGGTCTTTGCCGGGATACACTTTATCGCTTTGGCTCACGTGCAGAGCGGAGAGAATACCGCTGATGGGCGCACGCACCTTGATCATGGATTCGCTGGATTCCAGATTGGCTTTGCTCACCTTGTACATGGTTTCCACGTTGTCCAGCTCCTGCTTGGAGATGGCGCCGCTTTCATATAGACGTTGCATACGCTGATATGCGGTTTGTTGAGCTGCAAATGCTGTGGCTGCCTGTTCATATTGGGCTGCAGGTGCAGTGGTGGGGAAGCTGAGGATGAGCTGTCCTTTGGAAACTCTGTCGCCCACTTTAGCGTGGATTTGGCTCACCACCTCGCTGAGATCGGATTGAGCCGTGGATTCCTGTTTCCCACTCAAAGACGCATTGTAGCGCAGTTGTTGGACGAAGGTCTCTGTGCTCACGGTCAGCGTGCGCACGGGTATGCCTTCCGTCTCTTGGATTTCTTGCATTGTCTTGCTCTGCTCTTTGCTTTTGCCACAGGCGCCCAGAGTGAAGAGCAAGGCAATCAGGCTGACGATAATGATGTATTTTTTCATGGAGACTCCCTTAAATTTTAATTCCCATTGATTTTGTAAGTTTGAGTTGATCTATAATAATATCATAAATGGACTGCAGATATTGCAGGCGGATTCCGGAGAGCGTGATGCGTGCATCAAAGACTTCCAGCTGGATTCCCACCTGGTTGTCGTAGCGGGCCTGAGCGATCTCCAAGCTGCGTTCGGCCATCCGGATGTTTTGGCTTTGTACTTCATGGTTGTGGAGTGTGTGTTGCAGATTTTGCCAATTTTGGGTAACTTCCAAGCGGATCATGTTTTCGAGATCGCGTTGCTGATATTGAGCTTGGAGGTATTCGCTTCTGGCGCGGTTGCGTTTGGCAGTATTGGATAGCCCCGTAAAGATGGGTATTTGTATGCCAATTCCCACGCTGTAGCGGCTGCCAAAATCGTCCTTTTCGATGCTAAAATCATCTGCAGCTGTATACAATGAGTAGTCGGCAGTGAGAGCGATATTGGGCAGATAGTTGCCTCTTTCTGCGTTGTATTTGATCTGTGCAACTTCGGTGGCGATGTCCAGGAGCTCCAGCTCCACTCTCTTCTCTTTTCCGGAGCTGAGAGCTTCTTCCAGAGTCACTTCCATCTTTTCTGGCAGCACAAATTCGCCTTCGGGCACCAAGCTCTCATCCTCGGAACCCAAGTGCATCCTGAATGCGCTCAGGGCAATCTCATAGGTATTTTGAGCTTGCAAAACCTGTGGCTCCAATTTGGCCACCTCAAGACGTGCTCGCAGCAGATCAAATTCGCTTACCATGCCCTCTTCAAAGAAGGCTTCCACGCGTGCCAAGTGCTGATTGGCCATATCCAGGCCATCCTGTTGCACCTGTACCAGCTTCTCAGCAAGCAGACATTGATAGAACAACTCGTTGGTCTTGAGGATCAGATTCTGCTCCTCAACCCAATAGTTCAATCTCTGAATGCTGCGATACCTGTCCACTGCTTTGATGCCGTTGACCAGCTTACCGCCCAGGAAGAGCACCTGCGTCATCTTGACTTGCAAGGCCACGGATGCCTGATCCTGAGGAGTGGTGGGGATCATATTGTTCACCACGCCGGCCAGTGCCCCGGCCAAGTAATAGTCATCCATGGAAGCTGTCTGCGACAAGCCCGGCATGAAGTTTACCTCACCGGGTATGGCATTGGGTGGCAAATGAGTCCTGGATAGCTCATAACCTCCTTGCAGCGTGATCTGAGGAAGCAGTGTGCCGCGTACATCGTTGTAAGACATATTGGCCTTTTCCACCTCTTCTTTGGCAATCAGGAGGTTACGGTTGTTTTTGAGTGCCAGGTTCACGCTTTCATCCAGGCTTATCGCACTGATGCTGAACACCAGCAGCGACAGGCCGATCAGGGTAATAAGTCTTTTCATATTCGATTAACCTCTTTTTAATATACCATACAGGACCAAGTCGATAAGGACGTCCTGTTCTCGTTCCAATTTTTGCATGATCATCTGCTTCTCTTGAATATCCCAATTCAGCTCCGACATCATCATCCAATCGTGGACGACGTTGCTAAGGGCTTCAAAACTGAAGCGATCATCGACCTTATTCTCTGCCATTCCCTCTTGGAATAGGCGATGCAGGTTGTTTCTCATTCTTTGACGACCATATTCTTGAAGTGCTTCCAATTCAGCCACATAGGCTTCAGGGAAGCTGTTTCGAGCTTCAACCAGGATAGGCACGTGATCATAGATGTAGCGGATGGGCAAGCGCACCAAGGCCCTGAAGCGTGCTTCAAAGCCCTCTAACGATGCAACCTGCTTTTCGATAACCTCAAAAAACTGCCGATAAGCCAGCTTGACGGCTTCCATAAAGACGGCTTCCTTGCTATCGAAATAGTAATACAAGGTGGCCTTGCCAATCTCTGCCTTGGCAGCGATGTCGCTTATGGAGCCTTTGGCATAGCCGTTTTTGGCGAATACCTCCATCGCCGCATTGATGATCGTTGCCTTCTTGAGTTCCAGTGTGTCGTTTGTACTGAGTTCTTCCATTGTTTCCTCGGTTGTTTGTGAATATAAGTTTAGTTAATGTGTGCCTAATACATTTGTTAGGTGTTGTTTGGTGACCTATAGATTGTATTCGAACCAAATATAGAAAGCGTTCGATTGTGTCAAGACTTATTGTCTAAAACGATATAATTAAAACTTAACACTCGGATTATTCTGCCACCAAACCTGCCCTGAATAAGCGAAGATTTCAGCCCTTAATTTCTTTGCAAAAAACACGCACCCACCTCAATATTTGACTTTTGCCCCGGCTTGCCCCACCCTCGGGTATCCTCGGCGCTCAAATGCGTAACCTATGGGTTTACTTTGGGTTACTTGTGGATCCCAAAGGAGACCCACAGGAGCCCCTAAGGGAGGCCGCATGAAATAGCCCCTAAGGGAGGCCGCATGAAATCGACGTTTTCGGAGGCGGATTTGTTTGCATATTTCACGATGCGCAGTCAAATTTTTCAAAAACGACTGCTCTTCTCGGTTCCCGGTTTCGAAAAGTATCACCTACTATAAAGGTAGGAGATCTGCGCCCCAAAAAACAAAAAACCACCCGCAGGGTACGGGTGGAATATACAGTTTTTAAATGTTGTTGCTATATTTGTCAGAGCTCCAAGGCCGCTTGAATCCTGGCAAGCGCTTCGTCGTCTCCCAAAATGGCAAAAGTATTGGGCAGGTCGGGTCCATGTGCCTGGCCGATCAAAGCCAGTCGCAGAGGCGTGTAAAAGGCTTTTGCTTTCAAACCCGTGGCGGTGAGAGCCTCTTTGACTAAGGAGTCCACCTTTTCAGCATCCAAGGGGAAGTGCGAAGGCAGGTTGTTCACAAACCAGGAGAGCACCTTTTTGGAGTCTTCGCTTTGGAGGTTTTGCAGCTCCTTGCCCTGCGGGTTGGGCGTCTCCAAGAACATCCGGCAATAAACCGGGATATCTGCAAGCAGGTTGCAGCGCGGTCTGGCGACCTCCACCATTCTATGGAGCTTGTCTTTTTCGGGCACCTTGAGTCCTGCAGCATCAAAATAGGGCAAGCTGCGCTCTACGATTGTTTCCAGGGGCAGTTCTTTGAGGTAGTGTCCGTTCATCCAATCCAGCTTGGTGAGGTCAAACACCGCCCCCGCCTTGCTCACTCTTTCCAGCGTGAAGGTTTGGCAGAGCTCTTCGAGGCTGTAAAACTCACGGTCGTCTGCCGGATGCCAGCCCAGGAGGGCAATAAAATTGATCAGTGCTTCTTTGAGATAGCCTTTTTGCAAGTAGCTTTCCACGCTTACGTCGTTCATGCGTTTGCTGAGCTTGCTGCGGTCTTGGTTGAGGATAAGGGGCAGATGAACCCACTTGGGCGGTTCCCAGCCTAAACACTGATAGAGCCAGATGTGTTTGGGTGTGCTGGAGAGCCATTCTTCGCCGCGGATCACGTGTGAGATTTCCATATAATGGTCGTCCACCACGGCGGCCAGATGATAGGTGGGAAAGCCGTCGGACTTGACCAGGACTTGATCGTCGGATTGAGAGGCGTCTATTTGCACGGTTCCCCGGATGAGGTCTTCAACTGTAAACTCGTGGTCATCCGGCATCTTGAGCCTCAGCACGTGCGATTCTCCGGCGTCCAATCTGGCTTGGACCTGCTCCGGAGTGAGGTTCAGACAGCGCCTGTCATATTTCACAAATTCTTTGGCTTCTTGCTGTTTGCGCCTCATTTCGTCCAAGGTTTCGGGCGTGCAAAAGCAATAGTAGGCGTGTCCGGTCTCCAAAAGCCGCTCGGCTTCGCGGTGATAGAGCTCCAGGCGTTCGCTCTGGATGTAAGGGCCATAATCTCCGCCTATGCCGGGGCCTTCATCAAAATGGAGATCGAGTTGTTCCAGCGATTGGATCAGGTTTTCCACCGCATCTTCCACCAGTCGATTGCGGTCTGTATCCTCGATTCTGAGGATGCACTTTCCGCCCAAGGAGCGGGCAAACAGATAATCATAGAGGGCGGTTCTCAGCCCGCCGATATGCAGATAGCCGGTGGGTGAGGGGGCGAAACGAACACGGATCTGACTCAAAGTGGCTTCCTCTTCTTATGCTTCGATATCAAACACGGTCTTCAGCAGCTTGTGATGCAAGATGCGGTAGTGGGGTTGATAGAGTTTTTTATAGTTTTTGGAGTGTTTGGTGATGGCAGCTTTTTGCACGTGCTCCACCACGAATTCGGTGATTTCCTCACTGGGTTTATAGCGAGCTTCTATCCTGGGCCACAGCCTGCGCCAAGTGGCTTTCCAGCTGCGTATATCCACGTCCATTACCAAGCAGGAATCCTGGATCAAAAAGGCCATATAATCTATCTGGGCTTCGCTGGGCTGGGTGCGACTCAGCTTTTTGGGGATGGAAGAAAGAGGCACGGGAGCTGCACCCTCTTCCGGCAAATACGGGATCAGGTCCAGGGAAACACGGTAGAAGCCTTTACGATTGCCTATGTCTTGCAGTAGAGGCGTGTATATTTTCCTTTTTTGCTTGAGTTCTTCCGCGAGGCTTTTACGGATCGCGGCCAATTCTTTTCCCATGTGACTGGGGCCATAGTAAGCCTGACAGAGCAGCTTGTAAATATCTGCCAGATCAGCTTTTGGGTGGTATGTGGCCTCAATGTCCATCAATGAATTGAGGTCACCGGCGTTAAGGGCAATTCGGCGTGTAAGCATAAACTTGCATTCCTTTCTTGACTATATATTTCGTCCGCACAGCCTGATAATCAAAGGGCTTGGTGAGGTCTGTGTTCAGGACGCTGAGGTCAGCCTGAAAGCCATGTTGCAGCTTTCCCAAGCGCATCTCATCATGGCTGAGACGGGCTGAGTTTTCTGTGTAGGTTTTTATCGCATCCTGAGCGGAGATACGCTCAAGCGGATTGTGATGGTGGATCATGGCGTGTATGCTCATGGCGATGTTCATCGGCGTCACATACCAATCGCTTGATCCACAGACGGGTATTTCGCTCCGGATGAGCGAAGCAAAGCGATTCATCTGTCTGAGGCGAGCTACACCCAATCTCTGCTCGTAGAAGCCACCGGGATTTCCCCAGTAGAGATCAAAAGCGCTCTGCATCACGGGTACGGCTTGAGAGGCTTTGATCTGGCCGATCAGTTCATCCGGGCAGATTTCGCAGTGGATGAGCTGGTGACGCAGGTCTTTGGGATTGGTTTGCTGGAGCTCAAGGTATACATCGTTGACCTGCTTGATAGCCGAGTCTCCGATGCAGTGAATCGCTACTTGAAGGTTGTTTTCGTGAGCTCTGGTGATGAAGGCTCGCCAAAACTCATCGGTTTTATAGAGAGTGCCGCAGGAGGCTTTATCCCGGTATGGCTGGCTTAAAGCGGCAGTATGACTGCCAATGGAGCCATCGGCCAGGATGCAACCGCCGATGCGGGGACTGCCTGCTTCCAGAGCGGCGTCTATATTGAAACTTTGGGGATAGAGGATGTATTCGATGGGCAGCTCATCCAGCCTCTTTTGCAGCATTATGAAGTGGTCGATGCTCATCTCGGCATCGCCGATCATGGTATGGACTGTGGTAAAACCACCCTGCATCGCAACCTTGGCCGCGCTGTGATAGGCGCTCATCACCGCATCGTCGTCCAGCTGAGCATGAAACCAGTTGGTTACGAGGTCATTTTCGGCGCCGGTCAGAATGGTATCCTTGCTCTTCAGGGCGGTGATCCTGGCTCTGGCATTTGAAGACAGCATACAGGAATGGCCGTCGATACGCCTGAGCAAAAGCAGCTGATCAGGGCAGAGCTCATCTATCTCTGCCTGGCTGGGGAAGCGCTTTTCTGCCAGCGAGCTTTCGTCAAAGTTCCAGGCAAAGATCAAGGCGCCCGACTCCTGCTTCTGCGCTTGCATGGAGATTTGGGCTTTTAAAGAAGCGATGTCCGGGCATCCGGAGAGGTCTACTCCCAGGGTGTAGATGCCGCCGGAGATGCTGTGGGTATGGCAGTCGATAAAGCCGGGATAGGCGTAGCCGCCGTGTAAATCTATAGCTTCGTCCAGGCGGGTGGGGACGTGCTCCAAAAGCTGCGTGATCTTTCCCTGTTCCGCTTTGATGGCTTTTATGTTGTTTTCAAAGCTGCCGTCTATATAGAAGTGGGCATTGTGGATGATCACGCCATCACCTCGCGGCAGAGCTGATAAAAGAGATTGAGAGGGAAGCCCATGACGTTGAAATAGCAGCCTTCGATCTCGGTGATAAATTGAGCACCAAAGCCTTGGATGCCATAAGCACCGGCTTTGTCCATGGGTTCTTCTGTGGCCACGTATTCCTCGATGTCGCTTTCGGTGAGGCTGTCAAAGGTGACCTTGGTGCGTCTGTAACCTGTGGATACATGGTCTTTGTAGAGCAGGCAGATGCCTGTGTAAACCCAGTGGCTGCGTCCGGAAAGTAAACGTAAGTACTCCCTGGCCTCCGCAGCGTTGCGAGGCTTGCCCAGGATCATCTTATCTATCACCACAATCGTGTCTGCACCGATAACCAGGCAATCCGGATCCAAGTCTTGCTGCACGGTGCGAGCTTTGGCGCTGGCATGAGCTATTACTTGCTCGGCAGGCGGGAGCCCGTTTGGGGTTTCTGCGTAGGAAGAGGGGAGCACTAAGGGCTTAACTCCCATCATCTGAAGCAAAAATCTTCTGCGATCGCTGCCAGATGCAAGAACGACTTTGGTGTTCTCTAAAAATCTATGTATCATATAAATAACCTTTAACTACAAGAAAATAAAAACCCCTTTTACGTCAACATATTTCTGAAACAGAAAAAAAGGCTTGCCTTAAAACGAGGGGTAGAAAATACTTGCTCCAAACTGAAAAAATACATACTCAGGAGGATACACATGGAACGTGTACACAACTTTAACGCAGGTCCGGCAGTATTGCCGGAAGAGGTGATGAGAGAAGCTCAGGCTGATTTCTTCAATTACAAAGGAATGGGCTTATCCGTCATGGAAATGAGTCACCGCAGTAAAGAATATCAGGCTATCATCGACGAAGCTTATGCAGCAGTCAAGCGCATTTATGGCCTCGGTGATGACTATGATGTTCTCTTCTTGCAGGGTGGTGCCAGCATGCAATTCTTGATGGTGCCCCTCAGCTTCCTTCCCGAAGGCAAGCAGGCCAACATCATCAATACCGGTGTGTGGAGTAAGAAAGCAATTACTGAGATCAAGAAGCTCGGCAAAGAAGTGCATGTCGCAGCCAGCAGTGAAGACCGCAAGTTTGCCTACATTCCCGAGACCTGGCAGCTTTCCGAAAACCCTGCTTATCTGCATATCACAACCAACAACACCATTTACGGCACCGAATGGAAGAAAGATCCGGAAGTGCCCGCAAATGTGCCCTTGATCGCAGATATGTCTTCAAACTTCATGAGCAAACCCATTGATGCAAAGCGCTATTCCCTGATTTATGCCGGCGCACAGAAAAACGTGGGCCCCTCTGGAACCGCTGTTGTGATCATCAAGAGAGACTTCCTGGAGACAGCCAGGGAAGATGTGCCTTCGATGCTCAACTATAAGCTCATGTCCAGCAAAGGCTCAATGTTCAATACTCCCGCCACCTTCACCATCTACATGATCGGCCTCGTGCTGAAGTGGATTGAGAACTTTGGCGGCCTGGAGAAGATCGAGCAGAACAACATCGCCAAAGCCAAATACATCTATGATGCCATCGACGCATCCGGTGGATTCTACAAAGGCGCTGCTGATCCTGAATATCGCTCTCTCATGAACATCACCTTCCGCATGGAGACCGAGGAGCTCGAGGCTCTCTTTGTTTCCGAAGCAAGAAAGAATGGCATGATCGGCCTGAAAGGACACCGTGATGTGGGTGGCTGCCGTGCCAGCACCTACAACTCACTGCCTCTGCCAGCAGCCAAGGCTCTGGGTGAATTCATGCGTGAATTCCAGAAGCAACACGGTTAATAAATCCCGATTTCATTGACCGATAACATAATGGCGAGCGAAAGCGAAGCTTTGCAAAGGCGCCTTCGCTCGCCGCTCTTAACAATAGTAAATCTGGGGAAATTAAATGTCCATATTCAGTCTGTTTTTACGGGGCGGCATTTTGATGTATGTGCTGCTGCTGCTTTCCATTGCTGCAGTAGCCATTGCGATTGATAAATATCGCAGTCTCAAGATAGCCCGTAAGGCAAATGCCAAGATCGCCAGTCTGATTTCCCAGCAGGAAAAGCTGGACAATGTGAGGGCGATATTGCGCGTTTATGGCATAGACTCACCTCTGGGTGTGATGCTGGATAAGCTTTACAATTCTGAAGATGTCGATATGGAGCTCGTCAAAGAGAGCATGGAAACCGCCGCAGAATCCGAGATCCTGAAGCTGGAAAAAGGCATGGGCTGGCTTTCTACCATCGCCGCAATCGCACCTCTGATCGGATTCCTGGGAACCGTGACCGGTATGGTGAGAGTGTTTATGAACATCCAGGGCCAGAGCCAGAATGGCATTGATATCAACATCCTCGCCGGTGGTATCTGGGAAGCTTTGATTACCACCGTTGGCGGTTTGATTGTGGGTATCGTAGCCATCGTTCTTTACAATGACCTGGTGCAACACTTGGAAAACTTTGCCAAAGATATGCAAGAGAAAGCCGTCGAACATCTGGTCCGCTATCAGAAGATAGAGCGATAAGACGTGAAAATCAGAACATCCAGAAAACGAATCAGTGGCACAGCTTTGATATCCATGTCAGACGTGGTGTTCCTGCTCATCATTTTCCTGTTGCTCTCATCCAATTTTGCCACGCAAACCGGCCTGCCCATCAAGCTGCCGGCTTCTACGTCTTCTCAAAATCAGGCACCGCAGGTGTTGCACGTGGTCTTTGAAAATGAGAACACGATTCACTTCATGAAGGGTGTCTATTCTCTGGATACACTGGAGGATGCCCTCAGAGAGCAATTCAAGTCTGTTGATCAGGTAGTGAGGCTTTCTGCTCAGCAGGAAACCGAGCTGCAAAGCGTAATCAGGGTGATGGACCTGATTCGCGCTGCCGGATTTGAAAAGATATTCATAGCCACCAGGTTGCCCGAGAAGAATAATGCTCGCTAAATACCGTCAATACCTGCCTTTGGGCATCTCGATCGGAGCGCATCTGATCTTGATCATCATCACGATGATCTGGATGCTGCCCGTGATGAAGGCTCAGACGTGGTATGAGGTTAGCTGGAGTGATGAATTCATCGATGATGATGTAACCACGGTGACGGTGAGCAGTCCCTCAACCGAGATTACCATCGCAGCCGGTGGGGCTCCGGCAAATATCAGCCCCAAGACCAAACAGAGCCCCAAGGCTTCTTCATTGCCCAAGGGGCCTCAAAACCCTCCTGTTGCGCCTACCAGGGGTGAATCGCATCCCGGTAGAGACGAACTTGTTGAAGCACCCGTGTTTGCGCTTCAAACACCTACGCTGCAGATCCCTTCCAGCATCAGAAGCAATCCCAAAGCCGTGGATGCACTGCGTGAAACGGTGAGCGGAGCCAGAGGCCCGGCTGCAGCGGGATCGGTGAGTGCAGCTATCGAAGGCGGCAAACTGGTGCGCACCGATACCAAAGTCCGCACCCATACTCTGGGAGATTTTGCCGAGGTAAAGCTCAGCTTCAGGGTGGATGAAACCGCCAGACTCATAGAAAGCTCCATCAGAGTGGTGCAATCCAATAATAGCCGCTTCGACGCCGAAGCAATCAAGATTTTGAAAGACATGACCTTCGGATTCCGAGGTCGCCCCGACACCCAAAACCCATATCTAATCACTATAAGGTTTAGCCCATGAAACACACCATTTTTCGCAACTACAAAACTCCCACCCTTATGGGTATCCTCAATATCACTCCTGATTCCTTCTCCGATTCCGGACAGTTTTTTGAGCTGGACAACGCTATAGCGCATTTGGATAAACTTATCTCCTCCGGAGCTCAGATCATAGACCTGGGTGGCGAATCCACCCGCCCGGGCTCATTGGAAGTAGACCCGGAAGAAGAGGTTCGAAGGCTGGAGCCCATTTTGAAGCATCTGCATCAGAAGTATCCGCAGATGGAGATCAGCCTGGATACACGCCACAGTCAAGCTGCCCAAATGGCTCATAAATATGGCCTTACTTATTTGAACGACATCTCTGCGCTCAACCATGATCCCGAAATGATTACCTTCCTGCAAGAGCATCCCGACGTGAAGGTTATACTCATGCACATGAAAGGGCAGCCTCAAACCATGCAGGAAGACCCGCATTATGACGATCTCTTCGCCGAGGTGAACGACTTTCTGGCAGAGCGGATCAGCTTTTGTGAGGCCAACGGCATCTCCAGGGACAGGATAATCCTGGACCCCGGCGTGGGCTTTGGCAAGACGGCACAGCACAATCTGGAGATCATCGCAGGTATGGATAAGATGGCCCACTTTGAGCTTCCCTGGCTGGTCGGCGTCTCACGCAAACGCTTTATCAATGAGATTCATCCCTCACCCGTGACAAACCGGCTGGCCGGTACTTTGGCCTCGGCGCTGATATTGGCACTGCAGCGGGTGGAGATCATCAGAGTGCATGATGTCTTTGAGCACGCGCAATTCTTCACGATACTCAACGCACTCATCGAGGCGGGTTCATGAATTGGCTTATCCCTCAATTCAGGGATATTATAGATATACTACTGATAGCATTCTTGATCTATCAGGCGCTGTTTATCGTGCGCAAAAACGGGAACTATCAGCTGTTTGGGGGCATACTGCTGCTTTTGACCCTCTATGTGATAGCTTCCCTGGCGGAGCTGAAGATGCTCTCGCAACTTTTGGGTGGTATCAGAGACTACTGGGTCTTGGGATTGCTCATAATCTTCCAGCCGGAGATCAGGACTTTCCTGGCCAGGTTCAGGCTCTCGCAAGACTTGGGCATTTTTCGAAAGACGGACAACACCTCTGTTTCCACTATTTTGGTAGATGCAGTGAGCTCTATGTCTTTCCGCAAGACCGGTGCTCTTATCGTTGTGGAAAATAACCGCCGACTCAATGAGTTTATCCAAAACGGCGAGCCTTTGGACGCCAATATCTCCCTCAGGCTCATCCTTACCATCTTCAACCCCCGCTCTTCTCTGCATGATGGAGCCATCATCATACGAGGCAACCGCATTTTGGCTGCCAAGGTGGTTTTGCCCCTGAGCAAAAAGAGCGAACATCAAAAACGCTTTGGCACGAGGCATCTTGCCGGCATCGGTATCACAGAGCTTACCGATGCCACCGCCATCATCGTGTCGGAGCAAACCGGCCAGGTTTCCGTGGCTCGGGATGGTCAGATTCGTACCAATATAGCTTTTGAAGAATTAATGCAAATAGTATCAGATAACGCGAGGTAATAAATGGACTATACAGATCCAAAACGCCCCATAATCATCGGTGTTACGGGAAACATCGGCAGCGGGAAAACCGTATTTTGCAATGCGTTGGAACGCTATGGACAGAAAGTGTTTTATACAGATATGCTCACGCGCGAAGTGCTGGGCTATCCTGAAGTGATGTCTGCAATCACCCAGAGATGGGGAGACAGGATTTTAGAAAACGGTCAGTTTTCACAGCGCAAACTGAGCAATCTCGTCTTTGCCAGTCCGGAGGACCTGGGCTATCTCAACTCTATCGTACATCCGGGCATCCTCTTGAAGATGCAAAACCTGATGGAAAGACACTGGGACCTCCCTTCCATTACCTTTGAAATTCCCCTGCTCTTTGAAGCAGGTTTGCAGGAAGGATTCGACTACATCGTGCTGGTTACTTCATCCCCTCAGGTCAGGGGGATGCGTCTACAACACAGGGATAGAATGCATCCGGACGAGATACAGATGCGCATCGACTCTCAGATGCCAGACCAGGAAAAGCACTCCATGAGTGATCTGATTGTTCGCAATGAAGGTACTATAGAAGACCTCTTCCAAGAGGCGCTCAAGTTTGTGACCCTCATTCCCAATATCAGCAAGAGGGACATCAAGAAACCGACACAGCTCTACAAGCCGTATCGTTGACTGACAAAAGCCTTAACGGTTTATAAATGGACTTGCAAAAGCGCGTGCCTTACGCGGCGTCCATGGCGAGGCCTTTGGCAAAGATATAGATCAGAATAACTGCAGCCCACCCAAGTGAGGAGACTATTCCCAGGATGCGTCCGTAGACAGCTTTGTCCATGCCACGCGCATCCATTACCCCCATATTCATCAGGGCTATATCTCGCGTAGCCCAATACCACGCGATAGCACCCAGGATGCCTAAGGTGATAAAGCCCAGGAATCCGAAAGTCAGGATCAGATTTCCTCTGTGGGGCATCGGCTCTTGCATGGGTTCGGGCTCAAAAAGGCCTTTATTTCTTCTCATAATATGTTTGGATAAGGAGCTCCCGCGGGAGCTCCCAATTAATTTCAATCGTTATGTTACTTTAAGCAAGCGAGGGGATGAGGCCGCCGATAAGGAAGCAAGAAGCGAAAGCGATAATCGCATAGAGTTCAGGCAACACACCCAAGATGAGGGTGTTGGTGAAAACGTCATTACCGCTACCTAAGGCTTCGATACCGTTGGATACGATCTTGGCTTGCTGGATAGCAGAGATCAGACCAACGACTCCCATGATCAAACCTGCGCCGAAGATGGCACTGGCTTGCAACAAGGTAATCTCTGGTGTGATGTGAGACTGCAGGATGAAGAAAGCACCAAATCCATAGAGGCCTTGGGTTCCGGGCAGAGCGCTCAGGATCAAGCAGTATGGAAAGATGTCATCACGTTTTTTCAAGGCACCGACGCTGGCGTTGCCTCCCATAACGGTTCCTACGGCGCTGCCGACTCCGGCGAGTCCAACCATTAGGAATATTCCTGTCCAAGCAAGGATGTAGGGCATGTAACCTCCCAGTTCTATTAATTATTTATTGTTTTTGACCAAATGGTTTGTATTCCATTCCAGGGCCTTGGAAATCCGCATTGTTAAAGAACTCTACAAAGGTGAGTCGCATGGGATGAACAAAGCCGGAGAGGGCTCCCAACGCTATGTTGAGGGAGTGTCCTATGATCATGAAAATTATGAAGATGATGGGGCCGGCGATTGGGATATCCAAGAACTGGCTACCGATGGAGTTGATCACAAAACCAAGGATGCCACTGGAGACTCCCAGAGCGAATAGCCGGATATAAGACAAAATGTCACCAAAGAAGCCACTGACCACGTTGTATAGTAACCAGAGGCCGCTCAGGATGTTTGCGATGGGGTTTTTGCCGGGTTGGTTGAAGAGCATCATCAGAGCCAAACCGCCGTACAGAGTATAGGGAATAATAGGTTTGATTGCTGAAATGTCGGCATCAAGCAATTCGGAGCCCAACAGCGCCAGGGATGCGATCAATAAGAAGGTACCCAAGGGTGCGAGACTGTACTTCCAGTTGTTTTTGACAGTCTGTTTAACGACGTTGATTGCCACGCCAAAGAGTATCTGTATCACTCCCAAAATTAGTGCGAAGTTAAAGATTTGGTCGTTATCCCGTACCAGTACAAGTGGATTGAGGAAGGTCTCCTTGAGGTCGAAGGCAAACATCGAGCCCATCAGCAGGCCCATGATCACACTTGCCACACCAAAGACAATCACCAGATCCATGATTTTCTTGGCAGCCTTGTCTTTGGCTTTATGCTTCAGAATGAGGCCCAGGGCGATAAAGACGAGTCCATAGCCCAGGTCTGCATTACAGAAGCCAAAGAAGAGCATGAAGAAGGGTGCAAAGAAGGGCGTGAGGTCAAACTCGTTGTAATAGGGCAACATATACATCTTGCCTATGGGTTCGAAGAGGCTGGCAAACCAGTTGTTACGCAGCTGTACGGGTGGCGAATCCTCCGCCTTGGCGTCCTCTGAGAAGTGGATAACGCCTTTCTCATTGAGATAAGCATCCAGTTCCTCTACCTTGGTGGTGGGAATCCAGCCGGCCAAGACCTTGATGTGGTTATCTGCTTCATCGATGGCCTGTTGAGTGGCGTCTTCAAACTCATGGTCGCGCATGATGGAGGCAATCTCTTCCTGGAAGCGTGAGATGCCTTCCGCGGCGATATCTTCCAGGAACTGATTGACATCTGCCTGCTTCTGCTCGCATTGAGCCAGCTGAGCCTCATATTCTTTGAGGCTATACTGGTGGAAGGTGAATGTGTCGCAATCAAGCTCCGGCTTTTCGTCCAGGTAGAGCACCACAAAGTAGACGATACCGGCTATCTCGTTGATCTTGATGACGGTATAATCTTCCTGCCACTCGGGATCGAAGTTGTTCTTGGTGCAGGTGTGGAAGTCCACCATTACGCCGGCAGCTTCCAGCTTGGCCTCCAGTTCCTGATCAAAGTAACCCCAGGGGCTCAGGTCTCTGATGTGTTTGCGCAGCATATCCTCTTCACGGTTCAGCTCATCCAGTGTCCTCACGGCATCTTCAACCTTATCAAGGATGGCTTTAGTGCTCATGCTGCTTTGGCTCTTTTCGGCCCCTGTGTCTGCTTTCTTCAGGATTTTGATGGCATCCGTATAGCGGGAAACCATCTCCAGTTGCCTGACCTGAGTCTCGTTTGGGGTATCGACGTTGCGTATGATATGCACCACTCCCAGGTTTTGCAGGTCTTTCAGGAAGCTGTTATAATCCGCATGATGCAGCACAAAGTGATATTTCTTCATCTTCTGGATCATACGTTAGCCTCCTGTGCCAAGCGGCCTTTGAGTATCTTTTGCGCTGCTTTGGAGAGGTTTTCCTCGTCTTCCAAAAAGCGGATTATCTTGAGGATGGCCTCTTCATAGGCTGGGATCTGCACCTTCTCATAGAGGTTCACCTTTTGGGTGGTTTTCTTGCGCACCTCTTCCAAAAGAGTCATCTTGCGCAAGAGAAACTCACGCTCGATCTGCATTTGTGATACCTCTTTGAGGATGCTGATGCCGTCCAGCCACCATGAAGGCGCTTTGAAAAGATTGTATTTTGTCAGATCATATTCGATGCTTTCCAGCTCGGGAGTGCGAACGCCGGCGATTCTGCGGGTGCGGATCTTGACCTCTTTGATGCTGATCAATGAGGGGTCGAACTCCACCCAGAGCGATAAAAACTGCTCCAAGGCTTCGCTTCGCTTGGCGATCTCCACATCCTTCGCTGCTGCAGCATCACGCGCTTTCTTCACCTCAACACGCAAGGCAGATTCCTTGTTCTTGAGTGTGGGCAACGCGTTCTCTCGAATCTGCAACTGCTTTTGCAAGTTGAGCTGAGAGATCTTGTTGTATTGAAATTTTAGACTCATGCCTTCTTCCAATATTTCTGGATCAAGTCATCTTGAATGGCCACTTCTTCGACAGTAAAGTATTTCTGGAGCAAGCCCCAGGTGATATCCAGCATCTCGTCTGTGCCGACGTTGACGTCGATCGCCAGGATATCGTTGGCATAGTCCTTGGCAAAGGCCAGGGCGCGCTCATCGTAGTCTGTCAGCTCAAAGCCGTTCTCCATCTTGGTTCTGGCTCTGGTGGCGTCTGCATTGAGGCGCACGGAAGCTTCCATGACCTTGGGGTGATCTTCACGTGTCTTTTTGCCCATAACTTTGGTTTTGAGACGTGAGAGTGAGCGGGCAGGGTCGATCACTACCTTACCGATGTCTGTATCACGGCGCAGGTAGAGGTTTCCTTCTGTGATGTAGCCTGTGTTATCCGGGATGGCGTGAGTAATATCTCCGCCGCTGATAGTGGTCACAGCCACGATGGTGATAGAGCCACCGGCGGGGAATTGCACAGCCTTCTCATAGATTTTCGCCAGATCGCTATAGAGTGAGCCGGGCATGGAGTCCTTGGAGGGGATTTGATCCATACGGTTGCTCACGATGGAAAGAGCGTCGCAATAGAGCGTGAGGTCAGTAAGCAGGACCAGCACCTTCTCGTTCTTTTCGATGGCGAAGTATTCCGCCGCGGTGAGTGCCATATCAGGCACCAACAGACGCTCCACTGGCGGATCATCTGTAGTATTGATAAAGGAGATGATCTTATCGATCATTCCGGCATTTTCAAAAGTGTCTTTGTAAAAGAGGAAGTCGTCGTTGGAGAGCCCCATACCACCGAGGATGATCTTGTCGGCATGGGTTCTCAGCGCCACGGTCGCCATCACTTGGTTGTAGGGTTGATCGGGGTCTGCAAAGAAGGGTATCTTCTGTCCGGTCACGAGGGTGTTGTTGAGGTCGATACCGGCGATACCGGTAGCGATCAGCTCGGAAGGCTCTTCACGGCGCACCGGGTTCACTGAGGGTCCGCCAATTTCCACTTCTCTGCCTTGCACAGCGGGGCCGCCATCGATGGGGTCTCCATAGGCGTTAAAGAAGCGTCCGGCGAGATCATCGCTCACTTTGAGTGTGGGCGGTCTGCCAAAGAAGACCACTTCGGCATCGGTTGCAATGCCTTCGGTACCGGAGAAGATCTGCAATGTCACAGAATCGTCCATGATCTTCACAACCTGCGCCAGACGTCCACTCACTGTGGCCAATTCGTCAAATCCCACTCCGGTGGCTTTCACCGTGCAGGTGGCCTTAGTGATCTGAGTAAGCTTGGTATATACTTTCTGAAATGCAGTGCTGGTCATTATTTTGCCCTCCTTTCTTCCACTATTTCGTTAAGGCGGGTTTCATATTCTTTAAATCTATCTGTTTGGAATTCCAAATAGTTCATTTGTCTCATGGCGTTGATCATGGTGGTGAAATAGGGCTGGACTTCTTCAAAGCTCTCAAATTCAAAGTCGTATCTGCAGATCTTCAAGACCAGCTCCAGCATATAGCATTGACGCTTCATGGGCGTGGATTTGTCCACCTTATCAAAGCCATCTTGTTGCAGGATAATCCTGTCCAAGAGCTCGCTCTTCCACAGTCTCTGGTGATAGACGAGGGGCACGCCGTCATCGCCCAGGATGTTGATCTGGTCGCCGGCTTCCTTTCCTCTGAGCAGGATGTCTTTGGCTTCGTAAACGTCTGACACCCAGGTGGGTGAGATGTTGTTGTTCAGGTACTCCTGCACCTCTTCATACTCCAGATACTTGGAATAGGATTCGATGGGGTCAACGGCGGGGTAGCGCTTGGAATCTGCCCTGTCCTGAGAGAGGGCATAGAAGCAGCGCGCTGTCTTCTTGGTAGCTTCGGTTACGGGTTCTTTCAGGTTTCCACCTGCGGGAGACACGGCTCCGATGAAGGTGACAGAGCCCGGGGTGCCGTTGTTGAGATACACGTATCCATTGCGAGAGTAGAAGTTTGAGATAATGGCAGGGAGGTCCATGGGATAGGCATCCGGTCCGGGAAGCTCTTCCATACGGTTACTCATTTCGCGCAGAGCTTGAGCCCAGCGTGAGGTACTATCTGCCAAAAGCAGGACTTTGAGCCCCATACTGCGGTAGTATTCGGCGATAGTCATAGCCGTGTAGACAGAGGCTTCACGAGCTGCAACCGGCATATTTGAGGTGTTACAGATGATGATGGTGCGTTCCATCAGCTTGCGTCCCGTGCGTGGGTCATCGAGTTTGGGAAATTCCACAAACAGCTCCACCACTTCGTTGGCACGCTCACCGCAAGCGGCAAAGATGATCAGATCAGCCTCTGCGTTTTGGCTGATGCTATGCTGCAACACTGTTTTCCCTGTTCCGAAAGGTCCGGGTGTAAAGCCGGTTCCACCTTCAGCGATGGGGTTGAGGGTATCTATGGTGCGCACGCCTGTTTCCATCATTTTAAAGGGACGTGGCTTTTCTTTGTATGCTCTGATCGGCAGCTTCACCGGCCAATATTGCACCATGCTCACTTCATGCAGCCCACCGTCTTCATCTTCCAATGTAGCGATGGTATCTGTGAGCTTGTAATTCCCTTTGGCGGCGATGCTTTTGATCTTGTATTTACCGTCCATGCTGAAGGGAACCATGATCTTGTGTGGGATCCAGTTTTCGGGCACTTCACCCAGCCAATCTCCAGCAATAACGTTGTCTCCTTCTTTTGCGATCGGAGTAAAATCCCAGGTGCTATCCTCGTCCAGGGGATCGGTATATTCGCCTCTGTTCAGGAACAGCCCTTCCATCTTATGAAGGTCGTCCTGGAGCCCATCATAGATCTTGGAAAGCATTCCCGGCCCCAGCTTTGCCTCAAGCATGCGTTGGGTAAACTCAACCGGTGAGCCAGGTTTAAGCCCGCGGGTGCTTTCAAACACCTGTGTATAGGCGATATTACCCTGAACTTTAATCACTTCTGCCTTCAGTTTCACGCCGTCGAGATCAATGTAGCAAATCTCGTTTTGTGCAACGGGACCGTCCACCTCGACGTGAACCAGGTTGGCAATAATTCCTGTTACAATACCTGTGGTCATTATCGTACCTTCTATTTTATTTTTTGTTTTATATTGAATTCAGCCGGGAAGCTGAAGCTGTCTCTCAGTGAGGAAAGCGTATCAAAAAACACCTGCTTTCCCTTATCTACATCAAAGCTCAGCCAACGGCTCAAGATCAGAAGCTGGGCATAATAGCCAAGCACCTTGTCTATGGAGAAGTATTGGAAAAAGTTTAGATCATCGATAAACTTCCATGCCAAAGCGTCGTAAGCACGTTCACGCGGGAGCACTGTATTCTGTTCGTAGGCGCGTGAGTAATCATCAAAGATGTCGTTGCTTTTACCGATGCCAAAGTCGCTGCCTCTGCCTGTGGCCAACTGCTGCGTGAGCTCATCGTCTCCCACTAGCCAGGGTGCATAGTCAAGCTCATGCGTGCGCCCATTGAGCGCCAGGATGATGTTGCGAGCCGTCCGGCGGTAGTCAAACCATGTCTTGATAAAGGTATTGCGGTGTTGGCCGGCAAACTCATATAATCCCTGATAGAATCTATGTTCAAAGAGCAGTTTATCAGGCTTTTCTTCCAGCGGGAGAAACTCAAGCGCCAAGCTCAGGAAAACCTCCGGTATCTCTTTGAATCTGGAGGGCATAGCCGCATCTTTCTTCTCAATTTTGTAGTGCGCATATTCCACGAATGCTTCCCAATAGCTCTGATCGTAGGCTATGGGCAGGTCTTGCGGCTCTTCCTTATATAATAGGGAGAGCAGGATGGGAATAGACGCTTCCAGATCCAAAAGCCTGAGCAGCTTGAGATCTGATTTGGTGAGCTGCGTGGAGGCTTGTTCGACGAAGCTGGCAGGTTCAATCTGCAGCTTGGTATCCTCCATACTGATGCGAGGCAAGCCGCTCACAAAATAGTAGTATTTGCCGCGTGACATATTCTATTATTCGCCAAAAAGCAGCTTAGCGGTGCGAGGTCTGAGATAGCCTTTGAAGAGGTTGGCAAAATCCTCATCGGTGAAGCTGAGTTTGTAGCTTCCATCGACGGGGGAGAGGCTGAAGCCCTGCTTCATGGCGGGGCTGAACTCCACGTGGAGTTTTCCTTGAAGTTTGGTGCCCAATGAGCCCAAAAAGCCTTCATCGAGCTTACCTTTCATGGATTCGCTGATCTGTATGACTCCTTCAGCATTGTTGGCTTTCCAGGCATCCACGGTTGCCAAGATGATGTCTTTGAGAAAGGCGGGATCTGAAAAGCCGGCTTTGGTGGGATCATCCAAAGCCTTGAGCAGGACGACATCCACCAATTGTTGTTTCACGCTGTTTAGCGTATGGGAAGCAGCCATCTTGAGGTCTGTTTCTGTGTTTTTCTTGAGTTCTTCGGCCTTGGTATGAGCATTACTCACGATACTCTCAGCTTCGGCTTCAGCTTTGGAGACAGTATCATCGGCTTTGGCCTGAGCTTCTTTGATTAGCCGCTCAGCTTCAACCTGGGCTTTCTGAACCCCTTCCTGATACACTCGCTGTAAAAGGTCTTGCAACTGATCTGACATTTGGTATTCTCCAGCTTGATATTCATTTAGTCCCACTTTTTTGAGGCTCGCTAATATGTCAACCAATGTTTTACTTTTTCTTAACTTAATTCACCCAAGACGAGCTTGTCTATTAGCTTACAAGGGATTGCGGTCTTAAACCGAGTCCAAGGTTCCAGACGTAAAACTCCAAGGATACGCACTTGCAGAGCGTAGCTACAAGGATTGGGGAAGCGCCGAATCTGCGTTTATTCTATGTCTATCGTTGCGGGCACAATGCTCTTTGGCTTGAATACCAGTTCGTATTGGTAGCGGCTGACATCGCTGTGGTCGAGCTGCTCCACAATATAGGTAACGTTGTCGCTGAGCCCGAGGAAGTGCTTGCGATACTCATTCTCTCCAAGCTTCACTGTAACAGCGAGCTCTTTGTGATTTGCACTCGTCTCAATGCTCAGATTTCCCACCATTTCAAACATGATTTGGTCGGTGATGGCATTATAAAATATCACACGTCTGCGTACCTTAAACTGGTCGGCATCCTTGCTGATATTGCGTGACACGACGTCGGCATCTCTGCAGCCGGCGATCAATACCAGCAGTAATGTAAGCACAATAATAATCGTTCTTTTCATCTGGATTTTTCCTTGTGGTTTCTTTTTTATATCCTCGCCCGGTACCGACTGGGCAAAGTGACTCCGGCAGCGGCCGGCGGGGAAAACGGCAAAATGGCCTGCTATTTCTTAAGCTTCTCTATCGTCTCGTTGCAGATTTCTTCGCTTCGTGCGGGGTCAGGGCTTTCCACGTAGATCCTGATGATGGGCTCAGTGCCGCTTTTGCGGATGTGTATCCACCAATCCTTGGCGATCACCTTCACGCCGTCCTGAGTATCTATCTCGTGTTCTGCAAAGAGCTTGGGCACTTTGGCCATGATGGCGTCCATCTGCTTGGGATCCACTTCCATCTTGGACTTGGCAAAGTAATACTTGGGAAGCTCTTCTTGCCACTGCGATACCGTCTTACCGCTCTGGGCCAGCAAGCCCAGGATCAACGCCATACCCGCAACTGCATCGCGGGTGTAATTGACTTCCGGGCAGATGATGCCGCCATTTCCTTCGCCTCCAATGGGGGATTTCAGCGCCTGCATCTTTTTGCCCACATTGATTTCACCCACCTTGGTCCTGTGCACTTTCACTCCAAAGCGTGCAGCCACATCATCGCTCAACATGGAGCTGCTGAGGTTTACCACGATGTCACCCTTATGTTTGGGCAGCACAAACAGTTGAGCCAAGACCACGCTCAGCTCTTCGCCAATGCACTCGCCGTGTTCATTGACGATGGAAAGCCTGTCCACATCCGGGTCGGTGGCAAAGCCAAGGTCTGCTCCGTGCTTTTTCACCGCTTCTTCCAGCTGCTTCAGGTTTTCGTTCAAAGGCTCTGCGGGATGCGCAAAGTGGCCGCTGGGCTCTTCATTGATCAGCACCACTTCACAGCCCAATTCCTCAAGCAGGATAGGGGAGATGAGGCCTCCGGCTCCGTTGACGCTATCCACCACCACTTTGAAACGCTTGGAGCGGATTGCTTCCACATCCAGGTAGCTGATATTCAAAATCTTATCTATATGATAGCGGATGGCATCGTCTTGGATTCTGCATTTGCCAATGTGTTGCCAATTCTGCCATGTGATGGGCGCATCCACCGAGGCCAGATAAGCAGCAGAGCGTTGGGGCGATAGGAACATACCGTCCCCATCAATAAGTTTCATCGCATTCCACTCCGGCGGATTGTGCGATGCGGTGATGGCAATGCCTCCATCAGCCTTGAAGCGCTGCACATTGAGCAGCACTGTGGGCGTAGCCACGATGCCTATATCGATCACATCGCATCCCACGCCCATCAGAGCCGAAATTATGGCTTTATTCATCACCTGACCGGTAGTGCGGCTATCTCTTCCCACCACGATGGTGGCCTTGGGTTTATCCGCTTTGATAAACTCGCCAAAGGTTGCGGCGAAGCGCATCGCTACCATGGGGTCCAAAGTTTGGGCAAAAATGCCCCTCACACCACTCACACCGGTCATTAATTTACTCATTTTTATATCCTTTTAAAATCCGAAATAGCTTCTATTGTCCACGATCTTGGCGTCTTTCTTGGTCTGATCAAACCAGCGGTTGAAAGCGGCATTTTCCAGCTTGTCACGCAGCCTGTTTTGTTCATCCTTATCCTTGGCAAAAGCAGCCATATCGGGCTTGATTCTCTCTTCTGCCCAGATCACGAAGGGGCCTTCCTTGGTTTTCACCAACGAGCTGTACTGCCCAGTTCTCAGTTTCAGGGCAGCTTCGGTAAATTCATGGCTGATGGCGTGGATTTCATTGATATAGCTATTATGTTTGTGGCCCTTGAGTTCCACCAGAGTCCAGCCGGCTGCCACGCCTTTGGTAAAGTATTCCGAGGGAGTGGTGCTGCTCAGGAAGGCCTGTGCTTTCTTTTCCACGTTGGCGATCTTCTTGTCTTTTTCCAGCTTGTATTTGATCTGCAGTTTGATGGTTTCAAAGTCTTCATAATAGACCTTCTTATTGTCTGTGAGATAAGCCACGATGTAGCGTCCGCTTCTGTCTCTCAACACGTCAGATACAGATTTTTCTCTCTTTTTGAGCATGAAGTTTTTCAGCTCGGGCAGGTTGCCAAATCCGGCGATATTTTCCTGATCATGAGGATGCCAATTGCCTTCTATCACTTCCATTTTCAGCTCTTTGGCTGCGGCATCGATCCCCTTTTTCTTGGTCAGCTTTTGCGCTCTGTCTGCTGCGGCCATGACCTCATCATGTGTTTGGTCTGAAGCCTCGACCTTCATCAGGATGTGAGAGGCCTTGATCCTGGCTTCCGCACCGGTGGCCACCACCTCATCACAGCGAATGATATGCCAGCCAAAGTCTGAACGCACGGGCCTGGAAACTTCGCCTGCTTTGAGGGCAAAGGCTGCCTTTTCAAATTCCGGCACCATCTGTCCTCTGCCAAATTCGCCCAGGGAACCGCCATTTTGAGCTGAACCCGGGTCTTCGGAGTAGGTCTCTGCCAGGGAGGCGAAATCTTCGCCCTTCATGATGCGCTGATAGAGCTTGTCCATCTCGACTTTTACCAGGCTGTAATCCCTGTCGCTGGGCTTCACTTCAAACAGCAGGTATTTGATCCTGGAGGCAGGGCCTTTTTTGTATTCTGTCTCTTTGTTTTTGTTGTAATAGTTACGTACTTCGGCATCGCTCACGTACACCGAATCCGCCTTATTATAGTCAAACCACAGGGCTTTACCGTTTACTTTGTCATTTTCCCTGGTATATTCCACCTTGAGGCTGTCCATGGTGATCTTGGCGTCTTTCTTGATCTTGTCCTGCAACTTCTTACGAGGCAGGTAAGTGCGCATATAGTCTTCCAAAATGGCATAAAACTGCAGGTCATTCTTGAGTGCGTCGATGTATTTCCTTCTATCGAAGACGCCATTGGTCTGCAGCTGCTCATTTTGCATCAATTCTTGGGGAGGATTGTTTTGAATCTCGGTGAGAAGCTCGTCGTTGGAGACCTTGATCCTGTGTTTCTTGATCTGTTGCTCCCAGAGCTTTTCATTCACCAGCTCTTCCCATGCAGAGCTCGATATCCAGGCACGGGAACTTTCGTCAATCTGTTGCCCTTGGTTGCGGTATCTCTCTGTGATTTCTGCAACCTTGTTTTGAAATTCCTGAATGGTTATCTTGCTGCCATTCACTTTTCCTACGTATCTGCCACGTCCAAATAGGCCTTCTTTAAGGCCGAAAATCGTGCCACCAGCTCCTGTTAAAATAAAGACTGCTGCCACGATGTAGATGACCACTTTCTGTCGTTTTCTGAGGTCGTCAAGCATGTATATCCTCCACTTAGGGTTTAAATTTTACTATTTGAGAGACCATCTTTTTAGAATGCCTATTTTGGGCAAGTGTTTTTTACACCATTGTTGGATTAACAGTGTTTTTGCAAAGCGGGAATAACGGTCACAGACCGCCTATCTGGCTGTATCCACGAGCATTGCAAGCCAGGGCGGGGGCTGATGTCGCCGCTTATGAAACTGCCTTTGAAGATAGTGGCTATGCCTGGCAATCCAAAAAGGGCCTCACCACACCGGCTCTGATCCTGGTATGAGGAGCCAGGTAGGCGTGTTTGCCCTCAATAGCCTTCAGTTCCTGCCAAAGCGAGCTCGACATCGCCTGCTTCTCAAAAGCCTTGAGGATCAGGATGGAGTAGGCTAAAGGCTCGTTTCCCGTATTGATTACGCCCAGTTCCTGCCGGATAAAGCCACAGAGCGTTTTCTCTTCCATACTGCTGCAGATCAAGCCTGCTATCTGCTTCTCTTTCAGCGAGTTCAAGAGTTCCAATCCGGGCGCAAAAGAGCAGACGATCAGCTTGCCTTTCAAATCCGAATCCCCGATCGCAGCTTCATTATCTATGCAATACAGGGTGCCGCTGCTATCTTTTCCCACTCCCAGGCTGCCATCCAGCCTTCGTGCTTCATAGCGCAAAGTGACGGATTCTTCAGCTTGCAGCTCTATAACCTCACCGTGCACATGAGCAGGGAAATCGATGGGCGAAGTCTTGTATTGGAGGGTGATAACGCCGGTTTTGCTATCAAAATGCGTGATATTCCCGGTCTGCGGAGCTTTCACAAAGTTGAAGCCGCCTGCCGCTTTCCTGCTGGCTATCACATCGCCTCTATACACAAAATCTCCCACCGGTTTGGAGAGATAGCGCCCCACCTGTCGGGGTTTTACGCCCATTGCTTTGGCCAGGTCTATCTTTGTGGGCTTGGTGCTGTAATCCTGGATTTCGGAGAGCACCACCAGGCCGGTATGATAGTCCATCATCTCCACCTTTCCTCTGATGGGGCTGATGATTCTGCGGCTTTTGCGCAGGTAAGAGGGCCAGGTTGGATCATCCGGAACCTCGGCGATCAGCTCGTCAAAATCCACCTCATCTTGCACTTTGATGCAAAACGAGCTCTCGATCACATCTTTGGGCAAAACGCCAAACTTGCTGAAGCCATCCACGATGAATAGCCGCGGCGGGTTATAACGATTGACGGCAACGATGTCTTGGGGTTCAACTGCCTGTCCCACGGTTACTTGCACCTCGCCCTTGTAAGGCAAACGAACCTGGCGCCGGTAGCTGCTCAAAGCTTGGAAGCCGGGATCCTTCAGCTCATCTGTGATGCGAATAACTGCCTCTGCTTTGAGAGGTTGCGCATTTGACTTCTGAGTTCTGCTGTCCAGGATCACGGGTAGAGAGGTTTTCAAGCCTTGGCTATGCTTTGATTTCCCCAAGTTTACATCCGAACCAAGCTGGAATGTGATCTCCTTTTCACCCGCCGGCAAAATCTCCAAGCTGTAAGGCTGCAACTGTTTATCCACACCGTTTACCTTGTATCTGAGGAAGGCCTTTTTCTGCCCTTTGGGGAAGATGGGTGCGATGTGCCAGGCCACGCTCGACAGGCTGTCTTGCGCCAAAAGCTGCGTCGCCACTTCAGGATTTACCTCACTCAAGACGCCGATGTGCGGGCTGATGAAATCATTATCTACCTTGAATTCCGTGATGCCTTTGGGATTTACGGCATTGGCAATGATCAGCGCTGCATCAAGCGGGTCTTCCAAATGTGCAAAGACGCCTCCCGATGCGATGATCAGGTCTATATCGCTCTGCTGAAACTTGTATCTCTGCTCATAGACCTGGTAATTGAATTTAAAATCGAAGCCGTCCAGATCGTTGCCCGCTACACGCTCCAAAAAGCCGACCTTTTCCTGGTTGAAGTGCATCTCCCGATGCCGCTTCAATGCCAAACGTACTGCTTGAGTCGCCAATGTTTTCTCGATCGCCTTTTCCGCTTCCGTCGCGGGCAGGAGGGTGGGGTTGAGGCACTTGTTGCCAATATAGTTGCGCACCTCATCAGCTGTGAATCCTTCACCCAGCATCTCCATAAAGCTTTCTTCGCCAGATTCCCTGAGTACGTTCAGAGCGCTGTAACTCATGCCCAGGTTTGCGCTTACGGTGCGTTGCAGGTGTCCGTTTATCTGGGAAAATACGTCTGTGGTTGCTCCACCAACGTCGAAGGCAAAGATATTGCGCTGCGCCTGCTGATCAAAGAGGCTCAAGGTGTTCAAAACGCCCAGGGGAGTGGGGATGATGTCGCTCTGCGTGATCTGCTTTACCTTATAATATCCGGGTGCCCTTTCCATCACGTTTTCCATAAAGAGGTCCCGGATCGCCTCTTGGGTTGGCTCAAGATTTTCCACATCCATCTTGGGGCGGAGATTGGGCATGATGTGCAGATCAAAGTCCTTGCCTATCATCTTTTTAACCAGGTCTGCAGCTTCGCTGTTGCCCGCATAGAGCGTGGGGATGGGAGTGTCTGTTTCATACTTTGGCAGCGGTTTTGCCACTCTCAGGATTTCAGCCAGTCTCAACACACTGCTCAAAGCTCCGCCATCCGTGCCGCCGCTCAGTAAGATCATGTCCGGATGCAGGTTGCGCATGGCCATCATCTGCTCGGCAGCCTGACGGCCATCGTTGATGGCAAAGGTATCCAAGATCACGCCTCCGGCTCCATAAGCGGCTCGCTGCGCGCTGCTGGCAGAATCAAACAACGTGAGCCCGATCACCAATATCTGCAAGCCTCCACCCGCAGAACTGCTGCTCAAAAACTGGACTTCAGGCAGGAAACGGAGCTCTTCCGCATCCTCAAAAAGCCGTATTTCAGCTTTTTCCTCCAAAGCTTTGCAGGCTTCTCTGATGCCTATACACACATCATTTTGCGGCAGCTCCACCGTGGTGGGATGCGATGCAAGCGCAATGAGCGAAGGTATCTGGGAAGCGATGTCCAACAGAATTGCCTTGGTGGCTGTGCTGCCAACATCGGTAATAACGGCGTATTTGTAATTTGCGATCATCTGAAACCTCCCGAGAGTTTTCTTACTTAAAGGCATTGTACGGGAGCTGTGTTTTTAGTCAATGGTAAAAAACAGATTGAGATAAAAAGGTGCAAATTCTCAGTTCCTCATCCCGGCTCTAATACCTACTAAAAAGGTAGGTGTTCGTTTTTGAGTTTCGAAGCTTGGGATCGCCGGCCATTTTGAAATATTTGCCCTGCGCAGCGGTTTTGCGAAAACAAAACCGCCCTCTAAAACGTCGATTTCATGCGGCCTCCCTTAGGG
>CZCA01000073.1_pt1 | contig 176682 bp, 122 predicted proteins | sample 591981 | NCBI WGS metagenome assembly CZCA01 (sample SAMEA3556810, study PRJEB10932) | anaerobic digester metagenome | reverse complement strand
CATCCGCGGGCACATCATTAGCCGTCACTGTCACCGTCACCAACTGGCTGCGCCGCACCGGGCTGGTGTTCGTCACCGACGTAATCTGTGGCGCCACATTGGCAATGGTCACTGTCGTCGTCGCCGTGCCGGTCAGGTTGCCGCTGTCGGTGGCGCGCACACCAATCGTGTAAACGCCCTCATCGCCCCAACTGGCTGTGGCAGTGGCGCCGGTGGCATCGTCAAACTGCCCGTCGTTGTCCAAGTCCCAATCGTAGAGGAGCGTCCCACCGTTCGGGTCGTTGCCGCTGGCGCTCAGATTCACCGTCTGCCCTTCCTGGCCAGTGTAGGGACCACCCGCATCGGCAGTGGGCGGCAGGTTGCGCACGGTGACGGTCGCCGTGTTCGAGATATTGTTGGAGGCGGTCGCCCGCACCGTATCTGTGAAGACACCCGCCGGCAGCCCAGCGGTGAAGAGGCCGCTGCTGTCGATGACGCCGCCGCTATCCACCGTCCAGGTGACGGGCGCGTCGGCGATCACGTTATTGTTGAGATCACGCACCGTTGCCAAAAACTGCTGGTCTGCCCCCGGATCCAGGGTCGCTGCAGCAGGGGCAACCACGAGCGATGCAGGGCCAAAATGTGAAAACGTCAGCGCGCCGACCTCAGGCGATTCGAGCGGGTCGCTGCTGGTAAGCGTCAGGCGATATTGCAAATAGCGACCACTGGGGCTGGTTGGCGCCAGCGTAGCTGTCCCGCTGATCACGGAGCCGGTGGCATTGGCCCACGCCGACCAGGTGACGCCGTCCACCGAGGTGCGCGTGGCAAGCTGCGCACCAGTGCCCGCCGGCAAGGTGGCCGTGACCGTAGCCTGCGACCAGTTGACGACCTGGCCAGCGTCCTGGATACAGGAGACGTATTCGCCGCTGGCAGGATACGCGCCAGCGCGCACCCAGTCAATCAAAAGCGGGTCAGGCGATTGTGATGCCGGGTCCTGATTGTACAAGAACACATAAGTGGTGCGCGTCGTTACGCCGGTGTGTGGCAATGGGTTGACGCCAGCCGTAATGATTGCACTGCCATCAATCAGATACCAGGTTTCAGTTGTTCCCCAGTTGATGCGGTAGTTGCGATACTGCGCCAATCCTACCCGTTCTGCGGATTCCACATCTCCCCAGTTGTCCACCAGGGTGTCAACTGTGGCCGCATCGGTGCCATCCCGTGAACGCACATACATCAGACGATTGTTGTCTGAATGATAAGGCTGGCTGACGAACAAGCGGATCGAGCTTTGATCCCCAGGCGGCAGCATCAGCGGTGGATATGCGCGATAGAAACCAATGTCACCATTCGTCGGAGAAGGCAAGCCACCCCCAACAAACTGGACGCGCGCCTCAAAAAAGCGTGGAGATGTCGTCTCGGTCATAGCGATCTGAGAACGCAGATAGCTGCCATACAGCGTCAATACACCGCTGCCAATGATCGGCGCTTCATCTGGATAACTGGGATTGGAGTATCCCGTCATCCACTGCGTCGCATCGATCTCACTGCCGTCAAAATAATCTTCCACCGTCGCCCGCAGCCGGATTTCGCCGCCATTCGCCGAACTCACGATCGTGTCGGTCAGCCCCGGTTGCGCCACCACGCCAGGCAGCGACACACAGACGCTGAAGTCGGAGACAGTGTTCAAGGTGAGTGCACCTGCCCCACCTCCCTGCGCCGCCGCTGGCTGGTAGGTCCACGCCAGGGCCGCCACCATCAGGAAGAATGCCGCCAGCGCCGCCACGCTCGTCGTCATTGCCCGCAACAGGCGGCGGCGAACGTGGATCACTGATTGGTTTCCTCGCATTGATTTCCCTCGCATCGTTCCAAAGTCAGGCAAAGTTACACTGTGGCATAGCGCGCCTCGATCACCGTTTCCGGGGACGCCAGCGGCGCCACTGCATAGAGTGTAGCACCCACTTTTCGGGTTTGGAACGCAATTTGCTTACGGTTAGCTTGCAATGAGGTCAAATGCTGTGCGTTATACTGGACGGGGATCAGCAACGTCAGCGCTTTGTCAGGCGCGGCGACCTGCACGCTCCATCTGAATAGAGCCGCCGTATCACTGGGCAGCGTCACGATGCGCGCGCCGGCGCGCGCTTGGGTGAAGGCCAGCCACTGGGTGGCGGCGAGGATCGGCAGGCCGTAGGTGCGTCCGCTGGAGAGCACGCCATCCAGATAACGCGCAGCGCCCGCCGTCCAGGGGCCGGGCACGGCAAACGGGTCAAAATGACACTGCACACCAAGCGCCGCATAGGCGCCGCGTGCCGCGCGCCCGATCACGTCGTTGGCAATTTCAATGGCGGCTTCGGGTGAAGTCCCCGCAAAATTGGCGCCCCATGGCATCTCAATCACCTGCTCGTCGACCAGGTGGGTAGTCTGCTGCCAATTGTCGATCAGTCGTCCCTCGGCGTCGACAAAGCGCATCGGCAGCCCGCTGCCCGTAAAGTAGCCAAATACCCACGACCCATCCGCGCGCTGAAAGATCGGGCCAACATGATAGTAGTCCAGGTTCATGTGCACCGCGTATTCAGCCTGCACGCGCGCGGTGTCGGTCCAGCCATGCCAGAGCACGCGGTGGGTGCGCGTAGTGTCGAAGGCGCCATAACCCAGCCCAGTGAACTGCTGCCAGTAGCGCGCCCAGCCGATCTCCAGACCTTCCTCGACGTAGGGATGCAGCGCAAACTCGTGCCCCCGTGCACGCCACTGCTCGGCGTGATAGGGCGTGACGACATCAGAGGGCGGGACAAGATCGCCGACGACGGGCTGCGCGTCCAACCAGGTGCGCACGCGGCGCACCGCTCGCCGCACGGTGTCGGTGGGCGGCGGCGTGTAGTAGACGGACATCGTCCCGCCGAACGCCTCAACGCGACGCAGCACGGCATCCACCGCCAGCGCCGGGTTGTTGTGAGAATCGCCCGTCAACACCAGCGCACTGTCAACATTCGCCGGGAAATACCAAAGGCGCGGCAACGGCGCCGTGCTAAGTTCGTTGATCAGGTTGACCAGTAGCCGCTGCTGTTCGTCAGCCTGAGGCACGTGGATGCGCTCCAGATCGATGAAGCCGGGAAACATATCGACGGCGCGCACGCCATCCAGGTTGTCTTGTTCGGCGTTTGCGCGAGCTGGCGGACCCTGGCGCGAAAACACGACGCTCTGCGCCAGATCGTAGCACCAGGTGACGACGCCACCACGCCCCAGCCGACGCCAGGTCACGGCAGGTGTGGTGGTTGGCAGTGCTTCGCGGCTGCACACCAGCGCCACGGCGTCAGCCTCACGCAACTGATAGTGGCGCAACGGCGCATGAAATTGCAACGCGCCCGATTCGATGCCGTCCGCACCGGGGACGCCGCCCGCCACGCACAGATAGCCTGCATTCGTCACGCCCGCTGCATCAGCCAACCCACACACCGCCGCCAGGTCTGCGTCCGGCGTGATGACAACCAGACCACCGCCAGCCTCCGCATAGTCGCGCAACTGCGCAACCTGGCCGGCGTCAAGCGCCCCTGGCAAGAGCACTACCACGGCGGCAGCGCGCAACTCCTCAGCCGTCACAGCCGCAAGTGGGAGCGCACGCGCATTCGGCAGCCCTTCCACGCGGAGCAACTCCAGCCAGATCGCCGGGTTGGCGCGGTCGGTGTAGGCAATAAGGATCGCCGCTGGCGTTCCGTCCTCGTCTGGGGGCGCGATGAAGGGTGTGGCAGCTGGCGCCGGGCGGCCGTTGCTCTCCAGCAACAGGCGCCCGCCCGCAATGACCGGTGCACCAATCACCCCAGCAGCAAGCGCCAGTTTTAGTGCAGTGCGCCGGCTTAGCGACCAGTGCGCTGACGCGGCCGCGTTTGTCACGGGATGTTGGTCACACATGGCGGCTCCTGCCGTACAAAGGGGAGATACAGCCACCACTCCGGCTGCTCCAGCGTGTCGCCAGCGGGCGGGGTGGCAGAGGGTGAGGCTATGAACAAACATGGCGACGCAGTAGGCGTTGGCGCATACTCAGTGGGTGTGCCTTCACCAACCGGCGTCCCTGTTTCGATCGGGGGAATGGTGCCGCCCGGCGTCGTTGTGGCCGTTGGCGTTGCTGGATTGGTGGGCGTTGCTGGCGCTGGTGTGTTCGTCGCCGTCGGTGGAACGGGTGTGTTCGTCGCCGTCGGTGGAACGGGTGTGTTCGGTGGAACGGGTGTGTTCGTTGCCGTCGGTGGAACGGGTGTGTTCGTTGCCGTCGGTGGAACGGGTGTGTTCGTCGCCGTCGGTGGAACGGGTGTGTTCGTTGCCGTTGATGGAACCGGCGTGTTCGTCGCCGTCGGTGGCGTTTCGCCAAATGGCGTATCGGTCACATACACCGGCCCTGTTGACGCTCCGCCATAGGCGCACACGCCGTCGCTCGGCCCGCCCACAGCACCAGATGCGTCCACCACGACGCCCGTACACGCACCGATTGGCCCGGCATCGAAGTGATAGAGAGCCGCCGTCGCCCCGTCGGTCACAAACGGAGTAGTCGGTGGTGCGAAAGCGGCTATGTACCGCGCGGTGGTCGATAAACGCACTTCATCAAGCAGGCCGCTGAAGGAGGGATAGGCGGTCACATCGGGCGGATCGAGCAACAGGCCGGCGTCGTGCTTTTCAGCGCCAAACACCAGATAAGGGTCTGCCGGATTGATGGTGCTGCGATTGTCGCGATAACTGGCGTCGCCCGCAACGCTTTGCACCGAGCCGTCCGGCTCTCCATCAATAAATAGCTGCATGAAACCATCCAGCCGACGGATGGCGGCGACATGATGCCACTGCCCATCGACGACCACCCGGCTTCCACACAACGTTGTACCCTCTGCGCCGACTGAGACGCCAAACGCAATCACAGAGCCACTGACTGCGATGCCAAAGTCACCATAGTCGCCTTCACCAAAAATATCGCGATCGATGACCGTATTGGCTGTAATCCAGCCATCGTTGCTGCCGCAAGCAGCGACGCCAGTATTTTCACCCGGCATCGCCTTGAGCCAGAACTCGATCGTGAAGTCGGTGGCGCCGATGTCAACGGGACGCGCTGGCGCGTCAAGTGGAATCAATACACGATCCAGCCCCGGCGCAGCGATGCCACTGCCGCCAAACTGCAACGCATAACCACCTGTTTGCGCAATTGCCTGATGAAAGGATAAATGCCCTGCGTCAAGACTTAGCCAGAAGGCGGTGAACATCACTGCCAGCCCACTCAACAGCCGTATCGCCAGTCTCCGTATCGCCAGTCTCCGTATCGCCAGTCTCCGTATCGCCAGTCTCCGTATCGCCAGTCTCCGTATCGCCAGTCTCCCTATCGCCAGTCTCCCTATCGCCAGTCTCCCTATCGCCAGTCTCCCTATCGCCAGTCTCCCTATCGCCAGTCTCCCTATCGCCAGTCTCCCTATCGCCAGTCTCCGGCGCTCTCGCTGCACATGTTTTCGACAACTACTTCCGTCCCATGCACCCCTATGCACCGCCTGACTGTATGCGAAGTCGGTGATTTCTCAAAACTCGGTAAATCACGATTCTATTGCTTTCCAGGTTGTTGGAGCTTCCAGGAAGATGAACAGCTAACCTAGAGATCGGTAAACCCTCGTTTCAGGCTTGACATCCCGATCATCGTGTGTTAAGCTATCTGCACGTTTGTCCAATATCTGGACAAACGTGCAAGCGACAATTTTCTACAGTTTGTTCCCAAGTTTGTCATCAACTATCTAACTGAATCTTGTCAACCTTCTGATCGAGGTCTCTTGATGCAGGCGACCCAATCACGCCAGGAGCGTAGACGGCGGCGCGCACCCATCTGGTCACTGGAAGGGCCATTCATCTGGATGGCGCCGGCTGTGCTGTTGCTGCTCCTCTATTCTGTCTATCCGCTGGTCTACAACATTTGGACAAGTTTTCACAAGTTCGACCCGATGATCCGTGATTTTGTCTGGGTGGGTGGTGAAAACTGGGCAACGCTGTTCAGCGATGGGCGTGCGCTCAACGCTGTACGCGTCACAGTGATCTACGGCATTCTGGCGCTTTCAATTGAGCTAACGCTCGGCCTTGGCATCGCCATGATCCTGGACGCGGGCGTTTATGCGCGCGGGCTGTGGCAATCGCTGCTGATCCTGCCGATGGTCACGCCGCCAGCGGTGGTAGGGCTGATGTTTCGGTTGCTGGAGCACAGCGAGTTCGGCGTGATCTCCTGGCTGCTCTATGGCGCTGGCGTGCTCACCAAGCAAGAACCGCTCTTGGGAGGCACCGGGCAGAATGCGCTCTTCGGCGTGCTGCTCGCCGACATCTGGCAATGGACGCCTTTCTGTATCCTGATTTTGCTGGCCGGTCTAAAGTCACTGCCCATCGAGCCGCTCGAAGCCGCCGAGGTCGATGGCGCCAACGGCTGGCAAAAATTCTGGCGGGTCAAGCTGCCGCTGCTGCGCAATGTGCTGGCGATCGTGATCCTGTTCCGTATCATCGATCTCTACCGTGTCTTCGACTACATCTACGTCATGACCAGCGGCGGCCCTGGCCAACGCACCGAAACGATCAGCTACTACGCCTATCAGACCTATGTCTTTATCAACTGGGGCTATACGGCAACGCTGGGCGTGGCGATCCTGATCGTGATCTGGCTGTCGGCATTTATCTATACCCGCGTCTTTCACGTGGAATGGTGAACGGAGAGGCCGCAATGACAACGACAACCTCCACACCGGCGACATCTCAAAGCATCGATCGCACCGCATGGCTGCGCGACGGGCGCAAGTGGCTGCGCACCATCGCCATCATCTTCATCGTCGCAATCTTTATTTTCCCAATCTTCTTCTGGTTCCTGGCTTCCTTCAAGCCCTTCGGCTTGATCTTTACCCTGCCGCCAGTCTTTGTGTTCCCGCCGACCTTCACCTGGTATAGCGTCGTGCTTGGCGGCGTGCCCTACAACCAGGTGATGCTGGAACTGACCGGCGCGCTGACCAGCACCGGCGGCGGGATGTATTACTCGGTGCCCTACATCATCGACAGCATCGTGGTGGCGTCGGCGAGCACGCTGCTGGTGGTGCTGATCAGCACGCCAGCGGCTTATGCGTTGAGCCGCTTCCCGATGCGTCGTCGCCACGATCTGGCCTTCTGGATTCTCAGCACGCGTATGATGCCGGTCGTGGTAGCAGCAATGCCCTTCTTCTTGATGTATCGCACCCTCGGCTGGATCGATACTTATCACGGTGTCATCCTGGTGCACACCGTCATCAACCTACCGCTGGCAATCCTGCTGCTCAAGAGCTTCTTCGATGAGGTGCCCTACGATCTGGACGAGGCCGCGCTGGTGGATGGCGCTACGCGCTGGCAGGCCTTTTACAAGGTCGTTGTGCATTATGTCCTCCCAGGGCTGGCAGCGACAGCCATTCTCAGCTTTATCTTTTCCTGGAATGAGTTTCTGCTTACCCTCACGCTGACGCGCACCGACATTCGCACCATGCCCGTGGCAGCATCCACCTTCGACACCGCGACAGGCGGCACGGAGTGGGGCTTTCTGGCTGCGTTGGGCACCTCGGCAATGGCGCCAGTCTTCATCTTTGTGTTGCTGGTGCAGCGCCATCTGGTGCGTGGGCTGACGATGGGCGCAGTCAAGGGCTGAGTCACTTTCACGGCGTGGAGCCGGGTGTATCTATCCATTGTCGTATCAAGACAACATTGTTTTCTATGTTCGGCAGGAGGAAGTAGCTATCGAGTCAAGTCAGAGACTATTAGCATTACACTGTTATAGCTCCCATATCAATCTTGTCACCATGTTCCAAGGAGGAAATCCATGAACGAGATCGATCGGCAACAACGCCTCTGGATTGCCAAACAGGCAGAGAAGGTGCGGCTGGGTCGCATGTCCCGGCGTGAGTTTATTCGCGCTGCCGCATTGGCTGGCTTCGGCATCACTAGCATGCGCTACCTGGCAGGCTGCGCTGCACCCGCAGCCCCAGCGCCAACGGCAGCGCAGGTGGCGGCCACGGCAGGGCCAGCATCGGAAGCCACTTCCGATGTTGCCAAGTGGCTGCAGGATGTCGGCGGCCAGTTCAAGGGCACGACGATTCGCGTCGTCAGTGAATCCACCCCGCCGAGCCGCGCCATCAGCCAAATCATGCAAGAGGAGTTCATCCCGCTGACCGGCATCAACGTGGAGTGGGAACAACTCCCGCTCGACCAGGTGCTCGCCAAGATCAGCCAGGACACTGCCGGCGGGCTAGGGCAAAATGACATCTACTACTGGGATCAGGCGTGGATCGGGCGCTTTGTCAACGACGGCGTCGATCCGCAGGAGCTGCTCCAAAAGAGCGAACTGGCAATGCCTGGCTGGAACTTCGACGACTTCCTGCCGCCGCTTGTCGAAAATATCTCCACCTACAAAGGCAAGCTGGCGTCGATCCCCTATGACATCCCCATCTTCATCATGATGTACCGCAAGGACATCTTCGAAGAGTTGGGGCTAAGCGTGCCCACGACAATGGATGAGTATCTGGCTGTCGTGCGCGCCATCAATGAAGCCAAATCTGGCGAAGGCATCTACGGCACCACCGGCCAATGGAAATCCGGCCACTACGCGCTGGAATGCAACTGGACTTGCTGGCACTGGGCACATGGCGCGTCGATCTTCGGCGCCGACGAGGTTGCCAATCTCAACGATGAGCGTGGCGTTGCCGCCGCCAACTACATGCTTGAGCTAGGCAAGAACATGCCGCCGGGCGCCACCACCTGGGATTGGTCGGGCGAGGGCGACAGCTTCACTCAGGGGTTGGCGGGCATCTACATCTCGTGGGGTGAGTTCTTCCCCGGCTTCGACGACCCGGCCAAGTCCAAGATCGTCGGCCTGGCCGAATCCGCACCCTGCCCGAAAGAGATTGCGCTGCGCACCAAGTCCGAATGTGGCTTCGACGAGACGCCGGGCATCTCCCATCAGGGCGGCTCCAGCCTGGCAATCTCGCGGTACAGCAAGAACATTGACCCCGCGTGGATCTTCTTGCAGTGGGCCACCAGCCCCGACATCACCGTGCGCGCCAGCATCTTGGGCGGCGGCGCCTCACCAACGCGCAAGAGCACCTTCACCGACCCGCGCACGCAGGAGTTCAACAAGGTGACAGCCGGCACGACGCGCCACTTCGCCACGACGCTGGACGCCATCGAAAACCGCATGGGCACCGAGCCGCATCATCCCGCATGGGCGGCGCTCTCCGTCGATAGCTTCGCTGTCGAACTGGGCAAGATGACCACCGGCCAGCAGGATGTCAAGACCACGTTGGACAATATGAAAGCCGCCGCCGACAAGGCTGTGGCCTGGAGCAAGCAATACAGCTTTGCATAATCAAGTTGCGAGCGGCGGGTAAGGTGAATGCAACCCGTCCTCTGCCGGGAGGCGAAGTTCCGTACTTCGCCTCCCGGTCAATTGGCAGTTCAGCGCCGAGCCGGAGCAGTTGCAAGGCGCTATGGCAGACTGAGGAGTGCAGCGCACCGTGCAAAATCAGGTGGCGATTGTTACCGGAGGTGGACAGGGACTGGGGCAGGCGATCTGCCAGCAGCTGGCGGCAGCGGGCGCACACATCGTGGTGGCAGACCGCAACGAAGCCAGCGCCAACGCCACCGCCCAGGCGCTCCAGCAAGCGAATGGCCAGCGATCTTTGGCGGTATGCACCGATGTCGCTGTCGAGCACGAAGTGGCAGCGTTGGTGGCGCAGACGCTGGCAACCTTTGGCCGCATCGATGTGCTGGTCGCCAATGCAGGCATCGTGATCGCAGGCGAGGCGACGAATCTTAGCGCCGAACAGTGGCGCCGCGTCATCGATGTCAATCTGACCGGCTACTTTCTGTGCGCCAAACATGTCGCGCCGGTGATGAAGGCGCAACGCAGCGGCGTTATTATTCAGATCAACTCGATCTCCGGCAAGCGTGGCAGCTTTGGCAACGGCGCCTATTGCGCCAGCAAAGCCGCTGGCATTGGGTTGACGCAAAGCCTGGCGCTAGAGTTGGCCGAGTATGGTGTGCGCGTCAACGCCATCTGCCCCGGCCATCTGCTCGACTCGCCGCTGTGGGTCGATTCGCTCTACAAACAGTATGCGGCGCGCTACCGAATCACCGAAGCTGAAGTGCGCCAGAAGTATATCGACGCTGTGCCAATGCATCGCCCTTGCACCTACGACGACGTGTGTAACGTGTTGCTCTTTCTAGCGTCGGCGCAGGCAAGCTACATGACCGGACAGGCGATCAACGTCACAGGCGGTCAAGAGATGAGGTAGGTATGATGACACAACCCGGCAACGAACCCCTGGTGATTGGCATCGACAGCAGCACAACAGCATGCAAAGCAATTGCTTGGGACAAACGCGGGCGCGCCGTCGCCGAGGGACGCGCCACCTATGTCCTGCTCCAGCCCGAACCGTCATGGCACGAACAGAACGCCGAGGATTGGTGGGCAGGCGCTTGCAAGGCTTTACGCGAGTGCGTCAGTCAAGTCGATGCCCAGCAGATCGAAGCGATCTGCATCACCCATCAACGCGAATCCTTCGTGCCTGTCGATCGCGAAGGGCGACCGCTGCGCAACGCCATCCTCTGGTCAGATGAACGCAGCCGCGTGCAGGTTGCCGAGCTGGAGGAACACTTTGGACGCGATGCACTGCACCGATTGACCGGCAAGCCGCCGTCGATGACACAGTCGCTGCCCAAGATCGTGTGGCTGCTCGAGCAGGAGCCAGACACGGTGTTGCGCGCCCACAAGCTCTGCGACGTTCACGCCTTCCTGGTGCACCGCTTGACAGGACAATTTCGCACCGGGCTGCCTAACGCCGACCCGATGGGGCTGGTCGATCTGATCAACCGCCGCTGGGCTGGCGACTTGATCGAGGCGTTGGGGTTACGTCTTGACCAATTCTGCGATCTCTACGAGCCGGGCGCGCAGATTGGCCGCGTCACCGCCGAGGCAGCGCGGTCTACAGGACTGCCGACGGGCTTGCCGGTGATTGCTGGCGCGGGCGACGGTCATTGCGCCGGGTTGGGGGCCAATGCCACCACACCGGGACGCGCCTACCTGAACCTGGGCACAGCCGTAGTCAGTGGTGTGATCAGCGCCGACTATCCGTGTGACCGCGCCTTTCGCACCTTGATTGCGCCGGTGCCTGGCTACTACTTTGCCGAGCATGTCCTGCGCGGCGGCGTCTTCACGATCGGTTGGTTTGTGGAGCGCTTCGCCAGTGACCTGCGCAACACCTGGCTGCCTCTTAGCCCGGAAGAGTTGCTGGAGGCGGCGGCAGCCAAACTTTCACCCGGCGCCGGCGGCTTGATGCTGGTGCCCTACTGGAACAATGTCATGAACCCGTATTGGGACCCGGCGGCATCCGGCATCGTCATCGGCTGGACGGGCGCCCATGGGCGCGAGCACCTCTATCGCGCCATCCTGGAAGGCATCGCCTACGAGCAGCGGCTAGTCGGCGACGCCATGATGACCGCTGTTGGGCAACGCTTCAGTGAGTACATCACGATGGGCGGCGGCAGTCGCAGCAAGCTGTGGTGCCAGATCATGGCGGACGTGACCGGCGTGCCGGTGCTGCGTTCGACCAGCACCGAGGCGACCTGCCTGGGCGCTGGCATCCTGGCTGCAACAGCGGTCGGCTGGTATGCGGATGTGCAGACTGCGGCGGAAGCCATGACCGCCACCGCCGAACGCTTTACGCCGCAGCCGGAGACCCAGGCGCGCTATGATCAGCTCTATCGCGAGGTCTACCAGCCGCTCTTCCCTACCGTGCAACCGCTGGTGGACCGTCTGACCGCCTTGACTCAAGCCTAGCCATGCCTGGCGCCTATCAATCTTATGTCGAGTGACTTTTGCGTCGAGTAATTTTGCGTCGGGTAATTTTTATGTCGAGCAGCTTTTATGCCGAGTGACCTTATGCCGACCATGAAGCAGCTACAGTCTCCGGCCACTGGCGTCATCGAAGTTATCGACGCCCCTGTGCCTGCACCCGGTGCAGGTGAAGTGCTGGTGCAGATGCGCTACTGCGGTGTGTGTGGCACCGACCTCATGAAGGTCTATACCGCCGATGTCGCCAGGCCGGTGCAGCTCGGCCATGAAGTGGTCGGCGTCGTCACGGCTGTCGGTGCGGGCGTCACACGGGTTGCCCCCGGGCAGCGCGTTGCCTTTGCGCACCATGTGCCGGATTACAGTTCACACTTCACCCGGCGCGGCAGTGCACCGATGGATGCTCTCTTCAAACACACGAACATAGACCCCGGCGGCTTTGCCGAATTTATCCGCGTGCCAGCGCTGCACGTACAGCATGTCATGCTGCCCTTGCCCGACGACTTGCCTGACCTGCGCGCTGTCTTCATGGAGCCACTGGCCTGTTGCCTGCGTGCGCTGGATCGGATCACTGTAACCGAAGGCGACGCGGCGCTGATCGTGGGTGTGGGCGCGGTGGGACTGTTATTTGCGCCACTGCTCGCAGATCGCGCCGTGACAACCTTTGCCAGCGATGTACGAGCGGAGCGATTGGTGATGGCGCAGCAGTGGGGCGTCGCGCAGGGTTTTCTGGCGAGCGATGATGCGGCGGCGTCCGCCATGCAGGCAGCCACCGATGGGCGCGGCGTTGATCTCGTAATCCTGACGGTGCTGACCCAGGCGACGCTGGCGCTGGCGTTGGCGGCCGTGCGCGACGGTGGCGTGATCCTGCTCTTTGGCGCCAAGCCGGCCACGCGCCTGCCAATCAACTGGTGGGATGTCTGGCGGCGCGAAATCAACCTTGTGAGCAGCTACTCGGCAACTCCCGATCTGTTCCCGCGTGCACTGGCAATTCTGCGGCGTCCCGGTTACACTTTAGAAAAGACAGTCAGCCATATTTTGAACTTGAATGATGGCGCACAAGCGTTTCAACTTGCACGTGAGGGATTGGCGTCGAAGGTGGTAATCACCCGTGAATAACCTTCTAAACTACAATACGGAAGACATCCGCGAAGAACGCACCGACCTGCTGGTCACTGTGGCCAGTCTGTACTATCAGCTCGGCCAGAATCAACAACAGATCGCCGAGCGGCTCGAAATCTCGCGCTCTAGCGTCTCGCGCATGATCAAGGAGGCGCGCGACCTCGGCATCGTTGAGATTCGTATCCATCGCCCGGTCAATCGTCATTACCTGTTGGAGCAGGCGCTGATCGACCGCTTTGGTCTCAGCGACGCCTACGTGCTGCTGAGCGGGCAGGATCAGCGTGAGGATGAGCTGCTGGCTGGGGTTGGACGGTTGGCTGCCAGCTATCTGGAACGCGTGATCGCGCTGCTGCCCCCGGACGCCTGCATTGGCATCGCCTGGGGTACGGGTGTGCACGCGGCGGTCAATGCGCTGCCCGAAAACCGCACTCATCCGCTCGACGTGGTGCAAATTCTTGGCAGCGTCGGTGCGCCAAACCCCACCATCGATGGCCCCGATCTGGCACGGCTGCTGGCGGGCAAGCTGGGCAGTCGCTATTTTGACTTACACGCGCCGGTGCTGGTGGCACAGCCAGCGCTGCGCGACCTCCTTTTGGACGAGCCTTCGATGCGCGAGGGCTTGCAGCGCGCGCGCAGCGTAGCGCTCGCCATTACTGGCATCGGCACTGTGCAACCCGAAGCAGCCAGCTTCTTGCGCGCGGGCCATCTGACGCAAGACGATCTGGCCGAGTTGCGACGTCAGGGCGTGGTGGGTGAAACATGCGGACGCTTCTTCGATGCCCAGGGCCGCTTCGCCGACTATGAGATCAACGCTCGCGTCATCGGCATCGACCTGACCGACCTGCGTCGGGTGCCGCGTGTGATCGCGGTCGCGCGTGGGCTGCCCAAGGCGATGTCGATCTTGGGCGCACTGCGTGGGCGCTATCTCACCGTGCTCGCCACAGATGATGTGACCGCTCAGGCTGTGCTCGAGCTGGCGGAGCCAGGAGTCACCAGTCACGAGTCGCCAGGCATGAGTCGCCAGTCACGAATGTTGACTCCCGACTCGTGACCTACAAATATCTATTAAAATCAAAACTTTGAGGCAAAGAAAATTGTATGGCCAACATCGTTGTTTTGGGCGCCGGGGTGATGGGCAGTGCATTTACAATGCCGCTGGCCGATAACGGTCACCGCGTGCACCTGGTCGGCACGCACCTGGACAGTGACATCATCGAGGAAATCCACGAGACGCACATGCACCCGCGTCTGGGGTCGCGATTGCGCGCTGCGGTAGTTCCCTACACCTACGACCGCCTGGGCGAGGCCTTGCAGGGAGTGGAACTAGTCGTGGTGGGCGTCAACTCGCTGGGCATCGATTGGGCCGGCGAAATGCTGCGCGACACGCTGCCGCCGGGAACACCCCTCCTCTTCCTGACCAAAGGCCTGTCTGGCGACGGCGACCGACTGGAGTTACTGCCGCATCGTCTGCGCCGCCACCTGACGCCTGCACAACAGCGGAGTACGCCGCTGCTGGCCGTGGGCGGGCCATCCATTGCGGGCGAGCTTGCCGAGGAGCGCGACACCTGTGTCGTGGTCACCGGCGATGACGATGCGTTGACAAACCGGCTGGCGGCGATGCTGCGCACGCGCTACTATCATGTCTGGCCCTCGACCGACATGGTCGGCGTCGAAACGTGCGTGGCGCTCAAGAATCTGTACGCGCTGGCGGTCGGCTGCGTGGGTGGTCTGCTGACCAAAGCCGGTAAAGCCAGCAACGAGGCCGTGATGCACAACCTGGCGGCGGCGATCTTTGCGCAGGGATTGTGGGAGACGGCCTACATGGTCGATTTCATGGGCGGGCAGCGGCATAGCGTCTTCACCCTGCCCGGCGCTGGCGATCTCTACGTAACGAGCATGGGCGGTCGCAATAGCCGCATGGGGTCGTATCTGGGGCAGGGCATCCCCTACTCGGTCGCCAAACGCGACTTCATGGCCGAGGTGACGATCGAAGGCGCACAACTGGCGCAAGCGATTGGACCGACCATCGAGACGTTGATGGCGCAGGGCAAGCTCGATCCGGTTGCACTGCCGCTGATGAAAAAAATGATCGATATCGTGACGCATGACGCCCCCGTTGAATTTCCATGGGATGCGTTCTTTGCCGGCGCCCTGGCACATTGATCAGGCGATCACAGGACACCGCCCCAAGGAGGAAGCATGAAATTTGAGTTTGCCACAGCGCAACGCATCCTCTTCGGCGAAGGAACATTGAGCGAAATCGGTCCGGCCACCCGCAGCTTTGGGGTGCGAGCGCTGGTCGTCATTGGCGCCAACCCACAGCGGGCGGAGCGCCTGCTGACATTGCTGCAAGCTGCAGATGTGCAGCCAGCCCTCTTTAGCGTCAGTCATGAACCAACCGTCGCCGACGCCGTGGCCGGGGTTGCGGCGGCGCACAACACAGGCGCCGAAGTGATTGTCGCACTGGGCGGCGGCAGCGTCATCGATGCCGCCAAGGCCATCGCAGCGCTCGCCACCAATCCGGGTGACGTGTTCGACTACCTGGAGGTGATCGGCAAAGCGCAGCCACTAACCAAGCCCTCCTTGCCGGTGATCGCGATTCCCACCACCGCCGGCACAGGCAGCGAAGTGACGCGCAACGCTGTGCTCGCTTCACCAGAGCATCGCGTCAAGGTGAGCGTGCGCAGTCCATCCATGCTGCCACGGCTGGCGCTGGTCGATCCGGAGTTGACCTACAGCCTGCCTGCCGCCGTCACTGCCGCGACTGGAATGGATGCCTTGACGCAGCTGATCGAGCCATTTGTCTCCAGTCGCGCCAATCCGCTGACGGACGCCATCTGCCGTGAAGGGTTGCGTCAGGCCGCGCGTTCGCTGACTCGGGCGGTGCGTCATGGTCAAGACACTGCCGCGCGCCGCGACATGGCCTTTGCCAGCCTGTGCGGCGGGCTGGCGTTGGCAAATGCCGGGTTGGGCGCCGTACACGGCTTCGCCGGTCCATTCGGCGGCATGTATGGTGCGCCGCACGGCGCCGTCTGCGCAGCGCTGCTGCCAGAAGTTGTCGCCGTCAACGTGAAGGCGCTGCGCCAACGCGAGCCGGGCAGCATGGCGTTGATGCGCTACGCGGAACTGGCGCACCTGCTCACGGGCAGCGCCGAGGCCACCATCGACGACGCCATCATCTGGCTGCGTGCGCTAGTCGCAGGGCTGGAGATTCCCCCGCTGTCGCATTATGGCTTTCACCGCGCCGACACGCCTGCGCTGGTGGAAAAAGCCCGCGTCGCATCCAGCATGAAGGCCAATCCGATTGTGTTGACCGATGCGGAATTGACGGCAATCGTGAACGCTGCATACTGATAAAAAAATCAGCTCAGCAACGACGCCACAAGTAGTGATGTCGTTGCTGAGCTGAAGGCAATGTGCGGCAACAGATGATCAAACGTCTCTTTGCGCTAATTGCTGTGCTTGTTCGACGATAGCGGTGCGTTCAACGCGCGCCACTGGCCACTTCACGATCTCGGCAATTTCGGCAGGTGTATGGGCAGCCAGCTCAGCAAAGGTGCGGATGCCCGCTGCCTTGAGCCGCTGATCGAAAACAGGCCCGATGCCGTTGATGCGCGTGAAGTCATCTTCACCCGAAGACGTCGGGGTTGTCAGTACAGGCGAAGCTGCCACGACGTCGCCCCCTTCTGGTTCTAGCGCAACAGCTTCGTGCGTCACAGTTTCTGGCGCACGCTCTGCAATAGGTGACTCTGCAACAGGTGGTGTAGGCGTCGATGCTGTTGTGTCCTCAGTAGCCTCCGCAGTGACAGGCGTAGCAGCCGCAACGGGGGCCGCAGCCGATGGAGACGACTCTCCCAACTTCAGCACCTTGACCAGGAGCGTCCCCGCCCCCAACGCGCTGAAAATCAAGGCGCCCAGGAAGGCAAAGAAGCCAAAACAACCGCCAAGAATCCATAAGAATGCGATGACTGCTCCTGGCCCAGCAATGCCTATCGCCGTGCGCCAGGGTTGCGGCCAGACCGTCCCCAACCGTGCGGCAAATCGGCGCCCTAATTCGTTGCCCACGATAGCAAAACCAACCAGGTTGACAGCCACCAACAGCAACCCAAGCAAGAACGCCGGTGGCCGGAAGCAGAACGTGAGCCACAGCAGCCCGATCAAGGCAAGCGCAAACATATTGAAGATCAGACCCGCCGCAAAGGCCAGCGCCGTGCGTTCAACCAGCAAACCGCGCATCTCTTCCATGAGCGCCGGGCGCCACTTCAGCAGGAGAATCGCTACAAGCACACTCACGCCCAACATGAGCAGCGCCGTGAAGACGCGCCCCAGCGCCGCCCAGAACACTTCGACGGGGGTGGGCGCAGGCGCAACCGGCGCCACAGGCGCAACCGGCAACGCACCGATCGGCGGCAACGCCGGCATATTGATCGCCGGGCCGCGCAACAGGCTGCCTTCGACAACCGCGCCACGCTCCTGTTTGATCTCACCGCTGACAACGCTCACATCGCCACCAACCTCAGCCGACCGCCCCAGGTCGACATCGCCGCTCCAGGCTGTGATCGCACCGTTGACAGTGCCATCAACCTCAACACTGCCACTGAAAGCGGTAATGTCGCCCGCCACCAACCCACCTGCGTCAATTTCGATATCACCGCTGTAGACAACCAGGTTGCCGCGAATAGCGCCCCCACGCGCCACCGTCACATCACCCTGGTAGACTGCGACATCGCCCTCGATAGTCTCACCGTTGCGTACGGTCAGGTCGCTGTTGAAAAGTTGCTGTTGCGCCAGAGATGGTTGATCAGACGCCGCCTGCAACCCCGGTGCAAAAGCCATCAACAACGAGAAGACTGTCACCGCGATCACAAGCAGCGGCCAGCTTCGCTTTGATGTAAACAATGTGGTAAAGCGCATAAGCATCCCTGTCAGAAGAGTTTGCAATTGAACAAGATTCATTCCACCGAAGCTGGCAACGCCTGCTCCTGGTGGGCGCTGCGGCGCAGCAACTGCACCCAGCCGACGACCAACATGATCAGCAACAACACATAGAGACCACCAGCAACTTGCGCTTGAGGTGTGTCAATCAGCGCGTTCACGCTTTCGCCGAGGGTCGCCAACCAGAGATTGACGGAGGTGTAGGCCATTGCCAGGGCGCGCACCTGACCGCCCACCCATTGTCCCTGGGTCAGAAAGACAAAGACGCCAATCCCCGTTGTCAACGCAAAGACCAGCGCTACTGCCAGCAAAGCCGCCGCCGAAGACAAGAGCAGCACGCGCTGTTGACGTTCCTTCTCCGCCTCAGCCATACGTAGCTCGAAGCGCTGCACAAAACCCGAAGGCGGCGTCACCGCTGGCGTAGCGGTGAACTCGCTGTCGATCCATTGCCAGGCGCGCCAGCTTTCCGCCAGGTCAGGATCGTCAGCCAGCCACGCCTCAAAGCGCATCTGTTCGTCGTCATCTAGTTGGTCGTCGAGCGCCAGTGACATCAGCCAGTCGAATTCGGCTGCGGACGGCGCCGTGTGAACCGTTGGCTCACTCATACTCTCACCTCATTTCTCACAGCGCCGCCATTGCCAACCGCAACATCATCGGTTGGAGACGGCTGTGTTCCACCTGACGCGCAGGCGGGGCAGTGCGTGGCAACGGCGGCGGCGTGACGCTTTCCTGCTCCTTGTAGATCGCGGCCAGCTGTTGGCGCGCCCGAAAGAGGCGGCTCTTGACCGTTGCGACCGTCACATTCATGCTTTCGGCGATCTCTTCGTAGCTCAGGTCTTCCCAATAGCGCAACACCAGCGGTGTGCGATATTCGGGCGCCAGGCGGTCTAGCATATTCTGCACCTCGATGCGCGCCTCTTGCTGCAACGCGTGACGCTCCGGGCGGGGGTCATCGCCCTCCAGATTCTGCAGCACCGGGTTGTCATCGATGGAAATCTGCGTTGTGCGCCGTTTGCGCAGCCGGTCGATACAATAGTGATTGGCAATCGAAAACAGCCAGGTCGAAAATTTCATCTCTGGATCATATTGACCGAGCCGGCTATAGGCGCGCAAAAACGCCTCCTGTGCGGCGTCCTCGGCTTCTTCCACACTCCCCAACATGCGGTAGGTCAAATTGAACACTGGGCGCTGATAAGCCTCGACAAGGCGACTGAATGCACTACGGTCGCCCCGCCGCGCTTGCTGCACCCATATCTGCTCCTGCTCATTCATACCGACGAATCTCACTTCTCTTCTTGAGACCAGATTGACCCGGCCCCATGCGCTGTCGCTCACACTACGCAGCTGCCGCCGAAAAGTTGCAGCCGTGGATAGTCAATTCGTCCTCCGCCAGTAAACCGGAAACACACGCCACTTTTGTTGCTCATCTTTGTAGTCAAGTATAATATGAATTGAATCAGACTAGGAATGGCGACAGGGGCGAAGAACCTTCGCCCCTGTCAGCGTCAGAAATGCGGGCAACCGACAGCTCTATCGGCGCCCCACGCATCCGGTGAAGGAATATTCCATGCGACAAACATACCCATTTACCGCTATCGTAGGGCAGGAGCGCATGAAACGCGCCCTGATTCTTAACGCGATCAACCCACAGATCGGCGGCGTGTTGATTCGCGGCGAGCGCGGCACTGCCAAATCGACCGCTGCTCGCGCCCTAGCAGCCTTGCTGCCCGAACTCGAAGTAGTCCAGGGGTGCCGCTTCAACTGTGACCCGCAGCGGCCTGACCTCTTCTGTGACGAGTGTCGCGACCGTCTGGAACAATTGGGCGCACTCCCGACCTCGCATGTCCCCACACCCTTCGTCGATCTACCGGTCAGCGCCACCGAAGATCGCGTCGTGGGCACGCTCGACATCGAGAAGGCTATCCAGAAAGGCGAGCGCCACTTCGAACCGGGCATCCTGGCGGCTGCCAACCGAGGCGTGCTTTACGTCGATGAAGTTAACCTGCTCGACGATCACGTGGTCGATCTGCTGCTCGACAGCGCGGCGATGGGCGTCAACGTGGTGGAGCGTGAGGGCATCAGCTTCCAACATCCGGCGCGCTTCGTGCTTGTTGGCTCCATGAACCCGGAAGAAGGCGACCTGCGCCCGCAATTGCTGGATCGCTTTGCTCATGCCGTCGATGTCGTTGGCATCAGCGAGGCCAGCCAGCGCGTCGAGGTGTTGCGCCGTCGCGTCTTCTTCGAGCAAGACCCGGAGGCTTTCATCGCTGCCTACGACGAAACCGAACGCGCGATGTGTGATCGCATCTTACAGGCCCGGCAGCGCTATCCACTGGTCAAGTACACTGAAAAGGATATGTACACGATCGCGGCGTTGACCGCCAGTTTCAAGGTCGACGGCCATCGCGCCGACATCGTGATCCTCAAGACCGCGCGCGCTCAGGCCGCCTATGATGGTCGCCTGCAGATCAACGACAAGGACATCCTGCTCGCCGCCGAGCTGGCGCTGCCACACCGTATGAAGAAGCAACCTTTCCAGGATTCGGTGCTCAACCCGGATCAGTTGCAATCGAATATGCGACAGGCACGCGCAGAAGCCGAGCAATCGGTCACCGATGAAGATCAACAGCAGGAAGGCGAAGGCAAGGGGACTGCAGACGAAAAAAAAGCATGGAGGGCGATGAGTCGGAGCTGAACGAAAGCCCGGAGGCTGGCGAGGGCGGCGAAGCCCAACCCGATGCGTCTCCGCAGCAAAGCTCATCGCCCGGTGACAACAAAGGCGCCCGCAAACCCGTCAAGGTCGGCGACACCTTCGAAGCCAAACGGCTCGACACGCCGCTTGACAAAATGACGCGCGAACGCGCCGGCAAACGTTCCTACACACGCACCGAACGCAAACGTGGTCGCTACATTAAGGCGCGCCCCGCTGGCGACCGCCCCGAAGACATCGCCTTCGACGCTACGTTGCGCGCCGCCGCCCCCTACCAGAGTCAGCGCCACGCTGAGGCGGACAACGAGCTGGCGCTCCAGCTACGCAAGGGCGACCTGCAACGCAAAGTGCGTGTGCGTCGCACCGGCAATCTCATCCTCTTCGTCGTCGACGCCAGCTGGAGCATGGCTGCTAGCGAGCGCATGGAAGCCACCAAAGGCGCCATCTTTAGCCTGCTGGTCGACGCCTATCAACGCCGCGACCAGGTAGGGCTGATCGTCTTCCAGCGCGACAAGGCGCGCCTGGTGCTGCCGCCGACCAGCAGCGTCGAGCTGGCGCAGCGTGCGCTGCAAGACTTGCCCGTCGGCGGCAAGACGCCGCTCAGCAGCGGGCTGTTCCTGGCCTGGCAGGTGCTCGACACCGCACGCCGCCGCGACAACGAAATCCGCCCCCTGATGATTTTGCTCACCGATGGCGCCGGCAACGTCAGCATGACCGGAATGCCCGCCCAGGAGGAATCAGCGCGCATTGCCGAACTTTTTGAGCAGGCGCATCTCAAATCCATTGTCATCAACATGGAGCACGCCGCGTTCGATCGCGGCCTGGCGCAAAAGTTGGCGGACGCCCTGGGCGGCGTCTGCTACAACGTGCCGGAGCTGCGCGCCGACACGTTGCTCCTGACCGTGAAACGGGAAATCGATGTCTGACACGACGGCCACGCCGCCCTCTCAACCCAACCCGGCGCCCATGCTCATCAAGGGGAGTTGGGAAGAAAAACTGACGCATGGACAGAAGCTGATCGCTGCACAGAAGGACGAAGCGATCCCGCTGCTGCAGCAGATCATTGATCGCCTGGCGCAACTGCCCGTAGCGCAACGCCACGCTGCCAATCGGCGACTCGATCGCATCCTCTTTCAGGCAATCACCGATCTGGTCTTTTACCAGTGCTATCGCGACCAGTACGACGCAGCGCTGGCGAATACGACGCTGGCGGCGCAATTGGCGCCGCCAGATCAGGCGCGCATTTGGGAGCAACATAGCGCTGCCATCCTGCTGCAGGCTGGCGAGATAGAGGCCGCCTTTGCCCGGCTCGAAAACATTGCACGCGCCGGCGACCTGGCGCAGTGGCATGATCTCATTATGCACGCGCTGCGCCACACCCGGCTCGACGTCGCCGAGCGCGCCCTGCTTGAGGCAGAACACGTTGTCAATCGCATCGACGCCGGCCAGGATGAAGCCGCCGTGCGCCAGGCACGCGGCCAGCTGGCGTATCTGAAGGCGCACGTAGCGCTGGCGCAAGATAGGCTCGACGAAGCCCTGGCATGGGCAGAGTTTGCGATGACGACCAGCGACTTGTTCGGCAAGAACCCCGGCTTCTTCTACGTCCAGCTTGTGGACAAAGGCCACTACGACGCCGCGCTCAAACTGATTCGCCGTGACCAACACAACCCCATCCGCGCCAGCTTCTGGGGCGGACTGGCAGCCTATCGACGCGGCGAGCACGCACAGGCCGCAGCACAGTGGCGTCAGACGTTGCACACAGCACTGCCTGAAGAAGGACCGGTCGATTTTCTGGAATTGGTCATGGCGCATTACTACCTGGGCGACAAAGAAGGACGCGGGCTTGCGATTGTGCTCGACGACCTGCGCCGCGAACAGACAGCGGCCTTTGGACAGCTGTTTCTGGCCGGGCTGGGCTGGGCGCTGCGCAACGACCGCACCGCCGCCCACGCCAACTTCCGCCTGGCTGTGATGCGCAGCAAATCCACCGCCAGCGGACGGCTCCTGCCCCGCTTCTGGTGGGCATTCTGCACCGATCTACTATCTGCAACGACACAGGAAGAATATGCCCGTTATTTCGACACTGGCGCAACCCACACTCTCCCCCATGCGTAACCAACACAAATTCAGTGGCAAATTGGAGGCGTCTGAGCAAGCAGAATTGCTCGCTTTTGCCCACCGCCTGGCAGAGGTGAGCGCAGCCGTGATCCGCCCCTATTTCCGCAATAGTCTGCAGGTGGAACTCAAAGCAGACGAGTCCCCGGTGACAGCAGCCGACCGCAACGCCGAGCTGGCCATGCGCACCTTGATTGCACAGGTCTATCCAGAGCACGGCGTGCTGGGGGAGGAATACGGCAGCTATCAGCCCGACGCGCTTTACCGCTGGGTGCTCGACCCGATCGACGGCACCAAAGCCTTCATCACCGGCACCTATCTTTTTGGCACACTGATTGCGCTGGTCAAAGCAGGACGGCCAGTGCTGGGGGTGATCAACAACCCGATCGTCGGCGATTATCTGGTAGGCGTACACGATGGCGCCTGGCTCAACGGTGCTTCGGTGCATGTTAGCGCGTGCAGTCGTCCTGAAGACGCCGTCATGCTGTGCACAGACCATTGGAACGTTTTCAACTATCAGAACGGCGCCGCCTTCGAGCAGCTCTCCCGACGCGTCAAGCGCTATCACAACTGGGGCGACTGTCACGGCTATCACCTGGTGGCGACAGGCGGCGCCCACATGATGATGGATCCGATCATGAACGAATGGGACTTGATGGCGCTGATCCCGATCATCGAGGGCGCAGGCGGGCGCATCACAGACTGGCAAGGCAAGGACCCGGTCGGCGGCGCCAGCGCTGTCGCCACGAATGGCGAATTGCATGACGCCGTGATCGCAGCGTTGAATCCCGTTGCAACATCGGGGGATTGAGAGATGCGGGGATTGAGAGATGCGGGGATTGAGAGATGCGGAGAGTGATATGAACACGATGTTTGATGCGCTGTGGGTGGAAGAGCAAGCTGACGGGACATTTCGCCGCACGATTGTGCAGCGCAGCGTTGATGATCTGCCGCCCGGAGACCTGTTGATCCGCGTCGCCTACTCCTCGCTCAACTACAAGGATGCACTCTCGGCGAGCGGCAATCGGGGCGTCACCCGTCGCTATCCGCACACGCCCGGCATCGATGCGGCGGGCGTAGTGGTTGCCAGCACCGTCGCCGATTTCCGGCCCGGCGACGAAGTGATCGTGATCGGCTACGACCTGGGCATGAACACGCCCGGCGGCTTTGGCGGCTACATTCGCGTGCCGGCGCAATGGGCGGTGCTGCGTCCCCCCGGACTGACACTGCGCGAGAGCATGGCGCTGGGCACCGCTGGTTTCACCGCCGCACAGTGCGTCGATGCGCTGCTGCAACACGGCGTCAACAGCGGCGAGGTGCTGGTGACAGGCGCCACAGGCGGCGTCGGCAGCATCGCTGTAACGCTGTTGAGCCAGTTGGGCATGACGGTTGTCGCCGCCACTGGCAAGCCGGAAGAAAGCGACTACCTCCACGCCCTGGGCGCCCACACCGTCATCACCCGCGCCGAAGTTGAAGATGCTTCGGGCAAGCCGCTACTGCGTGAACGCTGGGCGGGCGTCGTCGATACCGTCGGCGGCAGCATCCTGGCGACGGCGATCAGGGCGACGCGCTATGACGGTGCGGTGGCGGCGTGCGGCAATGTCGCCTCGCCGGCGCTGGAACTAACCGTCTATCCCTTCATCCTGCGCGGGGTCAAACTGCTTGGCATCGATTCGGTGAATGTCTCCATCGCCACGCGCCGGACGCTGTGGACGCGGCTGGCCGATGCCTGGAAGCCTGCCAGGTTGGAGCAACTGGCACGCGAAGTGGCGCTCCCCAACCTGAACGCCGAGATTGACGCCATTTTGCTCGGCCAGCAACGCGGGCGCGTGATCGTGGCGCACACCCACAACTATTGATTTCTAGGTTGTAACGTCACCCCGAACGTGAAGTAGCCCCCTCCCTGGGTGTACTTCAAGTTTGGGGCGCCTATCGTAGGTCATCGCCTCCGGCGTGACGGGTTGCCATGTCACGCCGGAGGCGATGACCTACGCAGCGAAATCTTGCCCCCAATGTGAAGTAGTCCCCCCTCCCTCAGTGTGTTGACAAGCGCGCCGCCGCGCTGTTATACTCTTTTCGTCCGTCATATTGAAAGCTGTTCACATCCATAAACATCCATGAGTCAAACCGGACAATCCGAAGGCGTGAAATCGGCGGTGCGCGTACTCGACATCTTCGAGCTACTGGCGCGCCACCCCGATGGCCTGAGTTTGTCAGAGATTGCCACTGCGCTCGCCATGCCGAAGAGCAGTGCACATGGACTGTTAAGCACCTTACTCAGGCGGGGGTATCTGCGTCCAGGGCGGCGCGACCGCACCTATCGACTGGGCGCGCGGCTCTTCGAGTTGGGCAGCAGCTATTTGGCCGGCGCAGACCTGTTGACGGAAGGACAAGAAGTGGTGCGAGAGACGGCGCACGCCTGCGACGAAACAGTCCATCTAGCCATTCTGGATGGCAATGAGGTGCTCTATATTGCCAAAGAGGAAGGCACGAACACAGTGCGTATGGTCTCGGCTGTGGGCAAGCGCTTTCCTGCCTATGGCACCGGCGTCGGGAAGATGTTGCTGTCCGCTCTCCCGGTGGAGGAGCTAGACCGCCTTTACCCGGTCGACAAGCCGCTCACACCAATTACCGACCGCACCATTACCGATCCGGTTGCGTTTCGCCACGAGTTAGCCGAAACGCAACGTCGGGGCTACGCCACCGACTACGAAGAATCCACGCCGGGGTTGTGTTGCATTGCTGCTCCCGTGTTTAACAGCGACGGCGTGATCGCTGCCGCAATTAGCGTCTCTGTCCCTACTGTACGATTCACCGCCGAGCGCCAGAATGAGCTGCGAATGCTGGTGCAACAAAGCGCCGAACGGCTCTCACGCGTTCTCGGCTATCATCCGTGAGCATCCTATGAAGATCACCGCTGTCGAAGCCATCTGGCTGCAATTGCCGGTCGTGGATGAACGCTGCGACGGCACCCAGGACACACTGGTCGTGCGCGTGCACACCGACGCCGGCATCACCGGTATTGGCGAGGTCGATTCGTCGCCGATGGTGGCAAAGGCGATCATCGAGGCGCCGCTCTCGCATGCCATTGCACGCGGGCTGCGGCAGTGCGTCGTCGGGCAAAACCCGCTCGACATCGCCGTGCTCTGGGAACGCATGTATCAAGGCACGATCTTCTTTGGCCGCGGCGGCGCAGCGCAGCAGGCAATCAGCGGCATCGACATGGCATTGTGGGACATCATGGGCAAGGCGCTGGGGGCGCCGGTCTACCAGTTGTTGGGCGGCGCGTTTCACACGAAGCTGCGCGCCTACGCCTCCAACCTTTTTGGCGACACGCCCGAAGCCACCTACGAACAGGCGCGGCGGTTGGTTGACCAGGGCTTCAGCGCCGTCAAGTTTGGCTGGGGTCCGATGGGGCAGAGCGAGCAGCTTGACCTGGCGCTGGTCAAGGCGGCGCGCGCCGGGCTGGGCGAGACGGTCGATCTGATGATCGATGCCGGTCTCTGTTACGATGCCAGCACCGCCATTCGCCGCGCCCATCAGTTTGCAGAGTATCGCCCGTTCTGGCTGGAGGAGCCGCTGCACCCCGACGACCTGGAGGGCTACGCGCGCCTGGTGCAGGCGTCGCCGCTGCGCATTGCTGCCGGTGAACAAGAGACGACGATCCAGGGCTTCCAGGCACTGCTCGACGCTGGTCTCGATGTGCTACAGCCCGATGTAGCACGCGTCGGCGGCATCAGTCGCGCCATCGAAATCGGTCGCCTCACCGCGCAGCGACGGCGGCTGTGCGTCAACCACTCCTACAAAACTGGCATCAGCATTGCAGCGTCGTTGCACTTCCTGGCGGCGCTGCCCAACGCGGCGCTGCTCGAATACTGCGTCGAACAATCGGCGCTGCGCCAGACCTTGACGCGCCAGCGCTTCCCTGTGGTGGATGGCTACGTCACGGCGCCGCAGGAGCCAGGGCTGGGCGTCGATTTGGACGAGGAAGTCGTAAACCGTTATCGGGTGGCGTGAGGGGCGAGTTGCGAGGGCGGCGGTGTTGTGCAAAAAAGCATAGAGGAGCGTAGAGGCGATGAGCGTCCATACACACTTACCTGACATCATGCAGGCGTTGGTTTGGACGGCGCCGGAAACGATGGAGATGCAGACAAGGTCGTTGCCCGTTCCTGGCGAGAATGAAGTGCTGCTCGAAGTGGCGGCGGTCGGCGTCTGCGGTTCGGAATTGAGCGGTTATCTCGGTCACAACAGCCTGCGCGTGCCGCCGCTGATCATGGGACACGAGTTCAGCGCGCGCATTGTGAAGGTGGGTGGCGGCGAATTGGCGAACGGTGCAGCGCCGGCTGTGGGGCAGCGCGTGGTGGTCAACCCGCTGGTGGCGTGCGGCGCATGTGTGTCGTGCGCGGCAGGTCTGCCCAACCTCTGTCTGCGCCGCCAGGTGATCGGTGCGCACCGGGCAGGTGCGTTTGCGCGCTATGTCGCTGTGCCCACTGCCCAGTGCTGGCTGTTGTCAGAGCATTTGAGCGACGCAGCGGGCGCGCTGGTTGAGCCGCTGGCGTGCGCCGTGCGTGCGGTGCGCCACGCGCAATGGCTGGGCGCGGAGCCGTTGCTGATCCTTGGCGCCGGTGCAATTGGTCTCTGCTGTCTAGCCGTGGCGCGGGCGCAGTCGTCCGGCGCCATCGTGATCACGGACCGGGTGGCGGAACGGCTGCGGCTGGGTGTGGCGTGGGGCGCAACCGTCGCCATCGATGGCGGTGCAGCCGATGCGCAGGCGCACCTGCGCGCAGCATTGCCACATGGCGCCATCGCCGTGATCGACGCCGTCGGCGCAGACATCACGCGCGCACTGGCGCTGAGCCTGGTGCGCCCTGGCGGGCGCATCGTCTACATCGGCTTACACAACGAAACCTCGCCGCTGGCAGCTAACTATCTGGTGCGGCAGGAAGTGGCGATTCAAGGCAGCTTTGCCTACACACCGGATGACTTTGCATACGCCATCAAGCTGTTGGAACAGGGCGTGGTGCGCCCATCGCCCGATTGGGTGGAACATCGCCCGTTGCACGACGGCGCCGCCGCCTTCGCCGGTCTGATCAACGGCGAGATCACCATCCCCAAAATCATGCTGCGGCCGGCGTGACGCATGGACTTGTTGCGTGGTGCGCCCTAAAACGTGATCGACAGCCCGCCATCCACGACAATGCTCTGCCCGGTGATGTAGGTGCAGCGCGGCGACGCCAAAAAGCCGACAACTTCTGCGATCTCCTCCGGTTGCGCCGGGCGCGCCAGCGGGATGCGGCGGCGGCGCACATAGAACTCCTGGAAATCGGGCGTCTCGTGCTCGTTGACGCCATCGACAATCGCCATCGGCGTTTCGACAAAGCCGGGCGCCACGCTGTTGACCAGGATGCCATGCGGCGCCCACTCGACCGCCAGACAGCGGGTCAACTGATCGACCGCGCCTTTGGCGGAGTTATAGTGGCTGGAATTCGCCATCCCGAGAAAGGCATTGACGGACGAGATGTTGATGATGCGCCCGCCCTGCTTCTGCGCCGCCATCACTCGCCCGGCGGCTTGGCTACACAGAAACGTGCCGTGGTAGATGACCTCAACCGCACGCAGCCACGCGTCGAAAGGGGTGGACAGCGCGTCAGCATTGTAGAAAATGCCGGCATTGTTGACCAGAATGTCCAGCCGGCCAAAGCGCTCGACGGTTGCCGCCGTCATCGCCGCAGCGTCGCGGGTCACGTCCGCCGCAGTGAACGCCGCTTGCCCGCCGGCGCGGCTCAATGACGCGGCGGTAGTGGCGCCGTCGCTGTCTGGCAGGTCGGCAATCATCACCGCCGCGCCTGCGCGCACAAAGACCTCCGCCACCGCGCGCCCGATGCCGCGCGCCGCGCCTGTCACCAATGCCACTTTGCCGCTCAAGTCACTCACGTTTTCTCGCCTCTCGTGATTCTTTCTTGGATAGTATTGAGTACGGTGATGCCATCTGCAAGGGATGCTCGCACACGCAGGTGCGCATCGGTCGCAGTGTGCCGTTCACGACGGATATGGAAGGCAACTCCCCAGCCTCCAATCTCCTAATCTCCAATCTCTAGTCTCACCGTCGTCTCGATCTCCTCCCCCGCCGCCAGCCGGCTGGCGGCGCCCTGGGCGACCGCGTCTTCCAGCCGGTAGGGATAGCCGGTGCACGGCTCCAGGATCGTCACATAGTGGCCGCGCCAGCCGCCGTAGGCGCCGAAGACCCACACGCTGCGGAACACTGCCGGGTCGAAGTGTAGTTCGCAGCGATAGCCAGCCTGCGTATCGGTCAGCGCGCACCAGCCTGCGGCGAGGTCGGTGGCGTAGTAGAAATCGCAGGTTGCTGCGTCCGGGGCGGGCACGACGCGCATATCCACGGGATCGCCCTGTGCGCTGCGGGCGTGGGGCCAGGAAAAAGGCTGTTTGTCCAGCCGGTCATTGAAAGCTGGCTCCGGCAGCACGGCGCAGGCCGGCAGCTCAATGCGGGCGTGCGGGGAGATCGCCAGGGCGGGGTGCAGCTTCCACAGAAAATCGAGCGGCTGCGGCCCTGCGTTGTGAAGTCGATAGCGCAGCTCGACGCGCGCTTCGTCGCCGCGCACAGTGATCCAGCGCTCGACGCGGGTGTTGGTGACGATGCCGGCGCGCCAGAGATGCACTGTCACTTCGTCGGCGCGCAGCGTGGCGATCTCCCAGGCGAAAGGCATCGCCCACCACTCGCCATGATCCGGGTAGAGATCGCCGGCAAAGCTCGTCGGCGCGTCGTTGGGGAAAAGTTCGTCCCAGCCGCCGCAGAACCAATCATCGTACGCCGCGCCGTAGAAAGCCGGGCGCGGCGCCATGCGTGGATTGTGCCAGAAGATTTCGCGGTCGATCGGCTTGTAGACCAGCGACCACAGCTTGCCGCCCAATTCAGGCAGGACGACCAGGCGCAAGTGACTGTTCTCGATGACCAGCGCCTGGAAGCCGTGATAGCGCCAGTTTGCGTCGATGCGTACAGGATTGCTCATGCCTGCGCCTCTTTCTGCACGGTAAGCAAAAACAACGCCGACGTGCGCCCGCTCACATCGGCGACAAACCCATCCTTCATCAGGCGCACGCCTGGCTCTTGCAAAGTTTGCTGCGTGTCCACGTCGGTTAGCGTGTAGATTTGCGCTGGTTGCAACCCGCGCAGGTGCAGCCGCCGTGCGGCATCGCCATCCGCCGGGCGAAAAATCCAGATCGCGCCTTCGCCGGCGGCGGCGTCGATGACGGCATACGCCTCCCATTGCCCATGCAGCGCCAAATCCGGGCAGTGCAGTTCGGGTTGCGGGAGCAGATGATAGAAGCGTCCGCGCTGGAGCAGAGGGCGCAGCATTTTGTACTGGGCGATGGTCGTCTGCACTACCTCGAATGCTGCGTCTGTCCAATCCGGCAGCCGCGCGGAGACGCCATACGCGCCGAACATGCGGCTGCGCGCAAGGGCAGCGAGGTCGGCGCGCGGGATGGTTGGATCGGTCAGCGGCTCGTCGTCGGCGTCCACGACCCAGGTGTTGCACAGCTCGGGCGGGAAGAGATAGGTTGCCCCAGCAAGGTGAAAGCGCACGCGGCGGCTGGGGGTCGATGCGTCGTGCAGCCAGGTGATGTGCGTATTGGCGAGCATGGCAAAGTCGCTGCGCACGCCGCCGCCCGCACAGTTTTCGACGATCAGGTGGGGAAAGCGCTGGCGCAACTCGGCAATTACGGCGTGGACACCCATCACCTGATGCCACTCGCCGTCAGTGACGCTGTGACCATGGTCGGCGCAGGTGCAGACGCCCCACCAGTTGGAATCCCACTTGAGCCAGTCCGCCTGCACTGCGCTGACCAGATGGCTGATCCAGTCGAGCGCCCACGCCCGCACATCGGGATGACCAAAACAGAGCCAGCCGCTCACGGTGTCGGGCGGCCACGGCGGTGAGATGATGGCGTCGTGGTGGCGCGCCAGCCAGCGGTGATGCCACGTTGCCGGCTGGCGCAGGTCGACGCGCTCCGGCTCGACCCAGATGCCGAAGCGCATCCCCAGCGAACGCACGTAGTCGCCAAACGCCGGAATGCCGCTGGGAAATTTCTCAGCGCTCGGCTGCCAGACGCCGAGACCGGTGGTGAAGTTGTCGCTGGTGCGACGGCTCGGCGCCCACCAGCCCGCATCGATCACGAAGACCTCGGCGCCCAGTTGCGCGGCAAGTTTCGCCTCCTGTCGCAGGATCGCCTCGTCGATGTCCACCAAGTGTGCAAACCAGGTGTTGTACTGCACCCACGGAAAGTCGGCGGGGCGGGGCAGCATCACCGCCGTGCGCATGTAGGCGTGCTGCACATGCGCCGCGTCGTCGAGATCGCCATGATAGACGCCGAGGAAGCTGATCGGGCTGACCCAGCGCTGCCCGGCATCCAGCGGTGTGGCATAGCCATCGCTGAACAGATTCAGATTCACGTTGCCATCGGTTGCACGCGCTTCGGCTGACCAGCGTCCCGAATAGCGCAGACCCACGAACAGTCCGTCGCCGCCCTGATCTTCATCGAGCGCAAACCACGCGATCTCATGCCAGGTCGAGCGCAGCCCGGATTCAAGTCTCACTTCGCCAAGCGGTTCGTGGCGCACCTGAAAGGCGGGATAGAGGCCACGTTCCGGCATGCCAGCGCCATGATTTTGCAGCCCGCGCACCCAGTGCAGCACCGGCGCCGTCGCGCCATCGATGCTGACGATGAGCGGCGCGACACGGCTGAGCACACCTGCGCGCAACGGCGTCACTTCCAGCCACTGTTCAAGCACGGCGGTGTCACTGCGCGCGCGGATCGCCAGGGTCACGTCAAGTGCGTCCGCCAGGCGCAGGTCAAGCTGGAGCGTGACAGAATGGGCGTCCGTTGCTGCGCGCACGCCTGATAACGCTGTCGCCTGGCGCGCCGATAACCTACTGTCGTTCCAGCACAGCACAAACTCACCGCCGACGCGCGCGTCGGCGTGCAAATCTGGTTGCCACACCTGCCCCGTGCTGCAATTTTCCAACGCCGCCAGATGTAGACCGTCGCCGTCGCGCCACGCTAAGGTTTTACAGACTTGGTCGTTGCCGATCCGCCACTGCGCAGCGAATGGGTCGGCGACCGCAAAGGCAGCGCCGCTTGCTGCAAGTGTCTGGGTCATGAAAGGTTCCTCTCTTTTGCGACGCACACGCCCTCAACGTGAAGGTCACTCTTCTAGGCGGTGTCTGTTGATTTCATTAGCCGTTCACGGCTTCCAGTTCGATGACTTCCGAACTCAGTTCGTTCAGCGCCACGCGCACGCCGCGTTCCTGAATGTCCTCCGCAGTGCGCGTCACTGTGATGCCAGCGTCGGCGTAGCTCACGGTATAGGTTGCGCCTGCACGCAGCCCGCGCGGGCGGATCGTGCGTTCATCCGGCCCCCCTAGCGCCCGGTAGACCATCACTACGCTGCGCGTTTGATCGGGCGTCACCGCCTGGATCGCGTCCCAACCGCGGCCATGATGCTCGACGTTGTGGCGCGGCGGGAGCAGGTGGATGACCTTGCCGCCACGGATGATCGTCCGCAGATGCTTGTACTGTGCAATCGCGGCTTTGGCATCCGCCATCTGCTGGGCATCATATTCGCCGATGCGTTGCATCAGGATGAGGGGACCGCCAAAGATGGCGCTGCGCAGCGTGTATGGGGTCGGTTCATCCTCGAAGTAACGCACGCTGTAGCGCGGCGAAAAAGGATAGGACGCACCGTAGATGCCCTGCCGCGTGGCGTAGGTGGCGATGTTGTCGACCGTGATCGAGGTGTGGCAGAGCCGCGCCATGCGATAGGTCATCATGCAGCCGCCATCCTCGCAGTTTTCCCAGACCAGCTGCGGATGAGCGCGGCGCACGGCCATGATCACTCGATCCAGACCGGCCGTGGAGTTGGCGTAGTTGCTGTCGCCCGGCGCGTGGGTGTGGTCATCGCGCAGACAGCGCTTGACGACATCCTCGCCGTCCTGGATGATATAGTCGAGCCGCTCCTCCTCGATCAGCCGCACCAGCGCCTCGATCAGCCACTCCTGACACGGCTTGTGCCCCAAACAGATCGCGCCGGCGCCGTAATAATCGTCGCCGCCAAACGCCAGCCAATCAGGATGCGCGATAGCAGCGGGTGCGTCCGGCGCCATCTGTGCAATGGCGACATGCACCCCAAACTTCATGCCCAGTTCATGCGCGCGCTCGGCGATCGGGCGTAGCCCGCGCGGGAATTTCTCCGGGTTGGGACGCCAGTCACCGATCGTGCGCGCCCAGCCCAGGTCAAGCACTACGACCTCGATGCCCAGCTCAGCGCAGCGCTCCAGCACCGCCAGTTGCTGCGCCTCATTGATCTCCTGGCCGTACTTCCACGAGTTGTACTGCACCCACGGGTAGCGGTCGTCGGGCATGGGCGGATGAACGTGCGCCTCGGCAAAGCGCTGCGTGGCATAGCCTGCTTCGTCCCAATCGCCGTGATAGGCGCCGACAAAGAAAGCGGGCAGCTCGAACGCTTCGCCCGGCTGCAGGCGATGCGCCAGGTCGTCGATGCGGCTTTCGAGGCAGGCGGCGTCATCGGTTGCCCAGGCGCGCAGTCGGCTCTTGCCGTTGAACTCGATGCCGACGACCAAGCCAGCGCCGCTGCCCGGCGTCTCCGGGTCAACATCTGGGGCGCCATCGCGCAGCGCAACCCAGGCGCAACTGGTCGGGGCGGTGTAATGCGCGGGGAAGGAACCCATGCGCACTTCGTGGGGAATGATGTTCGGCGTCAACGGAATCTGCCGCTGACAGAAAAAATCTTTGGGATAGGGCCAACTGAATTGCTCGACGTGGAGGAGAGTGGTGGGGCGTGCGACTGCCAAGTGCAGGATGGCAGCACCGTCAATGAGCGGCGCGTCGGCGTCGGTGGTCGCCACCGTGCCCCAACTGCGGACGAAGGCATGACCTGCGAAGAGCTCGAAGCCACGCACAAGCCGCAGGCGCCCGCTGCTGTCCTCAAGCGTGACCGTCAGACGCGGCGCGCCTTGTGTATCCTGTGTCTCTGTCGCACCGACCAGCGTTGTCCACTCAATGGACTGCCCCTGCACCGAGATGTCGCCGACCGGCGCCAGATGCGTCTGTGCGGCCGGCGCATGGGGGTGGCGCAACTGCCAGGAAAGCTGACCGTTGCACCAAAGCACACGGCAATACAGTTCGTCATGTTTGAGATGCCACTCACTCGACATAGAAGCGCACCCTATTCATGCTGAAGCGGTGGATAGGTTGATTGGGGCAGTAACTTAACCACAAAGCGCCGTCATCAGCAAGTTGAAATTTCGATTGACACCTCTTCTCTGGCTGTGCTATACTCCGATTAAGTTCCCAGTTGCGAACACGTTTCACATATATGAACAACACATGAGCAGTCGTACATATGCAACCGTGTTCGATGGCGCAGAATATTCTCCACAATCAGTTGAAGTTGGATTATGTTCAGGAGGATTTTCATGATGAAAAATGTTCTGCTGAGGTTGACGCTGTTTGTTGCGCTGTTGCTCTCCGCCTGTGCGGGCCCGCCGCAGGCTACGCAGCCCGTAACTGCGCCCGCTGATCAACCGGCCGCCACGCCGGTGCCGGCGGATGTACTCGCGGCGCAGCCCTGGCGCCAGACCGACGCCTACAGTCCGCTGCCGGAGCGCGCCAGCCTGGTGCTCGTCAAGGGTGGGCAAGAGAACGCCTCACTCATGCCCGAAGGTGAATCCATCGAGAACAATCGCGCCCTGCAGTATATCGAAGACACGCTAAACGTCGATATTTCCTTTGCCTGGGTGGTATCCAGCGACAGCTTCACCGACAAACTGAACCTATCGATCGCCAGTGGCGACATTCCCGACGTGATGATTGTCGACCCGATCCAGCTTCAACAGTTGACCGAGGCAGACGCCATCGAAGACCTGACGGGTATCGTCGAGAAGTATGCCAACGCCGACATTCTGGAAAACTGGCAGCAGACCGGCGGCGTAGCGTTGGCCGCAGCCACCATCGGCGGCAAGGTGATGGGCATCCCGAATGTGCAACCACAGGCCGACGCACCGATCATGGCGTGGGTGCGCCAGGATTGGCTGGACAAGCTGGGACTGGCGGGGCCGGAGACAGTCGATGACGTGGAAGCCATTGCGCGCGCCTTCATGGAACAAGACCCAGACGGCAACGGTGCGGCGGACACCATCGGACTGACCGGCACCATGAACCCTGTGCAGGTGCCGAGCAATCTGCATGGCTTCGACGCCATCTTCAACGCCTACGGTGCGTTCCCGGAAATCTTCTTCCGCAACGATGAGGGACAGATCGTCTATGGTTCGGTGCAGCCAGAGACCAAAGACGCGCTGGCGCGCCTGGCGGCTCTCTACAAGGAAGGCGTAATCGACCCAGAATTTGCCACAAAGGACGGTGGCAAGGCCAATGAGATCATCGTGGGCGGCAAGGGCGGCATCATGATGGGACCGTGGTGGGTTCCGTGGTGGCCGCTGGCAGACTCGGTGAGCAACGATCCCAACGCCGATTGGCAGCCCTTCCTGATCAAAGACAAGCATGGTGAGCACACCTTTGCCATGGGTGACTACACCTACAGCTTCGTCGTCGTCAAGAAGGGCTATCCGCATCCTGAAATCGCCCTGAAGATTCTCAACGTGCAAAACGACCTCAGCTACGGTTTGAACGACGCACCGCAGTACTACCCGAACTTCAACGAAATCTGGACGCTGCTCTTCCCGATCCCCTTCCTGATTGAGCAGCCCTATGTCGTGGAGCGCATGGCGCGAGAATACCAGCAGGCGCTGGACGGCAAGCTCGACCCGGCCACCTTCAGCGAGGCGATGAAGATCGAGTTCGACCAGATTCAGAAAGACATCGCTGCACCGCGCAGCGACCCGTCCAATTGGGCTGTGCGCATGGCGCGTCTGGACGCGGCGCTGCTGCTTGCAGGCGGCTACAACGAGGTGCGCACCGATCCGGTGGCGTCGCGTGTGATCGCCGTTGACCCGACGTGGCCGGCGCTGAAGAAGCTGGAAGAGGAAGCCTTCCTGCAGATCATCACGGGCGCCAGGCCGGTAGATGATTTCGATGCCTTCGTGGAAGAATGGAACAACACCGGCGGCGCGGCGCTGTTGGCGAAAATGAACCAGGGATAGGACAGCGCAGTTGCGGCGGCGGCTGCACGCAGATCACTTAACAATCTGCGTACAGCCGCCACGCGCTTGTACCCTGCGTGCTAGCAATTAAGAGGCCTGCCATGTTCAAGGACAGCGAGCGGCGCGCCTATTACGTCATGATCCTACCCGGGCTGGCGCTGATGGTTGCTTTCACCTTTGTGCCGCTGGCCTACTCTGTGATCGCGTTCCAAAAATTCAACCCGGCGCTAGGTGTGCAAGGCTCGCCATGGGTGGGGTTGGACAACATCCTCTATATGTTCAGCCTGCGCGATGCGCGGCAGGTCTTTTTCAACACCATCTTCATCGCCACCATGAAGATGATCGTCGTGCTGGTGGCAGCGGTTGCTTTTGCGCTGCTGCTCAACGAAGTGCGCTTTCTGCGCATCCGGCGCTCAATCCAGACGATGGTCTACCTGCCGCACTTTCTCTCGTGGGTGATCCTGGCAGGCATCCTGCGCACGATTCTGGCGCGTGATGGCCTGGTCAACGACTTCCTGGCAATCTTCGGCATCGGCCCCATCTATTTTCTCGGCCAGCCCAACATCTTTCCCTGGGTGATTATCTTCAGCGACGTGTGGAAGGAGTTTGGCTTCGAGGCCATCGTCTATCTAGCCGCGCTAACTTCCATCGATCCGACGCTCTACGAAGTTGCGGAGTTGGATGGCGCCAATCGTGTGCAAAAGATGCGCTACATCTCGATTCCGGGCATTGCGCCGGTGATCGTACTGGTGGCATGTCTCAGCATCGGCAATGTGCTCAACGCCGGCTTCGACCAGATCTTCAACCTCTATAGCCCCATCGTCTACTCGACCGGCGACATCATCGACACCTACGTCTATCGCATCGGTCTGATCCAGGGGCAGTACAGTTTGGGCACGGCAGTGGGGCTATTCAAGACCGTGGTGGCGCTGATCCTGATCGGCGTCTCCTACTGGGCGGCGGGCAAATTCGCTAACTATCGCATCTTCTAGGAGCGCAGCATGGTGTTTCGCAGCACAACCGACCGCATCGTTGACTATCTGATCACGACGCTATTGATCTTGGTCGGCGTAACCGCGTTGCTGCCGCTGGTCAACACGCTGGCGATCTCGTTGAGCGACAAGGCGGCGGTGAGCGGCGGCATGGTCGGGCTGTGGCCCGTGGGTTTCAACCTGGACGCCTACGGTTTCATCCTGCGTGACGACAAGTTCTGGCGAGCCTTTGGCGTGTCAGTGTTACGCGTGCTGCTCGGCGGTGCGCTCAACTTCGTGCTGACCGTCATGACAGCCTTCCCGCTCTCGCGCAGCACCAGGGCATTTCCGGCGCGCGATCTCTTCATGTGGCTCTTTGTCTTTGGCATGATTCTCAATGTAGGCATCGTGCCCTGGTACCTGACCGTCAGTGGCTACGGCCTGCTCGACTCGATCTGGGCGCTGGTGCTGCCGGGCGCCGTGCCGATCTGGAGCGTGATCCTGCTGATGAATTTTTTCCGCAGCATCCCCAAAGAGCTAGATGAAGCAGCGCGCATCGATGGCGCCACTCCCTGGCAACTGCTGTGGAGCATCTACCTGCCGACCTCCCTGCCTGCGCTGGCGACGATCACGCTCTTCAGCATCGTCGGACACTGGAACTCCTTCTTCGACGGGTTAATCCTGATGAACAACCCCGACAACTATCCGCTGCAGACCTATATCCAACAGTTGGTGATCGCCGACCGGCCCGCCCTCCATGGCGGACAGGCGGCGCTGATGGCGCAGATTTCCAACAACACCCTCAATGCTGCCAAACTTTTCGTGGCGATGATCCCGATCCTGCTCATTTATCCGTTGTTGCAACGCTACTTCGTGCGCGGGATCATGCTGGGCGCGGTGAAGGAATAGCGGCGCGACGCCAGCCCTGCGCCGCTGGCACTGTGTAACTGCCGTGCAACCCCCGTGTGCCATAATGCTGCACCAAAGACAGCCAACAAGCTGGCTTGTGCCATGCGTCATGTGACCCGGCGGTCCGGCGCGCAACACACACCAGACGCCTGATTACCCAATCACACAACCTTTCCATCCCATGCACGCCGCCGATCTGCTAAGCAAACGCGCCGAATTGACGCCCGATCGGGTTGCCCTGGTCGAAGTCGAAACTGGCTGCCGCTACACCTATGCCCAGCTCAACGCCCGCGCCAATCGGCTCGCCAACTTTCTGCGCGAGCAACTGAAGGTGCAGCCGGGCGACCGCGTGGCGATCTTGGCGAAAAACAGCGTGGTCTATCTCGATCTGCTCTATGGGTTGCCCAAGATCGGCGCCATCTTTGCTCCTTTCAACTGGCGATTGACGGCACATGAGTTGGCCTACATGGTCGCTGACCTGACGCCAGCAGTGCTCTTTTGCGAAGCAGAGTTTGCGGCAGTGGCGACGGAATTACAGCGCCAGGCGCCCGAGCTGCGCCTGGTGATGGTGCGCGGTGCAGCGACGCCAACGGCTCTGGCCTATGAGGTGGAAGTCGCCATGGCGGATGCCAGCGAACCCCACCGCCCACCAATGGATTTCGAGACGCCCTACTGCATTCTGTACACCTCAGGCACAACCGGTCACCCCAAAGGTGCGATCATCCCACATCGCCAGGTGCTCTTCAACGCCATCAACACTGTGATCAGTTGGGGACTAACCGAGCATGACGTGTCGCCAATCTTCACGCCCCTGTTCCATGCTGGCGGGCTTTTCGCCTTCCTGACGCCGATCCTCTACGTGGGTGGGCGCATCGTGCTGGCGCGCGACTTCGCACCGGCGGCAACGCTGCGCACGATCACGGACGAGCGTTGCACAGTGATCCTCGGCGTGCCCACGCTTTTTCAGATGTGGCTTGAGAGCGCCGAGTTTGACGCCGCTGACTTCAGCCACGTGCACTTTTTCATTAACGGCGGCGCCGCGTGCCCGCCATCGCTCGTGCAGGCATGGCGTCAGCGCAAGGGCGTCGTCTTTCGCCAGGGCTACGGCCTGACCGAAGTCGGCGTCAACTGCTTCACTTCCACCGATGAGGAGGCAGCGCGCAAACCAGGGTCGGTGGGCAAACCAATTTTTCACAGCCAGATGCGCATCATTGACGCCGAGACGGGCGTCGAGGTGGGGGAAGGACAAACCGGCGAGTTGCTGATCAGCGGGCCGCATGTCACCAGCGGTTACTGGCGCCAACCTGAAGCCACCGCGGCCGCGCTCCGCGATGGCTGGTTCTACACGGGCGACATGGCGCATCGCGACGCCGAAGGTTTCTATTACATCGATGGCCGCTACAAGGACATGATCAAGAGCGGCGGCGAAAACATCTACGCCGCTGAGGTCGAAAGCGTCTTCCGCCAACACCCGGCGGTGAAGGACGCGGCGCTGATCGGTCGCCCTGACCCAACATGGGGTGAGGTTGGTGTGCTGATCGTCGTGCGCGCCGAAGGGCAACCCGGCGACGCCGATGCGTTGCTTGCTTTCGCACACGAACGCCTGGCGCGCTACAAGCTCCCCAAGACGATCATCTTCGCCGACGCACTACCTTATTCGCCCTACGGCAAGGTGGAGAAGGTGAAACTGCGCCAGATGTACACATAGTCTACTGGAGCCTGCAGTTGCGAACCACAGCTATGCTGTCCATCGAGAGATGATTTATGCCGATCGTACACACGAACGACATCGAACTCTACTACGAGATTCAGGGGGCAGGGACGCCGTTGGTGCTGCTGGCCGGGTTGGGCTACCCCGGCTGGCAGTGGCACAAGATGGCGCCACTGCTGGCGCAGCATTGCCAGGTGATTCTCCCCGACAATCGCGGGGTCGGGCGCAGCAGCAAACCGCCAGGCCCGTACACGGCAGCCATGCTTGCCGCCGACATCGTGGGCTTGCTGGACGCGCTCGGACTCGACCAGGCAGGGATTCTGGGGCACTCAATGGGCGGCTTTGTCGCACAGGCGCTGGCGTTGGAGTTTCCCTCGCGCGTCAGCAAGCTGATCCTGGCGGCCACCCACTTTGGCGGGCCACGCCACGCGCCGATTACACCTGCCGCGATGGCAGTGCTCACCGACACAACGGGGGAGCCATTGACGCGACTGCGAAACGGCATCGTCGTCAGCACGGCGCCCGGCTTTGCCGACGCGCACCCAGAGATCATTGCGGATTGGCTCGCCTGGCGAGCGGCCAATCCGCTCGACTCGATTGGGTATCAAGCCCAGCTTGCCATTGGGCTAGGCTTGTTGGCGCAGGAGGCAGCCTTTGAACAGCGGTTACCCGCCATCACGATCCCGACGCTGATCCTTTTTGGCGCCTATGACGCCGTTGTGCCGCCGGCGAACGCTGCCCTGTTGGCGCAACAGATACCCCACAGCCGCGTTCACATCCTGCCTGACGCCGGACACTTCTTCCCGCTGGAAACGCCAGCGGCAGCAGCGGCTGTAGTGAGCGAGTTCATGCGTGAGTAGACGAAGGATCAACGATTGCCATGGATGAATTTGACGCCAATCGAAGCATCGCGCCGCCACGCAAGATGGCGCTGATTCGTTCACGCTGCCGAGCCGAGTTCCACCCAACCCATATCGATAGCTTTCGACCCACTTTATTTCGTTCACAAGGAGACACAAGGACTATGAAGACTATGCGAATACTCACCCTCCTGACCATCATGTTGTCGCTGCTGCTGGCAGCGTGCGCACCCACCACGCCGGCGGCGCCTGTCGAACCGGCGGCGACGGAAGCCACCGCTGCTGAATCCGCCCCTGCTGAATCTGCCGCTGAAGTCGCCGCTGGTGAACCAATCGCCCTGACCTGCGCCGAACCGCTCAAAGTCGGGTTAATCACCGATGCATCGGGCGCGCTGGCAATCTATGGCGCTCACATCCTGCGGAGCTTCATGCTAGGCATGGAATACGCTGCTGGCGCGCCTGGCTCCGCCGGCGAAAAGTTCGACTTCACCCAGACCCAGAACAACACCTTCACCTTTGGCGACTGCACCGTCGAAGTGTTGGTGCGCGACGATAAGAGCACGCCCGACACCACCGCTGCAGTGGCACGCGAGTTGATCGACGTGGATCAAGTTGATGTGATCGTGGGCACCGTTTCCTCCGGCGCCACCGCTACGCTACAGGGCATCGCCGCTGAAAGCCAGATTCCGCTGATCGTCGCGCCTGCTGCTGCCAATGACATCACCGGCGCCAACTTCAACGAGTACACCTTCCGCGTCAGCCGCACCAACTACCAGGACGCCATGAACCTCTGTGAGTATCTGCCAACGCAGTACAAGACGCTCGTACAGATTGCGCCGGATTACAACTTCGGCTGGGGCAGCGCTGCGGCATTCCGTGATGCCTGCACCCTCAACGGCGGTGAATTTGTGGCCGACGACATCCTGGCGCCAGCGGACACCACCGACTTCACCCCTTACATGGAGCAGATTCTCGACTCCGGCGCCGAGGCATACATTGTGACCTGGGCAGGTGGCGGCTTCATCCCGATGATGCAGGCGGCAGTTGACACTGGCGTCGCCGAAGAGATGGCGTTGGGTGCAACTTTCGTCGATAACGTGGCGCTGCCCGCCTTCTTCGCCAACGCCATCGGCACGACGAGTGGCATCCTCTACAACTGGGCGCTGCCGCAGAATCCGATCAACGATTGGATGGTGGCGGAGACCCGCGCCCGCTACGGTCTGGCGCCCGATCTCTTCGATGCAGATGGCTTCAACGCGGCGCTGATGTTAGTCAACGGGCTGGCAGCCACCGGCGGCGATGCCAGCGCAGCGGCGTTGATCTCCGCCTTCGAAGGCATGAGTTTTGAGGGACCCAAAGGCACAATCGAGATTCGCCCCGAAGACCATGTGGCGATCCAGGATATGTACATTGCCAAGCTGGTCAGTGTGACCGATCCCGACAGCAAATTCCTGGAGCCAGTGACGACCACACGTCCTCAGCCGCCCTGTCTGCTGCCGGAAGCGTTGAAGGATCGCTGCGGCGCCCTGCCCTATGGCAGCCTGAGCGGGCAGTAGGACAACAGAACGCGGATGACGCGAATCGACGAATAGACGCAGATGAAAAATCAGCGTCTATTCGCCCAATCCGCATCATCCAAGTTCTATCAAGTCCGTGTAGCAAAATCGTTGGTGAGTACGAGCAGATAGCCATGTCCAGTGATGTGATCTTCGAAGCGGTCAACCTGCGCAAGCAGTTCGGCGCGCTGGCGGCAGTCGATGGCGTGAGCATCCAGGTGCGCCGCGGCTCGCTGCACGCCATCATCGGGCCGAATGGCGCCGGCAAGACGACGCTCTTCAACCTGATGAGCGGCAACCTTAAACCGACCAGCGGTCGCGTCCTCTTCAACGGTCGCGACATCACGCGCGAGCCGGTGCACCGCACGATTCACTTCGGCATTGGGCGCTCTTTCCAGATCACCAATATCTTCCCCAGTCTGACCGTTTTCGAGAACATCCGCCTGGCGGCGCAGGCATTAGGGCGCGACAACTTCAAATTCTGGCGGTCGGCGACGCACTTCACGCGCTACGAAGCGCGCACATGGGAAGTGATCGAACAGGTGGGACTGACAGCGCGTGCTCACACTGCGGCGCGCACGCTCCCTCACGGCGACCAACGCAAGCTGGAGCTGGGTGTGATCCTGGCGCCAGACCCGGAAGTGCTGATGCTCGACGAACCTACCGCTGGCATGGCTTCCGAACAGGTGCCAGAGTTGATCGCGCTGATCCAACAGATCCAAAAAACGGGCGACAAGACAATCATGCTCGTAGAACACAACATGAACGTAGTGATGAATGTGTCCGACACGATCACGGTAATGCATATGGGCAAGGTGCTGGCTGAGGGCGCTCCCGCCGCTATCGCCGCCAACCCAGCTGTGCAGACGGCGTATCTCGGCGGGCTGTACACGTTGAGTTTTTGAACGGCGAGGGGCAAGGGAATGGATTATTTGCTCGACGTGCAGGACATTCACACCTTCATCGGGCAGTATCACATCCTGCAAGGAGTGGACGTGCACGTGCCCAAAGGGAGCATCACCGCGCTCTTGGGACGCAACGGCGCGGGCAAGACGACCACGCTCAAGTCGATTCTGGGGCTGACGCCGCCGCGCCAGGGAAGTGTGCGCTTTGCTGGGCAGGAGCTGCGCGGGTTGGCTGCATTCGATGTTGCCGCTCTGGGCATCGGCTTTGTTCCCGAACACCGCGCCATTTTTCGCGACCTCACGGTTGAGGAGAATCTGCGCATCGCCGAACGGCGCAAGGGCGACTATGCGCGCAAGCAGGCGTTCATCTTTAGCCTCTTCCCCGACCTGCAGCGGCTGATCGGGTTGTCGGGCGGCGCCCTCTCTGGCGGCCAGCAGCAGATGCTTGCCATCGCCCGCGCCCTCGTGCCGGACAATCGCTTGTTGCTGATCGACGAACCGAGCGAAGGGTTGGCGCCAGTGGTCATCGAACACATGATGGCGGCAATTCGCCAGCTGGCCACCGAGGCCACCATCGTGCTCGTCGAACAAAATTTCCTGGTGGCGAGTCAACTCGCTGAAACCTATGTCATCATCGAGGAGGGACGCTCGGTGCAAGCTGGCGCAATGCGCGATCTGGTCAACGATAAAGCCACCATCCACCGCTACCTGGGCGCTGCCTGAGAAAAGCTATGAACACATTCTTGCGCAAGAATCTGCTGCTGCTCCTCACATTGGCGGTGTTGGCCGGTTTTCTGGCGGCCGCAGGGCGCAACATGGAGACCTCTGACTTCGTCATTACGCTGCTGCGCGGCTTTTCTGTTGGTGCGCTCACCTTCCTGGTGGCGTCAGGCTTTTCGCTCATCTTTGGGCTGCTGGATGTGCTCAACCTGGCGCACGGCACCCTCTTCATGATCGGCGCCTACGCTGGCTGGACAGTCTATGTGCGCCCAGACACCTTCATCGACCTGGTGACGCCGCTGGCGTTGCTGGTTAGCGGATTCACGCTGGCTGACGCGTGGCGCCACCTTGCCGTGCGTATCTCAATGACGGGGCGCGGGGTGGCGGCATGGATCGGCTTTGGCGTCGCCGCACTGCTGCTGGCCTACATCCTGCCGCGCTATCCGATCGCAATGTGGAATGTAGACGACTACGCACAAAGCCCGGTCGCGTATTCGTTGGCGGCCAGTCAGGGACAGGTGACGCCGCCCCCCGCCGCCACCTTTACGGAAATCGCGCCCGGCGTGGCGGTGCTTGGCTTGCTCATCAGCAGCGCGTTCATCGCCTTTGGTCTGGCGTGGCTGCGCAGTGGAGGGCAGGCAGGGCGTCCGTTGACGTGGCGCAGCTTCACACGCGTGGCGATGGTGCTGCTCGTCGGTCTTGGCGCGCTGATCTTCAACGATGCGCTCACCGCCTGGCTCTTTGCGCTGAACTCGAACTGGCTCTTCGCCATCGCCGTGGCCGTGAGCGTGGCAACCGGCGTAGCACTGGGTGGGCTGATGGAGGTGACATTGATTCGCCCGCTCTATGTGCGCCCGATCTACCAGTTGATGCTAACGCTAGGTCTGAGCGTGATCGGCACGGAGCTGGTGCGCGCCATCTGGGGTCGCCCTGAATTCACCATGCCCAAGCCTGAATTGTTCGCGGGCACGGGCGCAGGCTGTCCGGCGACAACCTTCGGCGACTGGCTCACCCATCATTGTTCAACGGTTATATTGTTTGAGGGACGCGTGCGCGTCTACAACGAGATTTTCATCCCGCTGGTAGGACTGGTCGTGCTCATCTCGATCTGGATTCTGCTCAAGCGCTCGCGGCTGGGGATGATCATTCGCGCCGGCGTGCAGGATCGACAGATGGTGGAAGCGCTGGGCATCAACGTGCGCCGCGTCTTCACACAGGTCTTTGCGTTGGGCGTCGGACTGGCAGCGCTGGGTGGCGTACTGGCCGCGCCGTCGATTGGCCTCTCCAATACGATGGGGGAGAGTTTCCTACTCAACGCGCTGATCGCCCTCGCTATCGGTGGGCTGACCAGCTATCCAGGCGCAGCGCTCGGCTCGTTGTTGGTGGGGTTGCTCCAGCAGTTCATCATCAAGTACGGTCAGATCGGCATTCCCATCCCCTTTACCGAGATTCTCTTCAAGCCGACGCCGCCGATCGTGCCGGCTTCGACGGTGCTGCTGATGGTGATCGTGTTGCTGATTATGCCCAACGGCCTACTAGGGAAGAAGGAGTAGACGATGACGGCGAACCTCTCACCTTCCCTGTGGCGCCGCTGGCGCGGGCTGTTGATCACGCTGGCGGCGGCGCTCCTGCTGCCCTTCGTCGTAGGGCTACTGGAGGGACAACCACCGACAGCGGTATTGGCGAACAGCGCAGGCGTCTCAAAGTTCGTGCAGGGATTGGCAATCGAGGTGTTTATTTTCGCCCTTTATGCGCTGAGCTACGACTTGATCTTTGGCATCACAGGACTGCTTTCCTTTGGTCATGCCATGTTTTTCGCAGTCGGCGCCTACCTCACCGGCGCACTGATCAAGAGTTTCGGGCTGCCGCTATGGCAGACGTTGATCTGGGTGACGTTTGCCTCAGTGTTGCAGGCGCTGCTCTTTAGCGTCGTATTGCCACGCGTCAAGGGAATCACCTTTGCGCTGGTGACCCTGGGCATGGCCTCAGTCTTCCACCTTATGATCATGTCGCGCGAGTTAGGTGAATTCACCGGCGCGGATGTAGGATTGCAGGGGATGATCAAGCCTGACTTCCTCAACCCGGCGACCGAGCGCCTGCGTCTCTACTACGTGGCATTGGCGTTGTTGGTGACGATGTACTATCTCTTCAAGCGTTTCGTCGATTCACCCACGGGGCGCGTCTGCGTGGCAATCCGCGAGAACGAAGGGCGCGCGCTGATGCTGGGCTACAACACCTTCCGCTTCAAGCTGGCGGCGCTGCTGCTCTCATCCTTCGCTGCGGCGCTGGCGGGCGCGCTCTACGCTATCTATCAGCCGATCATCTCGCCGCACATCGCCTCGCTCGGCTTCACCGTGACGGCGCTGCTGATCATCTTGATCGGCGGCGTGGGCACGCTGCAGGGTGCGCTAGTCGGTGCACTGGTCTACCGCCTGCTCGACTTTGGCTTGCGCCGCTACATGGGCGAAAGCGCCAGCTTCGTCAACGGCCTCATCTATGTACTGATCGTGATCTTTCTACCCTACGGCATTGTGGGCACATGGCGGATGAAATCTTTGCAATTGCGCCAAGGCTGGGCGAAGATCGGCGACGCCATTCCATGGAAACCCAATGACGGCGCCGCTCGCTGAGATCATCTATGTGCTGCTGGTGATAGGTGCAGGCGCGTTCATCCGGGCGGCAGTGGGCTTTGGCGACGCCCTGCTGGCCATGCCGCTGTTGGCGCTGGTGATCGGTTTACAGATCGCCACACCGCTGGTCGGCATTGTCAGCCTGTTGGTCACGATCGTGCTGCTCACTACGAGCTGGCGCAGCGTGAACCTGGCGGCAAGCTGGCGATTGATTGCAGCCTCTGCAGTGGGCGCGCCGGTGGGGTTGTGGGTCTTCATCCATGTCGATGAGTGGGTGATGCATGTGGTTTTAGGCGGGGTGCTGATCGGCTACGGCGCCTACAACCTGCTCCGTCCGGGGCTGCCGCCGCTGCACAGCGAAGGCTGGGCTTTTCCCTTTGGTTTTATAGCTGGCATCCTGGGCAGCGCCTACAACACGAGCGGCCCGCCGGTGATCATCTATGGCGCCATGCGTCGCTGGCCACCCGATGTCTTCCGGGCGACGCTCCAGGGTTTCTTTCTGGTCAACGGCATCATGATTGCTGCTGGTCACGCCCTGGCCGGCTTATGGACGGAGCAAGTGCTGTGGCTGGCGATCTTCACGCTGCCGGCGCTGACGCTGGGGATGTTGGCGGGGATTGCAGCGCAACAGATGATTTCGCCGGCGGCGTTCAGCCGCGTGGTCTTCGTGCTTTTGATTCTCCTGGGGGGCGTCTTCCTGTTGCCGTGAGCAATAGTTCAGCCATTCCAATTGGTCGAACGATGGGAATAACGGTCATAACAACTGCCGGAACGCCCCTTCTATGACAGTCATCCAGTCATCGCCGGAAGCAGGCCGAGCTGTTGCAGCAGCCCCAGTTCATCGGCGCGCGACCAGCCTTCGACGATCTTGCCGTTTTCCACCCGCAGCATGGTGATGCCGGTCTGCTCCATATGTTTGTGCGTGGCCGGCGCGCCCATGAACGCTCCCTGCTGCGTACCATGCGCCGTCCAGCGCGAGACAACCATATCACCCTCCGCCACCTGAGCGTCGATGGTGATATGCACATCGGGGAAGGCGACGCGCACATCGGCAATCTTCTGTTTCAAGACGGCGGGCGTCTCACCGGTGTACCGATTGATGAAGGTAGGCGCGTAGATCTCGTCGATCACCTCCAGCCGGCCCTCGTTCCAGGCCAATAGCTCACGACTGACCAGGTCATTGATCGTTTGTGTTGACATCAGTTGCTCCTTGCTAGTAAATGGCTAGATATCTCGCCGCTGTTCGGCAACAGCGTCTCGTGTTTGGGTGGACCACCCATCGCCAGACCGATTACTGCGCCGGTTCCGTCTTCGGCGACGAAAATCTGCACCTGGGGATCATCGCTGTCGGCAATCTCCTGCAGCGAGCATCGCCAGTTGCGCTCCGACTCAGCGTAGGCTTCGTCCAGCGGCAACCGATAAAGCACTGCATCAGGAATCCGTCCACGATAGGTTGCATACCCGGTGTCGATCAACCTGAAAACGATGGAACCGGCGAACGCCGGCAACCTTGTGGCAAGTTATGTCATGAGAGAGCGAATGCACCTCTCATCATGCGCGGATCGCCACCACTTCGAGATAATCGGACGAAAACTGGGTGGAGCCGTCGTCGGCGAGATTGTGCGCCGACCAAAGAGCGACCAGTTCGTTGCGCAGCCCCTGTTGTTTGTCGCTATCTAAAGCGGCAAAAGCACGATTCAGAGGGCCGTAAGTCTCACAGTAGAACTCGAAGACCTCCGCCGGCGGGAACGGATATGCATAATGGTAGAGGCGTTTGCTCAGGCGCAACTCAGCAATCCCGGCTTGAAAACGCTCCCGAACAGTCGCCTCGTCGCCCCAAAGCACCGGCGGTGGCATCAACGGCGAGGGTGGCGCATAGCGCGAGATAATCTTGAACACTTGACCGGTAAGACCCTGCGGCGTCCAGTTGCCCATAACAATGCGACCACCTGGACGACAGACGCGCACCAGTTCAGCCGCCACACGTTCAGGGCGCGGGGCAAACATCGCGCCGATCAGGCTGACCACAATATCGAATGAGCCATCGGCGTAGGGCAATTCTTCGGCGTCGCCTTCATCAAAACGCACAGTTAACCGCTCCGCCTCGGCGCGGGCGCGCGCCTGAGCAATCCAATTGGGAGCGATGTCAATGCCGGTGACGTCGGCGCCAGCGCGCGCGGCGGGAATCGCAAGTTGCCCTGCCCCACAGGCCACGTCCAACAAACGCACCCCAGGTTGGATGGGGATGCGCCCCAGAAATTCCAGTGCACTCGCTTGCAGATAATCGGCAAAGCGTCCGTAGTCCCCAGTGTTCCAAGCCGCTTTGAGTCGCGCCTTTAGAGCCGCCATTTCAGGTGTGAGTTCACTCATCTCCGCCTCCTTTGACTTCCTGCCGAGTGAATACTATATAGTGCATCTTGAGCAATTCCGACGCCGTCCTACCTTCAACTATCCGCCAGCGGCGATGACTTTCGTGTGCCAACATCACTTGTCATGCTGGAGCGTAGGAGACTCGCCAGCTTGAGAAGCTGCTGGCTATCACGATCGTCAAGCTCCTGGTCGGCGCCCCGTCCGGTTTCTAGCAACTGTTTTATGGCTTCTTTGAGTTCGAAATATCTGGCGCGAGTGGGCTCTGACAAGTAGATGCCGCCTTCCTCGAAATACCATACGCGCATCGCGGTGGTAAGTTCTTCAAGGGTCGATAATGTGAGCGGCTTAGGGCGATCATAGCGGGCAGCGAGCTGCAGATGATTCCACAGCTTCTTATAGACATCCAGACGGCGACTCCGCAAATCTCTGTCGTAGTCTGCTTCCAAATCCTTGCGAAACTTCAAGATCGCCGCCAGATAAGTCCCTGCAATCCCAGACAGAACGCCAAACAGCCCGGTAATGATTGGTGGCAAGAGCGCCGACTCCATTTTCTTCTCCTTTGCGATTTTTGCTTTCAATGCTGTGCTTCCGTGTGCCCCATCGTTTCTCGATCAAACCCAGCGCCTGTGCTGCCAGGGTGAGCGTTTGCACGGCGTCCACGCTATGGCCCGGTAATATTTGACTTTTATTTCCCTCGCCTGACTAACGGCGCGGGCGGGGCGCTAGCGGGACTCCTTCCTCTGGCAATAGGATGGTCGTTCCACCCAGACTCCCACCGGAACCAGGTGGCTGAAGTGACGTTGGTTCTATACGGGGCGGCAACTCACGCAGGATGCCGATCCGCTCCACCTGTAGCCAGAAGACGTAATCCCCGTGCAAGATGTCAGCGTCTCGATATGAGAATTGGCGGACGCCGAGGCCATACCCTTCATTGCGCGCCAACATCTCTTCGGCGCGTGCTTGCGTCAGATCCAACACCTGTGGGGTGAAAAGCAGCTCGCCTGTGGTCGCATCACGCGTCGTGCCAATAGGGCGCGTGCCGGCCTGTCCCAAAGGCTCGGTCAGGGTGGCTCCAGTCTGAATTCCCAACGAGACGGCGTCAAATACAGGAGCCGCCACCGGCCAGACGCCGCTGACAATCTCTTTGGCTTTGGCGCCGAATTTTTCGTCAGCCGCCACCTGCCAGCGCAGCCAGCCGCTCATCGCATCCTCGCCGGGGTCGCGCTCCCAGATGGTGGGCGTGATAAACAGGATGTTTTCATGGGTGACCCGCCGTCCGATCCAGTAGGTGGTGTGGTCGCCTTCCCAATCACTCACCAAGTCGCCCTCCCAGATCAGCAGGGGCGGGACATCTTCTGGATTGGGAAATGGCTCTCTTCGCTCATACGGCCTGGGGCCAGGGAACTCGTCGCCGCTGGCAATGCCAAATTGGAGATTGCCAAAGATGTCACGGGCGCTGCCGAAGACGTAGCGACCATCACCCGGCGCGCCGAGCGTTCTGGTGACGCGGCGGGCCGGCTCGCCAAGCAGATTTCCTGCACCGTCCAGATAGCGGTATTCAATTTGAAAAAAGAGTTCATCGCCAAAGCCATCCCGATTGAGCGCATCATCCCAGGTAGAGTTGTTGCAGCGAAAACCGTTGAGCGAAACGCGATAGTGACCTTGAATTCTCATGTTGTGCTCCCGATCACATCAGCTGGCAAGAGGTGCGTTTACGATTCGCGAAAGACCTGCCAACTCACGCAGCGCCACCGATCCTCTTGCTTCATAAAAATCTTCACATTGCGAAACGTTTTTTGGAGCAATGCGCCATCGTTGCCCTGTTCTTGCGTGGTCAACAGTGAGGTAATCACAGCGCAGTTTGCAAATATTTTCGGATTGTCGGGTCCATCGTCCTCCGCCACGCGGCGTTCAAGAAAAGGATTAGGGCCGAAGAGCACGTCGTAGATCATCTCTTTTTTGCTCTGAACCGTTCCTGACGCGCGCTTGATCCTGAATTCATCGGCCAGAATCGCCTCAAGCGGCTCCTGTTCTCGCCGTTGCTCGGCTTCAAAGGTTGCGCGGTTCAATCGCCGCACTTCATCGCTGTCGTTCATGATTGGTTCCTGTTCTCTATTTGAGATACCAGAAATCTGCACCTGTTCTCATTTGTGATCAGCAGGCATTAAGAACAAGGAGGCCGACAACTTCGTGATTGGCAACATCGTTCGGCATCAACCGTAGGCGCGGATAGCACCCACACAAGTCCGGTTGTGCTCCTGCTGATAATGGAAAATTACCACAAAGCGTCTTGCGTTTCTTGCCATTTCTTGCCAGAAAGTCAGAAAATGCTCGTTGCAATTTTGGCAAGAAAGTGATTTATAATGGTGTATCGCTTGCGGGGCGTTCACTGGTGATTAAGGAGCGATGCGTGGCTGTTTCCCACGATCCTTTCATCACCTTTTCCACCTGTGGGGAGCTGCTGAAGTTCCTGCGTCGTCGCGCCCGGCTTTCGCTGCATGAGTTGTCGATTGCCGTCGGGTACAGCGAATCGCACCTGAGCCGTATCGAAAACAACACGCGCTTCACCGATCGCTCCACACTGCTGGCGCGCTTTGTTCCCGCGCTTGGTCTGGAGGGCGAGCCGGAGATTGTAGCGCGCTTGCTGGCGCTTTGCGACCAACAACCAAATGACGCAGCGCCGATCGCTAATCCCGCTGCAGCGCCATCTTCCGTCCCCTTGCCGCCCATCTCACAACCGGCATCGACGAACGTCTATCCGTTTCCTCTGCAGCTAACCTCATTCATCGGTCGCGTCGAGGAGATCTCCGAGGTGCGCAAGCTGTTGCAAGACCAGAATGTGCGGCTGGTGACTCTGACCGGCGCCGGTGGATGCGGCAAAACGCGGCTGGCGTTGCGCATCGGCGAAGAGATGAAGCCTTTCTACACCGACGGGGTGCATCTGGTCGAGCTGGCTGCGCTCGTTGAACCACATCTGTTGCCGACCATGCTGGCGACAACTATTATTGGCGTGAGCATCGTTGCCAGCGAGGTTGCGCTGACTGCATTGGTGGACTTCCTACGCTCCTCCCGACGGCTATTGATTCTAGACAATTGTGAGCATCTGATCGAAGCTGTCGTCGATGCAGTGGTGACTTTGTTGTTGGCTTGTCCTCAACTGCAGATTTTGACCACCAGCCGTGAGATACTGGCGATTCCTGGGGAGTTTGTCTATCGAGTTCAACCGCTGGCGTTGCCATCCATGCAGATGGACGTACAGCTTTCAGCCGCAACGATTGTCAGGTGCGACGGCGTTCGGCTTTTTGTAGAGCGCGCTCGCGCAGCCTCCAACACATTTGTGCTGACCGACCAAAACGCCTCTGCGGTGGCGCGTATCTGCCATCGACTGGACGGAATTCCACTTTGCATCGAGTTAGCGGCGGCGTGGGTCGCCACACTTGCGCCTGAGGAGATTGCAGCACGGCTGGAGCATGATCTTTCGCTGCTCACAACCGACAGTCGTCGCACACTTCAGCGACACCAAACGCTGCACGCCGCCATCGATTGGAGTTACCGTCTGCTTTCTGCGAAAGAACGTAGATTGCTCCGACGTCTGGCAGTCTTTCGCGGAGGGTGGAGCCTCGAAGCCGCTGAGATGGTTGTGGCCGACGACCAGGATAACGGACAGACGGTTGCTGCGCAAGAGGTGCTGACGTTGCTCCGACAACTGGTAAATAAATCGCTGGTTACGGTGGATGATTCTCTCAAAAGCGGCGCACATTACCGTCTGTTGGAGCCGCTGCGCGAAGTGTTGTACGAAAAGCTCGTTGCGGCCGAAGAGCAGACGCAACTTCAACAACGCCACCTTGCCTACTACACACGGCTGGCGGAGGCGGCGGAAGCCGGATTGTCGGGCGCAGATCAGCAACAATGGCTGGATCGACTGGAGACCGAACACGACAATCTGCGTCTTGCGCTGAAATGGGGAAGCGAACACACCGAAGAGCCAGCGATAATGGCAGCCCGTCTGGCAGCGCGCGTCTGGCGCTTCTGGCTGGTGCGCGGCCACTATGCCGAGGGGCGTCACTGGCTGGAGCAGGCGCTTGCCAGCGGTCATCTCACCGATTCTGTACGCGTGCGGCTGCTGTATGGCGCCAGCGTGCTGGCGCGGCTGCAACTTGACTTGACGGCTGCGCAACATTTTGCCAAAGAGCAACAACGCCTGGCTCAACGTCTTGACGATCGCCAGGGGATAGCCGATAGCTACGGTGTGATGGGGTGGGTCGAAGAATTTCTTGGCAACTATCAGAGAGCGCTGAATTGCTTCAACAAGCGGTTGACGCTTTCCAGAGCATTGGGCAACCAGCGCGGGGTCGCCTATGCGTTACGCGGTTTGGGCGAGACGGCGACCGTGCTCGGCATGTATAACGAAGCCGACGCGTGGCTGAATGAGGCGCTAACCATCTTTTTACAGCTTGGCGACCGGCGCTATGTGGCGCAACTATGGAATGCTCTGGGCGTGTTGGCACATCATGTCAATAAACCAAGCATCGCCGAATCCTACTTTCAACTTAGCCTGGCAACCTATCGCAGCGTCAACGATAGACGTGGAATTGTGAAGTCGTTGCTGAACCTGTCAAAGCTGCTGCTGATCCAAGGGGATATACCGAACGCTGCTGCGCACCAAGAAGAAGCCGCTCAACAAATTCGTGGGCTGGCCGACAAACTCCTGTTGGCTTCGATATGGTCAAATCGGGCGCGTCTGGCCTCTTATAAGCATGACTGGGCGGAAGCAGAATCTGCGGTTATCCAGTCTCTGCAGCTACGGCGCGAGATGAATCACCGACCAGGCGCCGTTGAGGAACTCGAACAATTTGCTGATGTGACGTTTGCTGAGCATCATGCGACGCTCGCCGTTTGTTTGTGGAGCGCTGTAGATCGTTTCCGACGCATGATGCATATGGCTGCGCCACCCTGTGAGCAAACATTTCATGTCCAGCAGCTCGAATGCGCTCACCTGCATTTTTCCCCGGCAGAATTTGACGCCGCCTGGCAGACGGGCCAGGCCATGTCCTGGGAGCAGACCCTCGCATATGCGCTCGGCGAATATAAATTCCGGCATTTCAGAATGCGCCAGTGCGAAGCAAAATGAGCGAAGACGTCCCACGAGAATCATGATAGGAGTTACGCAGTTGGCTGGAATCCAGCGTCCTTACGAGTGCCCGCAGCGCTTTGCTTGGCCTGGCGGCTGGTGACGGCGTCGGCACGACCGTCGAATTCAAACCGCGCGGCACATTTGCACCGCTCACCGACATGGTGGGCGGGGGGCCGTTTGGCTTGCAGCCGGGCCAATGGACGGACGACACGTCGATGGCGCTCTGCCTCGGCTACAGCCTGGAGGAGCGCAACGGCTTCGACGCCCACGACCAGATGACGCGCGGCGTGCGCTGGTGGAAGGAAGGCTACCTGAGCAGCACCGACGTCTGCTTCGACATCGGCGTCACCGTGGCGGGCGCGCTACACCGCTTTCAGCAGACCGGCGACCCATTTGCCGGTTCGACCGATCCGCACAAGGCGGGCAACGGCTGCATCATGCGCCTGGCGCCGGTGCCGATCTTCTATGCTGAGGACATCGACGCGGCGACGCACTACGCCGCAGAGAGCGCGCGCACCACGCACGCCGCGCCAGAATGTCTAGACGCCAGCCGCCTCTTTGCGCGCATCCTCGTGCGTGCCCTGCGTGGCGACGACAAGCACACCGTGCTGCTCGGTGACCGCGCCACCTTCACCGGCGAGCCCACGATCGAGGCAATTGCACGCGGCGACTACCGCAGCAAACACCAGGCGCAGATTCGCGGCTCCGGCTACGTCGTCGACAGCCTGGAAGCCGCGCTCTGGTGTTTCGACCGCACCGACACCTTCGCCGACGCCGTGCTGCTTGCCGCCAACCTGGGCGACGACGCCGACACGACCGCTGCCGTCTGCGGACAAGTAGCCGGCGCGTTCTACGGCGAAGCGGGGATTCCGGCGGACTGGCGCGCCCGGCTGACGATGGGCGAGGAAATCGCGGCGCTGGCGGATCGGCTGTGTCGAGGCTACGGCGCAATGTGATAGGAATGCCGTGATGCTGTGCTATACTGGTCATGCAACTACCTGGTGCAACCAAGACGCAAGTTCAGTTCTATCCAGTTCTATCAAGGAAGGAAACCTATCAGTTCATGCCACTCACCGACCCGGCAGCGGGGCACAGGGAACGGCTCCGCCAGCGCTTTGCGGCAAACGAGACAGCGCTGAGCAACGCCGAACTGCTGGAACTGCTACTCACCTACGCGATTCCCCGGCGGGATGTTGCACCCCTGGCACGGCGCTTACTGGCGCACTACGGCAATCTGACAACGGTTCTGGCAGCAGATACCGCCGACCTGCTGACAATTGACGGGATGGGCGAACAGGCGACCCTGCTGTTGCGACTGGTGGGGACGCTCGCCGGTGCGCCATCACAACCGCACCCCATACAATTCCCGCTGATGGATGACCTTGAGATAGACCTCTCCTCTGCCAACACAACGGAGGATGATGATCGCGGGGAATATAATGTTGCCGCTGCGCATCTTGAGGTGGTGGATCAAGAAAAGATTGATGGGGAAGACGAGAAAGGTGTACTGCGAGCGTTTGTAAATGATGAAGTGATCCATGCACAGACCTTGCTGCCGCAAGCGCATCGCTTTCAGACGCTGGCTGAGTTTCACTCCCACCTTTGCGCCAATCTGCCCTACAATGCCGCCACAACGCGCGTGCGCCGCGCCAATTATCTCATCAAGCGGTTCTTTCCTGACGGCGTCTTGGCAGTCCCGCTGGTCGAGTTCTTGCGCTGCACTCAAAGCACATCGGCGCGCGACAGCGCCATCTTCTACGAATTGCTGCGCAGCGAGCCGCTGCTCCGCATGGTTGCTGAAGAACTGGTCTGGCCCGCCCTGGCGGATGGCAGCGTGACGCGGGAGACAATGCGTGCATTCCTCCTCCAGCACCTGCCGGCGCTCAGCCCATCTTCGTTAAAAAACAGTCTGCGCTCGATTCTGACGGCATATAGCGCACTGGGCGTCGGCGAGGTTCGTGACAATGTCTTGTTGGTGCATACCCATCCCGGCGACCTGGATGGCTTTGTCTATGCCTTTTGTGCTGAGTTCCCGACACCGGGCGTTTATCGATTCGAGGATATGGAGCAGGGGCTGCTGCACAAAGGATTACTGTGGGACAGGGCGTGGCTGCGACGCCAGCTGTATCATCTGGAACGACTCGGATTGCTTGCCAAAGTCAGTGAAATCGATACGCTGCGTCAGTTCACTGTGCGCTACAGCCGCGCTGGAACCTTGTCCGCCTACTTCGCACTTGACTCGCAGATGATCGCCATGCTGCGCGAGGAGCCGACGGCGAGCAACCTATACGTTGCGGATTCACCCCAACAGGATGAACAGCACCCATGAAATTGACCGGCCCCGAGATCATCAGCACACTGCGCGAACAATTGACGTTTACGATTGGCCGGCATCTCTATGTGGTCTTGGGTTCATACGCGCAACTGCGCACATTTGAGCAGGTCGATCTGACTGCGGCCGTGACGCGTGACGGAACGCCCTTGCCGGCGCCGATCAACCTGAACCGTCGTCTGCTCGACACGATCGACGACGCAACGCTGCGCCGGCTGATGAGCGACGAAGCGCGCCTGCCCAAATCGGTGCGCGCCCAGCTCGACGCAGCGCTGCGCCAGCTCCTGGACAGTCTCTTTCGCACCAATTCGCTCGTGATCCTCAAGCAGGTCGAAATCCTTTTCGCCTATGGGCTTGATCTGAGTGCGTTTCGCACGGCGGCCACCAATCAAAATCACCTGGTGCTGCTCTTGCCTGGCGCCTGGGTCTCCGACCGCGTCCACCTCTTTCACGAGGCCGACGCACGCTTTCACCGCACGCTGCCTGAAAACCTGGTTGCCGAAAACCACATTTGGGAGTTGACGAATGGCTGAACGTTTCACCGCAGGACTCTATCAGCGCAAATCGCTCGATCAGATCACCGCTGTCCCCGATTCCATCATCAGTGTCTACGTCATCGAAAAACATATCTGGGCGGATGATGGTGGTGAGCCGGGGCTGCTGCAGGCGCGCAAGGCGCGTCGCGCCAATCCGCGCACGGTGGACGAATTCCTGATACAGCCGGTGCGTGGCTTTCTCAACGACATCTTTCGCCAGATGGCCGCTCCCTACGACCCGGCGCAGAAGGAACGCGCCATCGGGCAAGGCTACTGGGTGCAGGCTGAGTTTGGCTCGGGCAAGTCGCACCTGCTTTCGTTCGTCGGTGCGTTGGCGCTGGGCGACGAGGCTGCGTGGAACATCGTCCGGCGCAAAGAACAGGACGCAGGTCAGGGCCGCCGCGAAAGCCTTTACAGCTTCTACGAAGAAGGACTTGCGCGTAAGCAGCAGAACGGGAAGGGCATCCTGGTGGCGGTCAAAACCCTGGTCGGCGAAGGCGGCGGCGCCATTGGCATGGCGGAGCATACGCGCTCGTTGACAGAGTACATCCTCGACGCAGTGGCGGAGCAGTTCTTTGTCGAGACCGGGCGCGTGCTGCCGCTCTACCCGTCGCAGTTGCTGGTGGAACGTTTCCTGGCGACAGATGACCTGAACCGTTACCAACGCGACCTGGCCCGATTTCTGAAAGACCCTGCCTGGTTCGACGACGAAGAACAGCAGGAGCTTGCCGACTTCATGGCGGCAATGAAATCCCCTGACCCGAACATCCAGCGCGATGTCGGCGAACGTCTCTGGCGTTTCTATGAGCAATATCTGCGCATCCGTCCCCAGATTCCCATGGAGGCGGAGCCGATTCTGGAGCACATGGTCAACCGCCTGCTCGACGAGGGCTATGCCGGGCTGTTGCTGATCCTGGATGAGATTTCGCTCTTCATGAAGGGACGCAGCGACGCACAGCGCGTCGAAGATGAGAAGACCCTGGTGGTGCTCGCCAATCGTCTGGCTAAGGTCAAGCACCTGCCGGTCTGGGTGGTGTGCGCGGCGCAGGAGAAACTCGAGACCAAGATGGCCGGCGTCAAGAACATCCTGGCGCGTGAACGCCTCGACCCGGTGCCGCTGCTCAGCGACCCGGCGGATTACGCCACGATTGCGCTGCACCGCGTGCGCACCATCACCGAGCCGGGCGCCATCGACCCCTATTACGAAGACTACAAGCGCAGTTTCAGTTGGCCCCAGGCAATCGGAAAAGCGGAATTTGCCCGTTTCTTTCCGTTCTTCCCGCCCAGCCTCGACATCATGCGCGCCATCTCCTACAACCTGACGACAGTGCGGTCGGCGCTTTACTTCATGCTCGAAACGTTAAAAACGCAACGCAAGCGCCAGTCCCGAGAAGTGATCACGCTCTGGGCGCTCTTCGAGGACATCGTGAAATATGAGGAAGACCCATCGGGTACGACGCGCGGCGTTGCCAGCATCAAGGTCAAGTGGCCCGATGTCTGGCACGCCTATGAAACCGCGCGCGCCCAGCTCGACGCACAGGTCAGGGGGCCGCTCATGCTCTATCGTCACCGGGCGGACAAGATCATCAAGACGCTCTTTCTCTATCACATTGCCGACCGCGCGCCTAACGGACTCAGCGCCGAAGAGCTGATGAACAGCGTTATGGAATGGCGCGACCACGACAAGGGACAGACGGCGGACCTGCAGGACAATCTTGACCACTACACGGTGTTGTGCGACCAGATCGCCCTGGAAATTGCCCAGGTGGAACGCGTCGGCGCCAACTATCGCTTCCGCGCCACCAGTGGCTACACCCAGCCGAGCGAGCATTTCCAGCGGGCGCGCGCCGAAGTCGAACAGAGCCAGCAGGAACAGCGCGTTGCCTGGGAAGCGCTGCTGGCGCTCGATGGCTGGGAAGTCTCGGCGCAATTGATGAAGTTGAACCTGGGACAGGGCATCCGCTCCGTCTTTCGCGCCATCGCGCCCGCTGCACAGACCGATGTCACGATAAAATGGCACGGACGCGAGATCAGTGGGCGCGTCTTCATGCGCGACCTGTTGAGCATCGCACGCCAGAACCACATGCTGCCCTCGATCAACAGCACCGAAACCGGGCTTGATTTTGCCGTCTTTATTAGCTCCACGCCGGTGACTGATGAGATCGCACAGTTGATCGCAGCCCGCCAGGAGCCACGCGCCATTTTCTGGGCGCCCGACCCCTTAAGTGCCAGCGAACGCGATCTTCTGATCGATTTTGGCGCCTACCGTAAGCTGGTCGCCGAGTTTGCCGGTCGCGACTCGGAGGAAGCGCGCGCGGTCCTCGAATGGGTGCAGCATCGGCTGCGCGACCAGATGGGGTCGATCTATCGGATCGTACCCGGCGCTTACAGTCGCGGCGTCATGGCGGCGGTGAACCACCAGCGACTCGACATTACTGTCACCGGAGAACTGACCGCTTTCTTGACGCCTGTCGTCGGTCAGGTGCTCGACAGCGTCTATATCAGCAGCGAGCTGGAATTCACGGCGCCGGCCCCCTTCAACGATGCCAACGCCATCAATGTCATCAACGGTATCGTCAAAGTCGGCGAGATCGAACGCGGCGCAAAACCGAACCGCGACATTTCCGCGGCGCAGAACTATGGCTTTGATCTGCGCATCATGCGCCGCCCACATGATCGCAAACTCGACCTGACCGACTGTCGCTACACGCGAGCGATCGCCACCTTCCTCGAAGATAAGCTGGGGGCGTCGGGCGCCGAAATGCCTGTCGTCACGCTCTACAAAAATTTCATGGGCATCGGCGGCCCCGGCGATGTGAACTATGGTCTCAGCAAACGCATGGTGCAGCTTTACCTGCTTTGTCTGGTGCGTGAAGGCAAGGTGCGCGTTGGCCTCTCGCCCAGGGCGGCGCCGCTGGAGACGATCGACTATGGCAACATCGCTTCCATTGACTTCAAGACCGCCGTGCTCGATGCGTTTGAGCGCGTGCAGCTGGTGGCCGCGCCGGAAGGGTGGGAATTGCTGGCGCCCTACGCTGCCGTCCTCCTCGACGACCCATCCGTCACGACCATCAGCGATGAAGCCGACATCCAGGCTGTGATCCAACGCCTGTTGCGCCAGCGCGATACGGAACGGGCATCGCTGCGCAGCCTGACCGCCGAGCTGGCGCCGATCTTTGCCGAGCTTGGCTACAACGCCGCCGAGTTCAACGTGCGCCTTGCCCAATGGCAACGCTATCTCGATGCCCATGTCGATGTGGCGGATGCGATCACGGGGCTGCGTATTGCGCTCGACCGCGCCTTCGACTACGAAGTGTATGCGGGCGACCGCGTCGCCCCCGATGAAGTCGACGATCTGAAGTTGCGCCGCGACGAACTGCGGCAGTTAGAGCAATTCGCCAGACATGGCAGTCAGCTCCGCGCCATTGCCCGGTATGTGCGCGCAGAATTGCCCACTGCCAGCGAGTTCGACGCGCTGCGCAATGCGTTCGCCGCTGCGCGCGCGGCGCTCGTCTCGCTGCCGACCCTCATCGCCAGCGAGGCGCGGCTGACCAGCGAACTGCTCGACCCGATGCGCGAGGCCATCAGCAGCTATGCAGTGCGCTACTTGCAGCGCTTCGACCGCGTGACCGCGCGCGCCGAGGAGGTGCGCCAACTGCTGCACGCAGCCGAGCGCCTGCCAGACTTCGTGGTCCTGGAGACGCTGGCTGGCGTCACGCAGCTCGGCGCGGATGGCTTGCAGACTGTGCGCGCCTTTATCAACCGACAGCTTGACGACGCAGCAACGCTGAGACCGACGCGGATCACGCGCGGCGAAGCGGAGCGCGCCTTGAACGAGTGGCCGCAACCCTCTGGCTGCGAGATCACTCTAAGCAATGCCGACGAATGGATGGCGCGTCTCGACGCAGTTGCAGAGGAACTCGACGACCTGCTTCGGCAGAGCCTGCATGAGAAAGCGGCCGTGCTTGCCAGCAGCGCCCTGCGCGACCGCTTGCAGCAGCACACCGACGCGCCGTTCGTTCGCAGCCTGCTCGCGGCGCCGGACGCCGCCGCAGTTGCCGACGCGCTGCGCACCACTATCGGCGCAGCGAACAGCGCCGACCGTGCAGCGATGGCCGCCGCGCTGGCGCAGGCACTGCGCCAGGTTGTCGTGAAACGTCTGCGACTGGCAGACTTCAAGCCGACCCTGCGCACGCTCGAACGCACCGACATCGAGGACGTTGTCGCCGAATTTCGCACCTTCTTGACCAGCGCCATGACCGAAGATCGCGCAACGCACACTGTGCTCGAACTGGAGTAGCGATGACCGCCACAATGCTGGAAGCATGGATTCTGGAGAAGATTGAGCCACATCGCACCGCACCGTTGGTGATCGTGTGCGACCCGCAGCGCATGATTCAAAGCGGCGCCGTAGCGGTCGATGGCTGGGCGGAACGGCATGGCTTCACGGTGCTCTTCTGCACCGGTAACCTGGCGCTGCGCGAGATGTACGAGGCGATGCGCGACGACCCAGATGTGCGCACCCTGTTGGTCGACCGCAGCCGCACCCACGCCACAACGCCGCTCTTCTACCCCGATCTGGATGTTGCGGCTGGCCGGCGGCGCCAGTTGACGATAACCTTACGCGACTTTCTGATTGAGAAGACGGGCGACCCGACTTGGCCGCAAGCTGTCAATATGCGCGAATACGCGCGCCTGCTACTCACCAATCTGCCCAACGTGCTCGCGGCGCACGCCCAGCTGCGCGCCGTGCGCGCTAGCGGTTTTTCGGACGCCGACCTGCACAAGATCATCATTGGGGCTGCGCTCGCCATCAACCCGTTCGGCAAGATCGCCGTCGGCGACATCCGGCGCATCGCACTGGAACATCACCATACGCTAGACGAACTCAAGCGCACCCTGCCGGAGGCAGCCATGGCAGCCTGGCGCAGTGCGCTGGCGAAGGTGCAAAAACCGTTCTGTGACCTTCTGGATGGCGATGCCCCCACGATCCTGCGCGCCTTCATCCTGGCGGCACTGCTAAAACAACATGGACTTGACCATCGCCTGCTGTTGAGCAATCTCGATCCGCAGTTGCACCTCTACCGCGACATCGATCCCGCCTTCCTGGATGAAGCGCTGCACGACCAGCTCGACGCCAACCCCGATCGCGTCGTCGCCGATGTGCGTGCGGTGGAGAGCTATCTGCTGGAAAGCGCAAGCGCGTTCGTGCTCTTGCTGCGCGACCAACTTCAGCTCGACGATCCTGAACACGCCCGCGCCGTGTTAGAGCGCGAACGTCTCTCACCACTGATCCGCAGCATGGCGCTCTTTTCGCTGTTGGTGGATCTGCTCACAACGCACAACCTCAAGTTTCATCGCGGCGTTCACCAACTGCTCCAGGCGCAAGACCGCCGCACCGACATGCTGGCGTTGCGCCGTCCTGACGAACAGTGGCTGACCCTGACCAACGTCTATGGCAAGGCAGTGACCACGTTCGAGGTGGTGACGCGGCTGGTGCAGAGCACCAGGAAACTCAAAGCCATAACGGACGACGCGCTGGAACTGGCGTTCTTTGACGAACTCTGGAACACACACCGGGTCAACCGCTTCGACTACTACGCCTCCGATCTGGAGCGCACGCTGCGCGTGGGCGCCTTGTTGCCGGTGACGCAGCGGCGGTTCTGGCCCGAGCTGGCGGTGCGCTGGGAGACTGCACGCCGCGAACTGAGCAGCGCACTCCAAGCCGCCAGCCAGATGATGGACGCAGTCAACCATCGCTTTCAGAACCTTTACCGACGCCATTACGCCGATTGGATTCAACGCAGCGACGCCCCGGTCATCTTCACCCATCAGTTTCTCGACCGCATGCTCAAGGCGCACTGGGATGCACAGGGCGCGCGCCGAGCCGTCATCCTGATCTTCGACGGCATGCGCACCGACGCCTTCGACGAGTTTTTGCTACCCGTGCTCGAAGAGCGCTATCGAGTGATCGCCCGTCGTCCCGGCAGCGCCATTTTGCCGACAGAGACGCACCTGAGTCGCAAGGCAATTGCTGCCGGAACCCTGCCAGTACACTTCGCCGCCAACAGTGAGCTGGAACTGCTGAAACGCTGGCTTAAAACAACCTGGAATCTGTCGCCCACCTTCGAGGTGGTCAAGGACGACGACACAGTGGCGTCGGGGATGACGGTGCGTTATCGTTCCGAGCGGCTGGAGTACATCATCTTCAACTTCACCGACAAGAATCTCCACAACAACGACCAGGAACTGGCGCTGATCTACGACACCACCGTGCGCGAAATCATCCGTCAAGACGTACGCGGCGTGCTGCGCGACCTGCCCGACGATGCCCTGATCTTCGTGACCAGCGACCACGGCTTTGCGCCCGTCCCCCACAAAGCGCTGGCGCTGGATGCAAGCGTGGTGGCGGGGCCACAGGATGTCAAGTATCGCGTCGCGCGCACGCGCAAACGCGTCCCCGATGCACAGCAGCCGTCCGTGGTGGAGTTCGACGCGCGCACGCTGGCGATCCCGCTGACCGGCGCCGCCGGCGCGCCCGTGCATTCGATCCTCTTTCCGCGCCCGGGGCTGGCGCTGCAGCGCCCCAACGCCGCGTTCCGCCCCGACCGCTACACCCACGGCGGGCTGAGCATGGCCGAATGCTTTGTCCCGATGGTCGTGCTGGGGCCGCCGGACGCCCAACAGCCGCTGCTGCGCATCGAGCGCTTCGTGCAGAGCGGCGCCCTGCGCGAAGGCGAGCCAGTCACGCTGGAGCTGGCGCTGGCGCCCATGCGCATCGGCGCGGAGGAGCAGGTCATCACGATTGCCTTCAGCACGCCAGATATTGCACCGCGGCGTGAGTTGTTCGCAGGCCGGCCCGTCACCTACAGCATGACCTGGATGCCGCCGCTGGGCGAGATCGACGACGCCGCACGCGCCTCTGGCGAGGTGCGCATCCCCGTGACCGCCATCGTGACCTGGGAGGAAGGCGAACAGCGGCAGCGCGCAAGTCGCACGCTGGATGTTCGCGTCAAACTCGACCCCACGCGGCTGCGCCGCCGCGTCGATTCCAAGCTCGATCTGCTGGTGGGCAAGGTGCCGAAGGGACTGCAGGGATGAGTTCGGCGATGCCCTTGGCGGCTTAGGCAGAAACGGCGTCGCCGTGTGGCATGTGGAACAAGCACAGATGAATACGGCAAGCATTCAATGCGATTTGGCACGACTTCGTGGACTTCAGCTGAAGTCGTGTTTCTGCATACCGCGTGAACCGGCACCAGCCTCTGCACTATTGCGAAAAAAAGGCGAGGATGAGAATGACCATTAACTGGCATGCGATCAGGAGTGTCAATGGGTCCCAGGCGCATGGGTTTGAAGAACTATGCGCCCAGCTTGCGCGCGCCGAATGCCCTGTCGATGCAAAATTCGTGCGAAAGGGCACTCCTGATGCTGGCGTCGAGTGTTATGTAGTGTTTCCTGACGGTAGCGAATGGGGATGGCAAGCCAAGTACTTCGACAGCGTAGGCGATGCGCAGTGGGATCAACTCGATAAGTCTGTGAAGACTGCGCTTCATAAGCATCCGCGCCTGGTTCGCTATTACATCTGTATCCCAATCGATCTGCCCGATGCTCGCAGCGAAGGGAGACGCTCCGCACAAGATCGATGGAGTGAACATGTTCAGAAATGGATAGGGTGGGGATGCGAACAAGGGCGTAGTCTAGAGTTCGTTTACTGGGGAAGTTCTGAATTGATCGAGCGGCTTTCGCAGCCTAGAAATATCGGTCGCCTGCGCTTCTGGTTCGATACGATTGGATTCGACCAAGAGTGGTTTGAGCGTCGCCTCAATGAGTCAATCAGTGCGGCTGGACCGCGATATACCCCGGAGATTCACGTTGATCTGGCGATTGCTCAAGAATTTGAGACGTTTGGCCGTACAGAACGATTCGTTGACTCGCTGAAAGCAAAGGCGCGCATTATTCGCCAGGCACTTGATCATTTGCGGTATCAAGCTAGACAGCGAGATGACTCACCTCTCGACCCGGCATTGAGTGTACTGGAGTCCTCAATCAGGACAGTTTTGCACCAGTTTGGATTACTTGAGGTTGATGCATCGGGAGATCTTCCGTTTAGCAAGATACTTGACAGCATTGATGCAGTTGAGTCGCCACTGTGTGCGCTGGAGCAGTTGGTGATCGACAAGGAGAGCGAGCACAATGCTCAATCATCCTCACAAAAAACCTCGCAGTTTCCACACCCCTATCGAATTAACCCGTTCGAGCATTTGCGCCGCCAAATTTGGGACCTTAGACAGGCGCTAGGCGAGACGAGAAGTGTACTCAACCATGCCGTCGAAGTTGCCGGCAAAGATCTGATGATTCTGACAGGCCAGGCTGGCACGGGCAAAACGCATCTCTTGTGCGACATTGCCAGGAATCGTATTCAAGAGGGCCGGCCCACCATTCTGTTGATGGGTCAACGCTTTGTGAATCTGAGCGATCCCTGGACGCAGGTGCTGGAACAGTGTGATCTGCGAAGGTTTTCCGCAGATGAATTTGTGGGAGCGATTGAGGCAGCCGCTCAGGTAGCGAATTGTCGGGCGCTGGTAATGATTGACGCCCTAAACGAAGGGGCGGGGAGATCAGTCTGGCCGGTGAACCTCGCTGCGTTTTTAGCGCACCTTCGCAGGTCATCCTGGATTGGCACTGTTCTTGCAGTGCGATCCTCGTTTGAAGCGCGCTTGATTCCAGAGACGACTCGCCAGCAAGCAATTTACATCGAACATAAAGGGTTCAACGAACGCGAATACGACGCAACACATACTTTTTTCGCTCACTACGGACTGGCGTTTCCAACCACCCCGCTTTTGGCGCCCGAATTTCGCAACCCTTTGTTCCTCAAAACCCTGTGCAAGGCGCTCAATACCAAAGGCGAACGAACACTCCCGCGAGGATTTCACGGTATTACTGCCATATTCGAGATGTATCTTGATGGGATCAATCAACGTCTGGCAAACGATCTTCGTTTCGATTCACGACATCGGCTCGTACACAGAGCGCTGAACAGTTTTGTCCAACAGTTTGTTGAAACCAACAAACGTTGGCTTTCGTGGCAAAAAGCCGAGGCCCTGGTAAACGAACTCCTTCCAGGCCGTGACAGCGAGAGTTCTTTGTATCAGGCACTAGTCTCTGAAGGCGTCTTGGTCGAGGAAGGCTCCCTGTCAAGTAAATCAGACGACGAAGAAGTCGTTTTCTTGGCATACGAGCGGTTTGCCGATCACCTGATCGCTAAGTTGTTGCTGGATAGATTTCTTGATCCTGCTGAGCCTGAAGCTGCGTTTGATTCTGGTGGGGGATTGGCATATTTATGCGATCCCAAAGTATACACTCCATCTGGTCTTCTTGAAGCCCTCTGCATTCAGGTCCCAGAACGAGTTGGACGGGAATTGACCGCGCTTGCTCCGGATATTGCCAGGCGTCATTCCATTGGTGATGCTTTCCGGCAAAGTATTATCTGGCGTAGGCTAGACGCATTTTCCGCGGAAACTCGTGGGCAGATGCAGCGCTTCATCCAGAACCGGTATCAATTAGGCGAAACCCTGGATGCCCTTCTTACCGTTGCCACCCTACCTGAACATCCGCTGAACGCAGACTACCTTGATCAACAACTGCGCCGAGATTCGATGCCTCAGCGAGACTCATGGTGGAGCACTTACCTTCATCGTGCGTGGAGCACACAAGGCGCTGTGGACAGACTGGTTGAATGGGCCTGGCAGATAGCTCCCAATCAAAATCTTGATGGTGACTCGGTCGAACTATGCGCCGTTTCATTGGCATGGATGCTCTCCACTCCAAACCGCTTCTTGCGAGACCGAGCGACCAAGGCTCTCGTAAGCCTCCTGACAGGATACTTCAATGTAGCAGAAAAACTCGTTGCACGCTTCGCTGACGTCGACGACCTTTATATCCGTGAACGAATCTTTGCAGTTGCATATGGTATTTGCATGCGCAGCCAGAATGTCGCTGTCATCGGACGGTTAGCTAAACTGGTCTACGATCTGGTATTTGCGGCTGGTGAGCCTCCTGCCCATATCCTGTTGAGAGATTATGCACGTGGTGTGATTGAGCGTGCACTTTATCTGAAGGCTGACATTCAGGTGGATGAAACGCTCATCCGCCCACCTTACAGAAGCCATTGGCCTGCAATACCCACTGAAGATGAAATCGAGCAACTGTTTCCTAAAGATGAAGACGTCGCATGGAATAGCAGCGACACAGCCTGGTCAAAGAATCGAATTCGTCGGTCGGTTATGAGCGATGACTTTGCCTGGTATGTGATCGGCACAAATTCCGGGCGAATCAACTGGACATCATTGCGCATCGACGAACCAATATCTTCTGGAGCCAGCCAGGCGCAAACCGTCGCTTTCGACGCATTAGAGTCAACGCACACTACGGCTCACATTCGCCAACTGAACGAGTTGCTAACGGTTACAAACTCTAGCGAAGATAGAGAGCCGCAGCGATTCGACCTTTCCGTGATTCAACGCTATGTAGTCATGCGAGTATTCGATCTCGGCTGGACTACAGACCGATTCGGGGAGTTCGATCGCTTTTATATTAGGCATAGCGGCCGGGAAGCATCAAAACCTGAGCGGATGGGCAAGAAATACCAGTGGATTGCCTATCATGAGATCATGGCGCTGGTGGCTGACCACTTCCAATTCCGAGATGACCAAATCGCTGATACCTACGAGGGTCCCTGGCAGGATAGGTTCCGCGATATCGATCCATCGTGTACGTTGCGGTGCATACCTGGAGGAACATCCTGGGATTCTCATCAAACGGCGTGGTGGGCGGAAGCTCGATATGACTGGTGGACCGCTCAACCAGAACCTGTTGCCTGGACATCTGATCATAGCGATCTGCCTGCCATCAAGGATTTACTCAGAGTTGTTTGGCCCAACGACGGCTCACAATGGCTGAACCTCTGCGGGTACTTTCACTGGAAGCGACCGACGCCAGCAGACAAAGAAGATACTGAGATAGAGCGGCGCGATCTCTGGTATATATGCACAGGCTATCTTATCCTATTGACGGATGTCGATGCCTTTATTGAATGGTCACAAACAGTAGATTTCTGGGGACGGTGGATGCCTGAGCCTGCTCAGCTATCTGGTGTCTATCTGGGCGAGATCGGATGGTCGCCTGCATACCGATATTTCCAGCACCCATATTTCGGCGACGAGGGGTGGACAACTCCAGCCAAAGAATGCCCTGTGAAAATACGAGTGGCTGCCAGCGAATATCTGTGTGAAAGTGGTGGATTCGACTGTTCGATCGATGACACCTATAAGCTCCGAATTCCTTCAGTTGATCTGCTTGAAGGCCTTGGTTTGAAGTGGAGCGGGCAAGCCGCTGACTATGTCAATTCTGATGGCCAGGTTTTGGTATTCGACCCAACTGCCCATTTGCCAGGTCCGGATGCCTTGCTAATACGAGAGGATTTGTTTCAAGAATATCTTGCACAAGCAGGCTTGACCATCTGTTGGGTAGTGCTAGGAGAGAAACGAGTTCTTGGTCCTGGGATCGACGCAAGCTACTTCGAATCGCTGCGACTCACCGGAACCTATACACTAAGGAATTCCGCAATCGATGGCAACATGCGATATTCGACACCGATAGATACTTCAGGAGCAAGCCAGGATTGAAGCCTTGCACTTTTAATCATATTTTCCAAGCCGGATTGTGGAGTCATTTCGACCGTTTGAATTAGGAGCATGCATCCCAATGCCCAAACGCAAACCCACCACCCACCAACCCACCCTCTACCACAAACCCGTGCCCACCATGCCGGAGGGCTACTACTCCTCCGGCCCCAACCCGAACCTGGGCAAATTCGTCGCCGAGCACGCCAAGCCCTATGACCCGGCTACCGACACGTACAACGTGCCGCCCTTCGACAAGCCGATCACCACGACCAAGGCGACGGCGATCTACAACATGCACACCTACTGGTCGAAGAAGCCCCACGACGCCATCCGCCAGTACATCCGCCACTACACCCAGCCGGGCGACCTGGTGCTCGACCCCTTCTGCGGCAGCGGCGGCACGGCGCTGGCAGCGCTGATGGAGGGCCGCGCCGCCATCGCCATCGACCTCTCGCCGGCGGCCACCTTCATTACCAAGAACTACTGCACGCCGGTGGACGTGGCTGAGCTGGAGCGCGCCTTTGCCGAGCTGGAGGCGAAGGTCAAGCCGGAGATGGAGTGGCTCTATGAGACGCGCTGCGACCGCTGCGACGGCCGCGCGCTGACGAGCTACACCGTCTATTCGCAGGTCTTTCGCTGTGAGCGCTGCCTGGCGGAGGTTCCGCTCTTCGACTGTGTGGAGGTGCAAAGCACGACGCTGGCCGGCAAGCCCAAGACGATCAGCGCCTGCCCGCACTGCTACGCCGCCGGCGTGGTCGAGGAGATCAGCACGCGCAGCAGCGCCAAGCTGGGCGCCGTGCCCGTGCTGGTGAGCTACGAATGCCAGGAAGGCTGCAAGCCCAAGCGCGGCGAGCGCCGCCACAATGACCCCGACGCCAAGAAGCGGCGCTTTTTCGAGGAATACGACCTGGGCAAGCTGGCGGAGATCGAGGCAAAACCGATCCCCTACTGGACGCCGCCGCACCGCATGATGAACGTCGCATCAGACACCGAACCGTGGGGCGACGAATGGCGACCGGGGCGCAACTTCCGCACGGTGGCGGAGTTGTTCACGAAGCGGAATTTGTGGGCGCTGGCGTTGTTGGCACATTTCATCCGTCGACTCAACTATAGTAATGGAAACGTGCAAGATCAGCTTCGATTGGCATTCAGCGGGACAATCTTGAATGTGTCAAGAATGCTCAAACAAAGTGAGCAGTGGGGCGGTGCGCTTCAGATGGGCACCTACTATATGCCGCAGATCAGCCGTGAGTCACCTGTGTTCATTGGTTTTGACTACAAGTACCGAGATGTGAAACGGGGACTTGATGCTATTGGTTCGATTATTACAGAACCGAATGTTCTCATCTCCACTCAATCTGCGACTGCACTCGGCGAGATCGATTCTGATAGCATCGACTACATATTCACCGACCCGCCCTACGCTGACAAAGTGCAGTATGGTGAGTTGAACTTTATTTGGGAAGCATGGCTCGACTTGCAGCCTCGCTGGCACGATGCCGAAATCATCGTAAATAAGACACGCGGTCTGTCTGACACCGAATGGGCAAACTCGATGAGTAACGCTCTGCGCGAGTGTTTCCGAGTATTGAAGCCTAATCGGTGGCTATCACTGTGCTATCACGATACCAGCGAGGGAACATGGGCATTAGTCCAAGATATAATGGCTGACATAGGGTTTATTCCTGAAACTATCGGAGATACCCTGTTCATCGATACCGGTCAGAAATCCTACAATCAGTTGATGGCCGACAAAGTCACCAAGCGCGACCTGGTGATCAACTTCCGCAAGCCGCGCCCCGGCGAGACTGGCGCGGTCGTGCTCACCGGCGACGAGGATGCCGCCGCCTTCGCCGACAAGGCGCGCGCCATCCTGGTCGAGGCGCTGGAAGCGCACCCCGGCAGCCCCGCCGACCGCCTCTACGACATCCTCGTCTCGCGCATGGTGCGCCGCGGCGAGTTCGAGCGCCACAACTTCCAGGCGCTGCTCGAATCGGTGGCCGAACCGGTGCGCGAGGCGCTGATGCAGGAACTCTTCACCCCGCGCCCGCCTGATCTCTTTGGCCAGCACGCGCAGGTGCGCTGGTATCTGCGCGCCACCGCCGACGACCTGGACGACGCCGAACGCACGCGCGAGGAAGCCGCCGCCGCGCGGCTGGAAGCCTATATGCGCAGCGCGATCGACTACACTGCGCCCGCCGGCGCCGACGCGGGCGTCCACTACTCCGACCTCTTCGAGCACTACCTGCCCGTCAAGGAAAAGCCGCGGCGTCTGCTGCAGGAGTGGCTGCCCGAATTCTTCTTCAAGACCGCCGACGGCGCCTGGCGGCCCCCGCTCACCGCCGAGGAGCGGGCGCAGAAGCAGGCATTGCGCGCCGGCGGCAGCCTGCGCCGCATCAAGCGCTTCGTCCACGCGCTGGAGCAGGGCGTCCCGCCCGCGCCGCGCGACCTGCCCGCGTCGCTCGCCGACGCCGCCGACTGGATCCGCCAGTGTCGTCGCGCCGGCCTCTATCGCTACGGGCGGGCGATCTACGAACGCGGCGGCTTCGACTTCGCCAACCTCCACGCCGAGGCGCAGGCCGAGGTAGAGGAGGATTATCAGATCTGCGTACGGCGGAGCTAAGCAGCCTCATAACACCCGGTCTGATCGCTGCAAACGGTTTGCTTGCTTGCGCTCCGTTCCAGTATACTGCGTACAATGTGTACGCAAATTGCCAGGAGGATGCCATGACCATCACAACGTGGGACAGCCGGGCAGCACGCGAGAACTGGCGCAAGCTGCTCGATGCGGCGACAACCGGTCGCAGCGACATCGTCATCACGCGCCACGGCCAGCCGGCTGCGGCGCTGATCGCGTATGAGGATTATCTGGCGCTGCAAGAGGAGCTGGACGAACTGCGCGCCGCGCGTCGCGCCGAAGAAACCGTGGCCGCCTGGCGCGCCGCCCCGTCCATGGCGCGCCCCTGGACGGAGGTCGAAGCCGAGCTGGTTGCCCGGGATCTGCTTGATGCCGAACCCTGAGCCGCCGCGCTATGTCGTGCAGATCATCAAGCGCGAGCAGAAGGTGCTCGAACGCCTGCCGCGCGATCTCCTGCAGCGCATTCGGCGCGCGATCAACAGCCTGGCCGATCATCCGAGGCCAGCGGGCAGTAAAAAGCTGGCGGGCGTCGAGAATTACCACCGCCTGCGCGTCGGCGACTGGCGGATCACCTATGCGATCTTCGACGACACCCTGATTGTCCTAGTCGTCGAAGTCGCGCTGCATGGGGATGCGTATCTGCATCTATGATGTCCTCACAGCCCGACATTCGCGACAGCGCCTGCCTGACCTGCGCTGCATGTCATCTGGCAAACGGTGTCTTCAAGTGTTGTAGCCTGACAGGAGCGTGTTCATGCGGATTCGAGAAATAGAGTTTTCCGACTTTCGAGCCTTTCGCGGTCAGCGACGGGTGTCGTTTGTCGATCCGATCGGCGCCAGGCCGCGCCCGCTCACGATCCTGGCCGGTTCCAATGGCAGCGGCAAGACGACCATCTTCAACGTGATCGAAGCGCTGTTGGCATTCGTCTTGGAGCCAGATCAACCCGCAGCGCTGCTCGACGAGATCAGCGAAACAGGTCTCGTGTGCATGTCCGTCGAACTCGACCCGCTCGACATCGGCAACGGCAGTGACCAGCGTGCGCTGGTTGACCTGCCAGAGATCATGCATATTGCCGTCGGGCGTCGAGATCTGGCGCCGGCGCAGCCGGAGCAGGTCTGGCCCAATTTGTTCTGCCGGCTCGTGCAGCGCAATGTGCAGGGACGCCCCTTTGTGCGCAAGACGCCGCTGGCAGAGCGGCTGCGCCGCGCCGTTTCGCAGATGCATCAAGGGCAGCATCCGCTCTACGGCGGCTACCTCTATTTTCCGCATGATCGCCAGTTGCGCACATCGCACGGCGGGCCAATTGAACCCCCGCCGGAAGAACGTCCATGGCGCTTCCGGCTGGCGCCCAACGAACGCTGGCAGGGCAGCCTAGAACAACTGTGGGTCTGGCAGAACTATCTCGATCTGGAGCAGGGAAACCAGAAGGGGGAGCGCCTGGCGTCATTTGTCAAGACGTTGGAGTCTCTGCTCGGCGAGCATCGCCCGATCACGGTGCGCGAAGGCAGGGCGACGGTGCCGGCAGCCTGGAGCCGCGGCAGCGAAAAATCTGTGCTGTTGCGGCTGGATCAGTTGCCCTCCGGTGAACAGCAGTGTCTGCTCCTCTTTGGCGAGCTGGCACGGCGCCGGCGCGAAGGCGCCGTGATCGCCATCGACGAAGTGGAGAACAGCCTGCATCCCACGCTGCAGCGCCTGGTGATGTGGAATCTGACGCGAATCGCGCGTGAGTGGGATGCACAGGTGATTGTCGCCACGCATTCATGGGAGATCATCAACAGCGTGCGCAGCGACGCGTTTGTGAATCTGGACTATCCAGAGGATCGCTTCGATCTACCGGTCGCGGCAGTAGCTGCAGGAGTCGATGCGTGAGTCGCTACCCTTCGTTGACGGACATCGAAATCAGGTGGCGTTCTGCTGGCGGAGTCTGCGTCATCGTCGAAGGTGAGACGGAACAGGATGATGTCTGGTTCTACAACCATTGGTTTGGCCACCTGGCTCGCCAAGTCACATTCTTTGCCCAAGATGGTTGGGGCGCGGTTGTTACTGCTGTGACTGAGCTGCGCCAGCGGTATGGGAACGACAACGTGTTTGGCATCGTCGACCGTGACTTTGAGCCGGTCGTCGTGGTCGATCCACTTCCGTCCGACGGAATCCTGCGTACGTCCAAATACACGCTCGAGAATTATTTGCTCAATCCAGACTGCTGGGAGGCAGTTGTACGCCCCAAACTGCAGCGCGATCCTGTCGCCGGTTGGATGTCAAGAACCGAGATCGAGGCAACGCTGAAGTCGTACTACATGGAATGTTTGCAATTATCCGCGTTCAACTGGGTTTTGCGTACAATCCGCGTGCAGATGCCCAATCTCTTTGTACAACTGCCGCTGGCGGAGCAGAGATATCGGGAACATCATGACTCTTTGCGTCATGTCGGCGACGTATATACGCACTGGCAACGCGTGCAGACTTCGATTGGCGCGACGGACGATTTGGCAGATCTCTATCAGCAGCGACTCACGGCTCTACAGCGGATGTCAACCGAACAGTTGGCCGAAGTCGTCTCCGGGAAGTATGTATTCAACCTGCTGAGGAACAACTTTCCAGTACGCTATCATGGCAGAAAAGCCTGGGATAGCCTTCTGAGCGAGTATCTGTATCATTGTCCAGATGCACCTCACGACATCGCTGCTCTCGTGAACGTCATCTTGGCTGCGTCCAAACCATAATCCATCTTCGAGTTCATCTGATGAATCTCCACTTCAAGGAAATCTTCCGCGGCAAGGTCGTCAACAAGCGCCTCACCTTCAACACGGGTATGGATGAGTTCCCGCGCTATGTGCTCGAGTATCTGATCGACAACTATTGCCGTGAGGAGACCTTCGACGAGGATTTCGCCCAGGTCAAACGCCGGCTGCGCGAGAATTTCGTGCATGGCGCCGAGGCGGAGCGCATTCGCCACTATATCCGCGAGAACCGCCAGCACACGCTGATCGCCAGCTTGGAGGTGCGCCTGGTCGAAACCGAAGACAAGTATTGGGGCACGATCGGCGCCATCAACGAGAACTTTGTCAACGTGCCGGAAACGTTGGTGCGCCAGTATCCGATGTTGTTGGCGGGCGGGATGTGGGGCACGATCCAGCTCACCTACGACGAGACCGAGGTGCATAACAAGAAGATTCGTCCCTTTGTCGTCACCGACTTCACGCCCTTTCAGATTACCATGATCGACCTGGGCGAGTTCCTGAGCAAGCGCCGCGCCTTCGGCGATGAGGAATGGCTGGACATCCTGGTCAACTCCTTTGGGCTTAACCCGGCGACCATGACGCGGCGCCAGAAGCTGATCTACATCAGCCGCGCCGTGCCGCTGGTCGAAGCCAACCACAACCTGATCGAGCTGGGACCGCGTGAGACCGGCAAGACCTATATCTTTCGCAACGCCTCCTACTACAGCCATGTGCTGTCGGGTGGCAAAGCCACGCCGGCCGGACTGTTCATCAACCTCAACAGCGGTCAGGTCGGTCTGGTGGGCACGCGCGACGCCGTCGTCTTCGACGAGATCGCCAACACCGACTTCACCGACCCGCGGGCGATGGTCAGCATCATGCAGGGCTACATGCAGGATGCCAAGTTCAGTCGCGGCAAGAAAGAAATCCTGGCTTTTGGCTCGATCGTGCTGGTCGGCAACCTGGATGTGCAGGGCAGCCTGCCCCACGAGAAGTACTATCACCTCTTCGAGCCGCTGCCCAGTTTCCTGCAGGTCGAGGCGCTGATCGACCGCCTCCACTACTACCTGCCGGGGTGGGAAGCGCCCAAGATCGGGCCTGCTGCCGCCAGCCAGGACTACGGCTTCATCACCGACTATCTGGCGGAGATCATGCACGAACTGCGGCGCGTGGATGTGCTGAGCAAAGTCAAGGGGCGCTTCGAGCTGTTCGATGCCGCCGGCTCCACCCAGGGCATCACGGCGCGCGATGTGCGCGCCGTACACAAGACGCTCTCCGGGCTGCTCAAGCTGCTCTATCCGCACGGCGAGGTGAGCGATGCGCAACTGCTGGAGGTGCTCAGCCTGGCGCTGGAGGGACGCCAGCGCGTGCGCAACCAGCTTCACCTGATGGCGCCAGGCGAGTATTACCCGGTCAAACTCAGCGCCCGTCTCCTCTCCACCGGACAGACAATCACACCCGTCCTGCGCGACGCCGAGCGTAAGCAGCGCGTGACATTGCCGGCGACGCCACTGGTCGGCGAGGTGAACGGTCTGGCCGTGGCAGGCGAGCAGGGCGTGTTGCTGCGCTTCGAGATGCAGGTCGCCAAAGGGCACGGTCGCATCGTGCCGCTAGGGTCGATCCAGCGCGTCATGCGCGAGTCGATCGAGGCGGCGGCGCAGTACATTCGCAGCCACGCCAAAGAGCTAGGCATCGCCGAAGACTGGCGCGAGAACTTCGACGTCGCTGTGCTGGCAACGATGATGGGCGTGCCCAAAGAGGGCCCGTCCGCTGGCGTCACCATCGTCACCGGCATCGTGTCGGCGCTCAAAAACAAACCCGTGCGTCCCGACGTGGCAATGACCGGTGAGATCACGATCATGGGCAAAGTACTGGCGGTGGGCGGCATCCAGGCCAAGCTGCTGGCCGCGATCGACGCCGGCGTCAAGTGTGTGGTTGTTCCGGCGGAGAATGCACCTGACGTCGCCAATCTGCCCGATTACATGCGCGATCGGCTGGAGGTCGTGTACGTCAGCGACATCCAGGCGGTACTGGCGACGGCGCTGATAACGTGAGATGCATACCGGGTCCTTCGCAATCTGCAAGAGACGGTGCGAGAAGCCAGCATTCCTCAACGCAAGGGCGCAGAGATGCAGAAGCGCAGAGAAAGCGCAATGGATTTGCATGTGATTCAGGAACTCAACCACCAACTGCAGATTCTCTGGCGTGGCGAACTGCTCGCCGCCGTGCCCTGCGCCGTCGATCAGCGTGTAGGTTGCGCGGTCAGCGCCCAGCGCGTCGGCCAGGTTCTGCCCCTGCACCGGCGGCACGTTGCAGTCTGCCGAGCCATGCTGGATGAAGAAGGCGGGATCGGCGTCGTCGATGTAGTTCATGGCGTTGGTCGTCGCCACCACGTCCGGCACGGTCTGGATCGGCGCACCGACCAGCATCGATTCGGGCGAATCGGCGGCGTCGTGGGACTGCGGGCAGCCAGTGTCGGCGAATTGGGCGTCCATCGCCAGGCAGTCGATGGGGCCGAACCAGTCCACGACCGCCTGCACACAGCTTGACTGGTCAGCGTTGCCCAACTCCGGGCCTTCCAGTTCGGCGACGCCGCAGGTTGTGCCAAGCAGCGCAGCCAGGGCGCCGCCGGCCGACGCGCCCCACGCCGCAATACGCGCCGGGTCGAGGTTGTATTCAGCGGCGACCACCCGCAAATAGCGCACCCCAGCCTTGATATTGCCCCGATTTGGTAGAAGGTGAGATAAATCCTTTACACTACCAATGGAGGCAATGCGGCATTTCCCGGCCACGGTCGCCTGAAAGCGACAGAGGAAGAGATGCGGCGGTTGCGGCGTGAGAATGAGATCTTGCGCCAAGAGCGGGAGATTAAAAAAAAAGCGATAGGTATCTTCACGCAGGAGCCGAAGCGAAGTACGCCTTCATAGAAGAGGAGCAGAAAGGGTATGCAGTGACCCTGCTCTGGCGAGTGCTGGAGGTTTCGGTGAGTGGGTATTACGCCTGGCGGAAACGCCAACCCAGTCGTCGCCGACAGGAGGACGAAGAGTTGAGCAAGCTGATTCAGTGTGTGCATGTAGAGAGCCGCCAGCGCTACGGCAGTCCCCGCATCCATGCTGAACTGCAAGCGCAGGGGATACGCTGTGGCCGGAAGCGGGTGGCGCGGTTGATGCGCCAGGGAGGACTGCGAGGCAAGTGCAAAGGGCGTCGGCGTATATGCGCCACGGACAGCAAGCACAAGCTACCGGTGGCCGAGAACATGCTGAAGCAGGACTTCTCGTCCGAGAATGCACAGATGACCTTCTTGGCGCCGAACATCTTTGTCCAGATCATCTGCCCCACCGCCTGCATCTTGAAGCTGGCCGCAAGATAGACACCGTTGGGTTTCAGCGAGCCTTTGCAGCGATCAAAGGAACTCCGGCCCAGGATGTCGAAGATCAGGTCATACTGCTGGCCGCTCTGTGTGAAGTCCGTCTGAGTGTAGTCAATCACCTGGTCGGCGCCCAGCGCCTGCGCCTGCGCCACGTTGCGCGTGCTGCAGACGGCGGTGACTTCCGCGCCGAACGCCTTGGCGAGCTGCACGGCGAAGGCGCCCACACCGCCCGACGCGCCGTTGATCAGCACGCGCTGACCGGCTTGAATCTTGCCGACGTCGCGCAATCCTTGCAGTGCGGTCAGGCCGGCAATGGGCAGCGTGGCGGCCTCGGCAAAGGTGAGGCTTGGCGGTTTGGGCGCCAGCGCCTTCGCCGGCATCACGGCGTATTCGGCGAACGCGCCGCTGCCAAAAGGCTGTGGTTCTTGTCTGCAGTCAGCGTATCCTCCCATTCGTGCATACCCGGAACTGGCGTTCATTGATTCTTGATCGTCCGTGTTATCCTGCGCATGGTAGCAATGCACAACACCAGAAGGGAGTCATTCATACGATGGCAAAGCCAACCAAGAAACAGCAACGTCATGCGCTCAAGAAGCAAAAGGCCCGCGCCGAAAAACGACGCGCACTGCGCAGCGCCTCTGTTCAGCCGGCGGATCTTTTGCCATCCGACCTGGCGCCAGCCCTGATGGGTGCACCGCAAGACGACGAAGCGGCGTTGCGCGACAGCATTCAGACGTTTGTCTTCCGCCGCGCAAAGGCGCCAGAAATGGATCGAGCCCTTGCGCTCTTCTTTGGCAAGGAAGGTATGCCCGAGCGCAATTCGCCGGATGAGGAGGCGCAAATTGCGACGTTTCAGGAGTGGTATTTCTTTGACTATATGCCAGCCAGTGGAGTACGGCTGATCGAACAGTTTGCAGCGAAGGTCGGCCCGACCTTGCCGCCCGTCCAACAGTCGATGCTGCACAGTTGGATCGAGACCAACCGGCTGCACCTGTTTGAGGTTCAGGAAGTCACTCCTGGCGTCGGCGTGGTCGTCAAGGACTTGCTGAGCGGCGAGGTGATCCACGTCCGCGGCATCAGCGTATCACGCGCTGCACGCAGATGGCAGATCGTGCTTTCCCGCATCTTGCGGACAGGCGAACAGTGGAATTTCGCGGGCGGAAGCATGCTCCTCTCCCCCGAAGACAAGCCCAGGTTAGAGCGTTTCTTCACCGAACGCTGGCGGCAGTATCAGGCTGAGCATCCTGAAGCCACGTACAATGACTTCTATCGCGCACACAGCCTGGAACTGTTCAAGTTCGGGGAACAAGTGCAGGCGGACGAGGCCAATCCGCTCCTCCGCAGCGCCGAGGGCCATGAACTTATCCGGGCGTCGGCCACCTATAGTGTCAGTGATCACAGGTTGGTCATCGCGCGACTCGATCAGGCGGAGGAGTTTGCCTATGCCGGCGTCAGCGAGACGATGCGCAACGCCGAGCACTACAATTGGCTGCTGCGCGGGCGCTCGCGCGCGCCAGAGAAACGCGAGGTGGAAACAGATCGCAACGCAATCCTGTGTCGCACCGAATGGTCGGCGGGACCGGGAAGCCCCTCTTTCCGGAATCTGGGCGATCTCAATATCGGACGCAATACGCTTCGCCTCGATTGCTTGAGCCGAGAACGCCTCGCGCTCGGTCGTCAGTTGCTCGAAGAGATGTTGGACGGCCTGATTACTCACAAACAAGACACGTTTACTGCGTTTGACCTTGAAGCCGAAGCGCAACGCCCAGCCCCGTCGCGTACACTCAGCGAGACCGATCCGAATCTCAGACAGGTCGAACTCGAAATCATCGAACGTGAAGCCCAGAAGTGGCTCAACACCCCCAACCCGGCGCTGGACAACCAGTCGCCCCTCGCCGCCGTACAGCATCCTGACGGCCGGGCAAAGGTGTTGGAACTATTGAAGTCGATCGAATACTACCAGGATGATAAGTCAAGGCTGAAGGATTCGGCGCTCGATATACGCAATCTGCGGCGGGCGCTAGGGTTGTGAATTTGTGTATCAGCCGGGATTTCAACCCTCGGCGCCCTGGGTAAGCAGCCCCAGCGCCCTGGCTTTTGCCACCGCCTCCGTGCGCCGCTGCACCTGGAGCTTCTCAAAGATGCGCCGGTTGTGCCCCTTCACCGTGTCCAGCGCCAGATGAAGCCGGGCGCCGATCTCGTGGTTCGACAGCCCGTCGGCGATGAGCTGCAGGACCTCCAACTCACGTTGGCTGAGCGGTTCGAGAAGAGGCGAGGGGTGAGGAGCGAGGGGCAAGACGGCGCCGCCAGCAGCATGACCGACAACAGATTGCGCAGCAAACGCCGCCAGCAGCTTGTCCACATACACCGGCATGATGCCGCGCGCAGCCGCCCGCGTCAGCAACTGCGCCATCGACGCGCCTTCGTCAACAAAGAGACGGATGAAGCCGCCCGGTTCAGCCAGCGCCAGCGCCTCCGCCAGTCGTTGCAGGGCAGGCTCTGTTTCGCCCAGCGCCTGGTGCGCCAACGCCTGGAGCACTGTCGCCCGAAGCACTTCATCCTGCCAGCCCTTCGCCTCAGCGTCGGCGCGCAGTGCGTCCAATTGCGCCAGCGCCGCCGTCGCCTCGCCCTTCGCCAGGTCAACGCGCGCCAGATAGAATGGCAGCGCGTACCGTTGCGCCAGTTCCCCGGCGGCATCCAGCCTGCCCTGGCGCAACAGCACATCCACTTGCGCTGCGGCAATTTCAGGCGCCATGCGCAGCAGGTGTGGGCGTTGTGCAGCCTGTTCGGTTGCGACCAGCTGCACCCACGCCGCCGCGACCTCACCGCGCGCCAACATCAACCGCGCCAGCATCACCTCGCTGGCGATGAAGCGGTCGGTGTTTTCCAGTTGTCGCGCCAGCAACAGGCTCTGGCGGGCGTGTTCCTCAGCAATGGACAGCTCATGCCACTGGTAATGAAGCTGCGCCAGGCCAAGATACGCTCCCGCTGCGGCGGGCAGCGGCGGGTCGCCGGCCAGTTTCAGGGCGACGCGATAGGATGCCGCCGCCTGATGCAGTTGATTGTCCACCTCCTGCATGTGCGCAATGCCGAGCATGGACATCAGGTGCATGATGAAGTGACCGATGGCTTCGGCGGCGGCGACTGCGGCGGTGTAGGCGCGGCGGGCGGCGGGGCGATTGCCCTGTAGTTCATAGGCGTAACCGAGCGCCCAGGTCGTGGCCGTGCGCACCGGCAGATTCTCCGGGCGCAGGTAAGCCAGCGCGCGCTGCGCTTGCGTGACGATCGTCTCCGCCTGATGCTGGCTCACGGCGACCGTGGCGCGGATCGAGGCGATGCGCCCGATCAGGTCGCGCGTCTCGGCGTCGGCGGGGTCGATGGGCAGAAGGGCTTCCGCCGCACGCAGCTTGGGTTCGATTTCCCCCAACTGCCCGGTGAAAAGCTGCGCCGAGGCATAGGCGATCCACAGATTGGGGTGGGCGTCGAGTTCGTGCGTGGGCAGCGCCGTCAGCCAGTCGAGCACCGGCTTGACCGCGCCGCGAAAGTGGAGCGGCATGCCGTTGCCCTCGACCAGGAAGGCGGCGCGGTCGATATCGTGCGCAGCGACGGCATGTTGAAACGCGTCCAGCAGAAAACCGCTTGCTTCATACCACTGGCTGGCGCGGCGGTGCAGCATGGCGGCGCTCACGGTGTGGTCGGCGGTCAGGCTTGCCGCCAGGCGTTGCCGCAACAGATCGCCGAAGAGGTGATGATAGCGATACCAGCGCCGCTCACTGTCCAGCGGCACGAGAAAGAGGTTGGCGCGTTCGAGCAACGCCAGCATCTCCTGGCCGTTGGTCGCATGCTCGCCCACAACCGCCTCGCACAGCGGCGCACACATCCGCTCTAAAATCGACGTGCGCAACAGGAAGGTCTGCACGGCAACCGGCTGCTGCGCCAACACCTCCTCGACCAGGTAGTCCATCACAAAACGATGGCTGCCGGTGAAAGAGTCGATGAACGCGGCGCGGTCGTCGCCATGTCCCTGCATAGAAATCGCAGCGAGCTGCAACCCGGCGATCCAGCCTTCGGTGCGCGTCTCCAGCGCGGCGATGGCGTCGGCGCTCAAGTCCAGCCCCATCGCCTGGTTGAGAAAGGCGGCGGCTTCGTCGACGGTAAAGCGCAGGTCGGCAGCGCGCACCTCGGTCAACTGGCCGCGCGCCCGCAGCCGCGCCAGGGGCAGCGGCGGGTCTTCGCGCGTGGCGATCGCCAGGTGCAGTGATGGCGGCAGATGCTCGATGAGAAATGCCAGCGCGTCCCCGACCGGCGCGGCCTCGATGACGTGATAGTCGTCCAGCACCAGCAGCGCCGGCGTCGGGAGCGCCGCCAGTTCGTTGACCAGCGCGGTCAGCAGCGCTTCCAGCGGCGGCGGTTGTGGCGAACGCAGCGCAGCCAGCACACCTACACCCAGTTCCGGCGCCACCCGCTGCAGCGCCGCCGTGAGATAGGCAAGGAAGCGCGTCGGATCATTGTCGCCAGCGTCGAGCGAGAGCCAGGCGACCGGGCGGCCGCACTGTGCAACCCAGGCGCAGACCAGCGTCGTCTTGCCAAAGCCGGCCGGCGCAGAGACCAGCGTCAGCCGACCGTGCAGCCCGGCGTGCAGACGCGCCAGCAGCCGCGGGCGGTTGACGGCGTTGGGGCGCGGCGGTGGGATGTAGAGCTTGGTAGCCAGCAGCGGTGTAGTCATGTCGCCGCCGGCGCGTCCCCGCGGCCCAGGTAGGCGCGGATCGCCTGGATGCGCCCATCGGCAGCAAAGGTGAGCACATCGACGACAAACAGTTCAATCGCACCGTCTACGACGATGCGCAGTTCGCCCGCCACGCCCTCAGTGCTTGCGTACAAATGGAGCGGCTCGATCGCGATGGTTTGGGCGGAGGCAAAATTCTTCGCCGTCTCGCGCAGCGCGGCGACTTTGCCCGCCACCGCCAGGTTCCAGTCGCGCAGGGTGATGTCGTCGGCAAACATGGCGGCGATGGCGTCGAGGTTCTTGTCGGCGTAGTGGCGGAGGTAGGTCAAGAATCGTTCACTGTGTGGCTGCAACCGTTTGCGACGCTGAAACTCACTCTCTTCACCGGTCAATGCGTGTGGGTGTGTCACAAGGTCTGTACTTGTATCCACCGCCTGAGTTGGCGTATCTCGGTTCAGCTCTTCGTCGCTGACAACAGCGCTGTTTTTCATGGTTTCCTCGGTTCTTGGGCGTTCGTGCTAGAATGCTATCACAATTCCAAAACAAATTGAATCCGTCATACACAGCAAGGAGACTCGCAATGACCGAAGGAGCAGGTTTCACCTCGATGGCGGCGGCGGCCGCCGAAACCCAGGCGCCCGAGATCGGCGTCGGCATGTTGGGCTATGCCTTCATGGGCAAGGCGCACAGCAACGCTTTCAAGAAGATTCCGTATATGATGTACCCGCCGCCTGCCATCCCGAAGCTGGCGGCGATCTGTGGGCGCAACGAGGCGGCGACGCGCGCGGCGGCGATACGCTTTGGCTACGACCGCTACTACACCGATTGGCGGGAAATGCTGGCGGACCCCGCCGTGCAGTTGTTCGACAACGGCGGACCCAACGACGCCCACGCCGAGCCAAGCATCGCTGCCGCGCAGGCGGGCAAGCACATCCTCTGTGAAAAGCCGCTGGCGCGCACCGCCGAGGAAGCCAAAACGATGCTCGACGCCGTGCAGAAGGCAGGCGTCAAGCACATGGTCGCCTTCAACTACCGCTTCGTCCCGGCGATCCGCCAGATGCGCAAGCTGATCGAGAGCGGCGCGTTGGGACGCATCTACCACTTCCGCGCGGTCTATCTGCAGGAGTGGATCATGCCGCACTACAACATGCCGATGATCTGGCGGCTGGATAAACGCGTGGCAGGCAGCGGTGCGCTCGGCGACCTGGGCGCACACATCATCGACCTGGGACGCTATCTGGTGGGCGAAGTGGAGAGCGTCAGCGCCATGACCCGCACTTTCATCACCGAACGGCCGTGGGGCGACGGCACGATGGGCAAGGTCGATGTCGATGACGCCTTCGCGGCGGTGGTCAGCTTCGACAACGGCGCGCTGGGCACGGTCGAGGCGACGCGCTTCGCCGCCGGACGCAAGAACGGCAACGTCATCGAGATCAACGGCGAAAAGGGCAGTCTGCGCTTCAACCTGGAGCGCATGAACGAACTCGAAGTCTTCTGGATCGACGATGAGCCGAAAGAGACGCGCGGCTTCCATCAGGTGCTGGTGTCGGAGCCGTATCATCCGTGGTGGGAAAACTGGTGGCCCCAGGGACACATGATCGGCTGGGAGCACACCTTCGTGCACGAGATCACCCATCTGCTCGACTGCATCGTCAACGACAAGCCGGTCGCCCCGATCGGCGCCGACTTCGAGGACGGCTATCGCTGCGCGGTGATCTGCGACGCCATCCTGGAATCAGCGGCATCGAAGCGGCAGGTCGATTGTAAGTATTGAGCAGTAAGTATTGAGGAATGAGATAGCCCACGGATGACGCGGATTGGGCGGATGTACGCGGATGTCAGAATTTGTTCTGCTCCGCGCAAATCCGCTGCATCCGCGTCATCCGCGGGCTATGTGTTTTTACACAGCGTTGCGATAGGCGTAGGTGCGGCGATAGCCGTAGTCGGTGCTGAAGCTGCCGAAGGCTTTCTTGCCGGCTTTGGAAATTGGGTAGCGCCCAAGCGAGCGCAAGCCACGGCGAGCGATCTGCGTCGGGCTGTAGATTTTGCGGCAGAGCCAGTCGTAGGCGCTGCGCAGCTCCTCGACCGTGAAGTTCTTGGGGATGAAAGTCAAGTGCGCAGTGTCGTAATGGCTCCACGGCACATCGAGCAGGCGATTTTCGCGCTCCACCACCTCGCGGAAAGGCGTGCCCGGATAGGGCGTGAGCATAGTCGTGCTGACGCTGTCCAGCTCGCTGGTGCGGATGAAATCCCACATCGCCTGGAAGGTCGCCGGCGTGTCAGAGTCAAAGCCCATCACAAAGAGACCAACGACCCCGACGCCCGTTTTGCGGATGGCGCGGATCGCTTCACGCGTCTGGTCGGCGTTGCCTTTGGATTTGCCCCCCAACGACGAGCGATTGTCCGGGTTGACGCTCTCAAAGCCGATGAAATGTTTGTCGAGATGTGCAGCCACGCTCATTTCGAGCAATTCTGGATGCTTGGCGATGCTCATCTCTGACTGGCAGGTCCAACCGTGTAGATCGAGCTTGGAAAGACCGGTGAAGAGTTCGGCGCAGTAGTCGGGGTCGAGCGTAAAGTTCAAGCCAAAATTATCGTCGGTCAGGAAGAAGCGCTTGATCTTGCGGCGCTTGATCTCGTCGATCACCTCATCAACGGGGCGGAAACGCATCCGACGCCCACTGACGCGGATGGCGGTGCAGAAGTCGCAGTTGCGTGGACAGCCGCGTGTGATCTCCAGATAGGGCGTCCAGTAATTTTTGTTCTCATCCACCATGGCGATCACCCGGTCGGTGATGGTGGCAAGCCCTTCCAGGTCGGCCCAGCGCAGGTCCTCGTAGAGCGGCTTCATGCCCTTGATGCCCTCCGCGGCGAAGTCCTGAATCAACTGCTGCCAGGTAAAGTAACCCTCGCCGACCATGACGCTGTGCGCAAAGGTCGCCGTGTGCTCCGGCATCAAGGTGGCGTGCACGCCGCCCATGACGACGCCGGCGCCCTGTTTCATCGCCTTGCGTGCAATCTGTTCGGCGCGTTCGATGGTCACGGTCATCGACGTGATGCCGACCAGGTCGCCTTCACGCAAGGTGTCAAGCTCCAGGTCGCGCACATTTTCGTCCCAAATCTCGACCGGAATTTCGTTGGGCACCAGCGAGGCAAGACGCATCAAGGTATAGGGCGAGCCAGGAGCTTTTCCAAAGATTCGGCCATCACGTCGTGGCTGAATCAGAACCACACGTCGCATACATCCTCCACCGATCTACTGGGCCGCCATGGCGGCGCAAACACGCTTTTGTTCAGATTGTCAGGCGATTTTGCCGCACCGCAGCGAGCAGCCAGCCATAGTGCGGAGTGAATTAAGCGGCGCGCCGTTGACAATGCCGCATATAATAGCACAGGTGCTGTGTGACGACAAGCTATTAGTAGAAAAAACTTGAGAAAAATTCACCAGCCACCCATCATGAGTCATTCGTCACACTTAATATGTCCGTCACGCCTGATAGCCGTAACTGACGGCTGACTCGTGACGGTGGCTGCACCGGGCTACACCCAATCTCGCGAAATCAGGTAGATCAATGTGTAGATGACGCCGATGATTCCGCCAACGATCACCTGTAGTGTGGTGTGACCGATGAGTTCCTTCAGTTGTGCGTCCGTAAGCGGATGACCGCTAAAGAAGGTTTGCAGAATCTGGTTGATGACACGCGCCTGTTTGCCGCTTTCCTGACGAACGCCGCGTGCGTCGTACATCACGATCACTGCCAGGACAACAGCGATGGCAAACAGCCCGCTATCCAGCCCGTACTGGTAGCCAATCGCCGTCATCAAGCTACACACCATCGCCGAGTGACTACTGGGCATGCCACCGGCCTGCGCCAGCACCTTGAAGTCGATCCGCCCCGTTTGCACCCAGAAAGCCAGCATTTTATACAGTTGCACACCAAACGCTACCGACAGCGGCAGCCACAGCGCCGCGTTGCTCAACAGAGCGCGCATCGGCGATCAGGGTTCCTGCCAGCCCATGAACGGGGTCGCCTCGTCGTCAGCCTGCCATTGACGAACGCGCAATTCTGCCGCATCCAGGCGCGCCTCGCACAATTTCGCCAGCGCGGCGCCAGTCTCATAGAGCGTCAACGTCTGCTCTAGCGGCAGATCACCCCGCTCCAATTGCGCCAACACCTCTTCAAGTTGCGCCAACGCAGCGTCATAACTCAGATTGGGATCGATCTCTACAGCCATAATCCCCACTTTACTGATAAGATGGTGCAACGTATAGCACCGATGAAATCGTTTAGCACACGAGGAATTATACCATGACCGAAGCCACACCGCCCCGCGTGATCGTCTGCCTGGCGCCCGATCTCTTCTTTGCGCCGCGCCTAGCCGACGTGATCCAGCAATTGGGCGGGCAACCCGTGATCGTGGCGACGCCGGAGGCTTTTGTCGATGCTGTGGATCGTCATTTTCCGGTGCTGGCGCTGCTCGACCTCGCCAGTGAGGGCGACTGGGCGCTCGCCATCACGCGCTGTAAGATTCGCCCCCAAACCAGCCAGGTTCCTTTGATCGCCTTTGGCAGTCACGTGGACACCGCAACCCTGCGCGCTGCTCGTCATGCAGGCGCCGACCACGCCTGGGCGCGCAGCAAATTGATGACGGAGTTGCCGCAGGTTGTGGCGCACTATCTGAACCCACCTATCGTCTATCCGGAAGGATGGGACGCGCCATTGAGCAGCCTGGCGCGCCGTGGCATCGACGAGTTCAACCGCGGTGAGTACTTTGAACAGCATGAGTCGCTGGAGTTGGCCTGGCGCGAAGAACCGCGCGCCGTGCGCGAGATGTATCAAGGAATTTTGCAGATCGGTGTAGCCTTTTTGCAGATTCAGCGCAACAATTGGGCAGGCGCCATCAAGATGTTCCGTCGTGGGCTGCCGCGTCTGCGCACGCTGCCGCCCATCTGTCAGGGGGTTGACCTTGCGACGTTCCGCGCCAGCGCCGAAGCGATCCACTGGGAAGTCACAACGCTGGGGGCGGCGCGCTTGCACGAGTTCGATCAAAGCCGTTTCCCGCGCATCAGCATCCAGGCGTGAGCCGAGCCAGAAGTGTGCACGGCAAGTGCGCTATGCAGAGGTCGCCCTGGCGGGCGTGAAGAAAGCAACGCCAGGGCGCCAGCCGACTATCCTATCAGAACGCCAGCAGACTGTAGCCGCCATCCACCTCGATCGTCTGACCGACGATCATGCGGGCGGCATCGGTGCAAAGCCAGGCGGCGACTTCACCCACATCTTCTGGCGTGACCAGGCGCCCGGCAGGTGTATGCTGCTGAGCGTAGGCGATCATCTCATCCTTGCGCGGGAAGAAATCCAGCGCGCCGGTGATAACCACCCCAGGACTGATACAGTTGGCAATGATATTCTCGGAGGCCAGTTCCACCGCCAAGTAACGCGTCAACGCCTCAATCGCAGCCTTACTGACCCCGACGACGCCATATTCGGGGAAGACGCGCCGGCTACCGATGCTGGTGACGGTCAGAATGCGCCCCCAGCCTTGTCGGCGCATATAGGGAACCGCCGCCTGCGCTCCCACCAGAATACTGCGGGCGTTGACGTTGATCGTCCACTCCCACGCTTTCAGGTCGATCTCAGTAATCGGCTTGAGGACGCCGCTGGCGGCATTGCCGACGAAAATATCGACGCTGCCCAGCATGCTGGCGCTTTCATGCACCAGCGCCTGCATCTCCTCCTCGCGTCCGACATGCGCCTTGACAACGACGGCGCGCACGCCCAGTTGTTCAACGGCTGCGGCGGTTTGCTCCGCCTCCTCACGATGACGCACATAATTGATGGCGACATGACAGCCGCGCGCGGCCAGCGCCAGTGCAATGCCACGCCCGATGCCGCGTCCGCCCCCCGTGATGACGGCGCACTTTCCTTGCAATTCTGTCGTCATCATGGGCTACCGTCCGGCCAACAAGTGAAGTTTCTCGCTCGTCTCCCGCCAGGAGATTTTGCTGAGACCCAGCTTCTGTCGCAACTGGTCTTCGGGCATACCGTTGCGAAAGTCGCGCACTGCGCATGTCCAGCGCAGCGTCTCGAAACCAACCTGCACATAGCGAATCCCGGCCAACTCTCCCAGCTCCTCCAACACATACTCCAGATTACGCGGGGTGCAGTCGAAGAGCAGGTCTTTGGGTCGATATTGCGCCAGATACTGCTGCAGCGCCGGCGTAATCGTGGCTGTCAAGCCCAGGGCGCGGTTCTTGTGGGCGTACCGTTCTTCGCGGTAACGCACCAGTAGCACCGGCGATGAGGGTTGCGCAATATCGATGTCATCAATCAACAAGCGCGCACATTCAGCCTTTTTGATGCCGGTCTGCAACAGCAGGCTCACCAACAAATAGGGGCGTGCATCCGGATTCTGGCGGTCGCGGCTGATGTCTTGCGCCTTAAGCAGCAGCGTGCGCACGTCACCATCGCGCAGGATTTTGGGCAACGGCGTGCGCGCTTGAATCTGCACCAACGGTTCCGCTGGATCGGAACCAATGACGCCGACGCCATGTAGCCAGCCAAAGAAGACCTTCATGGTCGTGATGCGCCGCGCCTGCGTTTTGGCGCTGAAGTCCATCTGACGCTCTTCAGCCAGCCAGGGCAAGAACTCATCCAGGTTCTGCGTGGTGATGTGATAGAGTTTGGTGTCACGCCCCAGATAGTCAGTCAGAAATTTCAGGTCATTTTGGAATGCTTTGATGGTGTTCTCACTAAAGCCCTTGCGGAGCATATACTCGCGAAAGGCATCGACCGCATCAATCAGCGCGCTGCTGGCGCGCAATGGCGGCGTCAGCGTTGGGGCGGCGTTTTCACCGGGCTGCGCTGACATAGCCGCTGCGACGCCAGGGCGGGCGTCCTCTTCAGATAGTGCAGGTGGGATTGCTGGCGACTCGGACATGATTCGTTCACCGTTGGGTCATCGTGCCACGAAATTTCGTATAGATGCCGGAGAGTATAGTCGTGCACATCGAAAGATGTCAAACCTCCACCCCAAAGTAAGAACCCGGATTCTCGTCGAATCCGGGTTCTTACTTTGGGGTCTTGTTGGCGCAGCTTCCAGGAGACTGCGGAGTCTCCCGGAAGCTGTGCTGCCCACCTCTGCAGCCTAGAAACCGAACAGACCGGCGCCAAAAGCCGCCGCAAAGACCAACGAGACGATCGACATCAATTTGATCAAGATATTGAGCGACGGGCCGCTGGTGTCCTTGAAGGGGTCGCCCACTGTGTCGCCAACAACGGCAGCCTTGTGCGCTGGCGAGCCTTTGCCGCCCATCTCGCCGGTCTCGATCCATTTCTTGGCATTGTCCCAGGCGCCGCCTGCGTTCGCCATCATCACCGCCAGCAAGAAGCCTGAGGTGATGGCGCCGACCAGCATCCCCGCCAGGCCGTCCTTCCCCAGCAGGAAGCCGATCAACACCGGCGAGATCACCGCCAACAGACCGGGCACAATCATCTCGCGCAGTGCGCTGCGGGTGCTGATGTCCACGGCGCGAGCATAATCTGGCTTGGCCGTGCCCTCCATCAACCCGGTGATCTCCTTGAACTGGCGACGCACCTCCAGCACAATCTCTTTGGCAGCCTTACCCACCGCCGTCATCGTCAGCGCGGTAAAGAGGAAAGGCAACATAGCGCCGATCAACATCCCCGGCAGCACCGTAGGCGCCAGCACATTGAGCGTCTGGATGCCGGCTGCATCCATGTAAGCGCCAAGCAGCGCCAGGGCCGTCAGCACGGCCGAGCCAATCGCAAAGCCCTTGCCGGTGGCGGCGGTGGTGTTGCCCAGGCTGTCCAGGGCGTCAGTGCGCTGACGCACTTCCGGCGGCAGATGCGCCATCTCGGCAATGCCGCCAGCATTGTCGGCGACAGGGCCATAGGCGTCGGTCGCCAGCGTCACGCCCAGCGTGCTCAACATGCCAACGCCGGCCAACGCCACTGCGTACAGGCCAGCGGTGATGCCAGCCTCTGGAATTGCCTGGTAGCCAAACCACATCGACAGCAGCATGGCAACGGCCACGATCATCACGGGCGCCGTCGTGCTGTTCATACCGACAGCAATGCCCTGAATGATCGTGGTAGCCGGACCGGTTTCGGCGGCGTCGGCAATAGAACGCGTCGGCTTATTGGTGTACGCCGTGTAATATTCAGTGAACCAGGCGATGCCATTGCCAGCCACCAGACCCGCCAGAATCGCCAGGAAGAAGTAGAAAGGCACGCCCGCCAGCAGCACAAAGAGCAGCGAGATGACCAGCACGATGCCAGAGGCGCCCCACACGGAACGCCGCAACGTTGCCAGCAATTGCTCTTGCGAGGCGTTTTCTTCGGTCTTGACCAGGAAGGTGCCAATCAGCGAGGCAATAATGCCGCCGCCTGCAATCAAGAACGGCAGACCAACGAAACCTAGCGCCGCCCCGGTGGATAGCACCAACCCCACGCCCAGGGCTGAAGCTGCAATGATCGAACCGACATAGCTCTCGAAGAGGTCGGCGCCCATGCCGGCCACGTCACCCACGTTGTCGCCCACGTTGTCGGCGATCACAGCCGGGTTGCGCGGGTCATCTTCCGGGATGCCTGCCTCCACCTTGCCCACCAGGTCCGCACCGACATCAGCCGCTTTGGTATAGATGCCGCCGCCGACGCGGGCAAAGAGAGCGATGCTGCTGGCGCCAAAACCAAAGCCAGCCAGAAAGCCAATCTCCGCCGATAAGGACGCCGGGTCGTTGCTGCCTGCAAAAACCAGGTACATGACGCTCAGACCGAGCAGACCAAAGCTGACCACCGCCATGCCCATGACAGAACCACTGCCAAAGGCAACGCGCAGCCCGTCGTTGAGACTGCGCGCAGCGGCAGCCGCCGTGCGCACGTTGGAGCGTACAGCCACATACATGCCCAAGTAGCCGGCCGACGCCGAAATCAGTGCGCCCACAACAAAATTGACCGCTGTCTGCCAGTTGATAAACGCACCGACAATCAGCGCTACCACCACCACAAAAATCGCCAGATAGGTGTACTCACGGCGCAGAAACGCCGCAGCGCCAATCTGGACCGCCTGAGAAATCTCGCGCATTGTCTGGTTGCCCTGGTCTTCGGCAAGCACCCGGCGTATCTGATAGACGACAAAGCCGATGCCGACCACACTGAGCACCAGTGCAATCACGATGGGAACAGTTCCTTGCAACAAGGGAAACCTCCTTCAAATTGATTTTTGGAAAAGGAACTACAACGAATGATGAGGTAAATCACAGCAATCATCATCACTGATGAATTGTGCCCACCCACTGTTGCGCATGGCGCAGCCCTGCCATGCTGTTTTTCATAACCGAAGTAGAGACGCTGCTGTTGTTACTGACTGCTGTTGTTACTGACTGCTGTTGTTACTGACTGTCGATCAAGAGTCGCCATACCGGATACAAAACTGACAATGATTGGCGTCCACCGCAATCATTTGCGCAATCAGTTGTTGTAGCAATCACAATAAGCGTATCGATATTGTAATTTGTGGGTATGCTTTCGCCAAATCTTCCAACGCCTCTTACTTTGCCGCACCTGTGGCAGAGCAACTGCGGAGCTGCCGGGAAGATACACCTGCAGGTGAAACTTCGCCCCGAACGGGAAGTAGGCCCCCAATTCCGGCTTGCAGCAATGCCCACAATTCGATAAGATAGAAAGAAATCCCCCGGTCACCAACCAACGTCTTCTCGCTCCGAGAAGCCTAGCAAAGGAGCTGAACATGTGCACTCTTCGCCGCTACCATTGGAGTGGGTTCTTGTCTGTACTGACGCTCTGTCTGGTTCTAAACCTCCCTGGCGTGGCAGCGGCAGAGACGCCAACGCCGCTCGTCCAGCGTAGCACTAGCACACCGTCGCCAATCGACAACCTGGAAGATGTCCAGAAAGCCGTCGTGCGAATCGAAGCCGTCGGTGCGTTCCGCGACCCGGCTGAGGAAATGATGATCGGCGCCGGCTCTGGCAGCGGCTTCATCATCGACCCGGAAGGCTACGTGGTCACTAACAACCATGTCGTCACCGGCGCGGCACTCTTCAAAGTCTATGTCGATGGCAAAGCACAGCCAGTCAATGCACGGGTCATGGGCGTCTCCGAATGCGCTGACCTGGCCGTGATCGACCTGCAAGGCAAAGGCTATCCTTATCTGACATGGTATGAAAAACCGCTCAAAGTGGGGCTGGATGTCTACGCCGCTGGCTTCCCCCTGGGCGACCCGGAGTACACATTGACGCGGGGCATTATCGCCAAAGCGCGTGCGAATGGCGAGACCAGCTGGGCTTCGGTCGATGGCGTCATCCAACACGACGCCATTATCGACCACGGCAATTCGGGAGGCCCGCTGGTGACCACCGACGGCCAGGTTGTAGGCGTCAACTATGCAGGTGACCGTGACGCCAACCAGTTCTACGCCATTGGGCGCGACGGTGCGCTGGAGGTAATCGAGCAGCTATTGCAGGGCAAGGATGTCGATGCGATCGGCGTCAACGGCAGCGCCGTCATGAATGACGACGGCTCACTGTATGGCATCTGGGTTGCCTCGGTGGCGTCAGGCTCGCCAGCCGACCGCGTCGGGCTGAAGCCGGGTGATCTCATCACGTCGCTGGAGAATATACCTGTCGGCGAAGACGGTACGATGTCCACCTACTGCGAAATCTTGCGCAGCCACGCCGCCGATGACGTGATGGCGATCGAAGTGGTGCGCTTCGACACGGAGGAAGTGCTCGAAGGGCAACTCAATGGACGGGTGTTGCAGCAGAGTGTGTCGCTGACCACTGGCGACAACGGCGCTCAGCAAACCGACGCCACTTCGCCTGCCAGCGAGACGTACGATGAGTTCGTCAGCGTCGCCGACGCCCAGGGCATCCTGACCTTCGATGCACCGGCAGCCTGGACAGACATCCAGGACGGCGAGTGGAAATTCAACGACGAAGTCGTGGGAATCCGCCTGGACATCTCGCCCGATCTGCAAAATTTCTACGACAACTGGAATATCCCTGGCGCCATCCTGCGTTACTCTGACGTGCTGCCCGACCAGATGGCGGTGGAGAATCTGCTAGATGAGTACACGCTCAACGAGTCGTGCACGAAGGGTGAACGCAACACCATTGAATTGGGCGAGCTGGCAGGGGTCTACCAACTGTGGGAGAAGTGCGGCAAAACTGCCACGACTGGCGCCATCGTTGCGTTGGCGCCAACGGAAACTCAGGCCTTCTATGTATTGCTGGAACTATACGCAGCGGAGGACAAGGATCTCAATGCGCGCGATACAATTCTGAACACACTGACAGTGACACCCTCCAGCGCGCAGGCGGACAACGAACCTGCGCCCGTCACCAACAATGGCAGCCCACTCTTTGACCTGGTCGACACCAGTGATCTGGCTTACACCTACGTCGCCATCGAAGACCCGGCTATCAGCGCGCTGATCCCGTCGGAGTACAGCGATATCACCTCGGCGGTGTGGACGAACGACGCTGGTGAGCCGCTCGGTTACATCCTGACAGCGGCGCCCAATATCGACAAGTTCAACAGCACCTGGACAACGCCGGGCATGATCATCAAGAGCGCCATCGGCATGACAAAAGCCATCGACCCCGACGAGCTGTTGACCGACGAAACGCTGGCCAAAACGTGCACCTACGACGACCGCTACACCTACACGCACAAAGCCTTCGACCGCACCTACGACATCACCTTCGATGTCTATAAGCAGTGTGATAACACCGAAAACCAGTACGCCGTCCTGATCGCCCAATCCAATCCGATCGATCAGGTGATCTTCATCGACTTCCTGGCGGTGACCGACGCCGACGTCGAAGCCTTCAACACCTTGCTCGATAGCTTCTATCTCGATGCTGATCTGGCCGGCAACGTGACCACGGAGGCGAACACCAGCAGTAGCGCCACAACCGAGACCGGCCCAGCGCTCGTCACGCACACCGACGACACCGAAACCATCAGTGTGCAAACACCGGAGAGCTGGACTGACGTTGTCAGCGATGATTGGCTGATCGACGGCGACAAGATCGGCGTCGCCCTCAGTGTCGCCCCTGACGTACAGGAATTCAACGACACCTGGGACACGCCCGGCGTCTTTATCGGCGTATCTGAGCAACTGGCCAGCAATTTCACAGTCAACGAGGTGCTTGACGTCTTCGATTTTGCTGAGAATTGCACCTACGACGCCCGTTACGATTATAAGACCAGCGTCCTCGTGGGTGGTTACGATGTCTGGACAGATTGCGGCGACGTCAAGGGCAGCACATTTGTCGTGCTGGCGGCGACGCCGCTGGACGCCGACTCACCGATGATCGTGCTCTACACGCTCCTGCCCACCGAGGAGGATGCTCAGGTCTTTGGCGATCTGGTCAACACGCTGGCAATTGCGGGCGCCGTCGAATCTGCGCAGGCTGCTGCCCAGGCTGAGGTGTTGAGCAATCCGTCTGCAGTCGTGGTGGTGGAACGGCTGAACGTGCGCAGCGGGCCAGGCACCAACTTCAATCGCGTGGGCGCCGTCACGCAAGGAGAAGCGTTGATCGTCACGGGACAGGTGAACAACTGTAGCTGGCTCAAAATCACAACGCCGACCGGCGTCGAGGGCTGGGTGTCGGGCAACAGCCAGTACGTTACGCTGGATGCACGGTGCACGGACATCCCGGAAGTGAGCGCCCCCGCAGCGCCTGCAAGCGGAAGCAACGGCGGCGGCAGCACCGGTGGCAGCACAAGTGGCGGACAGGCCAGCGGCGGCAAAGCCAATCAAGGCTGCTATCTCTTCCAGAATCAGATCGGCCCAGAACTGACCATCACCTTCACGAACAAAGACAGCGGCAAATCCGAAACCTTCAAGGTGCCGGGCAACGGTGAGGTCGAGAAGTGCTTCGCCCCAGGTCGCTACACCTACACGCTCGATGCGCCGCCGCCGTGGGGTTCCACCAACGGCGAGTTGACCGTTGAAGCCGGCGACGCCTTCCTCTTCCCGATCACACCGCAGTAACATCAACGTCGCTGCACCGGGCAGATTGATCAGGTATGCAACAGGAGAGGCGCACATGCGCCTCTCCTGTTGCATACCGGGCGGCCAAATTCGTGATAGACTATAATCTATGCAACGTATCCACCACGCCAATGGTGTCATCACCTACACCTTCACCACGCTGGCCGACCAGCCAGTGGCCGCGCATGTCGCCACCCGTCATGGCGGCGTCAGTCCGGCGCCATGGCAGAGCCTCAACTTCAGCATCCTGCGCGGGGACGACCGTGCACGCGTGCTCGAAAATCGACGACGGCTGGCGAGCGCGCTGGGGCTAAGCGCCAACGACTTTGTCTACTGTCGCCAGGTGCACGGCACGGCCATCGCCAAAGTAAGTTGGGATGACGCCGGCGCGTGCATGGACGGTTGCGACGGGCTGATCACCGATGCCGTCGATCTGCCGCTCAGCCTGGTCTTTGCCGACTGTGTACCGCTGTTGATCTACGACCCGACGCACCACGTACTGGGCATCGTCCATGCAGGCTGGCGCGGCACCGTCAACGGCGCGGCGACGGCGCTGCTGTGGGCGCTGCAAGCCGCCTACGATAGTGACCCGGCGCAGGTGCGCGTTGCCATCGGCCCCAGCATCGGCCCGCAGAGCTATGAAGTCGGCCCCGAAGTCGTGGCGCTGGCAACAGCGCGGCTGCCCCACCCGGAGGCGCTGTTCACCTATCCCAACGGCGCGGCGCGCAACCCGCACTTCGATCTCTGGCAGGCAAACGTGCAGTTGCTGGTCGAGGCGGGCGTGCCAGCCGCACAGATCGAAGTCAGCGGCATCGACACGGCACAGAACACAGCAGACTTTTTCAGCCATCGCGCTGAACAAGGGCGCTGTGGGCTGTTCAGCATGGTGGCCTGGCTGCAAAGGAGGACGCAATGAAGCGTGCAGGAGTGTACAACGGGGCGGCGCTGCTGTTCGTGTTCGTGCTGGCGCTGTTGGGGCAGGCGGCGTTGGCGCAGAGTGCGCCGGTCAGCGGCGGCACCGTGCCACCCGCCACGCCAGAACGCCTGATCGCTGGCGATTTCGAGTGTAAGACAACCAGCTACCACGACGGCGCCGTTCCCGACGACCTCTACATCCACCGCCCCAATCACATCCCCAACGGCTGGGAGATCACCTACACCGACAAGACGCCCGTCATCGACAGTGCGCGCATCTACATTGAAGGCAGTTGCGACGGCAGCGCCCATGTCGAACGCATCTCCGGCGAGGACAGCGTATTGATGCAGGCGCGCGATATCGAATGGACAAGTGCGCCGGGCAAGCCCTTCGACGCCAGCCTCTACCAACAAGTCGACGTTGTCAGCGGCACAACCTATAGTCTCAGCGGCTGGTTCTTGACGCTCTGTGGCGGCAGCAACACCCAGCCGCGCAGTGACTGCCCGGATGGCTACTACATGGCAAAGCTGCTCGGCATCGACCCGACCGGCGGCATCGACCCGCAGGCGGCGACCGTGCAGTGGGTGGAGAATCGGCGCAACTTCGTGGGGCCGGACGGCGTGACGCGCATCGGCTGGCAGAACCTGCGCCTGGGCGTCACCGCGCAGGCGCCGAGCATCACCGTCTTTGCGCGCATCAACAGCCCCTTCCAGTGGCATGGCAACCACAGCTTCATCGATGCGCTCAGCCTGGTGCAGGCGCCGACCGCCACGCTGACGGCAACGCCGCCACTCACCGGCAGCACAGCGATCACGCTCACATGGGACGGCAGCCTCGGCCCCGATATTCCACTGATTCCCAGCAGCACGCACGTCCTGTTGTTCGATGTGCAATACTGGCATGACGCCAATCAACGCTGGCGCGATGTGGTGAGCGACGTCGGTGCAGGGAGTTTCTCCTTTAACGCGGCGTGTCCTGGCAGCGTCTATCGCTTCCGCGTGCAACCGCGCGCTGAGCAGCCGGAAGGCAGCCACGGCGCGTCGCCGAACCAACGTTATCCCGGTGTGTGGAGTGCACCGCTGGATATCTACGTGCCGCTGCTGCCGGTTGCGCCCGGCGAATCGTTCACACCAACCGAGCAGCTGTTTCTGCCCGTCATTGCCGCGCAACGCACCTGTTGATGGACGAATGGGGCAGGCACAGCCAGCGACATCAACTGCCAATCGCCGACTTAGCGGATCACAGCGAATTGACGCAGGAAGACGCTACGCTACAATACGGACAAAATAAGGAGTCGTATCCTTTTTCTGTCAGATGCTATGAAGCACGAAAAGGCGATGGCCTCGTGCCCTCGCAACTCGCCCCTGTTTCCAGGATAAGCCGGCGCCGACGCCTGGTATAACGAACCAATCAGCAATCTTGAGCAGCGACTGACATGGTTGAATTCAGCGAAGATCGTCACGGCAAAGCAATCCGCAAAGGGCCGCCAATTTTTGTCGTATCGGGCGGCGTCGGCGCCACCGGCGATCTATTGGCGCGCACAGTGCTGGCGCAATTTCCCGATGTCGATGTTCCCATCAACGTGGAGGCGAAGGTCGTCAGCGAAGCCCGCGTGCAAGAGGTGATCCGAAAAGCGACGGGCATCCCCGGCGCCATTATTCTGCACACGATGGTCAAGCGCGACCTGCGGCGCCTGTTGGTGGTTGAGGCGGCGCGCGCTGGCATTGTCACCTTCGATCTCGCCGGCCCGTTGGAAGAACACTTGAGCCGTGAGCTGGGGATGCAACCGCTGCAGCAGCCGGGTCTGTATCACCAGATGCGTCGCGCCTACTTCGACCGCGTGGAAGCGATCGAGTTCACCGTTGCCCACGACGACGGCAAACGCGTCGAGGACCTGCCCAAAGCTGAAATTGTGTTGCTCGGCCCTTCACGCGTCGGCAAGACGCCGCTCAGCATGTATCTATCCATTCTGGGCTGGAAGACTGCCAATGTGCCGTTTGTACCAGGAGTGCCGCCGCCGCCAGAGTTGCAGCTCGTCGCACCGCACAAAGTCGTTGGCCTGATCATCGAACCGGCGCAGATGATCGCCCACCGCCGGTATCGGGCATCACGCGCTGGCATCCCTGAAGAAGGTTATGTCGACCGACAGTCGGTTATTGAAGAGATGCGCGCCGCCAATCACTTTTTCTATCGGCAGGGCTACCACGTGGTTGACACCACAGACAAGCCCATCGAGACCAGCGCCGAGGAGATCATCAGTCTGATCACGCGCCGCAAGGTGGCAACGTGAGGAATAAAGGGGCAGATGCCACAAAAAAATGCGTGGTGCATGGCAAGACGCCACACGCACCACGCACCATACACTATGCCGTAGCCGCACTAATTGTCCTGTTTCGCCATCAGCACGACGGCGCCCATCAGCGCCAGACCGGAGAGGCTCAGTGGCGCTAGAGGTGGCGGCGCGCCCTCGCCGCCTTCACGTTCGCCGCCTTCACGTTCGCCGCCTTCACGTTCGCCGTTCTCTTGCTCTTCATTCTCCTCCTGTTGCAGCGGGCCGGCTTGATAGGCTACGGATTGATAGCTGGCAACGGCGTCTGCCATACGTACACTGGGTGCACGTGCTTCGCCGCCTTCGCGACTCTCCAGGTGCTCCCACGCGCCCAGCAGCCCGCTCAGCGACAACACCACCATCACCAGCACCACCAGGTGACGCAGCGTGCCCTTGACAAAGAGGCCGGCCAGCGCCGCCACTGCGCCCACGATAGAGGCGATCACAGCTACGTTCTGAATACCGTCGACATGGTTGGTGAGCAACAATTCGGCAAGCAGCATCACAAATGCCCCGACCAAAAACAATAGCAAAATGTTCACCAGCTGGCGACGAACAACTCCCTCAAGCCTTTGCATAAATACCTCTTTCCATTCTTCTACAACTACACTTGACCAATTTCGGCGGCCAAACGCAGCATCCCGTGAGCGTTCAACCGCCAACTTACAATGCTCAGTATACCCCCTCTGCGGCGCTGATTGCTTAGGGCGACTTGAAGCGTCAGTTAAGCCTGTGTTAAGCGATCGACCCATCGCCGAAACGCGCACTCAATTTTCGTATCCCTTTCGTGCTTGACAAACGTTCGTCCCCTATGCTACAGTGTTGCCTGCGTGAGAGGTACTTGCGCCAATAACCATGGAAAGGAACGGACGCACAATGGTTATGCTCTTCGATGAAATCCTGAACACATCGATCATCGGTGGTGGATTTCTGCGCCAGGGGAGTGGTGCGTCTGTCACCCATAACTAGACGGTAAAGTCAGTTACGGGCCGCACGCACCACACCGGTGCCTGCGGCCTTTTTGTTTGTCTTGATCTCGTCCCATGACGCCGACGTCAGGGCTGGGTCACAAGCGAAATTGCCAGAGATGCAGGCATCGGACGTTGTCCTTGATGCCTGCAATTTTTTTGATGAGCAACTTTGGCACAGCAACTCAGTAAACAGTGAGGGTGAGATGAAACACCAGCACCAGCAACCAGAAGAACAGTCGCCGCTCACTGCCGGCGACGCCCTGCCCAACGCGACCGGACGCCCGGCGCACGCCGCAAGCGGGCCAGCGGCAGACGATGCCAGCGCCCAAGCGTCGGCGCCTGTCGTCACACTGAATGCACCAGAGGCAGATTCGTGGTGGGAGGAAGAAGACTCCATGACGCGCACAGGCGGCGTCTGCCTGCTGATTGCGTAGACATACATCAATCAAGAGGGAAAAACAATGCTCAATCCAACAGCGCAACCAATCACACAGCCAGAGCTAGACCTGAAAGAGACCATCGGCATCGGCAAGCTGCGCGGCTTCTGGAAGTTGATGACCGGCTTTCGCGGCAAATATCTGGTTTCGACGGTAAGCATGGGCGTCGCCGCCATCATGAACACCGTGACCTTTCTATTGCTGGCCGCGTTTGTCGATCATTTCATGGTGGCGGGCGATCGCACCGTGCCGCTGGCCGTCTATGTTGCTGGCTTTCTTGGTCTGGCAATCATCCAGGCCGGCGCCACCTTCAATAGTCGGCGGCTGGCAGCGAAGACGGCGGAAGGCATCGCCCGCCGCATTCGCGAATACATCTATGACCACATTCAGCGGCTGAGCTTCACCTATCACGACAAGACACAGACGGGGGAGTTGATCCAGCGCGCCACGTCGGACATCGACACCATCCGTCGCTTCTTTGCCGACCAGGCCATCGAAGCCGGGCGCATCGTGATGCTCTTCGTGGTGAACTTCATCGCCATCTATTTGTTGGACTGGCGCCTGGCGTGGTTCTCCATCATCATCGTGCCGATTGTGATGGCAATCTCACTATTCTTCTTCCGCCGCGTCGAGAAAGCCTACGAGGCCTATCAGACGCAGGAAGCCAAACTCTCCAGCACCTTGCAGGAGAACCTGAGCGGCGTGCGCGTGGTCAAGGCCTTTGCTCGTCAGGAGTATGAAGAGAACAAGTTCGATGTCGAGAACCAGGAAAAGTATCGCCGCGGGCGTTACCTGCTGCTGATGCATGCGCTTTTCTGGCCGATCACCGACATCATGTGCGCGGCGCAGATGCTGGGGGGCTTTCTCTTCGCCGGCTGGCTGACGATCAATGGCGAAATCACGGTCGGCACCTACGTTGCCTACGCCGGACTGGTCGTCTGGATCATCTGGCCGCTGCGCAACCTGGGACGGCTGATCGTGCAGATGTCCGAGAGCCTGGTTTCCTTTGGCCGCATCTCGGAAGTGGTCAAAGAGGAGCGCGAGCCGGTGAGCGAAGGCAGCGTGCGCACCGATCAGCCGGTGAAGGGCGAGATCGTCTTCGAGGACGTACACTTTGCCTATGCTGGCACCGACCGTTCGGCGCTGCACGGCGTCAGCTTCCGTGTACAGCCAGGGCAATCCGTGGCGCTCATCGGCGGCACCGGATCGGGCAAGTCGTCGCTGGTGAATCTGCTGCCGCGTTTCTATGAGTATACTAGCGGGCGCATCTTGCTGGACGGCATCGAGCTGAAGGAGTATCCGCGCCACTATCTGCGCCGCCAGATTGGCATCGTGGAGCAGGAGCCGTTTCTCTTCAGCCGCACCGTGCGCGACAACATCACCTATGGGGTGACGCGCAACGTGTCGGACGACGAGGTCGAAGCGGCGGCGCGCGCGGCGGCCATCCACGACGTGATCCTGAACAAGCTGCCGCAGGGCTACGACACGCTAGTTGGCGAACGCGGCATCACCCTGTCGGGTGGACAGAAACAGCGCGTTGCCATCGCCCGTACATTGCTCAAGGATCCGCGCATCCTGATCCTGGACGACTCCACCTCGGCGGTCGACTTCGAGACGGAAGCGGAGATTCGCCAGGCGCTGCGCATGTTGATGCAAGGACGCACCACCTTCATCATCGCCCATCGCATTCAAAGTGTGATGGACGCCGATCTGATCCTGGTGCTGGAGCATGGCCGCATCGTGCAACGCGGCACACATGCAGAGTTGGTCGAACAAGATGGCATCTATCGCCGCATCTACCTGGCGCAGACGCGCCTGGAAGCGGAATTGGAGGAGGAACTGAGCCGTGTCTGAACATATTGAGTTCGAAGAAGAAGAATTCAACACCCGCTTCAGCGGGCAGACCATCCGCCGGTTGGCGAGTTTGCTGCGCCCCTACACACTCTGGGTAGTTGGCTTTCTCAGCATGGTGATGATGGTCTCCGGGCTGGACTCATACTTTACCTACCTGAGCAAACGCATGGTGGACGAGGGCATCAGCGCCGGTAATTGGGCTGCGCTTGTCCAGATTGTGGAGCAGTACGCGGCGCTGATCCTGATCCAGGCTGTCGCCGTCTTCGCCTTCATCTGGCTGGCGGGCATCCTGGGTGAGCGCATCCGGTACGACTTGCGCCAGAAGCTCTTCAACCACTTGCAGCAATTGTCGTTGACCTACTACAACCGCACGCCGGTGGGCTGGATCATCAGCCGCGTCACTTCGGACACCGACCGCGTGGCCGAGCTGGTGACGTGGGGACTGCTCGATGTGACGTGGTCGTCGTTCAATATCATCACGGCGCTCTTCTTCATGTGGCAGATCTCATGGCAGTTGACGCTGATCGTGATGGTGATCGTGCCGATCATCATCGTCGTGGCGACCTACTTCCAGCGGCGCATCATCGTGCAGTATCGCGAGGTGCGCAAGGTCAACTCGAAGATCACAGGCGCCTACAACGAAACGATCACCGGCGTGCGCGTCATCAAGGCGTTGGATCGCGAGGAGGTCAATCTGCGCGAGTTCGGCAAGCTGACCGGCGAGATGTACCAGGCCGGCTACCGCGCAGCGTGGTACTCGGCGCTCTTCCTGCCAACCGTGCAGCTGATCTCGGCGGTCGCCATCGTCAGCATCGTGACCTACGCTGGCCTCACCGTGAACAGCAATGGCTTGAGCGTGGGCGGCATGTACGCCTTCATCTCCTACGTGCTCTTCATGATCTGGCCGGTGCAGGAGATGGCGCGCGTCTTTGCCGAGATGCAGCAGGCCGTGGCCTCGGGCGAGCGCATCTTCTCGCTGATCGACGCCGTGCCCGACATTGTCGACAAGCCAAACGCCTACGACGTGGAGCATCTGCGTGGGGACATCGTCTTCGAACACGTGGACTTCCAGTACGAGGAGGGCAAGCCCATCTTACACGACTTCAACCTGCATGTGCGGCACGGCGAAACCATTGCGCTCGTTGGCCCGACGGGCGGCGGCAAGAGCACCATCGTCAACCTGCTCTGTCGCTTCTTCGAGCCGACGGGGGGACGCATCCTGCTGAGCGGCCACGATTACACCGACCTGACGCAGCACGCTATCCAGTCGCGCATCGGCATGGTCTTGCAGACGCCGCATCTCTTCTCCGGCACCATCCGTGAGAACATTCGCTACGGGCGGCTGGAAGCAAGCGATCAGGAAGTCGAGGACGCCGCAAAGCTGGCAGGCGCACACGCCTTCATCGAACAGCTAGAAAAGGGATACGAGGAGCAGGTCGGCGAGGGCGGCGTATTGCTCTCCACTGGACAAAAGCAGTTGCTAAGCCTGGCGCGGGCAGTGTTGGCAAAACCCGACATCTTCATCATGGACGAAGCGACCGCCAGCGTGGACACGCTCACAGAAGCCCTGATTCAGCAAGGCATGGACACCCTGATGAAGGAGTGCACCAGCTTCGTGATCGCACACCGTCTCTCGACGATCCGCAATGCCACACGCATTCTGGTCATTGAGGACGGCCGCATCAAAGAGATGGGCACACACCGCGAACTGCTCAAGCTGGGCGGCCACTATCACCGCCTCTACACACAGCAGTTCCGCCAGGAGGTCGTCGCGCAAGTGGACGAACTCGCCACGCTGCTGGCGGAAATCGACGCGTCGGCGCCTGAAGACGCACCGGAATCACCCGCCGATGAGCGCACCAACGGCAAGGTCAAGGTCGATCTGGCGTTTGCAGATTAGTGACCATGCCGCCGCGATGAGTCATCCCGAATTTTGGGATGACTCATCGTGTTTGATAAGGAGCGTCCCTATAATCCTCGACATTCATGGTGGCGCCCTGTCGCCATGCCTCATGATAGTGCACCGGCGACAAGTTGGCCTCGGCAGCAGCGCGGCTATGGTCGACCAGTGTGCGCTCGATCTGCGGCAGCGGCGCCCCGATGGCGCTACGCAGCGCCGCCGCCGCTGCAAGCCAGGTCACGGCCTGCGCCAGGCTCTGTTGGCGCTGCGCTGACGCCATCTCAAGCGTCAGCGCCTGGCGCACTGTCGATGCAGCCAGCCCTTCCAGGCAGAAAGCCAGACGACGCCGATCACCGATGGTGAGCGAAATTTGGAGTGCCTGACCATAGCAACGCAACGCAATCGCATCATCGCCCTGCAGATAGGCTGCCTGCCCCAGGTCAACCAATGTGACTGCCAACCCAGACTGATCGTTCATCTGCGCAAAGATCGCCGCACATTCCTTGAGGAGCGATACGCCTTCATCAAACCTGCCCTGCCGGATAAGCGCAATCGCCTGCACGTCCCGGCTGTAAGTGATGCTGACGACATCACCGATACCTCGCTGCAGTTCGATGCTACGCTGCGCCAGTTCGACGCACTGAGCGAAGGAGCCTTGCCAGTAGGCGGCGATGCTCGCATAGGTGACCGAGCGCGCCATGCCGAGCACATCGCCATCTGCGGCGGCTAGAGCATAGCTGCGTTCGTGATAATCGAGCGCCGCAGCATAGTCGCCCCGGTCTTTTGCGACCAGACCAAGACCGTTGAGGATGGCGGTTGCCTCCTTGCGATCGCTGTCGGCGTCGCAGAGCGCCAGCGCTTGCTGGTAGAGTGTGTGTGCCTGCACATAGTCGCTTTGATGGAGCGCAATCGACGCGCGGCAGCGCAAGGCGGCGCGCACCGCCTGCCCGCCTGCACCGGCTGTGGCAAGCGCCTCGCTGCGCTGCGCAAAGCGCGCCGCCGCAGGTAGATCGCCCTGACCGAGCGCCATATTCGCCGCGGCCAGCCATGCTGCGGCATGGTTGGCCGCAGTAGGGGAGTGGCCGGTGTGATGCCCCTCGACGCTGGCGACAGCAGCCAGCAGATTTTCTATCCAACTGCGTCCTTCATCATAGTAACCGCGTACGCCCCACAAACTTTCCGATAGATGAACCGCCAGGGCCAGACCACCTTCAGGGTCGGCTTGCAAATGCCAGGCAAGCGCATCGCGCAAGTTGTTGTGCTCGATTTCAAGTTGGTTGAGCGCGGCTTCGGCAGCGTTTGTGTGCAGTTTTGGCTGGAGGTCGGCCACAAGCGCGCCGTAGATTGCGGCGTGACGTGCAGCCAGACGATCAGGATCGTGGAACTCAGCCCGTCGCATCTGCGTGTATTCCCGGATGATCTGGAGCATGCCGTACCGTTGCCCCGCAGCACCGCCAGGTTCGTAGTAGAGCAGACTTTTTTCCACCAGACTACGCAACAATGCGATGCACTGTGTGATCTCCATTTCGACCAGCGCCGCTGCCTCACGTTCGGTGCATCCGGCGTTGAAGATCGAGAGCGCCACAAACAGCCGCCGTTCATCGGCTCCCAGCAGATTGAAACTCCAGTCGATGGCGCCGCGCAGGGTTTGTTGGCGTGGGGTGAAGTTGCGTGGCCCACCGGTTAGCCTCATCAAGCGATGGCGCAATTGTTCGAGCAGCAATTCAGGCGGCTGCCATTTGACCTGGCTGGCCGCCATCTCGATCGCAAGTGGCAAGCCGTCCAGCCACACACAGATCTGAGCAACGGCGGCAGCGTTCGTGTCGTCGATGACAAAATCGGCGCACACAGCCTGCGCACGCTGAACGAACAGCTCAACCGCCGGAAACATCGGCAGCAATTCAGGCGCCGGCAAGCGGTTGATGTCTGGCACGGCGAGCGGCGGCACTGGAAACTCGTATTCACCGTAGAGTTTGAGCGCTTCTCGGCTGCTAACCAGCGCCTTGACCCCTGCATCTGCACTCAACAAGCTGGCGAGTACAGGCGCGGCGTCGATGACCTGCTCGAAGTTGTCGAGCACCAACAACAGTTGTTTGTGGCGCAGGAATTCATGCAGACTCTGCGCCAGTGGCAGTCCGGCGACTTCATGGACGCCGAGCGAGTGGGCAATGGCGGAAAGGACGAGATCGGGGTCAGCGAGCGGCTCGAGGGACACAAAGCAAGCGCCGTCGCTGAACTCCTTGCCAATTGCGTTGGCAAGCGCCAGGCTGAGACGCGTCTTGCCGGCGCCTGGCGGCCCAATCAATGTGACCAGGCGCACATACGGCTGTCGCAACAGATCGCAACCGCGCTGCAACTCGCGTTCGCGACCGATGAATGCGGTCAGCGGCATCGGCAGATAATAGTGCGGGGTGGCGGGGTAAAAGTGCGCGTCAACCGGATCGAGTGCAAAAGCTGGCTTCAGCCCTTCTACATTGGGCTGGGCAAGAAAATGCAGAGAGACGCCGCGCGCAAATTCCTGGAACAGGGGCCATTGCTCGCTGTCTATTTGCAGCGCAGTCGCTATCTGCTCAACAAGCGCGCGCGAAGGGACAAGGACGCCGGCCTCGATCTTGCGGATCGTGCTGAGCGAGCAATAACAGTGCATCGCCAGTTCCTGCTGTGTCCAGTCCAAGCGCCGCCGTTGCAGTTTGAGCCACTCGCCAAACCGTTGTGAGATTTCGTCAGGGTGCATGGCGTCTGACATCGACAACCTTCGACTGTTGCCACCGCTCCAAATGCCACTGACATGTCACCGACACCTTACTGTCACTAATTACTGTCACTGATATGTCACTTTTTGTGTCACTCTCCGCCACTGACATTCGCCGCCATTTACGCTTCAATTGTCGTCATAAACTTGACTTTGGCAAGTCGGTTCGCGCAGCGAGACAGGATAGTGGAAGGGAACGAGATGAGCAAGTGGGGGACGTTCAACAGTTTACAGCGGTATATTCAGCGACGGTCTTCAGCGGCGTCCAGGCTGTCGCGTCTATTCATATGGATGGTGGTCGTAGGCTTGATCTCGGTCGGTGTAGCGACGTCGGCGCATGCCGAGCCGGATAGCCCTGCAGTTGGCGGCGTCTTTACGGTGACAGTATCAAGCAACAACAACCATGACGGTGAAGGGTTAAGCCTACGCGAGGCGCTGCTGCTGGCGCGGGGCGGCACGGGGGCGGGCGGTCTCAATCGCGGGCTGTCGAGTGTGGAAGTTGGCTCGATCAGCGGCTGCGATCTGGCAGCCACTGCCGACGGCAAATGGCATGTGATCAACGGATGTGGCGCCAATAAGACGGACACAATTCTCTTTGCGTCGTGGGTCGCCGTCATCGATATGGGGAATCTCCCTTTTATCGATGATTCAGCGCCGACAATTATCGATGGCGGCGGCACGACGATCCTGGATCGAGCGAACGACGGGCTCCCTTTTGGGATCACTCTGAATTCGCACAACAACGTGCTGAAGAACCTGACAATTCGTCGCTTCAAGTGTAGCAATTCGAATCATTGCGAACAAGGTTATGCATTGGGCGTGTTTGGGAGCAACAACCTGGTTGCGAACATCACAATCCAGGACATCCAGTCCGACGCGCTTGTCGTCGGTGGGAACGGGAACATAGTCGATAATGTGCGCATCGGCGTCGTCGATGGCGCTGCCATTTGTCCAGATGCTTTGCCGGGGATAGGCGGCAGCATCACCGGGCACGGCATCTATGTCGGCCCCAACGCAACAAATCTTACGATCAAAAACAGCATCATCGGCTGCAACGGCAAGGGCAATCAGGGCGCCGGCATCTATGTCAACAATGCGACGGGCAGTGTTACGATCGGCCCAAACAACAAGATCGGCACGCTTGGCAATAGCGCCACAGCGATGTTGGGCAATGCCGGCAGCGGCATCGTGCTGAACGAAGCACAGCATGTCACGATCATCAGCAATACGATCGGTTACAACGGCGCAGCGGGTGTTTTGCTGGTGAACAGCAGCAGCAACAGTGTGTCTGGCAACCTGATCCGCAACAACGGCGGCGACGGCGTGGCGCTGATGGCGGCGTCCAACGAGAACTTGATCGGCGCCGGCAACCGCATCGGGTACAACGGTTCACACGGGATTGCGCTTGTGCCAATCCCTCTCTCCCCCACGGTCACGCCAACCGGCAACCGCCTTGTCGGCAACTGGATCGGCACGCTGAATGTCGTTGACGCTGCCCCTAACCAGGGAAGCGGCATTGTACTGACTGGCGCCGTCGGCACAGCAATCGGCGACCCGGCGCCAGCGGCGCCCAACGTGATTGGCGGCAATGAGGGACATGGCATTTGGCTGCGCAGCGCAGCGCACGACACCACAATCTACAACAACTATATCGGTACGAACGGCTTTACAACGCTGCCCAACGGCAAAACGGGCATTCTGGTTGAAGGCGACGCCCACCACAACCGAATCGGCATGGTGGCGAACAGCACGATCAACCACATCAGGTACAACGGCGAGGCGGGCGTACGGCTGCGCGACGCGGGCACGTCATTCAACATATTCTTGAACAACGTCATTGCCAACAACCAGCTGGATGGCGTTCAACTGGAGAATCAGGCAGAGAACAACAGTATCGGTGGAACCGGTCTGGCAGCTTTAGCAGTGAACCGCATCTACGGCAATGGTGGGTCGGGCGTTCGCATCAACGGCGGAGCACATCATAACAGCGTGGGCGGGAACCACATCTACAACAACAACGGCGCTGGCGTGCATCTGCTGGACGCACAAACTCATCATAACATCATCATCGGCGCACGTATCTACGAGAACGAAGGAGGCTCTGGCGATGGCATCGCACAGAGCGGCAACGCTGGACCAAATTCCTGGTCGCGCATCAGCACCTTCGCCAACGCCGGTCTTGGCATCGATCTGGCAGCTGCAAATGGCGCCAACACGATCACCGGCTCCTATCCCATCATCACCGCCATCACCATTGAAGGCGACACTTTGATCGTCAGCGGCAACGGCGCCCCGAGCAATTTTGGGGAGAAGATCACCACGGTCGAAATCTATCGCGTTGCCGAAGATCTATCAGGACATGGCGAGGGGCAGAGCTTCGTTGTGAGCGGCCAGACCGACGCCAACGGCGACTTTTCGTTTGCCTTTGCCGGCGCCACGGGGTGCTTCACCGCCTTTCAGACGATCAGCGAGGGCGACGCTAAATCCTCCTCGGAATTCGGCCCGAACTTCTGCAAGGGTACACCACAAACGATCACCTTTGACGAAATCCCCAACAAGTTTGTCGGCGATCCTGCTTTTGCCGTCAATCCGACCGCTTCTTCGGGGCTTGCGGTCACGCTCCAGGCGGAAGGCGCCTGCACGCTCACCCAGCAAACCGTCCATTTGACCGGCGCAGGTAGTTGCATGCTGACAGCAAAGCAGAGCGGCAATACCATCTTTGCGCCAGCGCCCGACAAGAGCATCCAGTTCGAGATTCTCAAGAAGACGCAGTCGATCCAGTGGGGCGTCGATGGCGCCTCGCAGAATCAGTTTGTCGATGCTGCACCATTTCTGCTTAATGCCGCCGCCACCTCAGGTCTGCCGGTGAGTTTTGAGGCGCAGGGCGTCTGTACCGTGAGCGGCGCCACAGTAACGCTGACTGGAGAAGTCGGCGCGTGCACCGTGAGCGCGCAGCAGCCGGGCAACGCTGAGTTCTGCCCGGCCGCACAAGCGGAAAAGAGCTTCGAGGTCGCCAAACACAACCAGACCATCACCTTTGCCGCCGTGGCCGATCAGGTATTCGGCGACCCACCTTTCGACGTGGCTGCAACGGCGACGTCGGGTCTACCGGTGACGCTTGTTAGCCTGACCCAAAGTGTCTGCACCGTCGCCAACAGCACCGTCACCCTGGTCGGAACGGGCGCCTGCAACCTGGTCGCAAGTCAGTCGGGAAACGCAGTCTTCAATCCCGCGCCGTTGGTCACCCGGTCATTTGGCGTAAAAGCCGCCGACACACCTGACGCAGTGCAAACGCTCTATCTGCCGGTCGTATCACGGTAGGTGCGCAGTCGCCGAACCGATGCGCCCTCGTCGACATGGCGTGGATAGACTTTGCTCACCTTCCCGGAAGCTCTGAGCTTCCGGGAAGGTGAGACTCACTGGTTCCCCACAAGAGGTCTCGTGCAGGAAGGCGCCATCTAGCGTGAACAAATCGAAATCGCTTGTGGGCATGCCGTTTTCATCCACCGCACCTGGACCCGTTACCGGCTATGGTTTCCCTTGGATACGTATCTCGCTGTCCGTAATTTCGACCGACTCGACATAGAAGCCGTAGTCGGCGCGGCTGGCCTCCTCGATGATCGGCGCGGTCATGGCGTCGACCTGGCTCTGCAACAGCGCAGGCACGGGCTTGCCATCGAGCAGAATTTCAATGTTGGTGGGGAGCACTTTACCATCAACAGCGCTCAGCCCTAACGAAAGCTGCACATTGGCGTTGAGGAAACCGAGCGCCAATCTGCCGTTGCCGACGATCTTGCCTGGATCGAGGCGCACTGTCACATCGGAAATCGGCAAATCTTGCTGCGTCGCCAACGTCGTCTGCAACATGTCGTTAAGCTGTTGTTCTGTCGTCACAATTTCCACGCCGCCGGTCGTAGCCGCACTCACCGCGCCGCTGTCGCTGGCGGCAGGTTTCGGCGTCGGTGTGGGGATCGGTGTGGGCGTCGGCGTGGCAGTGGGGAGCGGAGTCGCCGTGGGCGTAGGCTCCGGGCTGCCGCCACACGCCGCCAGGCTCAGCGCCAGCAGCAACGTCAGCACGATGCCATGAACTCGATAGGAAACTGCAGGATATTGTGGATGCATCATCACTCCATTGGAAATTTACGCTTCGATGGCGTAGTCACGATTGGTTTCGAGAGGGTTGCTGGATAGCCCCTGGCAATCAGTAACGCTAACCCGTCGTGGCGCGTTCCCGCAGCATCGCAAGCGCGGCGAAGAACTCCGGCTGCGCCGCTTTCAACGCCGCAAAGCGCGCCACGATCGCTTGCGCCCCAGCGGACATGCGCAGGTCGGCGCCTGGCGTGTGGTAGGCAAGATAGCGCGTCTCACCGCACAACTGTGGCTGCCCGTGCGCCTGCACATAGAAGACGTGATGCTGACTGCTGCTGCTCTCGTGGTCAAAAAGATAGATCACACTTTCGGCAAAGAGACCTGTCTCCTCGTGTAGCTCGCGGATAACAGCAGCGGCGGCGCTTTCGTTCGTCTCGATGCCGCCGCCCGGCAACAGAAAGACGCCGTTCGCCATGGCTGCCAGCAAGATGCCCTGCGGCGTCTCGACGATGGCGGTGCTGCGCGGGCGTTTGGGTCGCATCACCAGCTTTGTCAGGTGCAGGGTGAGATCATCGTCCACCGTCGCCTGGTCGCCAGATTGTAGGGCGACCCCACGCGCCGCCAGCCCGCGCCCGTCGGGGCGATAGCCGCGCTTGACGTAGAGAATCTGCGCCGCGCCATAATCCGCCGTGAGACCGACGCCAATGCCAGCGACACACGCGCGCTTGCTGATACGTCGCTCCGCCCGATCCAGCAATGCTGTGGCGATCCCCTGGCGCCGATACTTGATCAGCACATTGAGATCGACAATCTCCGGGATGCCAGCAACGCGAAAGGGCAGGTAGTCGGATTCCCACACGATCGTGACGTAACCGGCAAAGTCGCCCGCCACCTCCGCCACGATCACATCGCGCGCACCGGCTTCCTGCTGGCGCAGATACGCCAGATATTGCGTCGCTGGTTTGCGCCAACCTTGGGCGGCAAAGGCCGCAGCGATCATCTCAGGGTCCTCCGCCCGCAATGCGCGCAGCGCGACGTTTTCGTGCATTGGCGCTATTCTCCCACGCGCACGACCTGCCCGGTGCGCGCCGACTGGTGGATCGCCAACATGCTTTGCAGGAAGGTGCGCGAGTCGGCCAGGCTGACCACAGGCGCAGCGCCGTCGAGCACACACGCCTCCATTGCCTGCACCTCGCATAAGTAAGGATTAACCGCCGGCGTGATGATTTGCTCGGTGCGCTCATCGAGGTCAGTCAGCGTCATCACGCTGTCGCGCCCGGTCAGCCCAGGCTTCCACGGTTCAGGGATATGCAGGATGCCCCGTTCCCCGACCAGATAAACAGCCTCGCGGAAGGGGGTGCGAAAGCCGGTGGAGATTTGCGCCACTGCGCCGCTGGCAAAACGTAGCTGTGCGCTCATGCTTACATCCACGCCGCTTTCACCAATCGTCTGCTGCGCCCACACTTCAACCGGCGCCCCTTCGCCCAGCATCGTGATCGCCACGCTGTTCGGATAGACGCCGACATCCCACGCGGCGCCGCCAGTCAGATCCGCGCGGAGCCGCACATTGGCGGCGCGCTCTGGCGGCAGGTAAAAGTTGAACCAGCTATTGATCAGTTGCAGCCTACCCAGTCGTCCGCTGCGCACTAGCTCCAACGCCTGCCGCGTCTGCGGGTGATGCAGATACATGAACGCCTCAAAGATGGTGACGCCGCTGACGCGGGCGGCGGCTGCCACTGCCTCGAACTCCGCCATGTTCACGACCAACGGTTTTTCACATAGCACGTGCTTGCCCGCCTGCATCGCCTGAATCGCCCATGCGGCGTGCAGGCCATTCGGCAGCGACAGATAGATGGCGTCCACTTCGGAGTCGGCAAGTAACTCCTCATAGCTGCCATACGCTTTCGGGATGGCGTGCTGCGCAGCGTAGGCAACAGCGCGGTCAGCGTCGCGACTGGCGACGGCCATCAGCTCGCTGCGCGGCGATTGTCGCAGCGGCCCCAATAGCGCCTTGTTGATATTGGCGGTGGAGAGCAAGCCCCAACGCAGAAGTTTTGTCATCCGAAGCTCCTTTGTATATTGAAGATCATGTCACTGTTGTCGCAGAGACGCAGGGATACAGAGATGCGCAGAGAGAATCAGCAGACGTTGATTGACCTGATGCATCTCTGCGTCCTTACGTCAGATTGAACGCTTTAGTACACGCCACAGGATGTCGGGCGCAAAAAGCCGCGTCACCGGGCTGACCAGTTGATTCACTTCATTGAACGCAATGCGCACGTGCGGATCAACCGCTACGGCGTCGAGCACCTTGTCGATGTACCAGCGACCAAAGCGATCACCCAGGTTATTGCTGCGCTCACCGCCCACTGTGCCCGGCCACTCCAAATCGGCGCCGGTCGCCAACAGCCAGGCGCCAGCCGTCAGTTTGCCAAAGGCGCGCTCAGCGCGGCGCGCCACACCGTCCAGCTTTCCCTGTGACCGGGTGATCTCCTCACCCAATGCCACTGCCGAAAGCGCCGCCACCGTCATGCCCTGGCCATAAATCGGGTTGAAGCCACAGAAGGCGTCGCCCAAGACCACGTAGCGTTCGGGCCAGCGTTCCAACTTTTCATAGTGACGCCAACGGCTGTCGGTGCCACGATAGCCGATCGGGCTGCTGATCGGCGTGGCGGCTTGCACGGCGGCGTAATATTCTGAGCCAAGGGCGCGAGCAAACTCCAGAAAACCTGCCTCGTCGGTGGGCGGGTAGACCTTGTTGGCGCCCGCCATCATTACCACCCAGACGCCGTTCTCTTCTGGGAAGATCAGCCCACCGCGCGGGTCATGCGGCGGCGTGGCAGTGATCAGCATCATCCGCCAATCGGCCTGGAAGTTATCCGGCTGTCGGTAGCGCCGGGTGACATAGCCCAGAAACGAATCGACGATGGTCTCCTCCGGCGGGGTGTAACCCAGGTCCACCAGCCACTCCGGCGTCGGCGATCGTCGTCCCAACGCATCGACCACCAACGCAGCGCGCAGCGTTTCTTCGTCGGGTTGCGCCGCCTCGGCGCGCCGCCGCTTGATGCGGACGCCGGTTACGGTCGTGTGTGCGGCGTCGGTCTCCAGCCCAATGACGTCGGCGCCCTCAACCAAGCAGATGCGCGCATCCTGGCGCAGACGTCGGCGCATGGTCGCCTCCAGCAGCAGGCGGCTGCAACTCAACAACTGCTGGCCAGAAGGGAACTGCGCCAGCCATTTGCCGCGCGAGCGCAGCCTGACGTCGCCGGTGATGTCGAAGGGCACGGCGCCGCTAGCGATCAGCTCTTGCTCCAGCCCCGGGAAAAGCGCGTGCATGATCTGCAAGCCGCGCAGCAGCAGGATGTGATATTGCCGCGCCTGCGGTGCGCCAGGTCGCGGTGATGCATCCGTCGGCAAGCGGTCGCGTTCGACCAGCAACACCTGGTCGAAGTGATCCGCCAGCACACGCGCCGTCCACATGCCAGCCATACTGGCGCCAAGCACCAGCGCTGTGCGCTCCGTAGTTAGGTCTGTCATACGCACTCTTGCTCCTGACGTTCAATAAAGCGCCGACGCCAATGATTGATTGCGGACGCCAGGGCGCGCTGCACGAATCTCGCAATTATCCAATCGATCAATCCCGTGCCCGCCCCAATAGTCGCGCCGAGTTGCCCAGAATCAGCAGGTCTGGGATCGACTGCGCGGCGGCGGCCAGGATGGGCGGCAGCAACCCCAACGCCGCCAGCGACAGCCCGGCCAGGTTGTAAATGGCGGTAAACCAAAGATTCATTTTCACAACGCCCATGGTGCGCCGCGCCAACTGTAAGAGCATTGGCACGAGCAGCCAGTCATCACGCATCAGGGTGACGTGGGCGGCCTCTAGCGCAATGTCGCTGCCAGCCGCCCCCATCGCCACGCCGACGTCGGCCTGCGCCAGCGCCGGGGCATCGTTGACGCCATCGCCCACCATCACGACCACCTTCCCTTGCTGCTGGTATGCCTGCACGACGGCGATTTTATCCTCCGGCAGCAGCCCAGCGCGATAGGGAATGCCCAGTTGCCCAGCAAACCGCGCAGCAGTGGCGGCGTTGTCGCCGGTCAGCACCTCAATCGTGTCGATGCCCAACGCCCGCACTTGCGCCAACGCCGCCGCCGCTTCGGGGCGCAACGAATCCGCCGCCAGCAACGCCCCGATCACCGCATTGTCGCGCGTCACCCAAATCACGCTGCGCCCAGCCATCTGCTCCGCATTGAGCGGCGGCGCTGGCGTCGTCACCAGGCGCTGGCTGCCGACGGTGATGCGCTGCCCCTCGACCTCGGCGATGACACCCTGGCCCGGGAGCGCCTCGAAGTGCGTGGGCGCGACCAACGTCAACCCGCTGGCCGCCGCATGGGCGCGCACCGCGGCCGCCAGCGGATGCTCAGAGTAGCGCTCCGCCGCCGCCGCCAGCCGCAGCACCTCCGTCGTGGCAACACCGCCGAAGGCCATGATCTCCTCGATGCGCGGGCGCCCCAGCGTCAGCGTGCCCGTCTTATCGATCAGCAAGACGTCGGCGCGCGCCAGCGTTTCAATGTACTTGCCACCCTTGATCAACAAGCCTTCGCGCGCCGCCCGTCCAATGGCTGCCAGCACTGCGATGGGCGTCGCCAGCGCAATCGCACACGAGCAGGCCACGACCAGCACCGCCGTCACCGCCAGCGGGTCGCGACGGATCAGCAATGTCAGCGCCGCCAGCGTGAGCACGACGGGCAGGAAGTAGGCGCTGAACTTGTCGGCAAAGCGTTGCACCTCGGCGCGGTTGGCTTCCGCCGCCTCGACCAGGGCAATGACGCGGCCAAAGGTGGTGTCGACGCCGGTGCGCGTGGTCTGCACGCGCAGGCTGCCCAACCGTATGAGCGTAGCCGCAAAGACGTGCGCGCCAGGCCCAGTCTCCACTGGCAACGACTCACCCGTGATCGCGGCCTGATCGACAGTGGCGCGACCGTCAACCACGACGCCATCGACGGGAATCTGTTCGCCCGGACGCACGACAACGATCTCGCCGGGCGCCACATCCGTTACGGGGATTTCGGTTTCGACGCCGTTGCGCACAACGCGCGCTTGCTGTGGAGCCAGCGCCGTCAGGGTGCGCACCGCTTTGCGCGCACCCTCGGCGGTGAAGCCTTCGACGTAATCGCCCACGCGCATAAAAAAGACCACAACTGCTGCCGTCGCCCATTGCCCGACCGCCAGCGCTGCCAGCACGCCGATAGTCATCAGCGTGTGCGAGATGACTTGCCGCTTACGCGCCGCCCGGATCACGTTGGCAAAGATCGGCCAGCCGCTGATTACAACCAACGCTGCGCCCACAAGAAAAGGTATGCGGGCGGTGATCGTCTCAGACAGTCCTAACCACTCGCCGACTACCACCACGAAAAGCACTGCGCCAAAGACCAGCGCCAGCACCGTCCACACCTTGCGCGTGTAGTGGACTGGCTGGAGCGCCGGCGTTGCTGTCGGTGGTGGCGCCGCCTGGTAGCCTGCCGCCGCCACCGCCGCACGCAGTTGATCCAGTGACACCGCCGCCGGGTCAAGCTGCACGATGGCCTTTTCCGACGCCAACAGCACCTGCACCGAGGCCACGCCCGGCACGCCTGCCAACGCATGTTCAACATGGCGCGTGCATTCGGCGCAATCCATGCCGGCAACGGGCAGCTCAATTGTCTTTAGATCATAAATTGCGTTAAGCGTCCTCGACATTGCAAGTCACTTCTCCCTCCACAACAGATCGGCGACACGCAGATCATCCTGACCTGCGTTCGGGTCAGCGTCATTGTAATCCCACCAGGCGGAGAGCACGCACTGCGCCACGCTCCATAGCCGCATCCGCTCGCGGTCTAGCCCTAGTCGTTCTGCCACCTGGTCGATGCGCCGCCGCAAGACGCGCGCCGGGTTGGGCTGGGCCAGCGGCCAGCCAGGCGGATTGCGCAGCAAGGCGTAGACCTCGAATTCTCGCTCACCGACAACGCCTTTGGGATCAATGGCGAGCCAGCGCCCGCCGGGTGCAGCCAACACATTGTCATGATGCAGATCACCGTGCAACACGACAGGCGCCGAACTGGACGCCAATAGTTCGCTAAAGAGATGCTCGGCAATCTCCACCAGAAGCGTAGGGAATGGCCCCGTTCCCCCGTCGAAGGTCGTGCGCAAGGTTGCCAGCTCCGCCGCCCACTCCCCGATCGTGAGCATGGCGTGTGTCGCTGGCGCCGGGCGCCATAATGCTTCCATCACGTCGGCAAGAAGGGCTGTCGCCTGCACGTCGTCATCATCAACCAGACTGCGCAACGTTGCACCGGGGCGCAGTCGCTCAAGCAGCAGGGCCCCGCCGTCCGGGTCAGACTCAAGCAGGCGCACACAGCCGCCACCATCGAAAAAGGCAAGCGCCGCCAACTCGGAGCGCGCCTCACGATGGGGGACGCCAAGCTTCAGCACAGCCTCGCTACCGTCGCGGCGCAGGACAGGCGCTACATAGTTATAGGATAAATTGGGGAACGCCGGCAACAGAGTGAGTTCCCATCGCTGCGCGTATGTCTCCAGGCGTTGCGGCAACGTGCGTAGAAATACAGCACCCGCTTCGCCAAAAGTATTGTAGAGCGTATTGAAGAAGTTGGGTGGCAGATTCATATGTTGATTGTACATGCACCAATGGTGATTCGCTGAACCCAACCAGGGGGCGATTATCGCATGCCCCTTCCAGGGCAACAGAACGTCCTGCAACTTATCGGCCAATATGCAACTTGAAATCACCCTCAATGATACACATATGGCCGTTGAATTGCACCCCATCTTGCACTATGATGTGCACCACTGCATGCCCAGACAGCGGCGTGCAGTGGTGTCAAAAACGCAACAATGAAGGTAAGGGTGCGATGGAATCGACGGCTGATTTGTTGACCTGTCTGATGTTGCTGCTACTGCTGGGCAGCGGCGTTGGCTTCTTGATGGTGAACCGGCGCATGAACCGGCTGCAGAAGCAGATCGAGCAGCTTGAGCTGCGTCTCGAGGCGAACATCCTGCCGGACGCCACGCCTGGGCAGGAAGCGCCGCAGGTCACACTGCCGTTGGCGTCGGCGCAGCCTGTACAGCCTGCGCAACCCGCGCCGGTGGCAGGACTCCGCGCGAACCTGCCTCCCCCGACGTTGCCCAAGCCGCAGTCGCTGCCGCCTGCAGCACCGCCGCTCCCTGCTCCCGCACCTGCGCCGGTCAAAGCGCCGCGCAAGCCGATCCCGGTGGTCGATTGGTTCCTCAAGAGTCACATTCTGGTGCAGATCGGTTTGATCGTGCTTTTTATCGGCGTGGCGCTGCTGCTGCGCTATGCCGTCGATCAAGGTTGGCTGTCGCTGGAAATTCGCCACATCGGCGCGGCGATGGGTGGTGTGGCGCTGGGTGTGGTGGGCTGGCTGTTGCGCAAACGGCAACGCAGCTACGGGCTGGCATTGGAGGGCGGCGGTCTGGCGATCCTCTATCTGACGACCTTCTCTGCCTACCAGTTCTATGCACTGCTGCCGGCGTCGATGGCGTTTGGCGTGTTCGTCGTGTTGGGCGGCGTCGGCATGGCGCTGGCGCTGCTGCAGAATGCACGTATCCTGGCGTACGCTGCATTGATCGGCGCGTTCGCGGCGCCGTTGCTTGCCGCAGGCGATGGCGGCAGCTACCTCGGGCTGTTTGGCTACTATGCGTTGCTCGTGCTCGTGGCGCTGGGGCTGGCGGTGCGCAAAGGCTGGCAGGGGCTGGGCGTGATCGGCTTGCTCTTCACCTATACCGTCGGGATCGGCTACACCTTTGCCAACGATCCTGTGCGTAACGGCGACTACCCTGGGGTGCAGGGCTTCGTGGCGCTCTTTTTCGGGCTGTTCGCCGTCGCCGCTCTGCTCTTTGCACAACGGCGCAGCGCGGGACGCCGCATCAGCGATCTCGTGATCGGCGTGCTCAACCCGGTCTTTGCGCTGATCTGGCAGATGATGCTCATCATCGACTTCGAACGCGGAGCCGGCTACAGTCTGCTGGTGGGCGGTGCGCTCTATCTTGGCTGGTTCGGGCTGCTGCGCTGGCGCAAGGATGAACAGCTCACTCTGCACCGCGAGTTGAGCCTGTTTTGGGCGCTCTTCATGCTGACGCTGGCGATCCCGGTCTTTGTCGAGGCGCAGATCACCGCTGCGATCTGGGCGGTGGCGGGCGCAGCGTGGGTGTGGATCGGCTGGCGGCGCACGGTGGGCTGGCTGGCGCCCTGGGGACTCATCACACAGCTGGGCGCGGGTCTCGCCTTTGCGCCAACGCTGCTCGATGCGCTTGGCAAATTCTTGACGCCGGCGGCAATGAGCACGCCGTTTCTCAACGAATTTACGCTCGGCTGGGTGATGCTGGGTGCGGCTGGGATGGCGTCGGCGTATTTCTTCACCCGCCCCGCCTTTGCGACGGCTGGTGCGGCGCGCGCAAGCATCTGGCGGGCGCTTGCCGTGCTCAGCCTGACGTGGGGCTTTGCCTGGTGGTTTGGCGGCGGCGCGCTGGAGGCGACGACGGTGCGCGCAGGCTTCGTGGTCAGCGCGCTGGTGTTGTTTTTCACGCTTTCGACGGTCGTGATGGCGTTGATCGGCTGGCGGCTGGCGTTTGGCTGGCTCGAAGTGCCGCTGCGCGGGCTGCTGCCGCTGCTGCTGGTGTTGGCGGTCGTGCATCGTTGGGAGATCGATTCACCGCTGGAGGGCGGAGCGTGGCTGGCTTGGCCCCTGGCGCTGCTAGCGCACGTGTGGATGCTGCGCCGCAACGAGAGTTGGCGGCCGGTCGCAGTCTATCACGCTGCCGGTCTGTGGCTGGCGACCTACCTGGCGGCAGCGGCTGCGAACGGGTGGTTGGGCGCCAGCGACGCCGGCGAGACGTGGCAGGTGGCGGCGGTCTTCACAGTGCTGGCGGCGGTGATCGCGGGCGTCACCACGTTTGCGCCGCGGCTGCCGGCGCCGTTCGCTCGCCATGTCCAGGCATATCGTGGCGGCGGGGTAGGGCTGGTGGTCGTCATCGGCGCGCTGCTGCTCCTGATGACAAACTTCACGCAAGATGGCGCGCTGCACGGGCTGCCCTATCTACCGCTCCTGAATCCGCTGGCGTTGGCGATGGCGGCGCTGCTGGCTGCCACGATCTACTGGCTGGCGGTGGTGCGCAACGATGTGGACGCGCAATGGCGTCCGCTGCTGTGGGGGCTGCGCTGGGTGTGGTGGGCGCTGCTGATCCTGACGATGAGCGCAGAACTGGCGCGCAGCGTGCATCACCTGCTCGGCGTACCGCTCACCTGGGATGGCCTCTACACGTCGGCGATCTACCAGACGCTGCTGGCGGTGTTGTGGAGCGTCACTGCGCTTGGGTTGATGGTGTGGGGCAGTCGCCGCGGCTCACGTTCGGCGTGGATTGCGGGTGCGGTCGTCTTGGGGATGACCGTGCTCAAGCTCTTCGTGGTTGATCTGGCTGGCGTCGGCACGGTGGCGCGCATTGTCTCGTTCATCGGCGTTGGGCTGTTGATCCTGGTGATCGCATTCCTGGCGCCCGCGCCCAAGTTGCAGAACTCACAGGCGGCGCAGAGCGATGGAGAGGGTGCGTTGCCCTGATTTGTGCAGCGCGTGCCGACCAATGCGAGGCACGCTTTGGCTTGCGGAGGTTCACAATGGCGTTCATGCGCAATTTGCTGTTTGCGTCCTTGTTGGTGACAGCGCTGGTCACGACCGGCGCTGCACTGCACCGCCCGCGCCAACCGGGTGTCGTTGCGCCCTCCGCTCAGCCCACGGCATTGACCGCGCGCCATCGCAGCGGGCAGACCTTTCTCACCTGGCAGGAGCAGCCGGGCGCCGACGTGCGCTATCGCGTCTATCGCCACAACGCCGCTATCAACGCCGGCAACCTGGCGCAGGCGACGCTGCTCTACGACGGCGTGCCGCAGGACTCGGCGCGCTTCTATGCCAACCGCTATAACGTTCAGTCCAGTGGCGTCTGGGATGAGCGCTATGTCGAGCGCTTGGTGATCGAGGATGGCGCAGCGCCGCTGGCGCCGGGCGTCGGACTGCTGGTGTGGACGCTGGCGCCCGCAGATTTTGGGGGCGCGCAAACCGGCGTCGGCTATTACGCCATCACGACCGTGACGGGCGGCGTCGAGAATCGCACAGACTTTGGGCCCGGCAACACGACGGGGCCTGTTGCCGAACAGGTGGCTGACCCGCTGCCAGTCGAGGTTGCCGTCGACGGCGTCGATCCTGGCGGTCACATCTACATTCAGTACATGCCGCTGCGCGATTGGAACGTCACCTTTCACGCCCCCAACCCCGGCAACGGATTCTACGGGCTGGATGGCGACGTCCCCGCCATTGCCAATGCCATCCAGTACGCCTACGATTACGCCGTCTATGCGCCGAGTGCAGCGGACTGCGGCGGCGCGCTGCCGGCCACGCTGCCGGTCGTCGTATCGCTGCACGGCTGGGGTGGCAACAGCTACGATCCGCGCACCGCCGACCCCGATCCCTACGGCTGGTGCGTCTATCGCATCTACCCGATCGATCAGAGCGAAACGTGGTGGTTCGGCTTTGCGCGCAATCACGACTACCGCGCCGGCGGTGCGCCTGCCATCGGCGACACGATTGCCAACTTCACCGAGCAGCGCGTGCTGCGCATGATCTATGACCTGCTGCGCGACCCGCCGGGAATCGCCGCCGCCGACCCCAACCGCGTTTTCATCTACGGTGGGTCGATGGGCGGCAGCGGTGCGCTTGCCTTTGCGCTGCGCTATGCCAACGTCTTTGCCGCCGCCTATGCGGGTCAGCCGATGACCAACTACGCCACGGCGGGCGACGGCGGCGGCTTGGACTGGCGCAGTGATGTCGAACCGAAGTGGGGAACACGCAGCGCCAACCTGCCGGTCAGCATCACCGCGCCGGGTGACTGGGCGGCGCCGCTGCAAGCCGACAACGGAACCGGCGTCTGGACGTGGCAGAATCACCAGGCGCAGCTTGGCGCGCAGCGCAGGCGCGACATCACGCCGCTGGGCATTGCGCACGGCGTCGAAGATGACGTGATCGAATGGAGCACGCAAGGGCAGCCGGTCTATCCCGCGCTCAACGACAGCCGTCAGGCATGGGGCGGCGCGGCTGTGCCGGGCGGTCATGGGTGGACGGGTTTTGGCGGCTCGCTCTACAACCTGGCTCCAGACACGCGCCCCGGCGGCTCGCTCACGCCCTTCTTCAGCTTTCTGCCTGTGCGCAACGAAACGGTCCCCGGTTTGAGCAATGGCAGCCTGAATGCACCTCTGCCACCCGTCGGAGTGGGCGATTACAACCTGGCGGTGCGCTGGTCAGCCTCGTGGGACGCGTGGGATGGCGCGCCGGTCGATACGCCAACACAGTGGGCGATGAGCTTCTGCTATAAATTCGCAGATTTCTATGACAACGAATGCGGCAGCGGTCAGCCGCTCACCGTCGACATCACACCGCGGCGTGTGCAGCATTTTCCACGCGTGCCGGGCGCCAGCTATCGGTGGGAGAATCGCCGCGTGCGCGATGGTGCGCTGGTCGCCAGCGGCGTCGTCACGGCGGACGGCGACGGGCTGATCACCGTGCCCGATTTTGCGCTCAACGACGCTGACGGCAATCGGCTGATCCTGGCTCCCGATGGCGACCTTCCGACCACAACGCCATCGCCGACCAGCGTTGCGACGCGCACGGCTTATTTGCCGGTGGTGCAGCGCGCCGGGGCGTCGCCATCACCGACGCTTACACCAATACCGGCACGCACACCAACGCCTATGCCAACGATCACGCCGCCTGTCACAGGAACACCCGCCGCGCGCGCCTGGCCCAACACGACCGACGGCATCCACGTCTTCAATGACCAGCTGCAGCCAAATCTCAGCGACGCGCAGTGGCAATTCGCCGCCACGCACTATGCCGGCGTGCAGAAGATGACGCGTCCCGACGCCGACACGCTGCGCAGCTACAACCCCAATCTGCTGATCCTGCACTACCGGCTGGGGCTGGCGCTGGGCTACCGCGGCATCGAGAACGGCTGCCAGCCCACCGGCGACTACGTGCGCGTGGTCGAAGGCGATGCGTGGGTGCAGGAGTGGCCTGGCGACAGCGCCGTCCAGGAGAGCTGGTTCGCCCATTGGCCTACGAACAGCGCGACCCGCGTGCTCAATTGCGACTGGGGTTGGTGGCTGATGAACCTGGACGAGCCGGGCTGGCGCGCGTACTGGCAGGGCGAGGTGCTGCGCCAACTACAAGCCAACGACGACGACGGCGTCTTTATGGACAGCCTCAGCGTGCCCAATTATCTCGGCGCCGACCGCTACGATCCGGCGCTGCCGGCGGTCGATGCCGCCTATGAGAATGCCTGGGCGAGCCGCATCGACGCCTGGTTGACCTGGCTTCAGACCCAGCCGGTGGGCGACTATGCCATTGTGCCTAATGTCGGCAGTTGGGTGACGACGCGCGACCCGACAACCTACGCCGCGGTCGATGGTGTGATGGTCGAGGGCTTTGCAATGTGGGGCGAAGGGTCGCCCTATGCCGTCGATGACTGGCGTCTGCAGATGAACCGGGCGCTTGGTTTGATCCGGCAGGGCAAAGCCGTGATTGCGCAGGCTTATGCAGGTAATGGGCGCGAGCGATTGTTTGCGTTGGGCAGCTATCTGCTGATCAAGGGCGACCGCACCTACCTCAACCTGGAGTCGGACATGGCGCCGGAGTGGTGGCCGGAGTATGACATCCCCATCGGCAGCCCACTGCAGCCACCGGTCGCCGCCATCGACGACCTGGCGGACGGTGGCGTCTATCGTCGTGACTTCACCAACGGCTTCGTGCTGGTCAACCCGGCGGAGGACGGCGCCCCAATTAGCGTCAACCTGGGCGGTGTGTTCCGGCTGGCGCAACCGCGCGGAGGTGGACCTGTGGGCGAGGATGGCGCACCCACCGGATCGCTGACCTATCAAACCGTGACCAGCGTCAGCCTGCCGCCCAATTCCGCCGCAGTGCTGCTCCAGATGCCGCCGGATTGAGGCAAGAGGCGAGTTGCGAGAGTTCTTCTTTCAGGCGCTCAAACTCCTCGGGGTAATTCAAACCCATCAGCCACTGCTCGGCGTCAGAAACGAAGCGCAGCATCTGTGTGACAACCGTGCTGCGCCAGACGCTGACGTTGCAGCGTGGTCGCTACGATTGTGCGTCTTCCTGATCGTTGAGGTCGGCGAACTGTGTGAGTTCTTCTTTCAGGCGCTCAAACTCCTTTGGGGTAATCCCTGTCGCCCTGGTAATCAGCGACCAGTCGGCGCCAACTGAAAGCAGGCTATCGATTGTCTCGACTTTGCCTTTGATTTCGCCTTTCTGTAGACCCTTCTGTAGACCCTTCTGCAGACCCTTCTGCAGACCTTCCTGTCGTCCTTCTTGTCGCAATTCCTCTGCGTAGGTCAACATATCGCCTCCTGACTCCGGTGCGTACTGGCGCACCTGCGCCGCAAACTCATTCACCACGCTGCGTTCCTGTGTCGCCGCCAGATAGAGCACGAAAACGGCCACGTAGTTGACGCCACCGGTGCGCGTCAACTGCGCCATCAACGGTGCGGCCAGTCGCAGCGCATCCTGCACCTGCGCCCGGTAAGCCGCCATCATCAACAACTGCGCCACCTTCGCCTTCAAGCCGCCCTCGACCGCCTCTGGCGCCAGCCCTGACTGGTCGATGAGATAGTGGGCAAAGCGGGGCAGAAAGCTGTGTTCCCGCTCGCCTTCCGGGAAGAGGTCGGCGAATTCGGTGGCGTAGCGCCACGCCCGCTCCCCCTGGTAGAAGACCACTGGCAGGATCGGCGGCAGTTCCGTCTGCTCCGGGTTCTGTTTGAACGACTCATCCCAGATGCGACACATGTACTTGAGCAGCCGGAAGCGCATCCAGGGGTCGGGCTGCGACTGATGCTCGAAGAGCAAGTAGAGAAAGACCTCGACCCCGCTGCCCTTTATGTGCACGGTGTAGAGCAGGTCAGACTCGCTCTCGCGCAGCGTCTCATCGACGAAGCTCGTCTCCACCAGCGTCAGGCTTGACCACTCCAGCCGCTCGGTGAGAGTAGCGGGCAGATGTGCACGCAGGAAGAGCGCCGCCTCCTCCGTATCAGAGAAGACGGTGCGAAAGAGCTTGTCGTGGGGATGCTGGACACCGTCGCTCATGATGCGTATTGTACCATCGGGATACACCAGGAGCGAAGTCGTGGCCAAGAGTGTCGGGCCGTCGCCTGTGTGCTGCTCCACCGTCGACACCCGATTAGCCGCAACATAGTTGTAGCATAATCAAAGTTCGGCGGGTGGCCATATTTCGGCCACCCGCCTCCGCACGTCGTGGAGTGTCGGCGTGCAATGGTTCAACCCGCCTCATGTCTGCATCGGCAGGTCATCTACGAACTGCAACTCCCTGCTCAATTCATCATCTGGATGATCCCTGCCGCGCCCATGCCGCCGCCGATGCACATCGTCACCAGGCCGGTCTCCTTGCCCTGGCGTTGCAGCTCGTGGATGATCTGCACGGTGAGCTTGGCGCCGGTGCAGCCGAGCGGATGGCCCAGCGCAATCGCGCCGCCGTTGACGTTGACCTTTTCTTCGTCCATGCCCAGTTCGCGTATGACGGCGAGACCCTGCGCAGCAAAAGCCTCGTTGAGTTCGATCAGGTCGATATCCTTGAGTTCCATGCCGGCATACTTCAGCGCCTTGGGCACTGCCGCCACCGGCCCGATGCCCATGATCTCTGGCGGGACGCCGCCGACGGCAAAGCTGACGAAGCGCGCCAGCGGCTTGAGACCGAGCGCCTTCGCCTTCTCCTCGCTCATAATCAACACTGCAGCCGCACCGTCGCTGGTCTGCGAGCTGTTGCCGGCGGTGACGGTGCCCTTCATGGCAAAGGCGGGTTTGAGCCTGGCGAGCGCCTCCAGGCTGGTGTCGCGGCGCACGCCCTCGTCCACCTGGAAGACGGTGCGGATTTCCTTCACTTCACTGCCTTCGCCCACTTTCATCACGACTTCGAGCGGCACGATCTCGGCGTCGAATTTGCCTGCTGCCTGCGCCGCCGCTGCACGCTGATGGCTGCGCAGGGCAAAGGCGTCCTGATCCTCACGGCTGACGCCGTACTGCTTCGCCACGTTCTCGGCAGTCAGACCCATGCCCAGGTAGACGCCCGGATACTCGCTTGCCAGGTACGGGTTGGGCACGAACTTGTTGCCGATCATCGGCACCATCGACATGCTTTCGGCGCCGCCAGCGATGATCACGTCGCCCATGCCGGCCATGATCTGTTGGCTGGCAGTGGCAATCGTCTGCAAGCCGCTGGAGCAGAAGCGGTTGACCGTCTGCCCGGCAGTCGTCACCGGCATGCCAGCGCGCAGCGCCACGATGCGCGCCATGTTCATGCCCTGCTCGCCTTCTGGGAAGGCGCAGCCGAGCACGATGTCCTCGACTTCGTTCTTGTCGATCCCGACGCGCTCGATGACGGCATTGACCACCGCTGCGGCCAGTTCATCCGGTCGCGTCGTGCGCAGCGTGCCCTTCGGCGCCTTTCCCACCGCCGTGCGCGCGGCGGCAACAATTACAGCATTTCGCATGTGTGTTCTCCTTTAGTTGCGCAGCGGCTTATTGTTCTCTAGCATGTACTGGATGCGATCCTGCGTCTTCTTCTCGCCGACCAGGCTGAGGAAGGCTTCGCGTTCCAGGTCGAGGAAGTATTGCTCGTCCATCCACTGACCCTGGCTCAGGTCGCCGCCGGCAAGGACGTAGCCGAGCTTGCACGCCACGACGCCGTCATGTTCGCTGATGTAGCCACCCTGGATCATGCTGTGCACTTCAATGTTGACGGCAGCCAGCATGTCGCGCCCGGCGGCGTAGACGTTGCCCTTGACATTGGGCGCCCGGTAGCCGGCGTCGTTCATGGTGAGCACGGCTTGTTTAGCCTCAGCGATACGATGGTCGCTGTTGAGCACGACACGGTCGGTGGGCGCCAGGAAACCCAGTTCGCGCGCTTCCTCGCCGGAGGTCGAAACCTTGGCGAAGCCGACCGTCTCAAAAACCTTGCGCAGGTAGGGCATCGGGTTGACGTTGGTGGCGTTCATATGCGGGCTGACGTGGCGGCGCACCATCTCTTTGCAGCCGCCCCAGCCGGGAATGACGCCAATGCCAACCTCGACCAAACCGATGTAGGTCTCAGCATCGGCGACGATGCGGTCGGCGGCGAGGCAGATTTCACAGCCGCCGCCTAGCGCCATCTGGTGCGGCGCAGCGACAACCGGCTTGGGCGCCGTGCGGAAGCCCATGAAGGCGTCCTGCCCAAACTTGATCATCATCTCCAGCTCGCCCCACATCTGGCTCTGTACGGCGAGCAGCATGGCAAAGATATTGGCGCCAACGGCGAAGTTCTTGCCATCGTTGGCGATGACCAGCCCGCTGGCGTTGCCGTGCAGTCGCTCGATCGCCTCCTGCATGATGTCGAACATGGGGCCATCGAGCGCGTTGACGCGTGTGTGCCATTCCAACAGCATCACGCCGTCGCCGATGTCCCACAGGCTCGCCATCTCGTTGCCTGCCAGTTCCTTGCGCGTGCGGCGTATATCCTTCATGCTGACCGCTTTGGGGCTGCGCGCAACCTCGACGTACTCCTTGCGCGCCGGGTCATAGACCATCTGCTTGCCGTTGGCGTAGGTGTAGAACGTCTCCTTGCCTGCAGCCAGCATCTGCTTGACCCACGGCGCCACGCTGACGCCCTCGCCTTCAAGCCGGGCGACCGTCTGCTTGACGCCGAGTTCATCCCACGTCTCGAACGGACCCATCTCCCAGGCAAAGCCCCACTTCATGGCGTTGTCGATGTCAACCAGGCTGTCGGCGATCTCCGGGACGCGTTTGGAGGCGTACGCCATCGTGCGCGAGAGCGTGTGCCAGATCAGCTCGCCCGCCTCGTCGTCGGCGTCGACCAGCGCCTTGAGGCGATCCGCCAGCGGCAGATTGCGCGCCTCACCGACGCTGCTCCACTTCGGTTTCTTGGGCGGAAGATACTCCAGCTTGCCATCCTCGGCGGCGGTCTGCAGGTCGAGACCCCAGAAGGACTTTTTGCCCTTCTCGTCGACGACAGTCTTGTAGAAGCCCTGTCCAGTCTTGGCGCCAAGCAGTTTATTGTCGATCAGCAGTTTCATCACCGCCGAGCCGTACTCGCCGCGCAGAATCTCGCGATCCTCGTCATCGGGAATCAGGTCGTAGAGATTGCTGCCCACGAGTGCCATCACGTCGATGCCGACGATGTCGTTGAGGCGGAAGGTGCCGGTTTTGGGGCGACCAAGCAGCGGCCCTGTCAGCGCATCGACGGCCTCGACCGTGTAGCCATTCTCGATGGCGAATTCCATGATGTCGCTCTGGATGAAGCTGATCATGCGGTTGGCGACGAAGTTGGGCGTATCCTTGCAGACGACGACGCCCTTGCCCAGCACGTTCTCGGCAAAATCCTTCATGCGGCTGACGATGGCGGGGTCGGTGTCGGGCGTCGGGATGATTTCGAGCAGGTGCAGGTAGCGCGGCGGGTTGAAGAAATGTGTGCCGAGGAAGCGCCGCTTGAACTCCGGCGTGCGTCCTTCGGCGATGATGTGGATCGGGATGCCGGAGGTGTTGCTGCTGATGATGGCAGTGGGGCGGGCGACCTTCTCGATGCGCGCCATCAACGCCTGTTTGGGGCCGGGGCGTTCAATGATCACTTCGATGATCCAGTCGCTGGCGCCGACGGCGGCGTCGAAGTCATCTTCGAGATTGCCGACGGTGATGAGCGAGGCGGCGCTCTGCGTGAAGAGATTGGCGGGCTTGGCTTTGACCATGCGCTCGTAGCCGGCCTGGACAATGCGGTTGCGCACCTTGCGGTCGGCGAGCGTCAGCCCGGCCGCCTCTTCCTCGGCGGTCAGCTCCGATGGGACAATATCCAACAACCACGAGCGGATGCCGGCGTTAGCCAGATGCCCGGCGATGGCTGCCCCCATCGTCCCCGCGCCGATCACGGTGACGGTTTCGATTCCGTATGGCATGACAACTATGCTCCTTGCAGTTTCAAACGGGATGGTGAGGCAAACGTTTCGATGACACAAGTTTGCTTCGGGGATAGTTTGTCATTGCAATGTTGCGATGTCGTTTTGAGGGGATTGTTTGGGGGAATGCCAGCCAACCGGCGACTCGTGACTTATGCGTCACGAGTCGCCGGTCACGCGTCGCCGATCGCTACTCAACTGTGATCTGCACGTTGACGTCGGCTGCCGGTGCAATGGGTAGAATCTGTTCTACAATCAATTGCATGACAGCCGGGTCTTCAAGCGGCGTGCCAGCCAGATAAGGCTTTGCCAGGTTGAGAGCAGTTGCCAGCGAAGCTGCATCGTAATCGATCGACATAAGCTCCGCCCCGTTCACCTGGATCGACAAATTATTGGGTGTATTGACGATGTCCACCGTCTTTGCGTCCAGGTCGCTCAGAATCTGCATCACGTTGGGGGGTAGCGCCGGCAGTGTCACGCCGAGCTGCGCCAACTGATCCGCCGAGAGGTCGCCGACAGAGACGATCTGGCCACCCTTGACGCCGACTTTGGCGCGAATCACGGGGGCGGCCATGTCGCCGAGGTCGGCTGGGGCGAAGGTTGCTTCTGCTGGCGCTGCACTTTGGTCAACCTCACCGCTCAGGGCGATGCGGGTGGTGATGCCATCTTTCAGCAGCGTGTTGAGGCCAGCATCAAGCAGGGCGGGGGGTAGGCCACTTTGTGCGCCAGCGATGCCAGCGATGGTCGCCAGGCCGTCCGGGGCAAAGCGAATGCGCGGCAGCGCGTTGCCGTCGACCGCAATGTTGATGGCTTCGGTCGAGGCGTTGATCGCCAGCTGTGCGACGCCCAGGTCGCGCAGCGGTTGCAACGCCTCCATCGGCAGAGTGACGCCGGGGATCGCCAACCCCAGCACCTGCAGGCTGCCATCGTCGCCCAGTTTCACTGGCAGGTCCGAAAGCTTCAAATCAACTGGCTGGCCGCTCAGATCAACATTCAGCCCCAGGTTCATGGCGGGCAACTGACCGGCGATACTGCTCACTAGCCCGGCAGTCGCGGCATCGACGCCGGGCAGCGACGGCAACAGCCCCGCCAGGCGTTCCAGGTAGCTGCCGTCGTAAGCAAGCCCAGGCAAGGGAGCGCCGTTGACATTGATGGCAAGTCCACCGGGCGTCGTCTGGATGCCAAGATTTTCAATGCCAAAGCTCTTGAGCTGTGCCACCAAGGCGGGGTCAAGTTGCAGTGGATTGGCGCCACCGGTCAACGGCGCCAGCAGATCACCCGAAATTCCGCCGATGCTGCCCGCGCCGCTCTCGTCAAACGAGACGCCAAGCGCTACCGGAGGCATCTGATTCGCCGGCGCCTGCGGCGAAACAGCCGTCTCCCCACGCCATGCAGGGATGTCCTTAGCGCTGCCACTAGCGGGCGGCACAGAAATTGCCGCGCCTAACCCGATCCGCCGCAACCAGGGGATCACGGGAGCCGCAGACGCCGTCGTCGGTACGCTTGCCAGCAATTTTTCCAGGTTGGCGGCACTTTCCTCGTTCCAGGCAATGTAGGGCTGATCCTGACCGTCGATATAGAAGTGGATGCCGTTGGCGCCGGCGCGCAACTCGACCTTTTGACCCAGGGACTGGATCAACTTCACCTGCTCCGGCGGCAGTTGCGCCACCCCGATGCCGTAGACGCTGGCCGCACCGCTGGCGTCGATGTCGACAGGCACTGATGGTAGATTGAACCAGGTCTTTTCCTGACCGGCTGCCCCAGCATTGCACGCCGCGATTACGAAGACGACGAACACCATCACCAGGAGAATCGGCAAGAATGTGCGTTTCGCCTGCATAAGCAGTCTCCCCTTTGCTCAAATCAAGTCGGAAATATTGGTCGGGTGGGTAGTGGACGGTAAGCAGGGTAGTGCTATCCGCTCGCAGCTCCCCATGAGTGTAGATGCATGATACATCATGTGTGGCGAACACACAAGCGACTATAATTCCAAGTCGTTTGATTTTATGTTGCAATTCTGAGCAAAAATACAACAGAAACTGCCGGTTTGACTGATGACACATACTGGCGTAAAGTCGAGAAACACAAAGGCCGAGACAGTTTGCTGTCCCGGCCTTTGGTCGCGCTGAAGCTGAGAGCGTCTCAGCCAGCAGTTTCCTGCGCTTTGGCGGCTTTGGCGATGGCGCGTGCTTCGGCGGCTGCCCAATCCTCGCCTTCACGTACGACTGCGACCTGGAACGACGCGGTCACTTCCGGCATCAGGCGGATGCTGACGTTGTGAATGCCCAGGTCGCGCAGGCCGTGCTCCAGCTCGATCCGGCGGCGATCCACTTCGAAACCAACCATTTCACTGAGCTTTTCGGCAATGTCGCTGCTGGTAATCGAACCATAGAGCCGATCATTTTCACCGGCGTTGGCGGCAAAGAGCAGCTTCTTGCCAGCGATCATCTGCGCCTGCGCTTCAGCATTGGCGCGTTCGCGCGCACGACGGCGCGTGGCAGCGGCCTTGATTTCCTCAGCCTGTTTCATGGCCCCACGCGTGGCGAGTACAGCCAGACCACGCGGCATCAGATAGTTGCGGGCATAGCCGCCGGCGACAGCATAGACTTCACCAGCATGCCCCAACTCTGGAACATCTTTGGTCAATAGAACTTTGACACGCGCCATAACGTTTCTCCTTTTGACAAGCGCATCTGTTGATACGTGGTTTGCAGCATAGTCGCTGCTTTGCTTGTTGCCACGCCAGAAGGCAGGCAGACCTATATCATACCGAATCGTGGGCGTTCGCCCAAATTGGTGAGCAAGCGATGGTGGATTGGTTTATTGCTACCGATGGATTCAACAGCTATGCAGACTCATGCTATACTGCGCACCGCTACCATCAAGCTGGCGGCGTTCCCGGATGTGCAGGTTCAATCTTTTTCCGGCGCCGCAATGAGAGGCGATTGTCGTGATGCAATCTGGCGACATGCATGCAACTCCCATAGAATTGACTCAAATTGATCAATCGGCCCCTAGCCTGACATGGCAACGGCGCTTGCTGGGTTTGGGGGCGCTCTTGTTTTTGCTCAGCATGACTGCCGGCTGCGCATTTTCCGAGCTACTGGCGCCGCCCACGCCAACGCCAGCGCCGACGCGCACGTTGGCGCCCACCTTCACTCCGACGCCAGAAGCGTTACAGCCGCTGATCGTCGTGACGCCCCCGCGCGATGGCACGCCCGGCGTGATTGTGATTCAGCCGACTCTCAACGCCGGTCAAGTCATCATCGCCATTCCGCCAACAGATACGCCGGCGCCGCCGCCCACCGACACGCCAGCGCCCACACCGACAGCGCCGCCGCTGGAACAGACCGCAACTGCTGCCGTGTTGATCGCACAGATGACGGCTGCCGCCCAGTCCACGCCGCTGCCCGGTTTCCCCACGCCGACGCCGACGCTCATCCCTACCGACACACCCACACCCGGTCCGACGGCAACGCCATTTATCATTGTCGATAGCGGCTTTGTGGCGCTGCGCACTGGTCCGGGCGTGCAATATCCGCAGGTAGCGCAACTTGGCCCTGGCATCCCCATCGCCATCATCGGGCGCAACCCGCAGGGGGATTGGTACGAAGTGTGCTGTGTCAATGGCGTTTCGGTGTGGGTGGCGGCGACGCATGTGCGCGTCGTCAATGAAACGCAGGAGGTGGCGTTGGTCGTAGCGCAACCGCCGCCTACCTTCACGCCGACTTTTACCCCCACGGCTACCCCAACCGAGACCTTTACCCCCACCGCAACCCCGTTCCCCTTTGAGCGCGCCATCGGGCCACAGTTCTTCCCGACAGAAAACCAGTTTTTGACGATTTGGGCCTACTTCTTTGTTGGCGCCCTTAACGATCCTGTGTCGCCGGAGGAGCCAGCCGAAGGCTACTTCCTTGATGTACGCTTCAAGGGCGTCGAGCGTCCTAACGCCAACCCGGAGCGACCCAGCACGAATGTGATCGAGTACAGCGCCGCCCCTGGCGCCGGTAATCGCGTGAAGTACAACTATAAGTACGAATATCGCCCTCCTGCTGAACCAACCCCGGCGCCTGGCGCCGTTGCGACGCCGCGCCCATGTGAGCTGCTCGGTCAGGGCGCCTGGCAGGTGTGGGTGCGCGACGGCGCCGGCAATCAGCTTTCCGACGTTGTTGAGTTCTACACCGACTGCAATAACCCAAACCGTGAAGTCTATCTGGGGTTTGTGCGCATGCGTTGACGCACGTGCAAATCGCGAGAAAGATATCGAGTATGAAGCCGATTCCCTTAACATTGCTTATCATCCTGGCAAGCGCGCTATGGTTGAGCGGTTGCTTTGGCAGCCGTGAGGTCAGCCAGGAGGAGGCGCCTGCGCCGCTGCGTTCGCCGCATCCGACATTTACGCCGACGCCGCCGCAACCACCTACGCCCACACCCCTGCCAACCACTGTAGCGGCAGAGGCAGCGGTGATCGTCGCCACACCCGCTGCAGACGCACCGGCGGAGTCGTCTACATCCCCGACGCAGACAGCTCTGGCTGTCATCAGCGACGATCTGATCAATATTCGACGTGGACCTGGGCTGGAATACCCGCCCATCAAGCTCGGGATGCGCGGCGACGAATTCACGATCATCGGACGTAGCGCCGACGATCTGTGGTGGCAAATTTGCTGCGTTGAGGAGCTCCCAGCCTGGGTCAGCAAAACCTACGTTGAAGCCGATGGGCCAGTTGACGCTATCCCTGTCGCTGACCCAGACGCTGCTGCGCAAGCGGGCGTCATCCTGGCGCCAACCGCGACGCCAGCCTCTGTTGCGCAGAATCAGGCGGCGCCACCGACTGAAGCAGCGCCACCGGCTGAAGCGGCGCCACCGGCTGAAGCGGCGCCACCGGCTGAAGCGCCTGCGCCGGCGTTTCCCTTTGCGCTTGCTGCACAAGAATCGTTCCCCGAAAACAATGACCTGGTGCGCATCTTCCTGTACGTGTATCAGGGTGAGAGTGCGCTGCCGGGCTATACGTTGCGCGTCATGAAAGACGGCGCCGAGCTGCCTGTGAGTGGCGTCTCTGCCGACGCTGCGGGACTGACCTGGCCGACTGCCAGCCCGCGTCAGCGCTTTCAAAACATGAAAGTCGAATTCTCCGGCGTCAATCCTGGCGGAACATGGGAAATCCAGTTGGTCGATGGCGGCGGCGCACCGGTTGGCCCGGTGGCGACCTTCACACTGACCGCCACCGACACGAATCGAGAACTCTACGTTCGCTACGAAAAGCAGTAGGCGCTCGATGAAGGCGACGTTGCGCCCTGTGCGCATCGGCTGGATGGTGCTGCTGCTCGTCGTGACCGGCGCGGTGTTACGCAGCCTGCGCCTGTCATGGCAGCCGCTCTGGTGGGATGAGGGCTACAGCGTCTATTTTGCCACCGAGCCACTGCTGCGGATGCTCGATCTCACCGCTAGCGACATTCATCCCCCGCTCTACTATGCTCTGCTGCACGGCTGGATTGGGCTTTGGAATAATGCTGCGCCAGCCGCACTCCGCACATTTTCCGTGATTGTCGGCGTGGCGGCGCTGCCGCTGCAGGCGTGGCTGGCGTGGCAACTTTTTCCTGGTCGCCGCCGCTTGCTGGTGATCGCTGTACTGCTGCTGGTCTTCAACCCGATGCACCTGTTCTACAGCCAGGAAGTGCGCATGTACGGGCTAGGCACGGCGCTCAGTCTGCTGAGTACAGCATGTTTCTGGGGCTGGCAGGAAGAGACTCCCCACAGCGTGCGTGGGCGCCGTTGGGCTGCTATCGGCTACCTCCTGGCGACAACAGCAGGTTTGTACACGCTTTACTATTTTGCATTCGTGCCCGCCGCCCACTTGCTGTGGGCAGTGGTTGTCCATCGCCACAGATGGCGACGGCTGGGGGCGCTCATTGCCGGGCAAGCGCTCGTCGTTGTGCTCTACCTGCCCTGGTTGCTCTACGCGGCCCCGCGTCTGGTCGGTTATGTTGGCGCCAAAGTTCAGTCAGACCAGGATGTGGCGCTTGATCCGCTGCACTATGTGCAGCGCCATTGGGTGGCGTTTACGGGTGGGCACGTGACCTGGCCGGAGACGACGTTGCCGTGGGCGCTGCTGTTGAGCAGTGCAGCAGTGGCAGTGATCGCCGCAGGGTTGTTCGTGGCACGGCGCCGTTCAACGCGGGCGCCTGGCGCTTTCGGTGCGGATGAGGGGGCGCCAATACACCAATCGTCGGCGTACAGTCCACTTGCCCTGCTGAGCGCCCTGGTCGGCGTTGCTTTTGTGGGCGGCTGGCTGGTGAGCCTGCGCTTTCCCTTCTTCCCGGAGGGTGGCGAACGTCTGTTGATCTTTACCCTGCCCTATGTGATCCTGCTGTTGTCGGTTGGCATCGATCGCACCTGGCAGGTCGCTCATACCGGGCAAGTCGCGCTGACTTTCTTGCTGACGGCAGCGATTGGAGGCGTGTTCACCTTCTACACGACGCCGCGTTACGTCACAGAGGATTATCGACCCCTCCTGCGACAGATCGTGCAACAAGGGCGTAACGAAGACACGCTGCTCGCCATCTTTCCGTGGCAGGTCGGCTATTGGCGCGCCTACACGCCACAAGACGATCCCACCCTGACGGGGCCGGCGCCGGTGTTGCTCTCCAACGGCGCGGTGACATGGTCGCCGGCTGTGCAGTCAGTGATCGATCATGCGTTGACGACGGGGACGCTGTGGTTTCCGGCGCCACTGACCTTTGGCAGCACGTTGCCGGGAGAGATCGAAACGTATCTCGCTGCGCACGCCGCTAACCTGGAAAATCGGTGGTACGGCGGCACACGTCTGACGGCCTGGGCGGACCTCCCCAGACCAGCGGTGCAAGCCATCGCCGCCGACTTTGGGGCTGTGCAACTCCTGCAAGCGGCCACGGCGCCCTTCAGCGTAGCGGCGACTAATCAGCCGATAGCGGTGACGTTGACATGGCAGGTCGCCACCCCCGCCGATTACAACATCAGCTTGCGCCTACTCGACGCCGACGGCTATGTCTGGAGTAGCCGCGACTATGCAGCGGCCTGGGCGACCGTCGCACCGGGGCGGATAGTGACGGAGAGTGTTGGGCTGATCGTCCCTGTCGGGTTGCCGCCTGGCGTCTACACGGTGGGGGTGAGTGTGGCGCATCAGGATGCTCAGGGACTCAGTGGCGATGCATTGACGCTGACAGGCAGCGACACGGTTGACGCCCCCATCAGTGCACTGACAGTCGTGGCGCCTGAGGCGGCCGCACCCGTCGCACGCTTGCCTATTCGTACACCATTGGCGCAGCCGGTGACACAGGCAAGCGTCACGTTTTTGGGCTTCACCGGGCCGGCGGCAGACACGCCCATTTTGGCAGGAACAGAGTTAGGCGTCACGCTCTTCTTACGCGCAGAAACGGACACGCCCGCCACGCGCGATCTTTATGTTAGCTTGCTCGACGCACAGGGAGCCGGGGTGGCCGGTTACACAGGCTGGCCGCTGCCGGCTTATCCGGTGAACGTGTTGACGCAGGACGAACTGCTGCGCGTGCCGGTGCGTTTTGACATACCTGGGGCGTTGAGCAGCGGCGACTATCGATTGGTGGCTGGTTTCTACGACCCGGCGACCGATGTCAGGACGCCCCCTGTCATGCTCGGTGCGGTGCGTATCCACCAGCGGCGCGGAGTGTTTTCGCGCCCTGCGCCCACCGTCAGTCTGCCGACGCCGGTACAGTTTGGCACGCACGCCCGGCTTTATGGCTACACGCTCACATCTGCAGCGAACAACGCCGTGACTCTCCATCTGTACTGGGAGATTCTACAGCCGCTGCTGCCGCCACACCATATCTTTGTCCACGTCGATGCGCCGGATGGCGTCACGTTGTCGCAGCAAGATGGTCCGCCCGTCACCGCCTCTGGCCCGGCGCCGACGGGAAGTTGGCAGCCCGGCGAATTCTTGATCACCGAACACGTGCTCTCACTTCCAGCCGACGCCACACTGCGTGTGGGATTGTACGACCCAGTCTCGCTGCAGCGTCTGCCGGTGACGATTGCGGGGTCGGCGACGGGCGACAGCGTCGCATTGGATATTCCCGGGTGAACTTCAGATACGGGGCGCGCCGCCTTCGATTGAAATCGAGGCTGAAAGCGAAAGTCGGCTCATGGTGATTAACAAATCGATTCGGTAATCGTAGATGCGGTTCGTAACCGCATTTTTCGCCGACTCGGCGCGGCTGCGTCAGTCCACTTGAGTGGACTTGAGCTATCAGCCGGTGAATTATGAAATTTAGCAAACAGATTCGGTAACCGTAGGTTCGGCTTCCAGCCGGACGTTTCTCGTCTGCCACACTGTCACGCCGGAGGCGATGACCTACGGGAGAGGACGCTCCGTGCATGGAAGGCAGCAACATCGATTGCCGGATCATTTTGTAAATCCTCATAATTCACCGGGCGGCAGCGCTGCACGAATCCGCCCCCATCGTGAAGTACACCCGTATTCCCTAGCAACCTTTACGCGCTGACTGCCGTAGTGTATGATGGCAGAGGCTACGGCGTTCCAGGGTCATGGCCCCCCGACGCTGTGGTGCATCGGTATCTGCCGACACGTGCATGAGAAAAGTCAAAGGGAGATCGACACATGGAAAACAGCGAACAGACGACACCCACCCCAGAACCGGGCGATGCACAGAACAAATCTGCCGACGCCGGCAACGCGACGCAAGAGCTGTTGGACGAACTGGCGGGCCTGGCCAGTCGCCTCACCGATCTGGGTAAGTCCTGGTGGAACAGCGAACAGCGCAAACAACTGGAGACCGACCTGCGCACCGGCGCTGAATCGGTAGTGACAGCCCTGGAGAGTAGTTTCAAGCAGGTGGCGGCGTCGCAGGAAGCGAAGGAGCTACAGGTGAAAGCTGGGGAAGTGACGGAGAAAGTCGCCCACAGCAAGGTTGTCAATGATCTGGCGGCGGCGTTGAAGAGCGGGCTGCAGGCCTTGAGCGCGCAGCTTGACAAAGCTGCGCAAGACCTGGAGGCCAAGAGCGCTGCGCAGGCAAAATCGAGCGAAGAAGCGAATGATCCTGGGACGCAGGATATTCCGATCGATAAGGCGTAAATGGCTGGGAGATTGGGCGATAACGAGATTGGGGGATTGGAGGCTTGTGAGCTTTCACATGCGAAGCGGCTCTCGAAGCCGTAATCTCCCAATCTCTCAACCGCTCAATCTCTCATTTTTAGAAGAACCACTTTGCGAGCACCAGTGCACCTTGCTTCCACGGTACGCGGTGCGAGACGCCAGATTGCCCCTGGAAGTCTGACAAGTGGTCGATGTACCACTGATAATTGCGGATCAGCGCCTGCTTGTTAGAATACTTGGGACGATAGCCCAACACCTTTTCGGCCTTCTCAATCGATACGAATGAATCCTCGGTGACCGTTTCGTAGACCCAGCGGTAGAGCGGTGAAAGGTTCACTTTTTCCAGCGCACGCAGCGCCCAGATAGCCGGCGCCGCCGGAATCGACACGATCTTGCCCCCATGACCGGCGTAATCGAGCACCGCCTGATAGTCCTCTTTGATCGTGGTGAACTCCTTGGCGCCAATGTTGAAGACGTCGTTCACTTGGGAACAAGGCAGCGTAGCGGTGAGGTAGATGGCGTCGCAGAGGTCTTCAACATCGAGCAGTTGGTAGCGATTGTTGCCCGAGCCGAGCACAGGAAAATTCTTGCCATCCTTCGCCCAGTCATAGAGAAGCGCAAAAACGCCCAATCGCTCCGGGCCAACAAAGGATTTGGGACGGATGATCGGGATGCACATCCCCTTCGCGCGGTAAGCCTGACACATCTCCTCGACCAGCACCTTCGCTTCGCCGTAGGGGCCAACACCCTGCATCTTGTCTGTTTCGTAGAGCGGGTGGTGGTCGGGAATGCCATAGACGGCTGTTGAAGAAATATGAATGCAACGTTCGACTTGATGCTCAAAGGCGGACTGTAACACATTGCGGCTGCCGTCGATGTCGGTAGTGTAGATATCCTCTGGGGTGTAGAGCGGCAGCGCCGCCGCCGTGTGGATCACGATGTCCACGCCGGCCATCGCCTGATCGACGATGCTCTTGTCGCGGATGTCGCCTTTGATCTCGGTGATCTGGCTGCGTTCCGGGTAGGCGAAATCAGCGATGTCAAGCGAGACAACCTTGTGGCCGCGCGCCAGCAGATGCCGCGTCAGATTGATACCCAGAAAACCAGCGCCGCCGGTGATCAGGAAGGTCTTGACTTGAGTGGCGGCTGCCGCTACCGTTTCGGGGGCAACCTCAGTCACGGCCTCAGTGGCAGTGTCAATGATGGTAGTCGATGTCATAACGAATTCTTTACACCTCTTTTTGACTAAACGCGCGCGCCTGCCAGCGCGCCAACAAACGCTGTGTCGAGTCGAACGCCAATGCCGACGGCATCTCTGTGACAGAGAACCACGCCGCCGCATCTGCGTCATCGCGAGCAAGCGGTTTGGCAATTGGATCAAGCGGGTAGGCGTGAAATGCCAGGACAATGCCAGGGCTGCGCCCGTCGCCAGCAACCATGGGAAAAATTTCCAACAGCGCGCCGACGGTGATCTCGATGCCTGCCTCTTCCCACACTTCGCGGCGCAGTGCAGCGTCAGGCAGCTCGCCGGCATCCATATAGCCGCCAGGCAATGCCCACAGTCCGCGCCCTGGATTGATCGCCCGCCGAATCAGCAGCACGCGCGCATTGGCTTCGATCAACGCCACGACGGCCACCTTAGGATCAGGAAAGTAAATGAAGCCGCACGCTGGGCAGGTGCGACGCACCTTACCCTCAAATGGACGATCTTCGAGCGCGTGGGCGCAGCGCGGGCAAAACTGGTACAGATGCTGACTCATCGTTCCTCACGTGCTCATGGCACGATCCGGCATTATACGGCGCGAGGGGGCGCGACGCCAAAGTGAGGGGAGATTGGTGCAGACCCACAACAGCTTGCCGCAGGGAGATCGCCGTATTCAGCCTCAGCGACGATCTCCCTGTAGCGACGATCTCCCTGCCGTTGTTCTGCTATCTGCCGTGCACTTGCCGCAGCAGCTCGCCCACGATGACTTCCGCCGGCGCAGGCAAGAGTGCTTCCTGGAAGCCGAGGATGCTTGTTAGCGGCGTCTCCATGATGAAGCCCATCATGTTCATACCAATGTCGTCCTCGTTGCTGCGGTCACCGCCGCCAAACGCCTGCTGCATCTGGGCCATCATCTGTTGGAAGAGCGGCTCGAAGACGGTGCGACCGTGCGGGTCTTCCAGCCACTCACGCACCGTCGATGTGTAGTTGAGCAGGCTGGGCAATGTCTGCGTAGATTGCAGCGTCACCGGCACACTGGCGCGGATGTCCGCCGCCGACGCGCCGATCAGGATGTCGAATTCGCCGGCTTCCGCCACCCATTGCTTGTGCCCCGGATGCCAGAAAGCGAAGGCGCGGAAGTCCAGCGCTAAGGTTACAGTCTTGGTTTCGCCCGGTTGCAATTCGACTTTGGCAAAGCCTTTCAGTTCCTTTTCAGGGCGTGCGAACTGGCAATGGCGATCGTGCACATAAATCTGGACGATCTCCTTGCCCGCCATTGCGCCTGTGTTCGTGACATCCACGCTGACGGTGACGCCATCCACGTCGCGGAAGGTTGGCGCCGAAACGCGGGCGTTGCTGTAGGCAAAGGTCGTGTAGCTGAGGCCATGACCAAAGGGGAAGAGCACCGGCGCCCGCTTCGCATCGTAATAGCGATAGCCGATGAACAGCCCTTCGCCATAGCGCACCTGGCCGTTCTCGCCGGGGAAGTTGATGAACGCTGGCGTGTCCTCCAGATGCAGTGGGAAGGTCTCCGCCAGCTTGCCCGATGGATTCGTCACGCCGTAGAGGATGTCGGCCACAGCGCCGCCGCCGGCCTGTCCCATCAACCACGCTTCCAGCACTGCACCTACGCCGTCGATCCACGCAGTCATCGCCACCGCCGAACTGTTGTGCAGGATGACGACGGTGTGCGGCTGCACCGCGCTGACGGCCTTGATCAGCGCCACCTGCTGGGCGGTCAGGTCGAGATCAGTGCGGTCGTAGCCCTCGGATTCCTTATAGGAGGGCAGCGCTACAAAAATCAAGGCGACATTTGCGCTGCGTGCTGCGGTGACGGCTTCATCGATCAGCGACTGTTGGAATTCTTCCCCAGCGGGATAACCCTCGCTGTAGGTGAGCGTCGCACCGCCTGCGCGCGACTGCAACGCATCGAAGGGCGAATCGACGCGCGTCGGGTTGATGTGCGAACTGCCGCCCCCCTGGAAGTGCGGATACTTGGCCGCCCGCCCGATCACGGCCACGCGCTGCGGGTTTTGCAGCGGCAGGATGCCGTCATTCTTGAGCAGCACCATCCCCTCCGCCGCAATCTGACGCGCCAGTGCGTGATTGGCCTCGACATCAAAGGCTGCACCTTTGGGCGTCTCCGCCGCGCGGAAGGCGATCGTCAGCACGCGGCGCACGGCTTCATCCAGCACCGCCGCGTCGAGTTCACCGGTGTGCACGGCGTCGATCACAGCCTGGGTGCGTCGCGGCTTGGGGCCGGGCATCTCCAGATCGAGACCCGCGCGCAATGCCTTGACGCGATCGTGCACCGCGCCCCAGTCAGAGACGACAAAGCCCTCGAAGCCCCATTCCTGCTTCAGAATCTCTGTGAGCAGCGTGTAGTGCTCGGAACAATATTCGCCGTTGAGCTTATTGTACGCACACATCACCGTCCAGGGTTTGGCGCGCTTGACCGCGCGTTCGAAGGCCGGCAGGTAGATTTCGCGCAGGGTGCGTTCATCGACAACCGCGTCGATGCTGAAACGCTGGTGTTCCTGGTTGTTGGCCGCGAAGTGCTTGAGCGAAGCGCCGACGCCGCCGCTCTGGATGCCTTCGATCAGGCTGGCGGCCAGCTCGCCAGCCAAGTACGGATCTTCGGAAAAGTACTCGAAATTGCGCCCGCACAACGGCGTGCGCTTCATGTTGACGCCTGGCCCAAGCAGCACGCCCACGCCGATGGCATTGGCCTCGCTAGCGAGCGCCTGCCCCATCCTATAGACCAGGTCGGCGTTCCAGGTGGCCGCCAGCAACGCCGCCGTCGGGAAGCAGGTTGCGGGAATGCTCTGCGCACCCAGTGTGTTTACATCTTCCACACGGCGCACGCCATGTGGTCCGTCGGAGACGAAGAGTTCGGGCACGCCCAGCCGCGCCACCGGCGTCGTCGTCCACGGCGTGGCGCCAGTAACCAAGGCGGCCTTTTCCTCCAATGTCATCTGTTGCACAATTGTCGCAATGTCTCGCATAGGTCTACTTCACTTTCGTTTGATTGGAATGGAGAGGTGAATCCCAAGGGGCGAGCATACGTCGCCGCTGACGCTTGTCCAACCTTTATAGCATAGCGCAAAGAACTTTGAATAATCGTCCCACACAGTTTATCCTGGCAATGATCGCGCTTGTCGCTGACTTTGCCCATGTGGGCAGGCGCGCAATTTACCAACTTCTTGTCTATGCTTATTGGCATATGCTGGCGCCCTGGATGTGAGCGCAGGGCGATCATCATCCGCAACGAGGAGGGCGCACCATGACCCATCCATTGGTAGAACAACTACGCTTTGCGCGCAGCGAGCTGTTGCGCGGGTTGGCCGGGTTGACCGATGCTGAGGCGCGACGTCGCTTCCTGCCCATGAATTGCATCAGTTGGAACATCGGCCATCTGGCATGGCAAGAGCAGCGCTACTGGCTGACCATAGCCCAGGGCGTCACACTCAAGCCGGAACTAAACGCCGAGTTCGCCTACGGGCGCCCTGCCAGCACGCCGCCACTGGATACGATCCTGCAAACGTGGCGCGAGGTTACCGCCGCAACCGATGCGTGGCTCAACGTCGTCACCACGACACAGCTGACTGAGACGTTCACTGTGCCGGGGTGGGGCATCACCACCACTTATGGCTCGCTGCTGCTACGCGTGATCGACCACTACTGGTATCACATCGGCGAAAGCATGGCGATTCGCCAGTTGCTTGGGCACACCAACCTGCCGGACTTCGTGGGCGCCATCGACATCGAAGCGCCCTATCGTCCTGAAGCACACGAGTAGCGGTTGTTCGATGGATACGCTTGCGATCACCGATGACCTGGCTGTAGCGCTGGACGAGATCACGTGGGAGGCGGTGCGCGCCCAGGGCGCGGGCGGGCAGAATGTCAACAAAGTCGCCAGCGCCGTGCATTTGCGCTTTGACATCGCCGCCTCGTCGTTGCCAGATGTCTACAAAGCGCGGCTGCTGCGGTTGCGCGACCATCGCATCACACCGGGCGGCCTCATCGTGATCAAGGCGCAACAGGCGCGTAGCCAGGAGCAGAACCGGGCGCTGGCGCTCCAACAACTGGCAGAATTGATCCGCCGCGTCACAGTTGAACGCAAGCAACGGCGCCCGACTCGTCCCACGCGGGCGGCGCAAGAGCAGCGATTGGCGCAGAAAAAGCGGCGCAGCATGAACAAGGCGCTGCGTCGCGGGGCAGACGAAGAATAACGTCGTCCTACCTGAAAATGAGGGCTGTTGTCGAGCATATCCCCGGCAGACAAACTATCAGCTCTGCTCCAGTCCGTAGCGTCCGATTGCTTCGTCGAGGATGCGATTGATCAACCCCTCATAGGTCCAGCCGGCGGCGGCAGCTTCGATGCAGAGATCAGAATACCCAGGATTCAGCCCAGGCAGGGGATTGACTTCGAGGATGTAGGGCTTGTTGTTGTCGTGCATATCCAGGCGAAAGTCGACGCGCGCCACATCCAGGCAGCCAGTGACGCGGAAGACAGCCGCTGTGTACCAGCGTAGCTCTTCGATCAACGTCTCAGGCAGCGGCGCCGGGCAGAGATAGTGAAAATCTTCTGCCAGCTCCACCTTGATGCGGTTGGTGTAGATGCCGGCCTCCTCGATGGGGTATTTGCCCATGTCCACTTCCAACGCCGGGAAGATGTGCAGCCCCTTGAAGATGCGCGGGGCGTTTTCGTCCTCCGGCATGCGGCGTGCGGCGGGTAACGCCAGGTTGCCAACCATTCCCACTGTCACCTCGCGTCCCTCAATAAAGCGCTCGACCAATGCCGGCTGGTCGTAGCGGTCAAAAATGCGCTGAATCTGCGTGCGCAACTGCGCCTCGTCGTGCACGACTGATTCGGGGCTGACGCCCATGCCTGTCCCCTCACGGCTGGGTTTGACAAACATTGGGAACGTGAGCGTTGGATCAAGCGGTTCGGCAATGCGTTCGAAGACCTGGAACGCTGGCGTTGGCAGGTCGTGATAACTCAACACACGCTTGGTCATCGGTTTGTCGAGCGCCAACGCCAGCGTCAATACACGCGAGCCGGTGTAGGGGATGCGCATCATCTCCAGAAGCGCCGGCACCTGCGCCTCGCGTGCGTCGCCAAAGTGCCCCTCACAGATGTTAAAACAGATGTCAGGCTTGAGCTTGTGCAAGTTCTCAACAAGCGTGATGTCCCCTTCCAGAAAAGTCACCTCATGGCCGCGTGTGCGCAGCGCCGCCATGATCGACTCGATCGTCTTCTCCGAATCCAGATCATCCCAGTGATCTGGCGGCATGCCCTCCCAGGTTGGAGCGTTCTTTTTCAAGTTAGCAAGGAGTGCAACACGCATTCGGAATGCCTCTCTCAAAGGTTGGTCGTCGCAAGAATCCCCAGCGAATCGTTGTGCTCATACACGCCCCTTATATGATCACAAAGGCGCCACTGCTGTCAACTATCGCTGCGCATGGTCGGATCCAATGCATCATGCGTTCGACAGGCGACAACGTGGCTTCATGAAGTGTGGCGGCCTCGTCAAGCAGACGCACAATGTCGCTTGCCAGCGCCTCGATGCTCGCCGCCGAAAAGTCCGGCAACCGGTGATCAAAGCTATGCTCGCCGATGAATGTCGTATTCACCGGACAGTGGCTATGCTCCCTACCTGCGCGGCGGCGCGATCTGGAGGTCAAGCAGATGAATCTTGTCGTCAATCTGAACACCTGCAGCGTTGAGCAGAGGCAGACGTTCGCCGGTTTCCTCAGCGTAAAAGCCGACATAGAGCGGGTAGTCGCCGGGCGGTGCAGTGTCTGCGATCGGAACTGTACGGCTGTCAACGACCAACTCGCCGGGGTCCCACTGCGCTGTCAGGTAGCGATCACACACGGGTAAGCCATCTTGTTGGGCGACCATCACGCCATCGCCGTAATAACTCTGGACAAAGACCTTGTACGAACGATCGAGTGGTTGCCTGGCGCGCCAGAAAAGACGCAGGCGGATGGCGTCGCCTGCCCTGAGCTGTTCAGGCTGCTCGATGCTGAAACCTTCCAGCACAATTTGGTTGTCCAGATTTGCCTGGTGGCGCGTCGTCATCGGCGGCTCGACCGCAGGGAAATCGAGCGGCAGATCAGGCGTTGCCATCTGGTCGAAGCGCGGTGCAAAATCTTCCTGGGGCAGATGTTGGCTCGCCTCCGCACCAAGGTGATAGATCGACATGCTGGGATTACCGCCAACCGTCACCACCCCCCATGGCGCAAAGCCGTAACTCTGGATGCGCGCGCTGGTTGCTTCCGGGCGTTCAACCCAAGGTTCGATCGTGTCGATCACGAAGTAATTCTGCGCTGTGGCGAAGCAGCGCTCGGCGCCCCGTGTGTACCAGGACGTGATCAGATCGTCGCGTTGGTTGGTCTCAAAGCTGCCCTGCAATTTCCCTTGTGCATAAAGAACACCGGCCGTCTTCCAGCCATTAACAAGTGGGAAGCCATACAGCGCATCCACCGTATCGAGATTTGCCGGCTGCCAGTAGAAAGCGAGGTGCTCCGCCGGCCAGGTGCGGAGCACCTCTTGGTCCGTGTAGATAAAATAGCGATACACATAGACGCCGAAGATCAGGGAGGCAAGCGCAACGGTCGCCAATCCTGTAACCTGCGCCCGTTGCATTCCGAGTCTTGCTGCGAGCCAATCGTAGCCATGAGCCGCAGCCACTCCGGCAAGCAGCGCCGCAGAGGGGGCGATGGTGTAGACATGGGTACGTGGGAAGGCGACAAGGCAAAGCGCGATCAGCGTGGCAGCACCGAACCACACCCAGGTCATGCGCCAGCCAGATGGCAGGTGCGGCGCCAGCCAAACCGGCGCCAGCAGCAGCATGAAGGGCGCGACGACCAGGCTGGCGTTGCCCACCTGGAAAAGACTGCTGCGCGTGAGCGCCATCCAGGCGACGCCGGCGGCCACCAGCGGCGCAACAAACGATACGGTGGGCCAGCCCTTGCCATGCCAACCACGGCGATAGCTGATGCCCAGCGCGACAAAGATCAGCAGCGCCATGGCGGCAAGATAGTAGACAGCATTGTAGACGCTGCTACGTCGCAGAATGTCCGGCAGATTATTGTAGGGGAAGCCAGCGCCACTAATACGTCGTTCAGCGATATAGGTATAGGTCGCCTGGAAGTGCGGATCGAGTACAAAGGGCGTGTAAAAGAGCGCTAGAACCATGACGCCAAGCCCGACGCCCGGCAGTGCGCTGGCCACAATCTGCCGCCAACGCTGCCGTTCACGCCAGCAGAGAGCGCCAAGCAATATGAACGCCGGAAACACAATCAGCAGCGCATCGTAATGGCTGAGCAGCCCGACCGCAAACAAGAGCGCAGCCAGTGTCAGGTAGCGCGTCAAGGCCTGCGGCGAGCGTTCAAGTCGTTGCAACACCAACAACACCAGAATGCTGCTCAGAACCACGATGCTTTGGAATTGGGCGAAATGCGCAAAGCCGACCAGATAGCCATCGAAGACTAGCAGGAAGGCGGCTGTCCACCCGGCGATCTCGCCAAACATTCGCCGCCCCAGCAGCCACAGCGCGAAGATCGCCGTGACACTGGCCAGGGCAAAAGGCAACCGCGCCGCCGCTTCCGTCATTTGCCCAGCCAGCGAGAACACTGTTGTTGGCAGTAGGATTTCCGCAGGTCCTTTGCGGTGGATAAAGAGAACGTCATCGTACCCCTGGATCACCGCCGCCGCCCGCAACACGACACGCGCTTCATCGGTGAGGAACTCGGCGTAGCCCAGGCTGCCCAGTCGCAGCGCGCCTCCCAGCACCAGTAAGAACAGCCCGCCCACTATCAGCCAGCGCAGATTTCGTTGCACCAGTTGTGCAGGCGAGTGATTTTCAGCACATCGATCACGATTCGCTCGACGCCATTGACGCCAAACCAATGCAAACAGCACAAGAGAAAAGCTGTCGGCGCTAAAAAGAATTTGCCATGCGTACAGTGGGCCGGGCAGATAGCTCAACAGCAACATGCCGATGACGGTGATCGCATAGCCGGCGCCTGTAGCATACAACCAGAACTCCAGCACCTCCGGCGGCGCATCGCTTTGCACGACCAGCCGGAACACGAGCAATGCACCAGGAACCAGCCCGCATATGGTAAGTGCTGCCAGTGCGCGCACTTCAATCGGCCATGCCGACGCAAGAAAGAAATGCGCCAGAACTCCCGAAATAGCGACCAGAAACGGCGTCAACGGAACATTTCGCTTGCTACTGCACATCAGCGCCTATGCACTTTCGGGTGCATGGATGGGCAACACCGCCCTGCTCTGTGAACCTCTGCACCAAAGGCTAGTTTCAAGTCAGGCGACGTGTTCATGGCCACCAAACATGATCTTCGTCTCGCGCTGGTGCGTGTGCTCGAAGCCTTCCGGCTTGATGTTGAGCGCCTGTCCCGCCAATAACCCACTGACGCCTGCTTGCAGATCGGGGACGCCCGCGCGTCGCTGACAGGCAGGACAGGTAGCCGGGTCGTGGCGTGCATATTCCTGTGGCTGGGTGTAAGCGCTCATGTAACCCTCGTAGTTGCGTACGACCACCCGATCCGCTGATTGACTGATCAGGTAATTGGGCATGATCGGAATCTTACCGCCGCCGCCCGGTGCGTCGATGACATAGGTGGGCACAGCGTAGCCAGAGGTGTGCCCGCGTAGCGCCTCCATGATCTCCAGTCCGGTGGCGACCGGCGTGCGGAAATGCCCGGCGCCGTGCACCAGGTCGCACTGATAAATGTAGTAGGGACGCACACGATTCATCACCAGCTTGTGCATTAGCTCCAGCATGATGTTGGGGCAGTCATTGACGCCCGCCAGCAGCACACTCTGGCAACCCAGTGGGATGCCTGCGTCCGCCAGCCGCGCCAGCGCCGCCGATGCCTCGGGCGTGATCTCCTTCGGGTGGTTGAAGTGGACGTTCATCCACAGCGGGTGGAACTGACGCAACATCGTCACCAAGTCGGGCGTGATGCGCTGTGGCAAGAAGACAGGCACACGCGAGCCGATGCGGATGATCTCTACATGTGGGATGGCGCGCAGCCGACGCAGCAAATCTTCGAGCACCTTCTGCGGCAGCGTCAGCGGGTCGCCGCCAGAAAGCAGCACATCGCGCACCTGCGGCGTGCGGCTAATGTAGTCGATCTGGGCGTCATGCGCGGCGCGACTGAAGGTGGCGCTGGGGTCGCCGACGATGCGGCTGCGCGTGCAGTAGCGGCAGTAACTGGCGCACTGCGTCGTCACCAGCATCAGCACGCGGTCGGGATAGCGATGCACAAGCCCTGGCACCGGCGAATGTGCATCCTCGCTCAGCGAATCTTCCATGCCGGCGACGTAGGGGATCAGCTCCGCCGCTGTCGGCATGATCTGTAAACGCACCGGACAACGTGGGTCGTCTGGATCCATCAAACTGGCAAAGTAAGGTGTGACATCGACGCGGAAGTGATCTGGCGCCGAAAGCCCGGCTATCTCGTCGGGCGTCAACCGCATGAAACGAGCGAAGTCTTCGACAGTGTTGAGGCGATGGCTGAGCTGCCAGCGCCAGTCGTTCCATTGTTCGAGGGGAATATCCTGCCATGGTGCAGGTGGGTGCACAGATTGTGCGGCAAGTGTGGCAACGGCAGCAGACATAGAAACTTTCCTTTGGTGCAACCAACGAATTTTTTGCCGTATCGTGCATGGATTGCCACTCAATGTGTATCGCAAGTGATGGCATGCTGCGTCACCACGTTGTGAACGGCAACCTATATGCGACTATGCATTGTGAATCAAGTCGGGCCGCAACGCAATTTTGCGCAACCCAGTGAAAAGTGAGCTTCTCACCGGGTGTGGTTGCAACCGTTGCCCAGGCGCAGTATACTGCACGCCATTCCCATGACTTGTCACAACCCTGTGATCTACATTCATGCACGTTTCGACCGCGCAAGGAGGCGAACGATGAACGGTCTCATGATGAATTGGCAGTTGACGATCGACAAGATTTTGGAGCATGGCAATCGGTTGTATGCGCACAAACAGATTACGACGATGCAACCGGACGGCTCGCTGCATCGCTACACCTACGCCGATCTCTACCGCCGCGCCAAACGTATGGCAAAGGCGTTGGTGACGCTGGGCGTGCAGCCTGGCGACCGCGTTGGCACCTTTGCCTGGAACGACTACCAGCACCTGGAGCTTTATTACGCTATCCCTGGCGCGGCGGCGGTCTGCCACACGCTCAACATTCGCCTCTTCCCCGATCAGCTTGCCTACATCGTCAACCATGCCGAAGACAAGATCGTCTTTGTAGACGGCACGCTGATCCCGCTGTACCAAAAGGTGGCGCCCCATACGCAGGGGGTGCAATATCATGTGCTATTCAATGCCCCGCGCGAGGCGAAGGACGCGCTGCCCAACGCGCTCTTCTACGAAGACCTGATTGACGCCAGCGACGAAGACTTTGCGTGGCGCAGCACCGATGAAAACCTGGCGATGGGGATGTGCTACACCAGCGGCACGACGGGCGAGCCTAAGGGAGCGCTCTACTCACACCGCTCGATGTTCCTGCACACGATGGGAGAGAATGCCGCCAACGCCCTCGGCGTGCGCGAGTCCGATGTAGTTCTGCCCGTCGTGCCGCAATTTCATGCGATGGCGTGGGGGCTGCCTTACGCGTGCATCGCATCGGGCGCTGACATCGTCATGCCGGGGCCACATCTGCGCCCACAGCCGCTCGCCGACCTGATCGCCAACGAGCGCGTCACGATTGCCGCCGGTGTGCCGACGATCTGGAATGGGTTGTATCATGAGCTGAAGCAGAATCCGCGTGACATCTCCTGCGTGCGCGCGCTGGTGGTGGGCGGCTCGGCGATGCCGCGATCACTGATCGAAGGCTATGAAAAGGAGCTGGGCGTCAACGTCCTGCACGCGTGGGGCATGACCGAGATGTCGCCGTTGGGCACCGTCTCCATTCCGCTGAAGGCGCACGCCGCGCTCGACGATGCCGGGCGGTGGGATGTCAAAGCCAAGCAGGGCTACCCGATCCTGGGCGTCGAGCTGCGGATTGTGGACGAGGTTGGCCGCGAGTTGCCCTGGGACGGCAAGACGATGGGCGAGCTTCAGGTGCGCGGGCCGTGGATCATCCGTCAATACTTCAAGCGCGAACCAACGCGCGATTACATGACTGAGGATGGCTGGTTCCGCACGGGCGATGTGGTAACGATGAGTCCCGACGGCTACATGACGATCACCGATCGCACCAAAGACCTGGTCAAGAGCGGCGGTGAGTGGATTTCCACGGTGGAGCTGGAGAACGCCATCATCGGCCACCCCAAGGTGCTGGAAGCCGCCGTGATCGCCATCCCTGACGAGAAGTGGTCAGAGCGCCCAATGGCCTGCGTCGTACGCACGCAAGATGGCTGGGATTTGACAGCGGAGGAGTTGCAGGAATATCTCAGCCAGCGCGTCGCCAAATTCTGGGTGCCGGAGAAGGTCGTCTTCATCGACGAGGTGCCAAAGACAAGCGTTGGCAAATTCGATAAAAAAGTGCTGCGTCGGCAATTCGCCGAAGGGCAATTAGGGTGACGAGGAGATCAGGTGAGCGACAGCCACGTATGTACGTGGCTGTCGCCGTGCAACATGGCTGCACCTTCTGGAATCAGCAGCGTTTACCGCCGCCCGCGGTTGGCAAGCGTCAACGCCATAGCGCCGAGCGCCGCCCCCGCCGCCCCGACCGTCAGCCAGCGCTTGTCAAAGCCGGTGCTCTGCTTGACGCCCTTCGCCATGATCGGGATATCCTGCAACTTGCGCTGCGCCTCAGCCTTCACACTGGCAAAGAGCGCCGGGTCCTGGCGATATTGCTCCGCCAGCGCGCGACGCGCAGCCAGGTCAGCCTCGCTGACATACTTGCCAAAGGAGCGTAGCGGCGCCAGTTTGAAGCCGTGCTTGAGCGACATCTTGTAGATTTCCTTGACGCGCTCCATCGTGATGTTGCGGCCCAGGGTGTAATCCTCGAAGCGCCCATCCATCGCCAGACACGCCGTCTCCGCCAGACAGGCATAGGAGGTCTTGGGCGGCAATCCGATGTCGTAGCCAAAGTCGACATCGCCGGGGATGATCACCTCGCCGCTCTCGATTACCAGAACATCGGGGCGCAGCGCCGCTTCAGCCGGGTTGATGTCCGGCGGGCGCGCCACGTCGCAGATGACGGCGCCCGGTTTGCATTTGGTGACGTCGATGACGCGCTGCCCAAACGCCGACGTTGCTGTGATCACCAGGTCGCAGTCGGAGATCAGGTCGCCGGCGCGCGTGGCGATCGTGACTTCGGCGCCAGGCGTCTCCTCCTGGATGACGCGTTTGAGTTCAAGCAGCTTCTCAGGTTCAATGGAGACAAGCACGACATTCTTGATGGCCTGCGCCACCAGACGTGCACACACCGAGGCAATCGACCCGGTGGCGCCGACGATCATGACCTTGCCTTTGGTGAGGTCAGTGGCGCCCATCAGCTTGACGGCTTGCTTGGCCGCCTCCAGCGTCATGGCAACGGTCAGGCTGTTGCCGCTGGTGATGGCAATGTCCGCCTCGTGGGCGACGGTGATGCCAGCGTCACCGACCACGCTGGTGAACGCGCCCAGCCCCATGATGCGCGCGCCTTTCCGTTCCGCCAGCCGTGCCGCCTGGTTGAGCTGGCGATAGGTAAATGCTGCGTCATGTTTCATCATCATGCGCGGCGTGGCGCCGAGCGTGATTAAGTGCCCCTCGATGCGCTGGCCGGTTGCCGCCGAGACGCCACCCGTGATGCGCGAGACATACATCGGGGGCATGTACGCCGAGACCTCCTCGACCAGATCGTCGGGCAGATACTTCGTCCAGCGGAAGAGCGGGTGCTTGTGGATGAAACCAACATTGAGTGGGTGAATCACGAAGGCAAAACGGTTGATGCCTGCCTCTTCTGGCTGTAAGTAGCGAATCGCTGGCGACCAGTGAATATCGGCCATCAGATCGAGATAGGTGTCCTCGTTGAGCGGTTGGTCGGGCCGGCGACGCAACGCCACCAGCACAGCCTCCACGGTGGCGGCGGACCAGCGCCCCAGGTCGTCGTCGGGGTTGAGCGACGGCATCAGTGTCACCACGATGCTGACGCCGCGACGACGCAGATCATCCAGATCGGCCTGTTCCGCCCACTCCACGACGACGGTCTTGTGTGGCATGCGGTCGGGTGCATAACGGCGAATCGCGCCGATGTCGCCCGCGATGATATCGGCTTTCAGGAATGGCTCCGCTGCGCGTTCATGTCCCGCTGCACCAGGAAGCGGCAATAGCCGGCGGAAGGGTGCATCTTTCAGTTGTTCCAGCGTAGGCGCTGCGGCCTGTTCCAGCGTGCTGCGTGCGCCGACCAATGGCACATCTGGCAGCCCAAAGTAGACGATGGGGTCGGCGTAGCGGATGGCGGTGGTGTGACGCGCCAATGCCTGCACTAGACCGGAGTGGTTGAGACCAGGCGTCATCAGCACGCGCTTTTCCGCAAAGATGCCAGGCTGGGCGCGGTCAGCCAGGATCACGGCCCATCGCTCCAGGCCTGGGCGAATGCCACAACCATCGACGACCGGCGTCTTTTGGGCTGCCGCTGGCAAGGTGGCGCCAATCTCGTGGCTGCGCTGCACGCTACCTAGCGTCAGTTGGGCAGGCAATCCTTCCAGACCGATGGCATCGACTTTGCCATCCAGCTCAGCGATCAGCGCGCGCGCTTTGTCCGCATCACCGTTGCAGCCGCGATGGCGGATTTCGATTTCCTGACCAAGAAAGTGGACGATCTCATCATAGATGGCATCGTCCAGGTGAATGACTGCAATCCGTTTCATACGATATCCCTCTATCTTGATTTCGAAGAAGGGCGTGCTGATTTGCACGCAATAGTTTGCCTTGCTACTGTAGCCGAGTCGCGATGCCATTGGCAGGTGCGCTTGACACCGAAGGTTCATGACGGATGTCCAAAGCCATGCAGGGCGATCTGTGCGCACCCACGCTTCTTGAAAGACAGTGAGAGCGCCTCTTCATGGTAAAATCAGCTGTATACGCATCAACGAACTTTGAGGATGGGAATGCCCACCTTTGGTGAACTGCTCAACCAATACATTGAACGTGCGGGCATCACCGATGCTGAATTGGCGCGCAGCACCGGCGTCCAGCGCCAGACAATCTTTCGATGGAAGGAGGGGCTGACGACCCGCCCGCGCTATCGTGAGGATGTGTTGCGCATTGCGGCCAAGCTGCGCTTGTCGGCTGTCGAACGTGATGCACTCCTGCTAGCCGGCGGCTTTGCTCCTGAAGACCCAACCACAGTGACGACGCGGCTCGTCACGCCGCACGATGAGAACCTGGCGAATGGTGAGAAGCAAGGGGCGCGAGACGAAAGGCATGAGGCGAGCGCACCCCAACACAGCGAGACCCAGTACAGCGAGACGCCACAAGCTGTGAGCGAAGCAACCAGCACACTGCCTCCCACAGCACAGCGGCGCAGCCGGCTGATTGAACGTCCGCAGGTGATGCTGAGCGTAGCCATCGTGCTAATGCTGACGGTTGCCCTAGCCGGAGCGTGGTTGTTGCCAGTCATTTTTCCGCCAGCGCCAACCACAACACCGAGCGCGGCCCACCCGCCGACGCCTGTTCCAACAGCCACGCCAGCCCCTGCGCCGACGCCAACATCGATTGCCGCGCAACCGGGCGAGCGACTGATCGTGATCGCACCCTTTGTCGGCTATACCTCCAGTGACTTGCAGTTCAACGTTGCCGGTCGTATCCGCGAAGCAGTTGAGGAAGAGCTGCGGCGCGCCGAACTCAACGATGTGCGCATCGCGATCTGGCCGGAGCCGATCACGGAACCAGCGCAGGCGGATGCTGTGCTGGCGACGGCGGGTGCAGTGCTGGCGATCTGGGGTGAGTATGACGCCGGTCGCGTACGCGCCGGGCTGAGTGCGCCAACCCTGGATGACACTTACTGGGTCAATCCCGTCGATACGCCGTCGGCGTTGCCGCTAGTTATCAACCAGGAGGTGCCGCGCGATGCGCGCATCTTTGCTCTCTATGCGTTGGGCAGCTACTTCCGCACCATCGATGAGCCAGCCAAAGCGCTGGCTGTCTTCGAACGGGCGTTGGCCCAATCGCCCACTGACGCCACCATGCTCGCGACGTTGCATTTTTACGTAGGTCTGTTGACGCCGCAACTTCACGGATACACGCCTCAGACCCTGACGCGTGCCATCGAACATTACGGCGCGGCGCTGGCGCTGCAGCCAGACTGGGAGAACGCGCGTTACAATCGTGGCACCACCTATCTGGGACGCGCACTGCTCGCACTCGATGAACGCGACGATCTTGACGCCGCTATCGCCGACCTGAGCACGGTGATCGAACGCCGTCCGGCGCGTGTCGATCCGCTGGTCAATCGCGGCATCGCCTACTATCAACGCAACGGCGATGGCGACCTCGAACGGGCGCGCGCGGACTTCGACCGCGTGGTTGCGCAGCAGCCACAAGATTATCGCGGCTATTATCATCGGGCGTTGGTGGAGATTCGCACCGGCGATACGGTGGGTTGGCAGGCTGACCTGGCGCAGGTGCAAGCGGTGGCGCCTACCTACGCACCAGCCAACAACGCGCTCTGTTGGGGATATGGCACTGCTGGCGACCCTACGACCGCGCTTCCCTACTGCGACGCAGCCGTAACAGCCGATACGACCGGCGCCAGCCTCGACAGTCGGGCGATCACGCTGGCGCAGCTCGGCCGTTACGCAGAAGCTGCGGCTGATCTGCGCGCCTATCTCGCTTGGGTGCGAGCAACCTACCCGACACTCTACCCCAAATATCGTGGGCCACAGGTGGAGGGCTGGATCGAGCAGCTCGATCAGCAAGAAAATCCTTTCACGCCAGCGGTGTTGGAAGCGTTGCGCAAGGGGTGACAAGATGGAGTGTCGCGTTGGTTGCGGCGCCTGTTGTATTGCGATCTCGATCAGCACGCCCATTCCGGGCATGCCGAATGGCAAACCAGCCGGTGTGCGCTGTGCACAGTTGAGCGAGGACAATCGCTGCCTTATCTTCGGTCAGCCGACGCGGCCCGCCGCTTGTAATGCGCTGCGTCCGACTGCAGAAATGTGCGGGTCAACGTTTGCCGAAGCAATGGTCTACCTGACCTGGTTGGAAGCGGTGACGAAACCGTGAGCATCACGAGTCACGCATCACGAGTCACGCATCACGAATACTTACAAGGAGGCAAGATGAGCAACGACGCTTTGAGATGGATTGAAACGGAACTGGCGGAACTGACAGCGAAAGGGTTGCGCGCCAACATCCGCACGATTGACTCGCCGATGGCTGGCTGGGTGACCATCGACGGACGCCGCGTCCTCAACTTCTGCGCCAACAACTACCTGGGATTGGCGAATCACCCGCGCCTGCGCGCAGCCGCCACACGCGCCATCGACGCCTATGGCATCGGCCCTGGCGCGGTGCGCACCATCGCCGGCACCACCACGCTGCACCTGGAGTTGGAGCGCAAACTGGCGGAGTTCAAGCGCGCTGAAGCGTGCATCACCTTTCAGAGCGGCTTCACGGCCAATCTCGCCACCGTGCCAGCCTTGACCGGCGAGGGCGACCTGATCTTCTCGGACGAACTCAACCACGCCAGCATCATCGACGCGTGCCGACTCAGCAAGGCGCGCACGATCCGCTACGCCCATAATGATATGGACGACTTGCGCCGCAAACTGGCGGAGCACACAGACTATCGGCGGCGACTGATCGTCAGTGATGGCGTCTTCAGCATGGACGGTGACATCGCGCCACTGGACAGACTCTGCGAGGTGGCGGAAACGCACGGCGCAATCCTGATGGTGGACGATGCGCATGGCGAGGGCGTGCTCGGTCAGGGTGGGCGCGGGATCGTCGATCACTTTGGGTTACACGGTCGCGTCGATATTGAGGTCGGCACACTCAGCAAAGCGTTTGGCGTGGTTGGTGGGCTGGTGGCCGGCAAGCAAGCAGTCATCGACTGGCTGCGTCAGCGTGGGCGTCCCTTCCTCTTTTCCAGCGCCATGACTGCGCCCGACGTGGCCGCCTGCATTGAGGCCGTCAACATTTTACAGGAATCCGACGAACTGGTGACGCGTTTGTGGGAGAATGCGCGCATTCTGCGCGCAGGGATGCAGGCGCTTGGCTTCGACACCGGTCATAGCCAGACGCCCATCGTGCCGCTGATGTTGGGCGAGGCGCCGCTGGCGCAGGAGTTTAGTCGCAAGCTCTTTGAGCGGGGTCTCTTCGCGATGGCAATTGGCTATCCGACGGTGCCAATGGGCAAGGCGCGCATCCGCGTGATGAATTCGGCGGCGCACACCCAGGCGGACCTGGAGCAAGCTCTGGACATCTTTGCGGCGGTCGGTAGAGAATTGAAGGTGATCTGATGCGCAAACGAGTCATCTTTATCACCGGCGCCAGCGGCGAGGTGGGGCAGGCATTGCTGAAGGAACTGGCGCAGCACGCTGAGAATCAGATTTTGACGATGGACCTGCATCCGCTGCCGCCGGAGTTGCGCAGCCTGAGCACGCATGTCGAGGGCGATCTGCTCAACCTGCGCTTGCTGGCGCGGCTCGTGAGCGAATATGAGATCGACGCGATCTACCATTTGGCCGCGCTGCTCTCGACACGCGCCGAGATTCAGCCAGAAGAGGCGCATCAAGTCAATGTCGAGGCGACGCTCCAGCTGCTCAAGATCGCCGCCGAGGAAAGCCAATGGCGCAAACGCTCCGTGCAGTTCATCTTCCCCAGCTCTATCGCCGCGTATGGTTTACCCGACCGTGAGACCAAGGCGCATTTCCAGCGGGTGCGCGAGTTCGAGTGGAATCAGCCGCGCACGATGTATGGCTGCAACAAACTCTACTGCGAACAGCTTGGCTCTTACTTCAGCCGTTACTATCGACAGCTTGCTGCAGAACAGCCGCCGACCATCGACTTTCGCAGTGTGCGCTTTCCAGGCTTGATCAGCGCGTACACGATCCCATCGGGCGGCACCAGCGACTACGCACCAGAGATGTTGCACGCCGCAGCGCAGGGCATCCCCTACGCCTGTTTTGTGCGCGAGGATGCACGCATCCCCTTCATGGTGATGCCCGACGCAGTGCGTGCGCTGCTCCTGCTGGCGCGAGCGCCGCGCGCGCAGCTGACGCGGCAAGTCTACAACGTCACCAGCTTCAGCCTGTCGGCGGCGCAGATTCGCGATCGGGTGCTGGCCGCGTTCCCCGATGCGGTCATCACTTTCCAGCCCGATCTCAAGCGCGAAGCAATCGTCGACTCCTGGCCGGCGGACATCGACGACAGCGCCGCGCGCATGGACTGGAACTGGGCGCCCGAATATGACGCCGATCGCGCGTTTAGCGATTACTTAATCCCCACAATCAAGCAGCGCTACGCACAACTCCAGCTGTGAGGCAGATCATCGTGTGAGCACAATTTCCACCCTGGTGGATGGCACTGCCTGCAGCGCCAGAGATGGAAAAATTCGCCTTCAAACCACACCCAGGCGTCTGCCGGCGTCAATTGCCGCCAGACGCCTGTCCACCCCTAGTTTCCCATAAATCGACTTCACATGAAAGCGTACGGTGTTCACGCTCACGATCAATCGGTCGGCAATCTGTTGATAGGTCAATCCTTCGGCCAGCAAGCGCAGCACATCGAGTTCGCGGTCACTGAGGGGCTCGATGAGATTGGGAGATTGGGGATTGGGAGATTGGGGATTCTTGGGTGAGAGCAATGATGTGTGTGGTTGGATAACTTGTTGCAACTGTGTGATGTAGGCGAGAGATGGTGCGCCGTCGCGCGGCGCTGGGTGAGCGGCAAGCGTTGTGCGCAGGCGTGTGAGCAAGAGGTGCATCGGCGCGCCTGCCTCGACAAAGAGCTGCACGTATCCTTCCGCTTCACCCAGGCGCAGCGCCTGCTGTACATCGTCCAACGCGCCAGCATCGTCACCCTGGGCGTGCTGGATCAGGGCGCGCAGCACCAGCGCCTCTAGCGTCACACCCATCCGGTCGGCGGCCGTGGCGGATCGCAGCACCCTGCCAGCAACCTCATACGCTGCATCCAGTAGATGGGCAGGCAAGGGCGCCGTTTGTTGCACTGCCTGATACAGCAAGAGGCGCGCCCATGCCAGGTGAATGATCTCGAGGTTATGGTTTGTTGGATCATTCAGGGCGACGCCGTACTGCGCCAACACGCGCTGCGCGGTCGCCTCATCGTTACGCGCCAATGCCAGCATCACTTGTTGCGCCACGATCTGCGGCTCCACCCAGGCGGGCATGCCGCGCTGGCGCAACGCCAGCGCCTGCGCCAGGCTGGCCGCAGCGCCATCCAGGTCACCCCCTGCCTGCAAAATGCGCGCATGGATGACGCTGCCATAGGCCAGCGCCGCCGCATGGCCGCCCAACCGCGCGGCTGCCAGTGCCTGTTCGGACAAACGGCGGGCAGCGTCCCAGTCGCCCCAGGCGCACCTTACCTGACTATATACGCCATAAACCACCGCCAGCGCCGGTGAGCGCGCCTCATGACGGAATTCGGCAGCCTCGATCACCTCCTGGCAGAGCGCAGCCGCCGCACGGAGTTGGCCGCGCGCCAGGTAGAGCATCGCCAGGTTGCCGACGATCAACATGGCAGCGACGGTGTTCCCAGCTTCCTGACAAAGCGGCAGCGCGGTGCGATAGCTGGCAATGGCGGCGCCCACATTGTCGGCATAGTTGTGCACCGTGCCTAATGCAAAGTGCGCTGTGCCCAGCACATAGGGATCGGTGAGCGGCGCCAATGCTAGAGCGTCGTCCGCCAGCTTCTGAGCAGTTGTAACATCACCGCGCACCGCCGCCAGCGCCGCGCGCAGCGCCAGCGTCTCGGCGCGGATCGCCGCATCCGCGTCTGTCGCCAGCGCAGCATCGGCGCCTTCGGCGCGCAGCAGGTAAGGTTCGACCTCGTTCAGACGGCCGCGCAACAACAGCGACCAAGCAAAGGCGAGGTTGGCGCGCCGTCCGGCTGGGCGCCATGCGGCAGGCAGACGTTGCAGCCACTGCTCCACCGTGCACACATATCCCTGCTGCACCTGCTGGCGCGCGTGTTGCTCCACGAGGGTCACAGCCTGAGCGTAATCCTGGGCAGCGCAGGCCAGATCGATCGCTTCGGCAGGCTGGCCCTGGGCAGCAAACCAGGCGCTGGCGCGGCGCAGCAGCTCCGCAGCGCGCGCAGGCTGCCGATGCTGAAGCTGCGCCTGCAACAACTCAGCAAAGAGGTGATGATAGCGCCACCAGTGATGAACATCGTCGAGCGGGGTGATAAACAGGTTGGCGGCATAGAGCGCTTCAAGCTGCGCTGCGCTATCGTGACGGTCAAGCAGCGCATCGCAGAGTGGCCCACTCAGTCGCGGTAAGATGGCGGTGTCGAGCAAGAACGTCTGCTGTTCTGCCGGCAGCTGGCTCAGCACCTCCTCGGTCAGATAATTCAAGATGAAGTGTTGGCTGCCGCCAAGATCAGCCAGCGCCGCCGCCTGATTCTCCTGTCGTTGCAGAGAAAGCGCCGCCAGCTGCAGACCAGCCGGCCAGCCCTCGATCCGAGCATCCAACGCTGCGATGACCTCCGTCGACAGCGAGAGTCGCATCACATCCTGCAGAAACTGCGCCGTCTCCGCTGGGGAGAAACGCAATTCGTGGGCGCGCACCTCGACCAGCTCACCTTGTGCGCGCAGCCGCGCCAGCGGCAGCGGCGGGTCCTCACGCGTGGCGATGACCAAATGTAGACATGCTGGACGATGTGCAACCAGCATCTGGACGACATCGATTACGGCGGCGTCTTCTAGCAGATGAAAGTCGTCCAGGATGAGTACAAAGTGCTCTTGTGAACGCACGGCTATCTCGTTGATCAGCATTGCTATCACGGTGGAAGGCGGGGGCGGCGCGGCGCTCTGCAATGCTGCCTGCGCTTCCTGCGCGAGTGTGGCGTCAAGACGTTGAAGCGCGGCCAACAGATAACGCAAAAAGCGGATCGGGTCGTTATCGGCGGCATCCAGCGTGAGCCAGGCGACCGGCGCCTGGCGTTGCGCAACCCAGGCGGCGAGCAACGTGGTCTTGCCATAGCCAGCCGGCGCCGACACCAACATCAGCCCACAGTTGCGCCCGCGCTCCAGTTGATCGAGCAGAGAGGAACGCGCCACCTGCGCAGCGCGCATCTGAGGCACGAAGAACTTGGTCGCCAGCAGCGGTTCACTGGCTACCGGGTGGATGGAAGGCGACGCCATGTTTGTCATGCGTAGATTGTAACCGCGACAAATGGATTGCTACCAGCGCGCCGCACGCTGCAAAATCCTGCGTCTCGTCCAACACCTCGCAAACCAAAACGTGCGGCAGCATCGTTCTATAGGTGATCGTGACAAGTGTAGCCTACTTTGATTGCGGCTCAGATTCCGGCTACAATAAGTAAATTCTGCACGAAGAGGATCGTTGTCCGCATGTTCGCACGTCTTTCGTTACGCGCTGTTTGCCTGCATCGCCCCAATCTTTGCTTCTGGAGTGCATATCTGGTGTTGAACTTTCTGCTTTTCCTGCCGATGGCGCTGCTCGACGCGCAGAGCAGCCTTTGGCCGCCCGCCACCGTCTTCAACAGCGACTGGTGGTTGATGCTCAACCAACTTTTTGTCTGGCGCGCCAATCTGGACCCCTGGCGAATCTCCGTCGAGTTGACGGTGTTGGCGGCGCTGTGGGTGTTGGTGCGACGGTTGCAGCGACGATGGTTTGGCGTACTGATTGCCGTCATCTACAGCCTGATGCTGGCCTACGCCATTTATGAGGCGCTGATCCTATCGGTGTGGCTGCTGGAACCCTCGTTCTACAGCCAGTTCTACCTGGCGCGCGATGGGCTGCCCTTCCTGGCTGAACACGTCAAAGTGGGTTGGCGGGTGCTTCTGCTAGGTGGCGTGGGGGTGACGCTGGGGGTGGCATTGGTTGTCGTCATGATGCGCGTGCTGCTGCACAGCGGTGCTTCACCCCATCTGCGCCCCACGTCGCGTGTGGTGATGGGTGGGCTGGCCGCGCTCTGTGTGACCGCAACCGCACTCTTCCAGCCATACACCGCACGACCAGAGATGGTGACCAGCAGTTTCGGTTTCAAGCTGCAGAAGAATATCGAGACCTCGCTCAAGACCTATCACGACGTGATGGCGTTCGACGACCAGCAGGTGCAGGCAGCCTACAACTACGCGGGCTATCGACTGGCGCGCAAACCCGACATCTATCTGATCTTTGTCGAGTCCTACGGCAGTGTGCTCTACAAGCGCAGCCATTTTCGTCCGCCGTATACTGCTCTGTTAAGTGAACTGGAAACAACGCTGAATGAGGCTGGCTGGCATGCGGTGACGGCGCTGAGCGAATCACCGACGTGGGGTGGCGGCTCCTGGCTCTCCTACACCAGCACGATCCTGGGCATGCGCATCGACAATCATCCGCAATACCTCGAACTGCGCAATCGCTACCAGCTTGGCAAGTACCCTAGCCTGGGCAAATCGCTCCAGGATCAAGGCTACCACTTTGCCTGGGTGTCGTCGCTTGACGAGAACCTCTCTGACCTGGCATGGGCAAAATACACGCGCTTTCTGGGCGTCGACGAGTTGATCCGCAATCAGCAGATGGCATATGTTGGCCCGCGCTACGGTTGGGGCCCGGCGCCGCCCGACCAGTGGGTGCTGCACTGGGCGCATGACTATCTGCAAACAGAAACGGACAAGCCGCTGCTCTTCTTCACAATCACGCAGAATTCACACTATCCCTGGGCGCCGCATCCGACGTTAGTCGAGGACTGGCGCACACTTAACCAGCCGGGGGAGGAGCAGGCGCCTGTCGATCCCGAAACGCTCGACCTGGACACGCGTCGACGCTACTACCTCAATGCAGTGGAGTACCAGCTGCGCATGCTCATGCAATTCATCCAGGACGTAGGCGACGATAACAGCATTTTCATCCTGATCGGCGACCATCAGCCGCCTGCCGTCTCGCGCCGCGACGATGGCTGGTCAACACCGGTGCATATCATCAGCCGCGATCCTGCCTTTGTGGACGCCTTCAGCGCTTATGGCTTCACACCAGGACTGACTGTCACCGACCTGGAGCCGAAGCTACATCACGAGGGTTTCTATTCCATGTTCATGCGCGTGCTGTTGGGGGAATATGGCGCTGACCAGGTGGCGGCGCCCGATTACCTGCCACGTGGCATTGTGCCGGGGCAGGCAGTGCCAAACTGACTCTGTAGGCAGCGATACGGGAATTTGGCGTAATCTGTGAAATCATTGACGCCACACAGTGATCTGCACCAAATCCCTATAGATGATAAAGGAGAACCGCATGTTTCGCACTATCACCCAAATAACTCTTCTATTGTTTTTGCTGACCTTTGTGGCCGCGTGCAGCGGACAGCCCGCAGCCCCGACTGCCACCCCTGCACCACCGACTGAGGCGCCCGCCGTCGATAACGCACCCACTGCCGATAACGCACCCGCCGCTGAGGCGCCCATTGCGGGTCAACGCACCTTTGTGATCGTGCCTGCTGAATCAAAAGCCTCTTACCTGGTGGACGAGGAGTTCTTCGCTGGCGCGCTGGCGAAGCTGGGCATTGCCGCCGGTCTGGCCGATGTGGTCGGCAGCACACAGGAGATCGAGGGACGACTCACGCTCAATCTGGACGACCTGAGCGCGCCCCTGGGTGAGAACACCTTTACCGTGAAGATGAACACCTTCACAACCGACCAGAAAGACCGCGACAAATGGATTCGCGAGAATGGGCCGCGCTTCAATGACTTCCCACTGGCAACCTTTACGGCGACAGCCATCGAGGGCGCGCCAGCGGCATACAACGCCGGTGAAGAAGTCAGCTTCAAGCTCAGTGGCGACCTGACGATCCGCGAGATCACGCGGCCAGTCACCTTCGATGTGACCGCCAGCCTGAGCGGCGACACGCTCACCGGCGTGGCAACCACGCGCCTGAAGATGAGCGACTTCGGCATCGAGCCGCCCAACTTTGCCAACACGTTGACGGTGGCGGATGAGTTTGGCATCGAGGTGCAGATTACGGCAAAGGCAGAGTAAGCATCGATAGCGCGTCCCCACAGCTCGTAGCCACAGCTGCGATCTCGCGCCGGAAGTGTGATGACCGGTGCGAGGTGGCCATGTGCAGCCCCACTGTGGCTACTCTTTCTCCGCCACCCCAGCCATCAGCAGACCCAGCCGCTCGGCTGTCGCCTGCTTGCGTGGCACGATGTCCATGATGCGCCCTTCGTAGATCACTGCGATCCGATCGGCCAGCGCCAGGATTTCATCGAGATCTTCGGAAATGAGCAGGGTGGCGGCGCCCTGCGCCCGCTGCTCCAGCAAACGCTGATGGATGTATTCAGTGGCGCCAATGTCCACCCCGCGCGTGGGCTGGGCAGCAACAAGCACCTTGGGGTTGCGCGACAATTCACGCGCCAGGATCAGCTTTTGGATATTGCCACCAGATAGACTACGCGTCGGCGTATCAATCGATGGCGTGCGAATGTTGAAGGCCGACACCAGTTCGCGCCCGCGTGCGGCAATCGCATTGAAGTTGAGGAAGAGGCCGCGACTGATGGGCGGGTGATCATAGTCTTGCAGCACCAAATTCTGCGCTACGGAGAATTCCTGGACGATGCCGTCGTGCATACGCTCTTCAGGGATATAGGCCAGCCCAGCGTCGGTGCGTTTACCAGGCGGCCACGCGCTGACGTTGCGCCCATCCAATTCAACACTGCCGCCTGCCAGGGGGCGTAAACCTGCAATTACTTCCGCCAGCTCACGCTGACCATTGCCGGAGACGCCCGCCACACCGAGAATCTCACCGGCGTGCACCTCCAACGTGACGTTGCGCAGCGCGGCCTGTCCGGTGACGTTGAGCGCGCTAACGCCCCGCAGCGCCAGTCGCACCACACCCGTCTCCAGCGCTTTGTGCGCTCGCTCCAGCAGCACGTCGCGCCCGACCATCATGCGCGCCAGCATCGCCCGCGTGACGCCTTGATTGGGCACGGTGTCGACCAGCCGCCCGCCGCGCAGTACGCTGATGCGATCACTAATCGCCACAACCTCGCGCAGCTTGTGGCTGATGAAGATCAGCGCGTGGCCGTCCTCCTTCATCTGCTTCAGCGTGACGAAGAGATCATCGGCCTCCTGCGGCGTGAGCACGGCGGTTGGTTCGTCGAGGATGAGCAACGCTGCGCCGCGATAGAGCGCCTTGATGATCTCCACGCGTTGACGTTCACCCACTGCCAACGTCCATACCGGCGCCTTGGGGTTGACATGCAGCCCGTATGCCTGCGAAAGCGCCTGGATACGCGCTTCCACCCTGTCGAGATCGAGCACGGGACCGCGACTCGAAGGCATCCCTAGCGCCACGTTCTCGGCGACGGTCAACTCATCCACAAGCATGAAGTGCTGATGGATCATGCCGATGCCGCGAGCAATGGCGTCGGTGGGCGACTGGATCGTCACCGCCTGGCCATCAATGCGAATCTCGCCAGCGTCGGGATGGTAGAGGCCGTAAAGTTGGCGCATCAACGTGCTTTTGCCAGCGCCATTCTCGCCCAACAGCGCGTGAATCTCGCCCCCCTTCACGTCAAAGGTGACTTGATCGTTTGCCAATACGCCGGGGAAGCGCTTGGTGATCTTGATCATCTCAAGCGAGTTGATTTTGCGGCGCTCGTTGCTCATCGTATCCAGAAGCCTTCGTGAACGGTGCGTGCTTCGTCCTCAAGCAGCGGGCCAATCACCTCGACCGGGCGTACACAGCGAGCAAAAACCTCGCGACAGGGCAACCTCATGGTTTCGTTGTCCGGGTGCGCGCCGTCACTAGTCATGGCGTACAGCTCCTCTTCTCCTAGCCCGTACACCACGCGCCCGATCCCGCTCCAGTGGATGGCGCCAGCGCACATGGCGCATGGCTCGGTGCTGGTGTAAAGCGTGCAGCGTTCCAGCACGGCGCGCTCAAAACGGCGGCACGCCATCCGCACCAGGTTTGTTTCGGCGTGGCCAGTGCAGTCATGCTCGGTGTTGACGGTGTTTTCCGCCTCCAACAGCACTGTCCCGTCTACATCCACCAGGATCGCGCCAAACGGGTGATTGCCCTTGGCGCGCGCCCGCAGGGCTACGGCAATAGCAGTGCGCAAGTGAGTCAGGTGAGTGTCTTGCATCGTGAAGAGAATCGAATAGAGAGATTGAGGGATGATGAGATTGTGGGATTGCATGCTCGCGCGCACTGAACTGAGCGCGGCGCCACTCTCTCAATCTCTTCATCTCCCAATCTCTTGCCTGCTTTTACCGCGGCTCGGCTACGATTGTGATCGATCCATCCGCCAGACCTGCTTCAGCGGCCTTGGCGGCCTCAACAGCGTCTGCGGGTGCGGCGTCACTATAAATCGTGCGGATGCCGCCGTTGGCATAGGTCAACTGGAGCACCTCGCCGCCCAACGTGCCGGCTGCGCGCTTGGCGATAATGTCCTTGAGCAGTTGCTTCCAGTCGTAGATGGCGCTCGCCATCACGGTCTCCGGCGCCGCTGTGCTCTGGTCGGCCTGGACGCCGATCCACGGGATGCCATTCTCCTTCGCCACACCGATCGCGCCGACTACCTGCTGCGATGAGCCGGTCAGTACATCAGCGCCAGCCTTGATGTGCGTGTTGGCGGCTTCAGCGGCCAGAGCCGTATCGCCAAACGAGCCGGTGAAGGAGACATTGACCTTCACCTCAGGATCGGTTGCCTTGACGCCTGCCAGGAAGCCATCGACGTGCAGCTTGGCATCGCCCGCATCAACTGGACCAACGAGACCGATGATCTTGGCCTTCGTGAGCTTTGCAGCCAGCACGCCCGTGACGTAGCCCGCTTGATCGCCGCGCGGTTCATAAGCAAAAATGTTGGTAATGCCCTGATCGGCGCCCGTGCGTGTGCTGGTGCCCCAAGCAAAGCTGACCTCTGGAAAGTCCGGCGCGATCTCCATCAGCGAATCGCCATATTGGGCGCCATGCGCAATGACCAGATCATAGCCATTGGCGGCGTACTCGCGGATCGCCGCCGCAGCGTCCGGCACATTGAACATGTTCTCGCTGTAGGCGATCTCCAGCTTGTCCTCGCCCATCTCTGCCTGTAACTCCTTCAAGCTGGTGTAAATCGACTGACTCCAGGCAATGTCGTTGATCGTGCTCGGCAGAAGCAGCGCCACGCGCACGACATCATCAGCGGCGGCGGGCGCTTCCGCTGCCGGTTGTGCGCCGCCCGCCGGCGCCGCCACTGGCGCCGTGCACGCCGCCAACCACAGACTTACGATCAAAATGAGCACCACTCCCCAAGAAAGTTTGCGCATACGATGTTTCCTCCTCAACAAAATGGACTGAACTGACAAATCAATCAATCGCCCGATCGTGCAATTTCACCTTTGCGATATGAACAGACCGAGGTGAACAGACCGAGGTGAACAGACCGAGCGACCTACTCCCCGCGTTCATACGGTTTGGTCAGCGCTGCCGGCTGGCGAATCTGCTTGACGCCGACCGCCAGCGCCACGATGGTCAGAATATAGGGCAACATTACCGCCAGATCAGGAGGGATCGGTGCGCCGAGCACCTGCATCCATAACTGAAAGGCGCTGACCGTGCTAAAGAGCAGTGCGCCAAGCAACACGCCGATCGGACGCCAGCCACCAAAATAGACCAGCGCCACAGCGATAAAACCAAGCCCATTGGTCATGTTCTCCTGGAAGATATTGAGCAGGCCAACGCTTAGGGACGCGCCCGCCATCCCCGCCAGTGCGCTGCCCAAGATCACGGTGGCATAGCGCACAGCGTTGACGCGCACGCCGAGCGAATCCGCAGCTTCCGGGTTCTGGCCGACAGCGCGCACCTTGAGGCCAAAGGTGGTTCGATAGAGCACGAAGAGACTGATCGGCACCAGGAGATAAGCAATGTAGACCAATACATCATGATCGAAGAAGATCGGCCCCACGATGGGAATCTGGCTCAAGCCTGGTATTTGCCAGACGGGGAAGCCCTGGATACTGATCGGTGAGCCGACGAGCACCTTCAGCAACAGGCTGCTCAATCCCAGGCCAAAAAGTGACAGCCCGATCCCGCTGATGCCCTGCTCCGCCTGCATCGTGACGCTGATGACCGCCATCAGCAGCCCCATCAGCGCGCCGATGAGCAGCGCGGCCAACACGCCCAGCCAGGGGTCCGCACCGAGGAAGACGCCATAGTAAGCAGCAAACGCGCCCATCAACATCACGCCTTCGACGCCGAGGTTGAGGACGCCGGAGCGTTGGCCAAACATCTCGCCGATCGCCGCGTAGAGATACGGCGTCGCCAACCGCACGCCGCTGTGAGCAATCCCGATCAAAGTGGCAGTATTTAGCAGATTATCCATCAGAATGTCGATGCCTGAGTAACTGGTGCGGCGTCACTTTGCAGAGAGGCAGCCGCAGCCTCGCGTCCGGTGCGCCGCCGCGCCCGCCGCACGTAGACTTCGCTCGCCACAACAAACATCACCACCAACCCATTGATGGCCGTAATCAGCGCGCTGGGCACCTGCACGGTGAGTTGCATCTTGTTGGCGCCCACCAGCAGCCCGCCAAAGAGAAACGCAGCGGGAATCGCCCCCAGCGGATGGAGTTTGCCAAAGAGCGCTGCCACAATGCCGCTGAAGCCATAGCCGCCTGACAGCCCCTCCAACATGCGGTGTTGCACGCCTGCCACCTCGACTGCACCCGCCAGCCCAGCAAACGCGCCGCCCAGGATGAGTGATAGCGCAACATAGAAGGGCACCGGCATCCCAGCGTAGCGCGCCGCCGATGGGTTCAACCCGACGGTGCGGATGCGGTAGCCGATGGTCGTGCGCCACAGCAGCAAATAGACAAGCACCGCCAGCACTAATGCCAGGATTATGCCGGCGTGGAGCAGGGTGGGGGGCGCCAGCCGCAGCAGCCACATCGTGCGCGGCAACGCCTCGCTCTGGGCGATGTTGGTGCCAGCCGCAATCTGTTCGGGGTCGAGCATCGGCCCGCGCAGCAAGAAGTTCATCAACTGCAAGGCGATGGCGTTAAGCATCACGGTGCTGAGGATTTCATTGACGTTGAGCCGCGCCTTGAGCACACCGGCAATGGCGCCCCAAGCCGCGCCCGTCAGTGCCCCCACCAGCAGCGTCAATGTCAACAGCAGCCAGCCGGGCAGGTCGCGTAGCCAGAGCGCAAAGGCGGTCGCCGCCAACGCACCGACGATGATCTGTCCCTCGCCGCCAATGTTGATCACACCGCCGCGATAAGAGATGCAGATGCCTAGCGCCACCAACAGCAGCGGTGTCATCTTGGTGAGAGTGGCGGCTAGTGCGCTGACGCTGCCAAAGGCGCCGCCCAACAGCACCCAATAGGCTTCGAAAGGATTGGCGCCCAGGAGCCACAGCAGCACCCCGCCAATCATAAATGCAGCCAGCACCGCCGCAATCGGCAGCGCGATTTCAAGAAACCGTGGCGACCTGAGAAATCGTGCCATGTAGAAGACCACGTACTGGTGGCGGATTCATGCGAATCCAGAGGGATTGGCCTGCGCCGTTCGTTATGAGAAGAATAGCAGATCGAACCTGCTTGCGTCAATTGAGCTTGTAAGCCGCTGTCAGAGGACATCGACGACCTCGCCTTCATTTGCGTCCACATCGTGGGGCGCGCCCTTCCCAAAACTGCGGTTGCTCAATTTGCTGAGATCGGACAAAATAGCTCACCACAGCCCAGGAATATCGCACAAATCACCTGGCGAACGAGCATTGTGTCATGTTTGCGAGGAGTTGCTATGTCTGAGGATGGGAGTCTCTACGAATTCGTGCACATTTCGGAAGTTGCTGCGACGACGCGCGATCTGATGTCGCTGAACCTCAAGCACCGCACCCAGCTCGGCGGTCACAGCCGCGGTGCGCCCGCGCGCGGCGACCAGCGCGTCGAGCAACTGGTGTTGCAACAGGCGCGCGACTTTGTCGGGCGCGCCCGCGAGGGCTTTGTGCTCAGCGTGCGTCAGGCGGACGTGCCAACGAAAGGCGAGTTGCGCTTCCTGATCGAGCGTGTATTGCTCGACTGGGCGGCGCTACGTGAGGAGCTTGGCGTCGAACAGGGTGACGCCTCCGCCGACGAAATGTCCTTCACCGAGATTGTACGCCGCGCGCGTCAGCAACTGCTGGCATTTGGCGTCGCCGCGACGGCGCTCGGTGCCCTGCCACGCACACCCACGGCAGAAGTGACCTTCCCCTACAGCTACGGACAGCCGCCGACCTACGGCGACATTCCCGCCCCCGCCACGCCGGCGGAGATTCTGCATCGTCTGGAAGAAGTGGAGTCAATGCTGTGGAAGCTGATGTCGATGGAGTGGCAGACGCTGCTCAACCATCACTACGGCGCGCTGCGGCGCACCTACGGCTTTTTCGAGGCGAACGCCCGGCTGGCGCAGCAGGAGGCGGAGCGATTTGGCGTCAAACCAGCGAAGCCGGGGTTGCAACTGCTGGCATGAGCCTGTGAGTCAAAAGAGGAGGATGGGCGGCCATGTGTTGCCCCCATCCTCTCGCAGAGCAACTACTCTATTTGTAGCAGGTCAGTGGCAGGATGTCGCCCTGGAACGCCTTAGTCTCGTAACTCCACAGCTCTTTGGTCTTCCAGCGTTCCCACTTCTGCTTGAAAATCCGGTAATAATCGACAAACACGACCAACTTTGTCGTCAGTGGCTTGGTGTCATAGCTGATCTGCACACACGCCTGCATCCCGTCCAGGTTGAGGATGGCGCCAGCTTTGGCGGGCACGGTAGTGTCGAGCAGGCGGGCGGCGAGCTCGCCGCCCGCTTTGAAGAGCGCCAGCCACAGCCCCACGCTCAGCGATGCGCCAGTAGACGCAGTCGGCGTCAGGAACAGTTCGCCGCTCATGTTCAGCGGATTGCACAGCTTGAAGTCATAGCCGTAGCTCAAGCCAAAATGGGCGCTGACCCGAATCGTCACCGAAACGATGATGACCCACGTGATCGGGTAGTCGAACGAATACTCAAACAGCGTCATCGACTTGTCGAAGACCGGCACCGTGTCGGTGAACTGGCACTGAATTTCGAAGAATTCGTCATAGATGACGTTGCCGGCAATCGTCAGATCCCAGTCGAAACGCTGTTTGTCGAGGAGGGGCGTCGTGCTCAGCTTCATCATCAGCAGCTCTTTCTGGAACTGCCAGACCTTACCGACTGCGCGCTGCGTGGCGTGACCGTCGAAGCGCTCCGAATAGGGTGGCGTTGCGACAATCGCTTCACCCGGCAGCGTAATGTGAGCATTTTCGCCGCCCAACTTATAGTCCCAATTCTTTTTGAAGGTGCCGCCCTTCGGCTTCGGCATCGGCGTCTTATAGAGATCGAGGGCGGCGGCGGCATCCTGACCGAGCGGCTTCTTTTGGTCAAGCACACCGAAGATCACCTGCTTGGTCGGCGGCGGCAGTTCCTCTTTGCCCAGGTCAATCCGCAGTGCGCAGATGACGGCAATAAACGGATTGACAACCGGTTTTCCCCATTGTATCGTAAGGACGCACGCCGCTGACGTGCGCCCTTTCCTGGTTTGTTGATTCACAACAGCGTAGCATTCAAGGAGAAAACCGATGTGGAATGAGTTCAAGCAATTCATCAGCCGCGGCAACGTGCTCGATCTGGCCGTGGCGGTGGTCATGGGTACGGCGTTCAGCGCCATCGTCAACTCGCTGGTCAACGACGTCATCATGCCGATCGTCGGCGTGATCCTGGGCGGTCTCGACTTCACCGGGCTGGCGATCCAGGTGAACGAAGCGTCGATTCTCTACGGCAACTTCATCCAGGCGATCATCAACTTCCTGATCATTGCCGCCTCGATGTTCTTTGTCGTCAAGGGCGCCAACTCGTTGATGAAGAAAAAAGAGGAGGCGCCCGCCCCGCCGCCCGCGCCCTCGGCCGAGGAGAAGCTGCTCGCGGAGATTCGCGACCTGCTCAAACAGCGGTAATCGGCGCACCTATCCAAACAGCCCAAGCTGCTCAGCGTCCGGGCGTTTTTCCGGCGTGAAGGCAGTACGTTGCTGCAGCGCAAGCAGCGCCGCCTCGATCTCGCCGACGAAGCGCGACGGCGCGTGGTCCAGCCGCTTGCCAAAGAGCGTGCGGCGCCGGGCGTAGCTCAGGATCAGCTTCTCACGCGCCCGCGTCATGCCTACATAGAAGAGGCGACGTTCTTCCTCGATGTCCGGCAGCTCGCCGTGGCGGGCATATGGCAGCAGTCCTTCCTCGCAGCCGGCGATGAAAACCACCGGAAACTCCAGCCCCTTTGCCGCGTGCAGCGTCATCAATGTGACGCGGTCGGCGCGCGGGTCGTAGCTGTCCGCTTCGCGTTCGAGCAGCGCCTGCTCCAGAAACTCGCGGCGGCGGTCGCCGAAGGGCTGCGCACGCTGGATCATGCGCGTGCGCAGTTCCGCCTCGACGCCGAGATAGTCGCACACCTGCGCCAGCAGATCGGCGACCGGCGCGGCGGCGCGCAGTCCCTGCCAGAACGCCGCCAGCTTCTCGACACGGCTGCGTTGGCGCGCAGGCAGTTCCGCCGCCAGCCACATCATCGCCGCCGCCAGCTCGCGCTCCGTCGCCAGCAGTTCCACGATGCGCGCCGCACCCGCCGTGGCGTCGCTCACACCGGCGTCAGCCAACACCTGCGCCAGGTGCAGCGCGCCGCGCGGATTCTCCAGCAGCCATAGCCACGCCAGCACCCGCCGCGCTGCCTTGCCGACCCAGAACGACGACTGCCCCACCACCTGATAGGGAATGCCGGAACGCTCGAACGCCTCGACCAACGGCGTCGCCTGCGCGCCTAGTCGGTAGAGCACGGCGAAGTCGCCAAAGCCGCGCGCAGCGGGCGGCAGACCGTCGGTGCGCCCTGAATCGAGCGAGAAATAGCTGGTGCCGCCCACCATCTGCTCGATCTGGTGGACGATGGTCTCGGCTTCGGCTTTCTCGGTCGGCGCCGGGTGCACGTCGAGCCGCACCGCCTCGGCAAAACTTGCCAGCAGCGGCAGCGCGTCGCGACCGGCGTTGTGGGCGATCACCTGCTGTGCGGCGTCGAGGATGGCGCGCTGCGAGCGGTAGTTGCGCGTCAGTTGGACGCGCACTGCGCCCGGATAGTCCGCCAGGAAGTCCAGGAAGTAGCGGTGATCAGCGCCGCGAAAGCCATAGATCGCCTGATCCGGGTCGCCGATGACGCACAGGTTGGCGCCACCCGCCGTCAGCCGTCGCAGCAGCCACACCTGCGCCGCGTTGACATCCTGATACTCATCGACCGAAATCCAACGATAGCGCCGATGCACGGCTGTGGCGACATTCGGTGCACACTCAAGCAGATCGACCGCCCGCACGATCAGGTCATCAAAATCGACGGCGTTGGCGCGCTGCAACGCAGCCTGATACGCGTCAAAGACCGCGGCAAACTCCGCTGCCGGCATCGAACGTTGATGTTTGGCAGCCTCGATCGCATCCAGCGCAGCATCACGCGTGCGTGCGTCGAGGTCCGGTGCAATCTGCTCGAGCACAAGCCGCCGCTCTTCGTCGCTCAAGATCGCAAAATTCGATTCGAGTCCGGCAGCGGCGGCGTGGGCGGAGAGCAATTGTGCGCCGAATGCGTGAAATGTCTTGACGGTGACGCGCGCCGCCTCCTCCGCGCCCAGCAGCGCTGCCAGCCGCTCGCGCATCTCCTGCGCCGCCTTGTTGGTGAAGGTGATCGCCAGCACGCTCTCCGGCGCCACACCGCGGTCACGGATCAGATGTGCAATCCGCACGGTGAGCGTGCGCGTCTTGCCTGTGCCCGGCCCGGCGGCGACGATCAGCGGCGCGTCGGTGCAGAGGACGGCGGCGAGTTGTTCGGGGTTGAGGGCTTGGGAGATGAGGAGAGCGGAAGATTGGGAAACTGGAGATTGGGAGATTGGAGATTGGGAGATTGGAGATTGGAGATTGGGGATTGGCGGGGTGTACGTGGTGGGCGTCTCCTGGATGGTGGGCAGCGTGGTTGGAGCGTCGAGACCGACGAGCGATACGCTGAAGAGGTCGGGTTGTTGTGGCGGGGGTGCGGGCAACTTTTCCGGCAGCGCCGGGTTTCCGGGGAGGTTCGGCTGCACTTCCGCCTCCAATTCCGGCGCAACGGCAGGCGACCTTTCCGAAAGCTGCAAGTTTCCGGGAAGGTTCTGTTGCGCCGCCATGCCTTCAAGCAACCTTAATTGCGGCGCATCGTCGCCGACCGCGTTGACGCTGAAGACGCGAATGACGCCGTATTCGCCGTCGTAGCCGGGTTCGGCGTCGACCTGGCCCCGACGCATGCGGTCGATGCCTTGCGCCAGTTGCGCACCACCAGCAGCCGCGATCTGCTCCAGCGGCGTGGCGCGCAGGATCGTCAGCTCTGGCCCCAGCTTGCCGAGCAGCTTCCAATATTCCTGCTGCACGCGGCGCGCGCCAGCGCCCATGCCGTACAGTTCGCCCAACACTTCGGGCAGCGGCGTCAGGCTGAGATAGGGATGCGTGCGCGATGGGCGTTCGCCTTCGGGGCGATCCGCCAGCACTTCGACGCGGTGCAGCACGCCGACCGTCACTTCCTTGCCGCAAACCGGGCAGATGCCGCCGTGCGCCAGCGTCGTCGCCGGATGCCAGCGCACGCCGCATTTGCGGTGACCATCGACGTGATATTTACCCTCTTCGGGGAAGAACTCGATCGTGCCCTTGAACACCGTCGGATCGCCGCTCCGCATGGCGGCGAAGAGTGCATCGTAGCTCAATTCACAGTCAAAGAGGGTGGCTTCACGCGCCAGCTTCTGCGGCGAATGCGCATCGGAGTTGGAGACGAGCGTGTAGCGATCCAGGTTGGAGACGCGCCAGTTCATCGGCGGGTCGGAGGAAAGCCCGGTTTCCAGCGCAAAGATGTGCGGCGTCAGGTCGCCAAAGCATTCCTCCACCGAATCGAAGCCCGACATCGAACCGAGCATGGCGAACCACGGCGTCCAGATGTGCGCAGGGATGAAGTGGCAGCGTGCGTCCGTCTCCAGCGCGATCTCTAGCAGGTCGCGTGAGTCCAGCCCCAGGATCGGGCGACCGTCGGCGCGGATGTTGCCGATGCGTTCCAGCCGCGCCTGCAGGCGCTCCACTGCGGCGAGGTCGGGGGCGAAGATCAGGTTGTGCACCTTGCGCGTCTTACCGTGGCGTTTATAGATGTTGCTGATCTCGCCGCCGAGCAGAAAACGCACCTCGCCCCGGCACGCGGCCGGGATGTCGGCGCTGGCCGCAGCCGCAAACTCCTCCTTTAGCCGGAATAGGCCCGGCTCGGCAGGCGTCAGCTTTTGCTGAATCTCCGCCAGCCAGCCCGGATGTGCGATGTCGCCGGTCGCCACGACGGTGACGCCCTTAATCTGCGCCCATTTCCAGAGATGTTCGAGCGTCAAGTCTTTGCTGGTGGCGCGTGAGTAGTGCGAGTGGATGTGGAGGTCGGCGACGAGGTGCATAGCTCTTGTCTTATAGATAGCACAGATAGACTTTGCTCATCTTCCCGGAAGCTCAGAGCTTCCGGGAAGATAGGGAATGTGCAACTTTTGACTGCGTTGTCGATTTTGTGCATGGCGCCCATACCATTGACGCAGATCACCTGCCTGCACAAATGCAATTACCGGGACGCCCTGTTGCAGCCAGGAATGAACTCGCATCCGCTGATGCTTCCAGTGTACACACGCTGCATCCGGCGGTCAACATTGTATTGAAAGCCAGCAGCCTCGCCGGTGTGCCCTTCTCCGTCCGCCTATGGTACACTGTTGCGTCATGACAAACCGTTGGCTTCTGGGTGCGATCCTGACCGGCGCGCTGGCGAATGTGTTGCTGCTGACGCCGCTGCCGCTGCTGGTGCAGGCTATCGCCGCATTGTGGATCGCCGGCTTCCTCCCTGGCGCGCTGTTGACCGAGGCGTTGGTTGGGCAAAGCGCCTCGCGTCCCGACCGCTTTGAGCGCGTGCTCTACAGCATCGCCGCCGCCTACCTGGTCATGGTCGTGGGGATGTTGCTGATCAGCTATTTGCCCGGCGGGCCGACGCAGCTCCCCACGCTGTTGGCGTTTGACGCCGTAACACTAGCGCTGGCAGGTTGGGTCTGGCAGCGCGGGCAGCGCATGCAACCGGGGGCGCCGGCTTGGGAGCCTTTTGGCGGCGACCGACGCTGGTTCTGGGCGGGTTTGCTGACGCTGCTGACGCTTGGCGCCGTCTTCCGCTTCGTGGGGCTGGAGTACGCCGATTACCAGGGCGACGAGGCGCGCGCAGCGTTGCGGGCGGCGGCCGTGCTGCAAGGCTACGAAGATGTGTTAATGCTTCACAAAAAGGGGCCGACCGAAATCCTTGTCCCGACGGCGCTCTACACACTGACCGGTCACTTGACCGAGCAGACGGCGCGGCTGCCTTTTGCCATCGCCAACCTGGCCGCGCTGCTGGCAAGCTTTGTGCTGGGCTGGCGGCTTTATCGGCCACTGGCCGGCTGGATTGCGGCAATGTTCCTGCTGCTCGATGGCTACTTCATTGGTTTTGCCCACATCGTGCAATATCAGAGCGTCGTCTTTTTGACCTCAGTGCTGACGGTGCTGGTGCTTTATCGGCTATACGTCAAGCCAGCAGCGCCTGCGCGCTATCTGGCGTTGGCCGCCATCCTGTTGGCGACGGGCATGCTGTCGCACTATGAAGGCGCACTGGCGGCAATCCCCGCGGCCTACCTGCTGGCCGTACTCTTTTGGCGCAACCGCCAACAGTGGCGCTCGCTGCTCGGTGCGGTGGTGGTGGCAGCAGGCGTCGGCGCTGTGGTGTTGGGCGTCTTCTACGTACCCTTTATCCTCAATGAGCGCTTCGCCGCCACCTACACCTATCTGACCGATCGGCGCATTGGCGGCAGCCCGCCTTACAACAATCTCAACGACGTTTTTCTGCGCACGACGCTCTACAGCACAACTTACTATGTGCTGCTGGTAATTGCGTTGACTGCGCTGGCCGTGATCCGCGTCATTCGCCGGCATTTCCGCCCAACGGTCAGTTGGCTCCTGACGGCAGTCATTGTGATCTTCTTTGGCGCGACGCTCTTCCGCCCCGACTGGTTGACCATCGGCGGCAAGGACTGGATTGTCATCCCCTTTGCGCTGCTGTTCGGCTTGGTCGTGTTGCTGCCGCACCAACGCCACGAAAACCGCACGGTCTGGCTTTGGTTCAGCGCAGTCATGATCCTGGCGCTTTTTCTCACCGAGAAACCGCGCACGCATGTCTACACCTTCTTCATCCCCTGGATGCTGCTCGCTGGTGACGAATTGTCGTTGTGGTGGCGAACGCTGGCAGCGCGCATCGGCGTGCGTCCGGCCCGGTGGATCGGTGTGAGCGTGGCGGCGCTGCTCACTCTTGTTTTCGGCTACTATGCTTACGCCTACTTTCTCAGTCAGGATGAGGTGATGCTCGACTATCATGCCCGACGCCCGCCTGGTTATGTCGTCGTCTACGACGAACCGGACAACAAGGCGCGCTTTGGCTTCCCGCTCAACAATGGCTGGAAAACGATCGGCGAACTGTACCGCACCGGCGTGTTGAACGGCTCCTTCGAGAGCAACGAAAAAGAAGCATGGGTGCCGGCTTGGTACACGCGCGGGGAAGATCGCTGCCGCCGCGACGCGCAATGGTTCTTCGAGATTCGCAATCTGGAACCCTGGGCCGACGAAGACGCGCTGGCGATGGAGCACTACTTGCGCCAGGGTTTTGAGAAATGGGGACGCGTCCAGGTCAACGGGCGCGACAAGTTGATTATCTACAAGCGCACCGGCAATCATCAAGAGTTTCCGACCCAGGCGCCGGTGGATGGGTTGCCCACCTTCCGCGCCGAAGATTATGTCGCCGCTTTTGACGCCAACGCACTGGCGAATTTGCCGCTCACCTATCCGTCGGTTGACCCGCCCATCGCCAACCCGCTGGAGATCAACCTCGGCGATCTGATTACGCTGGAAGGCTACGACATTCACTACGTGAAGCCACTGCGTCCTGGCGACAATATCTACTTGACGCTTTACTGGCGCGCTCAACGCCCCATCGATAAGTCCTTCAAGGTCTTCAATCAATCCTACTTTGGCGATGGGCAAATTGTGGCGCAGCGCGACGGCTA